>OIWK01000008.1_pt1 | contig 160310 bp, 163 predicted proteins | sample 1587401 | NCBI WGS metagenome assembly OIWK01 (sample SAMEA3888911, study PRJEB22519) | human gut metagenome | biome: human gut; feature: human-associated habitat; material: faeces | place: Denmark | collected 2009 | reverse complement strand
AGTTTCTCAGATAAGTTTCTAACCATGCGATGGACTCCATATCCAGGTGGTTGGTCGGCTCGTCAAGGAGCAGGATGTCCGGTTTGGTAAGGAGCAGTTTGCCTAAGGAAACACGGGTCTTCTGGCCGCCGGAAAGAGCAGTGATGGGTTTGGAAAACTCATCCTCTGTAAATCCAAGTCCCTTTAAAACGCCGGTGATCTCGCTCTGATAGGAATAGCCGTCTGCCATTTCAAATTCATGGTTTAAACGGCTGTATTCAGAAAGCTTGGTCTCTAATTCATCACCGGAAGCGGATTTCATTTCCAGTTCCAGGCTGCGAATGCGGGCCTCCATCTGGATCACCGGCTTTTTCACCTCTAAAAGTGCATCGTAAATAGTCTCGGCTCCCTCTAAGTCCTGGTGCTGTGCCAGATAACCGATGGAAGCACCTTTCGCCCAGGTAACAACGCCATCATCAGCGTTCAGTTTTCCGATAAGCACTTTTAAAAGAGTGGACTTGCCGGCACCATTAATGCCTACAATGGCCGCCTTTTCGTGGTCTTCTATATGGAAGGAAACCTGCTTTAAAATGTCATTTTCCCCAAATGACTTGCAGATATTGCTGCAGGATAATATCATGATAAACTCCTTAAAAACGTAGTAAAAATGTAGTAAAATTAAGTATTTTCCCGACAAAATGAGCCGGTTCGCACCAAACAGTATAATATAGGAAAATAATTTTTTCAAGAACATACTGAAAAACAGATTTGACATTTATTTAACGTCTGATTATAATGGATACTAGAGTTATCATACCCCGATAATGCAAGGGGGTGAATCATGAACAAGAAGGAGAGGGTTAAAATGGAACGCAAAGAGATATCAAAAGCAGTAATTTCAAGACTGCCCAGATATTATCGCTACCTTGGCGAGCTGATCGAGGAAGGAGTAGAGCGTATTTCTTCTAATGAACTGAGCAGCAGAATGAAGGTAACGGCGTCTCAGATCCGTCAGGACCTTAACAATTTTGGTGGCTTTGGCCAGCAGGGCTACGGATATAACGTAAAATATCTTTATTCAGAGATCGCAAAGATCCTTGGAATTGACCGTCAGCACAATGTGATCATCATTGGTGCAGGTAATCTGGGACAGGCCATTGCCAATTATACGAATTTTGAGCGGAGAGGATTTGTTATCAGAGGAATGTTTGATATCAATCCAAAGCTGATCGGACTGGTGATCCGCGGCATTGAGATCCGTTCTGTGGATGATCTGGAAACCTTTATCAGGGAAAATAATATCCAGATCGCAGCACTTACCATTCCAAAGACAAAGGCTCCGGAGATTGCTGACCGATTGATCAAAGCCGGCATCAAGGCAATCTGGAACTTTGCCCACACAGATCTGGTAGTGCCGGATGATGTAGTAGTAGAAAATGTACACTTATCAGAGAGTCTGATGCGTCTGTCTTACCGTGTGTGCAACATGCAGGAAAAGTCTGATGCAGAGGATACAAAAAAAGAATAAAAAGAGAGTAAACGTGATGATACTGGGAGTAGGAACGGATCTGGTGGAAATTGACCGTATGAGGAAGGCCTGCGAAAAAGAACATTTTGTGTCACGCACATTTACAGAGGCGGAAAGCCGGCAAGCAGGAGGGTCTGCCTCTAAGCTTGCCGGCTCTTTTGCTGTAAAAGAGGCGGTAGCCAAGGTGTTTGGCACAGGTTTTCGCACCTTTATGCCGGGAGATATTGAGGTTTTGCGGGATGAACTGGGAAAACCCTATGTACGTCTTTATGGTGGAGCTTTAGAACAGTTTGAAAAAATGGGAATGGAGCAGATCCATGTTTCTATTTCCAATACAAATGGACTGGCAATGGCTTTTGCAGTAGGAGAAGGAAGAGGAGAGCAGAAAAAATGAGGACTCTTTTATCAGGAAGAAAAATGAAAGCAACGGATGCCAAAACCATTCAGGAGATCGGTATTCCGTCTATGGTATTAATGGAACGGGCGGCTATGGCAGTGGCTGCAGAGGCAGAAAAGGCAGCAAAAAAGGACGAGATCGTCTGGGCTGTGTGCGGCAGTGGCAATAACGGAGCAGACGGTATTGCAGCGGCCAGAATGCTCCATTTAAAAGGCTATCCCGTATGCATTTATATGGCAGGGGATGAAAACAGAGGAACAGTGGAATTAAAAACACAGCTTTCCATTGCCCGAAAACTGGGAATTTCTGTAAAACCATGGCAGGAGATCGAGACAGAAAAGAAAGGAAAACACTGTTGCGTTATCATTGATGCAGTATTCGGAGTAGGTCTTGGCCGTCCGGTAGAAGGAAATTATAAAAGATGTTTAGATGACCTGAACCAGATAAGAGAACAGGAGCATACTTTCTGTGTGGCAGTAGACATTCCTTCCGGTATCCACGCAGATACAGGCGCTGTTATGGGAACTGCTTTAAAAGCAGATGTGACTGTGACTTTTGGCTGGGAAAAAATGGGAACTGCCCTTTACCCGGGAAGAAGTTATGCAGGAAAAGTGCTGGTAAAAGATATCGGCTTTCCTGAAATGGCATTAGAAGGGGAAGAGGAAGAAGGCGGCAGACCGGAACGGGCTTTTGCCTATGAAAAGAAAGATCTTTGCCACATTCCTGAAAGAAAAGCAGACTCCAACAAAGGAACTTTTGGAAAAGTGCTGATCGCAGCGGGAAGTGCAGGTATGTGTGGTGCTGCCTATTTAAGTGCCCTTACTGCCTACAGAGCAGGAGCCGGACTGGTAAAGATCCTCACAGTAGAAGAAAACCGTCCCATCCTTCAGGGACTCCTTCCGGAGGCGATCATTGCATCCTATACTCCGGATCAGCTTCTTCAGGGAAGAGAAGAATTTAAAGAAATGATCGAGGAACAGATGAAATGGGCAAGTGTAGTGGTTTTAGGACCGGGACTTGGAAGTGAGCCTTATGTAGAATATCTGGTAGAGGATATACTTACCAGTGCCTATGTTCCGGTGATCCTGGATGCAGATGGGTTAAATACCATTGCATCCCATCCTTATCTTACTTCTTATTATACAGAAAATATTATCATTACCCCACATCTTGGTGAAATGGCAAGACTTACAGGACAGACCATCAGCCAGCTAAAAGAAGATCTGGTGGGAGCAGCCAGTGCTTATGCATCCCGGTATGGAGTTACCTGCGTATTAAAGGATGCAGCTACGGTAGTTGCAGGCCAGGAAGGCGGCCTTTATATTAATACCAGCGGCTGCAGTGCCATGGCAAAAGCCGGTTCCGGGGATGTGCTTACCGGTACGATCGCGGGACTTTTAGCAATTGGCATGGAAGAGGAAGAAGCAGCCCGCATGGGTGTGTATGTTCACGGTCTGGCAGGAGAGAAAGCAGCCGGGGCAGGAAGCCACAGTCTGCTGGCCACAGAATTATCCCAGGCAGTAGGGGATGTTATGGACGAGGCAGTGAGACGCAATGGGTAAACCGTACCAGTTGCAGCAGAATAAATATGTTGGCAAAAACTGATTGAATGACTGGGAAACCTTCTTGAAAAATGCGGCGTATGGTGTATAATTAAAGCTTAGCGCACTTTAGTGCGTTTTCAGAAAGAGATCGTTTAGGAAGGCATGAATACGCCGGGAGGAAATAAAACATATATGAGACCTTACAGCAGAGTATATGCAACAGTAAACCTGGATGCTGTTGCTTCTAATATGAGATCCATGCGGGACAATCTGCCTGCATCTACCCTGATCATGGGATCGGTGAAAGCAGATGGCTATGGACATGGAAGCGTTCCTGTGGCAAAAACCATTGAACCTTATGTGTTTGGATATGCAGTAGCTACTATTGATGAGGGCATCATCCTTCGCAGACATGGGATCAATAAGACCATCCTTATTCTGGGTGTGACCCATGAGTCACGCTATGAGGATCTGCTGCGCTACGATATCCGCACTGCCATGTTCCAGTATGAAAAAGCAAAAAAACTGTCAGACCTGGCATTAAAACAGGGCAAAAAGGCAGTGGTGCATCTGGCACTGGACACAGGTATGAGCCGGATCGGTATGAAAGCAGACAGAGAACATGCAAAAGAGGCAGCAGCCATTGCAGCCTTAGAGGGCATTGAAGTAGAAGGTCTGTTTACCCATTTTGCAAGAGCAGATGAGACAGATAAATCCGCTTATGAAGAGCAGTACCGCCGTTATAAAGAATTTTTAGGCTACCTTAAGGAACTGGGGGTAAAGATCCCGATCCGCCACTGCTCCAACAGTGCCGGTATCGTTGAGTCATTAGAGTCCAATCATATGGATATGGTAAGAGCCGGTATTGCCATTTATGGCATGTATCCTTCTGATGAGGTAGATCATAACAGCGTAAAACTGACACCAGCTATGGAGATCAAAAGCTGCATTACCTACATCAAGGAGATTGAAGCCGGTACAGCAGTCAGCTATGGCGGCACCTTTGTGGCAGACCATACCATGAAAGTAGCAACCATTCCTGTAGGTTATGGAGATGGTTATGTCCGTTCCCTTTCCGGAAAAGGAGATGTGCTGATCCACGGCAAGAGAGCAGCTATTTTAGGCCGTATCTGCATGGATCAGTTTATGGTAGATGTAACAGATATCCCGGATGTACAGGAAGATGATGAAGTTACCCTTTTAGGCAGTGACGGGGCTGAATGCATTACGATGGAAGAACTGGCAGAAAAGTCCGGCGGTTTCCATTATGAAATGATCTGCGATATCGGAAAACGTATACCGAGAGTTTACTTAAAAGACGGAAAAGTAGTGGGTACCAAAGATTATTTTGATGATGTATTTAAGGGATTTGAGTAATTTTCAGTAGGTTACAATAAGTTTTTTAATATTAAATTCGTGATATACGGGTAAACAGGCTCCGGAAAGCATTTCTCCTCATATGATAACAGTAGTGTATACATTTTAAAAATGTGTCAATACTAAGGGTAAGAATATGACGGAGAGTGAAGGCTGTGATCATCAGACGCGGAGATATTTATTACGCAGATCTAAGACCTGTTGTAGGGTCTGAACAGGGCGGTGTGCGGCCGGTCCTTATCATCCAGAATGATGTGGGAAACCGGCACAGTCCGACAGTGATCTGCGCAGCGATCACATCAAGGATGAACAAGGCGAAGCTGCCTACCCATGTAGAATTAAACAGGGGAAGCTGTGACATGATACGGGATTCCGTGATCCTTTTAGAGCAGGTCAGGACCATTGACAAGCAGAGGTTAAAGGAGAAGATCTGTCACATTGACGGAGAACTGTTACAGAAGGTAAATGAGGCATTAATGATAAGTCTGGAACTGCATACATAGGCTGTGAGTGGTACAGTCCTGCTTTTCCAGGCTGTTCTTATGTAAAGACAACAACAGATAATGGAGATAAAAATGGGAGGAATATTAAAAAGTACCTGGGAAATGCTTCATGACGGGCGCTTCTTAAAAAAGGCACTTATGATCGCATGCCCGGTGGCACTACAGGGAATGTTAAATACCATTGTAAATATGGTAGATACCCTTATGATCGGAGGACTGGGATCAACAGCGATCGCAGCCGTTGGACTTGCAAATAAGGTGTTTTTCGTGTTTTCACTGCTGGTTTTTGGAATTGTCAGCGGCGGTGGTATTTTAGCAGCCCAGTTCTGGGGCAGCGGTGATGTGAAAAATATCAGGAAGGTTTTAGGACTTTGTGTGATGCTTGCTATGGTGGGAGCCATGTTTTTTGTGGTCCCGGCCCTTACGGCTCCCAGAATGGTCATGAGGATCTTTACCACCAGTGAGGGAAGCATTGAACTGGGGGCAAAGTATCTTCGGATCGCAGCTTTAAGCTATCCGTTTATTGCGCTTACCAATGTATATGTGGCAATGCTTCGCGCTACCAATAAAGTAGTATTTCCGGTGATCTGCAGCTGTATTGCCATTGTTGTTAATATCTGCTTAAACTATGTGCTTATTTTTGGAAAGTTTGGCGCACCGACCATGGGCGTAGCCGGTGCTGCCTGCGCTACACTTACTGCCAGATGCATTGAGGTGACTCTGGTACTTTTCTATGTATATGGGAAGAAACTGCCTCTTGCCTGCGGACCGAAGGGAATGTTTGGCTGGCATAAGGCGTTTATCACTCAGTTTTTGGAAACATCCGCCCCGGTCATTGCAAATGAATTTATGTGGGGACTGGGCACTACCATGTATTCCCTGGCGTATGGACGTATGAGCGATGACGCAGTGGCAGCTATTACTATTGCAACCACCATTCAGGACATTGCGGTGGTATTATTCCAGGGCTTAAGCGCAGCCACAGCAGTTATCCTGGGAAATGAACTTGGTGCTGGTAAGTTAAAACGTGCAGAAAAATATGCTACCCAGTTTTTTATCCTGCAGTTTATTGTTACTATAACAGCAGGGGTGTGTCTGATACTTGGAAGGTGGAAGATCATCGGTATTTACAGCATTACACCGGAAGTAGCCATGGATGTAAGCCGGTGTCTGCTGGTATTTGTTGCTTATATGCCTGCAAAGATGTTTAACTATGTAAATATCGTAGGTGTACTGCGAAGCGGTGGTGATACCAGGATGTGCCTGTTCCTGGATACCAGCGGTGTATGGTGCATTGGAGTTCCGCTGGCGTTTTTAGGCGCATTAGTATGGCATCTGCCTATTTACGGGGTCTATGCCCTTGTTATGTCAGAAGAAGTTTATAAGCTGATCCTGGGCTATATACGCTACCGTCAGAAAAAATGGCTTAAAAATCTGGCGATCCAGGTCTGATTTTATCTTGTCAGATAAAAAAAATCGTGTTAGTATAGAAAAGATGTAATATCAGAGATGATATTGTAAAATTTCGTAAACGAAAGAAACAAGAAATAAAGAAAGGGTGTTATACCAATGTCAGGACATTCAAAATTTGCTAATATCAAACACAAAAAGGAGCGTAACGATGCTGCTAAAGGTAAGATCTTTACTGTGATCGGCAGAGAGTTAGCAGTAGCTGTAAAAGAGGGCGGACCAGATCCGGCAAACAACAGCAAGCTTCGTGATGTTATTGCAAAGGCAAAAGCAAACAACATGCCAAACGATACCATTGACCGTGGAATCAAGAAGGCAGCAGGCGATGCAGCTTCCGTAAACTACGAAACACTTACATACGAAGGCTACGGCCCAAGTGGTGTTGCTATTATCGTAGATACTCTGACAGACAACAAGAACCGTACTGCAGCAAATGTCAGAAGCGCATTTACAAAGGGCGGCGGCAACGTAGGAACTCCAGGAAGTGTTTCCTATATGTTCGATAAGAAGGGTCAGATCATCATCGACAAAGAAGAGTGCGAGATGGATGCTGACGAACTGATGATGGCTGCATTAGATGCGGGCGCTGAGGACTTCTCCGAGGAAGAAGACAGCTACGAAGTAATCACTGCACCAGATGATTTCAGTGCAGTACGTGAAGCATTAGAAGCATTAAAGATCCCGATGATGGAAGCAGATGTTACCATGATCCCACAGACATGGGTAGAGCTTTCCAATGAAGATGATATTAAGAAATTAAACCGTATCCTGGATCTGTTAGATGAGGATGATGACGTTCAGGCTGTATATCATAACTGGGATGAGTGATTAAAAACGTTTTAGCACATATAAAACTCTTTCCTGCCGCAGGCTTTTTGCGGTGGGAAAGGGTTTTTTGCGCCTGTGGCTGCACTTGACAATGACTGGTTTTTCCTATATAATACACTGAATGTGTGGGGTATTTTAAGAGATACTGAAGACATTTTTCGTGAAACAAAAACAGGGACATGAAAGGTGCAGATAACGCATAGATTGCAATGGGCAGATTAAAAGATGCCCCTGAATGCATGTTGTAAGCAAATAGCAAAAGGAAGGAAGCAGGAAAAATGGCAGACAAGAAACACATTTTGACATATGCCGGACTGAAGCAGTACGAGGATGAGCTGCAGAACCTGAAGGTAGTCAGAAGAAAAGAAGTAGCTCAGAAGATCAAAGAGGCAAGAGAGCAGGGAGACCTTTCCGAGAACGCTGAGTACGATGCAGCAAAAGATGAGCAGAGAGACATCGAGCTTCGTATTGAAGAGCTGGAAAAACTGTTAAAGAACGCTGAAGTTGTTGTAGAAGAAGAAATCGACGTAAACAAGATCAACATCGGCTGCAAGGTAAAACTGTTGGACGTAGAATATGACGAGGAGATGGAATTCTATATCGTAGGTTCCACTGAGGCAAACAGCCTTCAGAACAAGATCTCCAATGAAGCTCCTGTAGGACGCGCTCTCATCGGCAAGTCTGTAGGAGATGTTGTAGACGTAGAAACACAGGCTGGAATTATTCAGTACAAGGTACTGGAGATCCAGAGAGTATCATAGTTAAATTTAAAACTTTATCACAAAGGAGCAAAAAAACGTGGGAGAGCAGCAGAAGTCAAATCAGACAGAGCAGGATTTAAACCATGTACTGAAGGCACGCCGTGACAAGCTGGCAGAACTTCAGGCAGCTGGAAAGGACCCTTTCCAGATCACAAAATATGATGTAACTGCCCACAGCATGGATATTAAGGAACATTATGAAGAGTGGGAAGGAAAAGAAGCAAGCATTGCCGGACGTTTAATGTTTAAGCGTGTTATGGGTAAGGCTTCTTTCTGCAACATTCAGGACCTGAAGGGAAATATCCAGGTTTATGTGGCAAGAGACAGCATCGGTGAAGATGCATACAAAGATTTTAAGAAAATGGATATCGGTGATATCGTAGGCGTAAAGGGAAAAGCATTCACCACAAAGACCGGTGAGATCTCCGTTCACGCAGACGAAGTGACCCTTCTTTCCAAGAGCCTTCAGGTTCTTCCGGAGAAGTTCCATGGTCTGACTGATACAGATATGCGTTACCGTCAGCGTTACGTAGACCTGATCATGAATGCAGAAGTAAAGGATACTTTCGTAAAACGTTCCAAGATCTTAGCTGCGATCCGTAAATACTTAGGTGGCGAAGGCTTCATGGAAGTAGAGACTCCTATGCTGGTTGCAAATGCAGGCGGCGCTGCTGCAAGACCATTTGAGACCCATTTCAATGCTCTGAACGAAGATCTGAAGCTGCGTATTTCCCTTGAGCTTTATCTGAAGCGTCTGATCGTAGGCGGTCTGGAGAGAGTATACGAGATCGGCCGTGTATTCCGTAACGAAGGTCTTGATACAAGACATAACCCGGAATTCACCCTGATGGAGTTATACCAGGCATATACTGATTACCACGGCATGATGGACTTAACAGAAAATCTGTACCGTTTCGTTGCACAGGAAGTTCTTGGAACTACCAAGATCGTTTACAATGGCATTGAAATGGATCTTGGAAAGCCATTTGAGCGCATTACCATGGTAGATGCTGTTAAGAAGTACTCCGGTGTAGATTTCAATGAGATCCACACTCTGGAAGAAGCAAGAGCCGTTGCAAAAGAAAAGAATATTGCATTTGAAGAGCGCCACAAAAAGGGCGATATCTTGAACCTGTTCTTCGAGGAATTCGTAGAAGAACATCTGTTACAGCCAACCTTTGTTATGGATCATCCGGTAGAGATCTCTCCATTAACAAAGAAGAAACCGGAAAATCCAGACTATGTAGAACGTTTCGAGTTCTTCATGAACGGCTGGGAAATGGCAAATGCTTACTCCGAGTTAAACGACCCGATCGATCAGAGAGAGCGTTTCAAAGCACAGGAAGAACTGTTTGCTGCCGGTGATGAAGAAGCAAACCACACAGACGAAGACTTCTTAAACGCACTGGAGATCGGTATGCCTCCTACAGGCGGTATCGGTTTCGGTATCGACAGAATGTGCATGCTGCTTACCAACTCTGCAGCTATCAGAGATGTCCTGCTCTTCCCGACCATGAAGACACAGGGCGCTGCAAAGAATGAAGCAAACAATGCAGCACAGGCAGCTGGTGCAGCAGAAGCAGGCGCAACTGCTGGTGACAACAATGGTTTCTTTACACCAAACGAGAAGATCGACTTCTCCAAGGTAAAAGTAGAGCCATTATTTGAAGAGCAGGTTGACTTTGAAACCTTCTCCAAGTCTGATTTTCGCGCTGTAAAGGTAAAAGCCTGCGAAGCAGTAAAGAAATCCAAAAAGCTTCTTCAGTTCACTCTGGATGACGGAACCGGCACAGACCGTACCATCTTAAGTGGTATCCATGCTTACTACGAGCCAGAAGAACTGGTAGGGAAGACTCTGATTGCCATCACCAACCTGCCACCAAGAGCCATGATGGGAATTGAGTCCTGTGGTATGCTCTTAAGTGCAGTATGTGAAGAAAACGGCGAAGAGAAGCTGAATCTGCTGATGGTAGATAACCATATCCCGGCAGGTGCAAAGCTGTACTAATCATACAATAAAGCAATTTGTGCAAAACGTGTATAAAAAACAGGGGGCTGTCGCACTAAATGAAAATTAGTGTGGCAGCACTTTTTTTGAAAAAATTTAAGAGCCCGGCTTCGAAAAGTCGGGCTCTTGGTGTAAAATTAATGTATGACCAAACACATTAAATTACAGAAAGATTATACCGCATCTTGCCTGTACTATCAAATTAAACTTCCTTTGGATATCGAAAAAAACATTCCATCAGATGATCCGGTCCGCCTGCTGAGTACTTTTGTGGAGGGAATGAAGCTCTCAGATCTTTATAATACTTATGGAAAGATCAAAAAAGATCAGGTTTCGCCGAAACAGTTGTTGAAAATCGTTATCTATGCAGGAATGAACCGGATCTATTCCAGCCGCGATATCGAGAAATCGTGTAGACAAGATATCAATTTTATGTATCTTCTGGAGGGAAAGCCGTTTCCGAATCATGCGACTATTGCGCGGTTCATCTCACTGCATCTGTCCCAATGTTCCTCAAACATTCTCGCAGAAGTTTCAAATATCTTATACGAATTAGGAGGAATTTCTGGAAGACATATATTTATTGACGGCACAAAAATTGAGTCAGCTGCTAACAGATATACATTTGTCTGGAAAAAGGCCGTTACCAAAAATCAGACAAAACTGTTTGCAAAGATTATAGAAGACATCAATGGAACAGCGTAATAAAACACTGTATGTTTCAAAAACCATGAAACAGAAAAGGGCAGAAGATTTTGAACGCATAACCAGCCCATACGGAATTCAACTTAGAGTGAATCGAAGTATACAGGCAGAAAGGTCCTTCGCTTCTGTAAAACAGGATATGGAATTCAGACGATATATGTACCGCGGAAAAGAAAACGTCACTGCACAAAGTGTCATTCTTGCAATCGCACACAATATCAATAAACTACATAATAAAATACAGTCTGAAAAAACAGGACAGCATCTGTTTAGGCTGAAAGAAACAGCATAAATTTAGATAATTCAAAAAAAGAAAAAGAAATCCCAGGCTTTCTTCAAAGAAGGTCTGGGTAAGTATGCTCAAAATCAATAACGGGTAGAGAAAAGAGCTAATTCTAACTATAAAGTCTTACTTTTCGGGGTCACCTCATAGAGTTTAATCGGAGAAGTGCATTTTTCTACATTTTTTTATAGGCGTTACCCCATTCGACCATTGAGTCGAGAATCGGTTTCAAAGTAAGTCCAAGTTCGCTGAGACTGTACTCAACTCTTGGTGGAACCTCCGGGTAAATTGTGCGAATAATGAGACCATCATTTTCCATGGAGCGCAAACTATCGGTGAGAACTTTCTGACTGATCCCTTCAAGATTTTTCTTTAATTCATTGAATCGCCAAGGGCGTTCCAGCAAATTTCGGATAATCAGTAATTTCCATTTACTGCCAATGAGCGAAACTGTGGTTGCAACCGGACATTCCGGTAATTCTTCTTTTGTTAACATGTGATCGCCTCCTTATATAATATCCTTTTTTATTGTTATATTTAATTTTAATCTAACAATAAAAAAGAAGCAATAGGTTACAAAAAAGTAACTAGGGTTACCTTTTTATGCCTATGTAATAAAATTGTGCGTACTTTTGCCGGTTAAAAATTCTTGATATTATAATCTTGCAACAAAGATAACAACAAACAAAAATATCAGGAGGTAACAAAATGGCATTATCAAATCTTTTCGGATGGAAAAAATCAGAAACAGAAGCTGGTTCAGCATGCGGAGCAGCAGACAAACCAGCGGAGAAACCGGCAGCATGCGGAACAGCATGTGGAGCATCTGACAAGTAAAATAAGTTAAGGAAGGAGTTGGATAGGATGAGTCAGTATTTTTCTTTTCAGTGGCATATTACAGATGAATGTGATCAGCGGTGTAAGCATTGTTATATTTTCTCAGGCGAAGGCTGTAAGGAATTAAAGTCTATGACATGGAAGCAGATGACAGAGGTAGTAGCAAACTGTGAGGATTTCTGCAAAGTATATGGCAGAGTACCATATTTTTATATTACTGGCGGAGATCCTATCCTTCATCCGGACTTCTGGAAATTAATGGTATTACTGAAATCGAAAAAGATACCTTTTACCTTAATGGGAAATCCATTTCATTTGAACGACGAAATTTGCAGAATGTTAAAGGTTTGTGGTTGTGAGAAGTATCAGATGTCCCTTGATGGAATGAGAGAAACTCATGACTGGTTCAGAAAGCCGGGAAGTTTTGATCTGACGATTGAGAAAATCGGATGTCTGAACAGAGCAGGAATAAAAAGTGTAATTATGAGTACGGTATCCAAAACAAATATGGATGAGATACCGGATATTATTGATGAAGTTGTAAAAGCGAAAGTAAAGGTTTTTGCATTTTCGCGCTATGTGCCTACAGGTGGTGAAGTTGACACAAGCATGACACCGGAAGAGTACAGAAAACTTCTGGAAGTCTGCGATGCAAAGTATAAGGCATATGAAAAGGCAGGATGCGAGACCTATTTCAATAAAAAGGATCATTTGTGGACGCTGTATGAATATGAAACGGGACAGTTTAAGCTTCCTGAGAGTACAGAGGCAGGAATGATCTATGGTGGCTGTAACTGTGGAAACTGTCATATTACCATATCTTCCAATGGAGATATTATGGCATGCAGAAGGGTAACTGACAGTAAAGTGGCCAATATTTTTGAAGACCGGCTGGCAGACGTCTGGATCTGTCAGATGGAAAAATACAGAGATTACGATAAATTTGTAAAATGCAGCAAATGTGAACTTAAGGCATGGTGTCGTGGATGTCCGGCAGTTGCCAATGGAACAAGCGGTAACTTTTACGGGGCGGATCCGCAGTGCTGGAAGACAAGAAATGAGATTATCGGGGAGGTGCTATCATGTTAATGGATATTATCAAAGCAAGACATTCCATTCGGAAATATACCGGTGAACAGATAAAACGTGATGACCTGGAAAAGATTCTGGAAGCCGGAAATTTTGCACCGAATGCCGGAGGCGGACAGAGAAGTATGATGGTTGCGATACATAATAAGGAACTGGCAGCTTACGTGGGAAAGATGAATATGGCAGATTTTGACCGTTCACACCTGGCAGGCAGTTTTGTGTCAAAGGAGCAGCCAAGCACAATTGATGATCCGACCATAAAAAATGGATTTTATAACGCACCGACGGTTGTATGCGTATTCTGCCAGAATAATTTTCTTTTCAGGACAGCAGATGCTTTTTGCATGATGGAAAATATGATTCTGCAGGCAACAGAGCTTGGAATTGCATCATGCATTATCTCAAGAGGCTATGAAACATTTGATTCGGAAGAAGGAAGAAGACTGATGAACGAATGGGGAGTGCCGGAAGGATACGCATGTCAAGGATTTGTTATATTAGGATATATAGACGGTGAACAGCCAAAAAGTAAACCAAGAAAACCAGGAAGAATTAAAATTGTAGAATAGGCGGAGAACAGATGGATTTAGCAACATGTCTGAAAAAAATGAAGTTGGTGGGAGTGCTTGCATTTGCAACGGTGGACAGTGAAGGAGCACCACAGATACGGAATATCAGTGCGATTCATTACGAGCCGGATGCACTCTATTTTTTCACCGCCAGAGGTAAAAATTTTTGTAAAGAATTAATGGAAGATGGCAGGGTTCAGATTCTTGCTTATACCAAATACAAAGAAATGATTCGTTTGTCAGGAAAGGCTTACGCAGTAGCAGAGAATGAGCAGAAAAATGGATGGATATCGTTTTTGAAGAACAGCCATATCTTGCCAATGTATATCCGGGGGATACAAGAGAAATCGGAATTATTTTCTGTATTGATCAGGCGGAAGTGGAGTATTTTAATCTTGGCGTAAATCCAATTTTCCGGGAGACATATATTCTGGGAAATGCTAGTGTAAAAGAAAAGGGATATTACATAACAGAATCCTGTATCGGCTGTGGCACATGTATGAAACATTGTCCACAGAAATGTATTGAGAAGGGGACACCTTTTGTCATCCGGCAGGAGCACTGTCTGCACTGTGGAAGCTGTTATGAAAAATGTCCGGTGAAAGCGGTGATCAGGAAATGAATCAGGATGACAGAAGAAAATATTTAATTGAAGGATTGTTGAAAGAGCGGCCGGAATATGAGAACATGCAGATTCCATCAGATGCAGGCAAGCAGAAAATACTGCTCCGATCGCTTATGAATATAAGAATGCCGAAGAAAATGGATCATGCATTTTTGCAGATTCAGGATGCGTACCTTTTGGAAGAAAATGAGAAGAAAGGGATTGTCACATTGGCAGATATCAGGGAGGCACAGCCTGATCTTTATATCTGGAAGGGCGATATTACAAGACTTAGAGTGGGAGCAATCGTAAATGCAGCCAACAGCGGCATGACAGGCTGCTATCAGCCCTGCCATAATTGTATTGATAATTGCATTCATACCTATGCAGGAATTCAGCTTCGAAACTATTGCAATCATATGATGATAGAACAGGGACAGGAAGAACCGACAGGACAGGAAAAGATCACCCCGGCATTTAATCTGCCCTGTGATCATGTGATTCATACAGTTGGCCCAATCGTACAGGGAAAGCTGACAAAGGAACATGAACGTTTACTGATATCCTGCTATGAATCGTGTCTTAGGATAGCTGATGAGAATGAGGTAAAGAGTATTGCTTTTTGTTGTATTTCAACCGGTGTGTTTATGTTTCCGAATAAAAGAGCTGCTGAGCTTGCAGTACAGACAGTAAAGCAATATAAAGAAAAGACAAAATCAAAGATAAAGGTGATATTTAATGTTTTTAAAGAGGAAGATGAACGACTCTACAACCAGTTACTCAGATAAGATATTACAGATAAAAGAAAAAATTGAGGAAGCAGAAGCAGTTGTAATTGGGGCTGGTGCGGGATTTTCCACATCAGCCGGTTTTGTGTATAATGGAGAAAGATTTGAAAAATATTTTTCGGATTTCAGAAAGAAATATGGATTTTCCGATATGTATTCAGGAGGCTTCTATCCATATAAAACATTGGAAAAACACTGGGGATACTGGTGCAGATATATCTATATTAATCGGTATATGGATGCGCCAAAACCGGTATATCAGAACCTGTATGATCTGGTAAAAGAAAAAGATTATTTTGTACTGACGACAAATGTGGATCATTGTTTTCAGAAAGCAGGATTCGCTAAAAACAGAATCTTCTATACACAGGGAGATTACGGCTTGTTTCAATGTAGTGAGCCTTGTCATAAAGAAACCTATGACAATGAAGAAATCATAAAAAAAAATGGTGCTTAGTCAGGGATTTCAGATTAAAGACAGGGAACTGCAAAAACCGGAAAACGGAGAAATAAAGCTTACGGTTCCGTCCAGCCTGATTCCATATTGCCCGCGCTGCGGTAAGCCGATGAGTATGAATCTCAGATCTGATCAGACATTTGTTGAAGATGAGGGATGGCACTGGGCAGCAGAACGGTACGAGAAATTTATACAGGATCATAAAAAGCAGAAAATAGTGTTTCTTGAACTTGGTGTAGGATATAATACCCCTGGTATTATAAAATATCCGTTTTGGCAGATGACAAACACATTTCAACATGCATTTTATGTGTGTCTGAACCAGGGTGAAGCATATGCACCGGAAGAAATAAGGAAAAAATCTGTCTGCATGAATGAAGATATTGGAGAGATCCTGAAAGAACTGTAGACTTGTGATAAAGGGCGGCTGTGAACAGAGTGAATAGTGACAAGAGAGGGGATGATAAAATGATAATACAAACAGGAATGAGAACAGATATACCTGCATTTTATTCAAAATGGTTTTTGAATCGGATAAAAGAGGGATATGTATGCGTGAGGAATCCCTATAATCCAAAACAGGTGACGAAATACAGCCTTTCACCAGAAGTTGTGGATCTGATCGCATTCTGCACGAAGAACCCTCTTCCAATGCTGCCGTTTCTTGATGAGTTAAAACCGTATGGTCAATACTGGTTTGTAACAATTACACCTTACGGACGGGATATTGAGCCAAACGTCCCGGATAAAGAAACTGTGATGGAAGGTTTTAAAGAATTGTCAGATGTCGTGGGCGCAGACAGTATGGGATGGAGATATGATCCGATTTTTATAGATAAAAAACATTCTGTGGAGTGGCATATATCTGAATTTGAAAAAATGGCTGAAATTCTTGCTGGATACACAAAGACATGTGTGATCAGCTTTATAGATATTTATAAAAAGGTGGAACGCAATTTCCCAGAAGCAAAATCGGTACGGGCAGAAGACAGGGCTATGATAGGAAAAGCGTTTATAAAAATAGCGTCAAAGTATGGAATGGTGTTAAAGCCTTGTGCAGAAGGAGAAGATCTTGCAAAATATGGTGCAGATTGCTCCGGATGTATGACTGTTCATACATTTGAGACAGCTCTCAATAGCAGACTGGAAGTTCCAAAGAGAAAGAAAAATCAGAGAAATGGGGAATGCGCATGTCTTTTGGGGACAGATATAGGTGCCTATGATACTTGCGGACATTTGTGTAAATACTGTTATGCGAATGTAAATCCGGTTTTGGTCAAAGAAAATATGAGAAAGCATAATCCGGACTCTCCGTTTTTAATTGGTGGATATATGCCAGGTGATATTGTTTGTGAGGCAATTCAGAAAAGCTGGATTGACAGACAGATTCGATTGGAGTTTTAGAAAAGGTCAGGTGTCGTCTGCCAGCGCATGAAATTATGAAAATAGATTGCGAATCGCCTGCGTAAGCAGGCAGTAGAGCGCGTCAGCGCGGGGAACCTGAGTATAAGATATGATGAAGTAGGTGATTGCGAAACTCAAACCTGTGAATGAGCGTTTCAGGCTTCGAATGTATTTGTGGCAGTTGATTTTATCAGCAAGAACAACGGTAATGAGTTGGGTGATTCCTGCAAGGATAGATCTGCATGGAGTGTTTTCTCATTCTGGGTTCGGCGCCCGGCGAGGCAGAGATGCTCTTTGATGTGATAAATCCCTCGCTCAACAACAGTTCTGATTTTGTATGTATTATCCCATTCTTCGGTGCCACGGATTGCTCCAGGATAAGCACGGAGATCTTTTTCGGGATAAATATAGACCATACGGCCACATCTTGAAGTGGTACAGGGATTTTTACAGCAGCATTGTCTGTGAGCCCGCCGGATGGATTTGTCATAGATCCAATTCATTTTGGGACAGACAAATTTATATCGAACAACTCCGTTTTTGGTTTTGGAAGTACATTCGTATTTCATGGGAAACGTAGCATCGTGTGGACAGCAGGGAATGCCATTTTCATTTATTGTATAATCCGGATTTTTAAGGCCGGATCGTATATTAAGTGGAATGTATGCTTTCTGAAAATGACGTTTTTCGCCAAAAGTATTTCCGGAAAGAAGGGCTTTGTAAAGTTCCATGGCATCAAATGCAGCGTCTCCCAGAAATGTTTTGGGATTGATCAGAGGATGTTTTATGAAAAAGTCCTTCAGAGTTGGGATTAAAAGCCTTGAATCATGGACGCTTTTATCTTCATCTGGAGAATCCGATTTCTTTTGTACAAGAATCTCAGGATGGGAAGCCAAAAAATCTTTGTTGTAAAACGAAATGTGGCGAATAATTCCCAGACCATTTGTGATGATGCCAAAGACGTAACAAAAATGACTATTGATGTATAGCTGTTTAAATTCAGGATTGGCAGAGGCGTGGGAAGGCATGGAACCATAAGCAGCTTTATAAGGATCATAGGATTTCCCTAAGGCACGAGATTTTGCAAAAGTCTTAAGCTGCCTGATAATACGGTTAGCATACTTGGGATTGTTTTCTGTAACAAACGCTTCGATGCCAGAAGAATCAAAGATGGTCATGTCCGCTTTAGCAGAATCGATGGCCTGGCAGACTGGTTCTGTGATATCAACGAGGTTATCGAAAACAAGCTGCAGATCATCTAAAAAATCCTGTTTAAAACGGGTGATCTTAGAGGCATCAGGAACTTTGGTAAAACCACAAAAATCACGGAGAGGTTTTGAGTAAGCAAGAAAAGTTAAAAGAAGCCTATTATACCATATCCGGTGAGGAGTTATTTTTATTTAGGTAACAAAAAATGCCGCATTTCTGCGGTTTGTGGTGTTTCGCAAACGCCTAATTCGTTTTAAAGGAAAGAGGAATATCAATTGGGAAGAAGTTGAGCAGTATTTAAAAGAATACATAGGAGATTGCTATGAAGTAGTCGAAACCTCGGATCAAGTCTATATTGGTTCAGATTTTCCAGGAGAATTAAAAGGATCTGAAGATACCAAAAGATTATATGGAGCGAATGCGAAAGCAAAGGCTAATGCTACCCAGGGAATTCCTATGCTTCTTCAATGTGCTACGAATAGACGATGGCAGGAAAACTTTAAAGGAAAGCATAATGTTGATGCAAAGTTTGGCTGGTATAGGTTTACGACAAGGTTTGCACTCCCAGTATATAACAATGATACTGGAGATCTTGAAAGGAGGGCTACCGCAATCCCACTGGCTTTAGACGGTGGGTTAAGGTAGCCCAAAATGGAAAATTGTTATATACTTGTGGTATGGGAACATGGAAATCAAAAAACAGACACAAGTACATGGAAACTGACAAAGACCATATTCATTATATGATAGAAACAGAACCGGCAATGTCTGTTAGTAGGATTGTAAACCTGATGAAAAGTTATACGACATATCATATATGGGAAAGCTATCCGAATTACTTACGGAAATATTTTTGGAAAGAACATATCTTTTGGACAGATGGATATTTTGTCTGCAGCGTAGGAAATGTATCAGAAGAAATGCTAAAAAGGTATATAGAAGACCAAGGTTAAGGAGGTGGCAGCAGATGTTAAAAGCATATAAATACAGAATATATCCCAATAATGAGCAGAAGACACAGATGGCAAAGACATTTGGCTGTTGCCGTTTTGTGTATAATCAGACACTGGCATACCGGAAAGAAGTATATGAGAAAGAGAAAAAATCAGTTAGTAAAACCGACTGTAACAATTACTGCAACAGACAATTAAAGAAAGAGTATGAATGGCTGAAAGAAGTGGATAAATTTGCTCTGACAAATGCGATTTACAACATGGATGCTGCATACCAGAAGTTTTTCAAGGAACACGCAGGTTATCCGAAGTTTAAGAGTAAACACGATAATCATAAGTCATATACAACAAATTTTACGAATGGCAATATAACAGTAGATTTCGGGTGCAATAGAGTAAAACTGCCTAAATTAAAAGGAATAAAAGCAAAACTGCATAGAAATTTTATCGGACAGATAAAATCGGCAACGATATCACAAGTTCCGAGTGGAAAATATTATGTATCAATTTTAGTGGAAACAGAACACGTGGAACTGCCACATATAAATCAAAATACAGGAATAGATTTAGGTATTAAGGAGTTATGTATTACTTCTGCTGGAAAGAAATACGAAAATCCAAAAATCATCAGAAAATACGAAAAGAAACTGGTGAAACTGCAAAGGCAGTTAGCCCATAAAGAGAAAAGAAGTCAAAATTACTACAAAACAAAGAAAAAGATAGCATTATGCCATGAAAAAATAACAAATACCAGAAAAGATTATCTGCACAAGATGTCCCATGAGATTATCAGCGAAAACCAAGTGATAGTTTCGGAAGATTTGCAGATAAAAAACATGGTAAAAAATCACCGTTTGGCAAAGTCTATAGGTGATGTATCATGGTATGAGCTGACAAGACAGTTAGAATATAAGGCAACAAGAAAATTGAGCATAAGAGAGGAAGGAACTAAGATGAGTAAAGCATGGTGGAAAAGCAGTGTGATTTATCAGATCTATCCAAGAAGTTTTGCGGATAGTAACGGAGACGGTATCGGTGATCTGAACGGTATTACGGAACATCTGGATTATCTGAAGGAACTGGGTGTGGATGTAATCTGGTTGTCCCCGATTTATAAATCACCGAACGATGATAATGGATATGATATTTCTGATTATCAGGATATCATGACTGATTTCGGAACAATGGAAGATTTTGACCGGATGATCACAGAGATGCATAAACGCGGTATCAAACTGGTGATGGATCTGGTAGTAAATCACAGTTCCGATGAGCACAGATGGTTTCTGGAAAGTAAAAAATCGAAAGATAATCCATACCGCGATTATTATATCTGGAAAGATCCGAAAGACGGCAAAGAGCCGACAAACTGGGGAGCATGCTTTGGTGGTTCCGCATGGCAGTTTGATGAGACAACCGGCATGTACTATCTGCATTGTTTCTCCAAAAAGCAGCCGGATCTTAATTGGGAGAACCCGGCAGTACGTGACGAAGTATTTCGCATGATGACCTGGTGGTGTGAAAAGGGAGTAGACGGATTCCGCATGGATGTTATCAGTATGATTTCCAAAGACCCTGCATATCCGGACGGAGAAATCAGGGATGGCCTGCATGGTGATATGTCTCCATATGTATGTAACGGTCCCCATGTACATGAATATCTGCAGGAAATGAACAAACGTGTACTTTCCAGATTTGATCTGATCACTGTTGGCGAAACACCGGGTGTTACAACAGAAGAAGCAAAGAAATATGCGAATCTGGATGGAAGCGAACTGAACATGGTGTTTCAGTTTGAACATATGGGAACCACAGACGGCAAATATGGTAAATGGACAACCAGAAAACCGGAGATGAAAAAAGTGCGTGCTGTCATGAACAAATGGCAGACTGAACTGGAAGGAAAAGCATGGAACAGTCTGTATTGGGATAATCACGATCAGCCCCGTGCGGTATCCCGATTTGGTGATGACAGTCCGATGTACCGGGAAGTATCTGCAAAGATGATTGCAACTTGTCTGCATATGTTAAAAGGATCTCCATATATTTATCAGGGAGAAGAAATAGGTATGACAAATGCATATTTCAAATCGATCAGTGATTACAGAGACATCGAATCGATCAATGCATACAAAGAGTATACGGAAAGCGGGCTGATGACAGAAGAAGAAATGTTAAACTGCCTGAAGATGATCAGCCGTGACAATGCCAGAACACCAATGCAGTGGGATGACAGCGCAAATGCAGGATTTACTACGGGAACCCCCTGGATCAGTGTAAACAAAAATTATACACAGATTAATGCAAAAGCAGCACTGGAAGACAAGGATAGTGTATTCTACTACTATCAGAAACTGATCCGGCTGCGTCACCAGTATGAAGTGATCGTGGAAGGAGTATTCCACGGACTGCTGGAAGATAATGATGATATCTATGCATATGAGAGAACGCTTGGAAACGAAAAACTGGTGGTAGCATGCAACTTTACAAATAAGGAAGTCCCATGCAAACTGTTTGAAGGAAACGAAGGCGAAGAGCTGATCACAAACTACAAAAACCATGTAGAAGGAATTTTGCAGCCATACGAGACAAGAGTGATTCTCTACAAATAACAACGGCTTCAGAAAAAATATTGATTCACGCAGAAACAGTTAGTAAGTTAACTTTTGTTCCCATAAAAGCAAAAAAATCAATAGTTTTAGGACTATAATCCAAAAACTATTGATTTTTTGTTGCTTTAACGAAAACTGTTTTCCACAATACCCGGAAGCAGAGAATAGATAGAACAGCCGATTTGATTTTCAAACTGTTCTTTAATTTCTAAAATCTTTTTCCACCTGTCTATTATGACAGTTGCAAGACTAGATAGTATGGTGTTAAATGCTTGACACCACAAAAAGAAAAATTGGTGTCAAATTGGTGTCAAAACAGAAAAAATCACAATTTCAAAAGAAATAAGATACTGCAAACCATTGATTTTAAAGGGTTTGCAAAAAAAATCTCAAAAAATTAGCACTCACCTCTTGACAGTGCTAACAAATGGTGCTATAACATAGTCAGAACAAAGGAAGAGGGAATAAAAAGAGAACCAGATCGTTCCCCGAGTTTCCTTAACAACTTCGTTCCAAAGAAACAAGGTAAACAAGCATGAGGTGTTCACGAAAGCGTGACACAGTAGAAAAGGAGAGATGACTTATGTTAATGCCTAGTATTTTTGGAGAGAATTTATTTGATGATTTTGATCGTTGGATGGACACTTCCTTCCATGATGTCGATAAGGCTTTGTATGGTAAGAATGCGAAGAACATGATGAAGACCGATGTTAAAGAGACAGACAGTGGATATGAAGTCGATGTGGATCTTCCGGGATTCAAGAAAGATGAAATCCAGCTTGAGTTGAATGACGGTTATCTGACCATCAGTGCAGAGAAGGGATTGGATAAAGACGAAGAGAACGAAAAGAAACATTACTTACGTCGTGAGCGTTACGCAGGCGGCATGAGCAGAAGCTTCTATGTCGGTGAGGGTATAACCGAGAAGGATATTCATGCAAAATATGAATATGGTATCTTGAAATTGTCTATTCCAAAGGAACAGCCAAAAGCAGTTCCAGAGAAACACCTGATTTCCATTGAAGGATAAGGAAAAATGACATAGCCGGTGCTTTTTAGCACCGGCTATTTTTTTGTTATGGCGATTGCGAATCAGTTGATAGAATTCGCAGAGTGTGTTCTGTCGCTGTTATGCTATAATAGGAAACGTGTAGATAAATTAAAAAAAGAACAGGAGACACAGTTCGATGAAAGTAAACGAAAAGTACAAGGGAATCCTATATATTATTTTGGCTGCATTTGGTTTTGCCTTTATGAATCTGTTTGTGAAACTGGCAGGAGATTTACCGGCAATTCAAAAAAGTTTTTTCCGGAATCTGGTAGCTATCTTTTTTGCATACATCGTGATGAAAAAGGATCAGATCTCGTTTACGATACCAAAAGATGCGCGTAAATATATTTTCTTTCGCTGCTTTTTTGGAACGATTGGTGTTTTCGCCAATTTCTATGCTATCGGAAAACTTTATATTGCGGATGCATCTATGTTAAATAAGCTATCGCCATTCTTTGCGATTTTGTTTTCCTATTTGTTGCTAAAGGAGAAAATCAAGCCGTATCAGATGATTTGTGTGATTACCGCATTTATAGGAGCTTTATTTATTCTGCGACCTGGATTTGATAATGTTGCCACTTTTCCGGCTTTTTTGGGCATGATTGGTGGAATGGGGGCAGGACTTGCCTACACAAACGTGCGTATTGCAACGAAACATGGTGCACCGGGACCATTAATCGTGTTTTGCTTCTCGGTATTTTCCTGCGTAGCAGCAGTACCGTTTTGTATTGTGAATCATGAACCGATGGCGTGGTGGCAGTTAGCATCTCTTTTGATGGCTGGTCTGTCTGCAACATTGGGACAATTTTCCATTACAGCAGCATATACCTATGCTCCTGCAAGTGAGTTGTCGGTATATGATTATACACAGATTGTTTTTGCTGCATTGCTTGGCATCATTTTCTTAGAAGAAGTGCCGGATGTAATCAGTATTCTGGGATATATCATTATTTGCGGGGCAGGCGTTGCGATGTTTGTTATCCGTAAGAAAAAAGAGACAGAGGCAGAGGAAGTTCAGGAGAAATAGCAAATGAAACAGCAGATAATCGTTATGCACATGTCTGGCGCTTATGAAGAACAGACTTTCTACAAACAAAACCAGCACATTGTTCATGAGGTGGATTGTAAAAATATTCAGGGGACGAACTGTTATTGCGATGAGATGGCAAAAGAGGAGTTACGTCGCAGGATAGCAGCGTATTCTTATGAGGGTATACATTTTCTGGATTCGGGAAATTATCATTATTTATCACTCTTGTGGCTGGAAAAAATAGACCGCCCCTTTGCTCTGGTTTTATTTGATCACCATCCGGATCTGCAGGCACCGTCCTGGGGCAAAATAACGTCCTGTGGCGGCTGGGTGCGGGAGGCACTAGAAACCAATTCCTATCTGGAAAAGGTATATCTTGTGGGTGTAGATGCACAGTTACTTTCTGAGGTACGCTTAGAGGATCAAAAGGACCAGCAGGAGGAAAATGGAGATCTGCCATGCAAAACAAACGATACATATATCAATTTATGGGAGCGGATTCAGACTGGTCTTCCGGATTTTACAGAGGAAAAGCGACCGATTTATATATCGTTTGATAAAGATGTATTAAACAGCACGGAGGCTGTTTGTGATTGGGATCAGGGGGATATGTCATTAGAAGAAGCCATCCATAACATAAAGGAAATAGCAACAAGTACAAGTGAATTTCTGGGAATGGATGTCTGCGGAGAGGATTCGTCCTGGAGTAAGACACGTGAAGCAAAAACATGTGAAGTCAATGATTGGTGTAACAAAAGGTTACAGGAGGTGTTTCCCTTCTTTTAAAACAAAAAAAGAAAGTGATGCAACGCACACATCACTTTCCGTAAGGGGGAGTTATGAAAAAGTTATGTTCTTTGTCTTTCGACATTATTTATACTACAGGTTACATGTGACAAAAATGTGTTGCCTTTATTAAAGAAATATGAAGAATTTTATAAATAAAATTTATAGTTTAAAGAATATTATTTAACTCTATTAAAAAATATACTTGCAAAATAAACCCGCTCGCTCTATAATTAATTAAAAGATTTAATTAATTAAGGCGAGGGGGTTTTTGCAATTAGAATTGAACAGATTTTAAAAATGAAAGTAGAAGTTGGTTTTGGGGAAAACCAATTTACAATGTCCCGCGGAAGTTTCAAGTATAAGCAAAGAATTTCTGGAAAACGTAAGCTGGTTTTGCAGAATAAACAAAAGACGGAAGAAGGGTATCTTTTGACGTATGTTGATCCAAAAGGAAAAACGATGGATGAGCAATGTTATTTATTTCGCGTGACGGAAAATGGAACGCAGATCAGACTTGCTTATGAAGGGGATGAAAAGCCAGAAGTCAATCGTTATTGGCTCACATTTGAAACAAATTCTACGGAACATATTTACGGCTGTGGCGAAACATATTCGGAATTTGATCTGAAAGGACAGAAAGTCCGTATTTGGGTGGCGGAACATCAGAATACAGGGCGTATCTCAAAAAAAATAATCAAAGAGAAGATTATTGGTAAACATCCGGATAAGAAACTGGCATTTGATAAGTATGAATCTTATTATGCACAACCGACGTTTGTCTCTAGTGATCATTATTATGTGCATTGTGATGTGAATGCGTATAGCGAGTTTGATTTTCGTGACCCCAATTATATGACATTGTATTTTCAGGAACCACCTGTGCTGATTACGGATGTAGGAGGGGATTTTGTCGAAGTTTCCCGTAAGTTAACAGCGCTTCTTGGCAGACAAAAGGCATTGCCAGATTGGCTTTATGACGGCGTGATTCTAGGCATTCAGGGAGGAACTGAAGTTGTGGATGCCAAGATAAAAAAAGCAAAGGAAGCAGGCATTCCAATTGCAGGTGTATGGTGCCAGGATTGGTCAGGATGCAGACGTACAGGCTTTGGCTATCAGGTTATGTGGAATTGGCAATGGGAGCAGGAACTTTACCCAGGACTGGATCAGAAAATTGTCACATGGAAAGAGCAGGGAGTGCGTTTTTTGGGTTATATAAACCCGTTTATAGCAATTGAAAAAGAACTCTATGCCTATGCATCGGAACATGGCTATTGTGTCAAAGACCGGGAAGGCAAAGATTATCTGGTGACGATTACTACATTTCCGGCGGCTATGGTAGATTTTACAAATCCGAAAGCATATGCATGGTATAAAGGGTTAATTAAGGAAAATATGATCGGCCTTGGCATGAGTGGATGGATGGCAGACTTTGGAGAATATCTGCCAATGGACGCTGTACTTTACAGCGGTGAAGAGGCTGCAAGCATTCATAACCAGTGGCCGGCTATCTGGGCTAAATTGAATCAGGAAGCGGTGGCAGAGTGTGGCAAGGAAGGGGAAGTATTTTTCTTTACAAGAGCAGGACACACGGGAACGATAGCACATTCGCACATGATGTGGACGGGGGATCAACATGTAGACTGGTCTGTGGATGATGGGTTACCATCGGTGATTCCGGCAACGTTATCACTCGCAATGAGTGGTTATGGAATAGCACATTCAGACGTTGGTGGTTATACCACGATCATGCACATGAAACGTAGCAAAGAGTTATTACTCCGTTGGGAGGAAATGAATGTTTTTTCTCCACTGTTTCGTACGCATGAAGGCAATCAGCCGGTTAATAACGTACAGTTTGATGATGACGAGGAGTTACTGGCACATCTTCGTAAATGCGGTAAAATGCATGTGGCACTAAAGCTCTATTTGAAAAAGCTTGTGGAAGAGCAAAGCAGTGATGGTACACCGGTGATGCGACCACTTTTTTATCATTATGATGAGAAACCGGCATATACAGAAAAAACGGAGTATCTGCTGGGGCGTGATTTGTTGGTTGCACCAGTCTGTGAAGAAGGGGCAAAAAAGCGACAGGTGTATTTGCCAAAAGATGTATGGGTACATTTATTTGATGGAACAGAATATACAGGTGGTCAGATCATGGTGGATGCTCCAATAGGAAAACCACCGGTATTTGTAAGAAGGGACAGCCCGGATTATGAGGCTTTGATGAAAGTAGCAAATATATTGTAGAAAGAAGGAAAAAGAAATGAAATATTTTTTAGACAGTGCAAAAATTAATGAAATCCGAGAGGCATACGATACCTTTGGGATTGATGGCGTAACAACCAATCCGAATCATATTATGTTGTCGGGAAAGCCATTCAAAGAAGTATTAAAAGATATGGTCGATTTTGTTCAGGAAAAAGATATTATGGGATATGAGAAATTTCCGATTTCTGTAGAAATCAATCCACATCTGGATGATGTGAACGATATGGTTGCTATGGGAACAGAAATTGCAGCTATGTGCGATAACTTTGTTATTAAAATTCCGTGTACACAATCCGGTCTTGCAGCAGCGCGCATTTTGGAGAAAAAAGGTGTGAGAACAAACGTTACGTTGGTATTTTCTGCATCGCAGGCAATCGTTCCTGCAAAAAATGGTTCTTTGTTTGTATCACCATTTATTGGATGGAAAGAAAACAGTGGGGAGGACTGCGAAGCATATATCAGGGATATTGTGACGATCTATAAGAACTATGGTTTCTATGGTAAGACGCAGATTATCTGTGCAGCAGTTCGCAATGGAAAGCAGTTTGTAGACTGCGCAAGAGCTGGTGCTGATATTGTAACTGCTGGTTTACAGGTATATAAGGACAGTATGTATCATCCGTTTACGGATTATGGCATGGCAAAATTCCAGGGTGCATGGGATCAGACGGTTACCGAGTAAATAGAAATTGTGAGGTGTCAGAAAGAAGCTATCTGACATAGAAGGAGACTATAGCATGAAAATAGGATTTATTGGTTTGGGAATCATGGGAGAATCCATGTGTGAAAATATTGTAAAGAAGCATAATGATCAGGTGTTTGTTTTTGACTTTGTTGAGGCAAAAGTGAAGCAGTTAGAGTCAGTTGGAGCTGTTGGTTGTACCAGTTCTAAGGAAGTGGCAGAACATGCAGATGTTATCATTTCCATGGTGCCAAAGTCAGAGCATTCACGAAGCGTTTATCAGGAGATACTGCCTGTACTTGATGCATCAAAAACATGTATTGATATGAGTACGATTGATCCGTCAGTATCTGTCGAAATATCCAGAATGGTGAAAGCAACCGGTGCGCAGTTTATTGATGCACCTGTTGTTAAAAGTAAACCAGCGGCAATTGCTGGAAAGCTTGGTATCTATGTAGGTGGTGATGAGAAAACGTTTGAAGCAATGAAGCCAATCCTTTCGTATATGGGCGAAAATATCATCCGCATGGGAGATAACGGAAAAGGACTTGTTATGAAAATTTGTCATAATGCGCTGGTATCACAGATTCAAAATGGTGTTAATGAGACGTCCACACTTGCAGCGGCAAATGGTATTGACATTATGACATTTGCGCAGGCAATTTCTTATGGTGGTGGACAAAACTTTTATCTGGATTCCAAGAAAGAGCCGATTTCAAAGGAGGATTATACGACGGCATTTTCAATTGAAAATGAGTACAAAGATGTGAATATTTGTATGAACTTAGCAAAAGAATGTGGAGTATTAATGCCAGGAGAAGAAAATGCACTTCATGTATATCAAAAGGCAATGGATGCAGGATATGGAAAGGAAGATTTCTGCGCAACGATTAAGGTTGTAAGAGAGCGGTAGAGGATAAAAATGGAGTTGTTAGAAGCATTAAATGTATGTAATGATGTGAAAATTTATTCGGTGGAGGACGCGATTTTTTCATCTTTTGGAAGGATTTTGAAAGGATATGATCTAGAAGAACTTACCACATTTATGCGTGAACAAACACAGATTCCAGAAGCGGGAAATGTGTATGTGGCATCGGTGGAACAAATGGAGAAGATGCAGGTCGCTGAGCAGTTGCGCATCCGGATGTATGGCGGTATGCCAATCCAGATAGGCTACTGCAATGGTAGAAACACGACATACAATGGTTTTGAATATCACAAGGGTAGTGAGATCAACATTGCTGTCACAGATTTTATGCTTGTTTTGGGTCATACCTATGATATTTGTCACAACAAGTATGATGTTTCACAGGCAACTGTTTTTTTTGTGCCTAAGAATACGGCAATAGAAATGTATCAGACAACACTTCATTTGTCTCCGCTTCGCGTGAATGATGAAGGATTTCAGGATATTGTGATTTTACCACGCGGCACGAATACACCATTGGACGATGCGGAGAAGAAAACGCGTGATGCCGCGATCATGACGTTAGGACAGGACACCTGTGATGAGGAAGTACGCCTATTGTTGCAACGCAATAAATGGGTGATTGCACATCCAAATCGCGAACCATTGATCAGACAGGGTGCTTTTGGTGGTGTGACGGGGGAAAATAAGGAATTGTTCTACCCGAGGGAGTCATAAATGGCAGAAGTATTGTTTTACGTTATCATCTTTCTTGCAAATATTATTCAGGGTATTACTGGTTTTGCAGGGACTATTCTGGCAATGCCATTTTCCATCCATCTGGTGGGGTATGCGGTTGCAAAACCGGTGTTGAATGTGCTAGGTATCATTGCCGGAATTTATGTTGTGGCAGGTGGTTACCAGAAGGTAAACACAAAAGAATTAAAGCGCGTATGCCTCTATATGGGAATAGGAATTGTCGCAGGCATTTTCTTGAAACAGGCATTTGCAGGCCACGAGAGATTACTGTATGTGGCACTGGGTATTTTTGTCATTGGTATTGGTTTGCGCGGCTTACTTTCTTTTGGTAAATACGCATGGGAAAATGGATTCGGTATCGTGGATAAGAATCCTAAGAAAGCAAAGGAAAGCGCAGAAGAAAGGGAACATGATATCGAAAAAGGGATGACACCGGGGGCTCGTGTGCTATTGCTTTTTTCTGGTGTCGTACATGGGATTTTTGTATCAGGTGGACCTTTGATTATTACATATCTGTCAAATCATACAAAGAGCAAGGAAGAATTTCGCAGGACGGTATCTGCTGTATGGATCATTTTAAATAGCATGATACTTGTCAGTGATCTTATGGCAGGGTATTACACAAAAAATACCTGGCGTATACAGGCGATTTCTATACCGTTTTTATTTGGTGGTATGTTTATTGGCAGTCTGTTGTTTCGGCGGATGAGTCAGACGTTATTTACGGTATTAACCTATATTTTGTTGTGTATCGCAGGAATCAGTCTGCTATGTAAATAAATGAAACTATGGAAAGAAGGGGCATAAATGTTGTGCCCAAGGAGTTATAAAAATATGAAAGATAAATTTGAGGTAGCATATGTACCAATTGGTGTGCCAACGTTTCACTTGGAAAGTGCACAGAAAGAATTTGATAAATCGATTGCATTGATCAAAGAACTTACGGATGCCGGTGTATTCCCGGATGAAATGCTTTTGTCTATAGAACTTTTGCATGCTTTTTTGGATGACATTCATCCCGATCTGGTGATATTACAAAATATTACTTTCGCGAATGCAGCATATGTGAGTGAAGTGTTGAAAAGATTAGATTGCCCGATTCTGTTATGGACCTTGCGGGAACCGGTGATTGATGGTGGCAGACTTCGTTTGAACTCGCTGACGGGAGCATATTCTGCAGCAAATGCAATCAAAGCATTTCGCAAGGAGCCGTTACAATATGTATATGGTGCACCGCAGGAAGCAGAGGTTCGCCAGAAAATAGGGGCAACCATTCGAGCAGCAAAGTTAAAATATGATATGAAACATTTGAGAGTTGCAGCAGTAGGACATACGCCACAGGGGTTTGGCTTTGGACGGGCGCTCGATTTGGAAATGCTGGAAAATTTTGGTGTGACGTTAGATTCCATAGAAGCGAGGGAACTGATTGACCGGGCAAAAACTTACAGCGATGCGGATGTGGAAGCATATCTTGAAGATGCAGAGGAAAAAATGTGTGGTCTTTGTGAAACACCACAAAAGAATCGAATGGATTTTGCGAGGCTGTATAAGGCATATAAGGATTATGTGACAGAACAACAGATAGGTGCATTAGCATCACGTTGCTGGCCGGATTTTTTTACTGCGTATGGAACACCGGTCTGTGCCGTTTTGGCAATGCTGAATGACCTGGGAGTAGCAGCAAGCTGTGAAGCGGATACGTATGGTGCATTATCAATGTATTTAGGCATGCAGCTTACAAAACATGCCACCTTTTTTGGAGATCCTGTTTCTTTGGATGAAACGGAAAATACCATAACTTTTTGGCACTGCGGAACAGCAGCTTGTTCGCTCGCGCGTGAAGATACTGGCGCAAGGGTAGATGTGCATTGTAACAGAAAGATTGGACCGACACTGGACTTTGGGTGTAGACCTTGTCAGGAAGTGACCATTTTCCGCATTGGTAAAGATGGTGATGGACGATTCCGTTTCTTTATAGCAGGTGGAGAAGCACTTGATAAACCAAAACAGTTTAATGGAACCTCTATCGTGGTGCAAACAAAGGCAAATGCGAAACAGCTTGTTTATGACAGCGTAAAAGCTGGATGGGAGCCACATTTTGTCGTTGCATACGGAAATATTGTTGCAGAACTTGAAATTTTGGCAGAAATGCTTAATATGGAAGTACAGAAGTTGTGAAAACGTTAGAAACGAAAGGGGAGCGTATGATTCGACATACTGGGGCAAATATGGAAACTGTGCGCAGACGTAACCGCGCAGCAATTTTGAAGTATATCAATGATCATGGTCCTGCCTCCAGAAAAGATCTGGCAGAGGTTTTAGGCTTAACACCGGCAGCTGTGACACAGATATGTACCGATTTGTTTGAAGAAGGTATCCTTATTGAGACGGGCATCAATGTAAAAAGCAGTGGTGCAGGAAGAAAAAAAGTACTTTTAGATATTAATTTTGCAGCAGCGTATGTATGTGCAATGACGATTGAACCAGAGCATACGACGGTTACACTTTCTGATTTCCGAGGTGAAGTGGTTGCTTCGGAACGCTGTAAGACGGATACATCTGTAACACCGGAGGTTTATTTAAATCATTTGGCGCAGACGGCGAAGTGTCTGATAACAACATATGGTGATGAAACAAAGAAATTAGCTGCAGTCGGTGTTGGTATTACAGGTCTTGTGGACAAGGAGAGCGGCAGTAGTATCAAGGCTTATGGAATCTGGGATGAACCGGTGGCAATCTCAGAAATCTTAGGGCAGCATTTTGACGCGCCTATTTATGTGGAAAATAATGTTAATGCGTTCGCGATGGCAGAATTATTATATGGAACAGGTAAAGAACATGATAATCTCATGGTGATCAAATGGGGGCCGGGTGTAGGTTGTGCAATCATTATCGACCAGGAGATTTATGAAGGACGCCATGCAAAAGCAGCAGAATTGGGTCATTTTATTGTTGAAAAAAATGGAGCACTATGTAAATGTGGACGACATGGTTGTCTGGAAACAAAGGTGTCTTATAGTGCACTTTGTGAAATAGCACCATTTACAGAAGAAAATTTTGGTGAAATGTTTATTCAGAATCGGGGAAATACGATTGGCGAGCAGTTTATGGAAGCTATGGATTTGTTTGCCAGAAGTATTGTAAATTCTGCGACCATTATGGCACCAAATCGTATTATACTGACCGGATGTCTGTTTGAAAATTCACGTGTGCGTGAGGCATTGATTGCCGCATGCAGCAGTTATGATACGAGCCTTGGGGCAGATCGGATTCTTTATTCAGGTCTGGCACAAAAAGAGCATTATATTGGACCGGTCGCCATCTGTGCGAAGATGCTTTTATATTCCTAGTGCGAAAAGTGGTGTGTGTTTTGTACAGCAATTATATTGAATAAACAACTTTCCCCTGCATACAATGTAAAAATGAGTATTGCAGGGGATTTCTTTGAAACCATATATTGAAAAAAGAGCAGTTGAAATTGGTACATACATTGTGGAGAAAAATGCCACGGTACGACAGGCGGCAAAGACATATGGCGTGAGTAAGTCGACCGTTCATAAAGACGTGGCGGAACGTCTGCCACAGATAGATGTGGCATTGGCAAAAGAGGCAAGAGCGGTACTCGATGTCAATAAATCGGAACGTCATATACGTGGCGGTCTTGCTACCAGAAAAAAGTATGCACATATCCATTGACTTTCCGCGTTAGATACACTAAGATTTTTAAAGAGTATACGAACCGATAATGGTATTTGAGGAGGAACAAATGGAAAACGTTACTATTATGGAACATCCACTGATCCAGCATAAAATTTCAAGACTTCGTGACAAGACAACAGGTACAAATGAATTCCGTACATTAGTCAGCGAAATCGCAATGTTAATGGGGTTTGAAGCATTGCGCGATTTGCCAACAGAGTTGGTGGAAGTCGAGACACCAATCGAGACAACCATGCAGCCAATGATTGCTGGTAAGAAGATGGCAATTGTACCAATTCTTCGTGCAGGTCTTGGTATGGTTGATGGTGTGTTAAATCTTGTACCATCTGCAAAGATTGGACATATCGGATTATATCGTGACCCAGAGACACATGAGCCACATGAATATTATTGTAAATTGCCGGAACCAATCGAACAGAGAACAATTCTTGTTGTAGATCCTATGCTTGCAACAGGTGGGTCAGGCGCAGATGCAATTACAATGATTAAACAGCACGGTGGTAAGAACATTAAGTTTATGTGTATCATTGCTGCACCAGAGGGATTGGAAAGACTTCACAAGGAACATCCGGATGTGCAGATTTATGTTGGAGCACTGGATCGTCAGTTAAACGAAAATGCATATATCTGTCCAGGACTTGGTGATGCGGGAGACCGTATTTTTGGAACAAAATAGATTTTGCATAATTGGGGATGTCATGGAAACACGACATCCTCTTCTACTATATGATATTGTGTCGTTGATGTAGGATACAGTTACAGGAAGGGAATGGAATGTTTATGGGAAAAAATATTGTTTTGATTGGAATGCCAGGAGTTGGAAAGAGTACTTCTGGAGTTATTCTCGCAAAAGTGATGAACTATGATTTTTGGGATTCCGATCTTGTGATTCAGCAGCAGACAAAAAAATTGTTAAAAGAAATTATCAGGGAAGAAGGCATTGATGGCTTCAATGCGGTGGAGAATCAGATCAATGCGGGCATTGATGTGGAAAATACGGTGATTGCAACCGGTGGTAGTGTTATCTTTGGCGCAGATGCTATGGCGCATTTTAAAGAAACGGGTATCGTAGTGTATCTTCGCATCAGCTATGACCAGTTGGACAAGCGCTTGGGAGATTTAGATGAACGAGGCGTGGTGCATAAAGAAGGGCAGACGCTTCGGGATATTTATGATGAGAGAACACGTCTGTATGAAAAGTATGCAGATATTACGGTGGATTTGGATGGAAAAGATGTTGCTGGCACGGTAGATGCTGTTGTAGCGCAACTCGAGCAATATCTTGTATATGAAAATAAAAAAATATCAAGAAACAGGAAAAAAAGATTGTAGAAAAGGGGCAATTCCGTTATACTTTCTTTAGTTAGGGATATCTGCGAGGTTGCACGTGTCAGCTCGCAGATTTTTTGCGGAAAAATATTTCGTAAAAAGAAAAATTAAAAGTACAAAGGAGTTATGTAATGAATCAAAAAGGAGCAATCAAGGATGCCCGCACATTAGGGACACCGAAGATGTTGTTGCTGGGCTTACAGCACATGTTTGCCATGTTTGGCGCAACGATTTTAGTTCCCATTCTCGTGAATGATTATTTCGAGGGAGAAGGACTTTCTGTTCAGGTAACACTGTTTTGTGCAGGTGTTGGTACATTATTATTTCATCTTATCACTAAGCGAAAGGTTCCTGCATTCTTAGGATCATCATTCGCATTTCTAGGTGGATTTTCCATGGTAGCACAATTGAATAGTGGAATTTATGCAGATATGACCATGGGTGAAAAATTACCATATGCCTGTGGTGGTATTGTAGTAGCCGGTTTGTTGTATCTGGTTTTTGCTGTAATTGTAAAATTGGTAGGTGTGCGAAAAGTCATGCGTCTGTTACCACCAGTAGTTACAGGTCCAATCATTATTAGTATCGGTCTTTCACTGGCATCTTCTGCCGTAAACAATGCACAGACAAACTGGCTCATTGCGGTTGTAGCATTTGCTGCTATTGTAATCTTTAATATCTGGGGTAAGGGAATGTTTAAAATAATTCCAATTCTTATGGGGATTGTGATTTCTTATATTTTTGCATTGATTTTAAATGGTGCGGGTGTTACAAACGCAGATGGAAGTGCTATTTTAAACTTTACATCAGTAGCAAGTGCACATTGGGTACAGTGGCAGCCATTTGTATGGTGCAAGTTTGATATCACTGCAATTCTTGTTATGGCACCAATTGCGCTTGCAACCATGATGGAGCATATCGGTGATATTACAGCGATCTCTGCAACCGTAGATGAAAACTTTGTAGAAGATCCGGGACTTCATAGAACCTTGATTGGTGATGGTATTGCAACTGCTTTTGCTGGAGCAATTGGTGGTCCTGCAAATACAACTTATGGTGAAAATACCGGTGTGTTAGAGCTTTCGAAAGTACACGATCCAAGAGTAATTCGCATTGCAGCGATTTATGCAATTATCCTTAGTTTTTCACCAAAGTTTGCAGCGGTAATCGGTTCGATGCCTTCTTCAATTATTGGTGGTGTCAGCTTTATTCTTTACGGTATGATTTCTGCAATCGGTGTACGTAATGTTGTGGAAAATAATGTAGATTTCACGAAGTCGAGAAACCTCATTATTGCAGCCGTAATTTTGGTAAGTGCACTCGGATTTACCGATGGAATTACCTTTAGCATTGCTGGAACAAGTATTACACTTACTTCACTTGCAATTGCTGCTATTCTTGGTATTTTCTTGAATGCTATTTTGCCGGGTAAGGATTATGTGTTTGAAGGAAATCCAAAGAAAGAAGAAGCATAATCGGACGATAGCGTTTTGGGGAAAACCATGAAGTCTGAAAAGGTTATGATAAGATAAAAAAAAGAGCATAGGGGTTATGAAAAAGTAAGCCCCATGCTCTTTTTTATATAAATATGGCAGAATGTTTTACGCATAATAGTTGATGTTATTTGTCATGCGTCTGGCATAGCTGGTTAAAGATTTCATAAATTGGGAATCGTTGCCGAGCAATTTTTTGAATTTGCTGGCACTAATATTTTCTACAGCAGAAGAACTTAATGTCAAATAGCCAGAGGAATTTTCCTTGATACCAATATTTTCCAAATCTTTCTGATATTTGCTTGCAAGGTTTTTTAAATTCTTGTACGTGGATATGGAATAGGAATTGGTCGAGGATTTTGTGGATTCCATTGTGTAATTGTAGGTGTCGACAAAAGCACGAATATGAGACGAAAGGTCTGTTTTATCAGCATTTTCAAAATCAAAATCGTCCAGCTTTCGAACAGCACGACGAAGCGCCTGCGCATCTGCATAGTTTAACTGATTTGTTGTTGCGTTGGCACGGTTGCTTTTGGTGGTAAAATCGCGATAGGTCGCATAGTAATTGCGCAATATGATGTTGTTAGCTACAGAAAATCCACTCATGGCGACTCCTTTCGTATCGTATTTGAAATTGACAAAAAATGGTTCAGCCAACTCTTATATAGCATATATCGGAAATTTTTGAAAAAAATTGACCGATTATCTTGTTATTTTTTTTAGGCTTTACTATAATGAAACGAAGTTATTTTTGTACAGTGTACAAAGAAAAGAAATGGAGGACAAGCATGGAACAAGAAAAAGTCATTGTGATTGATTTTGGTGGACAATATAATCAATTGGTTGCCCGCAGAGTCAGAGAATGTAATGTTTATTGTGAAATCTATTCTTATAAAACAGATATTGAAAAGATCAAAGAAATGAATCCAAAGGGAATCATTTTAACAGGCGGTCCAAACAGTTGTTATGAAGCGGATGCCCCAACATATACGAAGGAATTATTTGAACTTGGAATTCCGGTTTTGGGTCTTTGTTACGGAGCGCAGCTGATGATGCATGTGCTGGGCGGGAAAGTTGAGAAAGCGCCTGTGAGAGAATACGGTAAAACAGAAGTGTTTGTAAAACAGGATTCACCACTTTTTGCAAATGTATCGGCAGCAACCATTTGCTGGATGAGTCATTTTGATTATATTTCAAAGACAGCGGAAGGTTTCCGTATTTGTGCACACACAGCAGATTGTCCGGTTGCAGCAGCAGAAAATCAGGAAAAGAATCTGTATGCTATTCAGTTCCATCCAGAGGTTCTCCATACGGTAGAAGGAACGAAGATGCTTTATAATTTTGTCCGAGGTGTCTGCGGATGCGCCGGAACATGGCGAATGGATTCCTTTGTTGAAAATGCCATCAAGGACGTAAGAGAAAAGGTAGGAGACGGAAAGGTACTTCTGGCACTGTCCGGCGGTGTGGATTCTTCTGTGCTTGCAGCACTTCTTGCAAAAGCGATTGGATCACAGCTTACCTGCGTGTTTGTAGATCATGGACTTCTTCGTAAGAATGAAGGTGACGAGGTTGAGAGTGTATTTGGCAAGGGCGGAGACTTTGATATTAACTTTATTCGCGTCAATGCACAGGAACGCTACTATAAAAAACTTGCCGGTGTTGTTGAACCGGAGCAGAAACGTAAGATTATTGGCGAAGAATTTATCCGCGTTTTTGAGGAAGAAGCAAAGAAAATTGGTGCAGTCGATTTCCTCGCACAGGGAACGATTTACCCAGATGTGGTAGAGTCCGGACTCGGTGGAGAATCTGCCGTTATCAAATCGCACCACAATGTTGGTGGTTTGCCAGATTATGTAGATTTTAAAGATATTGTAGAACCGTTACGTAATTTGTTTAAGGATGAAGTGCGTAAGGCCGGTTTGGAGCTGGGTTTGCCAGATTATCTGGTATATCGTCAGCCATTCCCAGGTCCAGGTCTTGGTATTCGCATTATCGGTGAAGTGACGGCTGAAAAGGTACGAATTGTACAGGATGCAGATTATATTTATCGTGAGGAAATTGCGAAAGCAGGACTCGACCGCAGCGTTGGACAGTATTTTGCAGCCCTGACCAATATGCGTTCCGTCGGTGTTATGGGGGACGAGAGAACCTATGACTATGCCGTGGCACTTCGTGCTGTAAATACTGTAGATTTCATGACAGCGGAGGCAGCAGAAATTTCATTTGAAGTTTTGCAGACAGTCATGAGCAGAATTATAAATGAGGTGAAAGGTGTCAATCGCGTGTTCTATGATCTGACGAGCAAGCCACCTGGAACGATTGAGTTTGAATAGGATTTTGCAAAAATAGACCCAGTATTTATGCGGGTTCCAAGCAAATTCCGTTATTTTTTGGAAACGGATTGGCAACACTTTTTGCAATATTCCCTGAATAAAATTATATTTCTATAACATAAAAACCTTACTGATGAACTGTTTCCCAAATTGGAAAGAGCAGTCAGTAAGGTTTTTTTCTTTTTGTAGTAGCAACGAGCCAAAGTCCAAGCTTGCTTGAGACCTTGGCGACCGCTTACAATCTCAGAACGTGCCCTTGGACAAGGCACTTGATGAAAATGGTGATAGCGTAAAATCATATTATTCATCGTGTGATGCTATTATCACTTCCTTACAAAAAGAGTTGGACAAAGAAAACTTATCTTTTGACGAGAAGAGGTATATCATAGATAAAATGATAGAAGTAAACAAGATGAAAGGCGAAAAAGATTCAGAGAATAAAAGGTTTATTGCTACATTAGCTGTTATTGGTGCGGCTGCAATAGGGACGGTAGCTGGAGTGCTTGCGTCTGCTATTGGTGGAAATACAAAGATTGAAATGAATGATGATGAAAAACTTGAGTAGTTTTAAAGCATAAAATGAGGATTGGATTAAGATGGGAATATTAGGAAAGATTGTGGGGGCAGGATTTGAAGCAATCGGACAAAAATTAGAAGATGTATTTGTAAAACGTGAACAGAAGAATTTAGAATATATTGCAAATTATCCGTATGCAAATAAATATATCGTGAGAGAGGTTAAAGAAATACAGGACGATATGGATTACGCCAAAGAGTTTGGTTTGAAGAAGAATTTCTTTGGAATATATTCTCCGGAAAATGAGCCTTTATATTTAGCATATAGTGAAGGGGAGAAATTTGGAAAGTGTAAATATACATTCGTAGACATGGCTGCGAATGAAAAGGCATTTTTGGTAGCAAAAAAAAGTTGCATTATTGAGTGCGGACATATTAAGTATGAATTAAAATCCAGCGAAATGTTCGATAAGAGAAAATTCAACTTGGTGAATAGTGATTATAGAATGGAGTGTAATGACACTGGATCTGAAATAAAGGTATATGGAAAAAAAGGAAAGCACGTTCTGATTCAGATTAACAAAGTACCTTCTGATTTAGGAATGAAATGGGGAGAGTATATAATCGGTTGTAATGAGAGACAAGATGTAATACTGACCATGCTGCTAGGAATAGCAGTAGGAACAATTTTGATGCAGTCAGCGAACTTGTTGGAGGCCGATTAACTATTAGCCTGGAGGAATACTTATGAAGATGTATCAATTGAATTGCCCTGCTTGTGGTGCGACTGTAGAAATTGAACAAGATAGAAAATCCATGTTCTGTTCTTACTGTGGTAGCAAGATATATCTTGATGATGGAGTAAAACGTGTAGAGATTACTAAAAAAATTAACTACCATCAAACATATACCGATGAGGCAAAAATTAGGGAACACGAACGAAAAGAAAAGATTCAGTTAAAACAGCTCGAATATGAAGAGCGTGAAAAAAAGAGAAACGATAGGGTAGTGTTTGCTTGCATGGGGATAATGTTTTTGATTGCAGCAATATGTTTCGGGATTAGTAGATTTTATGAGGAGGCAGGAAAACCGGATGCAAATGAAGTGCAGGTTCCGTTTTCTTCAAAGGATTTAAAAGGGGAAAACTATGAACAAGTAATTATTGATTTGGAAAATGCGGGTTTTGTAGAAATCACTACTAAAAAGAATACAGATCTAGTAACAGGGTTCATCACAAAAGATGGCTCAGTTGAAAAAGTATCAATAAATGGTGGCTCTGATTTCGAAGAGGGAGACATATTTTCGGAAGAAGCTGCAGTTGTTGTTACTTATCATACGTTCGAAGATAAAGATTAACGTAGGAAAGCTTGAATTTGAAGGAGAAATCTGTTTGACATATCTAGTGTATGATGCTAATATGATTATAGAAAAGGTGCTACCGATAGACGGTTAGCCCACATAATGATTAGTTAAGAAAATAACCGTTCAGTTTGCGAGGCTGGGGCGGTTATTTTTTTGTGTGATTGCATCCTATTGCGTAACCAAGTCCAAAGGCTGTTAAGCATAAGCTGATAACAGCAATCAGACCTTCGAGAGTCAACATTAGCATCCCCTCCTTTAGCAAGATTTCCGCAGATAGTCTGGGGATTTCTATGTAAACAGAGGGTCACAGTCCCTCTGGAGAAGGACTAACCGCCTACCGTGCATGGTAGCACTATGGGATGATTATAACAGAGTGTATATTAAGATACAATAATATTTGAGAATGTATGGTTGTCATATCTGTATTATTATATTACTATCACAAAACGAGGTTCAAATGATACATTGAAATGTACAAAATGTACTTTACAATATACACGAATGGACGTATAATATATACAGGTAAATGAAAAGAGGGGGACAGTGGAGTGGAAAGAGTCATATTTTGGAATAATAAAGGTGGAACAGGAAAAACAACATTAGCATTTCAATTATTGACAGAGTATGCAAATCAAAATAAAGAGAAAAAAATACTAGTTATTGATGTTTGTCCACAAGCAAATTTATCGGAATTGTTACTGGGAGGGCTAAATCAAGGTGGCAGCGCTATTTTACTAATGAGACAGGGGGCGACTCCGAGAGCTACAATTGGAGGATATTTCCAAATGCGTTTGCCATCTCCGTATAGTGCGCCAACCTTTAATCCTAAAGATTATTTAACAAAACCACATCAATATAATGAATACATTGATGAAAATATTGATTTGCTATGTGGTGATGCTATGTTAGAATTACAGTCTAATGCTATTTCTACATTAGCTAATAATCAGATTCCGGGAACGAATACTTGGGTGGCAATTATCAATTGGCTGAATGATTTTATTCAACCAATTGAAAACGAGTATGATGTGGTGTTTTTAGATGCAAATCCAAGCTTTTCGATGTACACGCAGATTGCAATTGCTACATCAACAAAAGTAATATTACCTGTAATGGCTGATGATTCATCTCGACGGGCAATCCAGAATGCATTTTCTTTGATATATGGATTGAAGTTGCCATCAGAAATTTATAGCAAATATGCTTTTGCCGAAAAATTGAAAGAAGTAAATATGCCTTTGCCAAAAGTCTATATGGTACTAAAAAATAGATTAACGCAATATATGGGGGCTGCTTCAGCATATGCGACAGTTTTAAATGAAATTGACAAAGATATTGTGTCATTGTTGGAAACATATCCTAGCATTTTTGAATTTGACTGTATAACAGACGGAATTATTGATGTAAGAGATTTTCAGACAACAGGTGTTGTTGCTGCTGCACGAGGTTGCCCTTTTCAAAAGTTGAAAGCTGGGCGCTTAGAAGTAATGGGAAAACGGGTTGCAGTGAGAGAAGAATACAGACAAAATTATATAAAAAATATTAATTTAATTGTAAGAAGAATGAATAAGGATTTATAATTCTAGAGAGATGAGAAACTGAAATGAGAAAAACAAGAAGTGATTGTACCGTTGGAACATTTGAAAAGAAACATGGACTTCCGCCAGGAACAATTAGGAATAAGGATGGACGAGATACGCGGAGTGACAAAAAAATAGGAACAATAAGGAAAGAGGCGGAGCGAGGGAAGTGATTTGATAGTAACATAATGGCAACGCTATCAGAAAAAAGAGTATATTAGACTTAGAGAGATTTGAGGATATGTACCAACCATGGAATGAAGCATGATGAGAGATAAGGAAAAAAATTGATTTATGAATTTATTAAAGGCTAGAGTATTTTTGCAAAAACATAAAAAAATCATAATTGTTTCAGAATTAGGAATCTTGTTTGTAATATTGTTTTTGCTTTGTAAAAGTATTAATAAGGAGCTTGTTATAAATAATCCGACAATGTTTGGCGTTTTAGGAACACTTCTAGGTGCAATAATAGGTGGCGTTTTCTCTTTGATGGGATCCGTATGGGTAAATTCAAAGCAGCAACGTGCAGTGCAAAATATAAAACGGAAAAATGTAATTTATAGTCCATTATATGATGAATTGGTCGATATTCAAAATAGTATTCTGGAACAGAATCCATATCCCAATTATATAGTATTTAAAAAAGATAGGCAAACAATATTACCTCATCCGCAATTTTCAGCATGGAGTAGAATAAAGGCAGATACTCGATACTTAGAGGTCCCTGATTTATTGAGGAAACAAATGGATAAATTGGAAAATTCAATACATGAATATCAAGAGATAAGAGGGATTGTGAATGATGAAATAAAAGATATTTTAAATTCTGTGCTAGTTGATAATGGTTTGAGTCCATGTACTATCATAAACATTGGAGAAGTTATATCACGGGATATTTTGAGCAATAGACATATAGATATTTATCATGAAGCAATGGAAATAGGAAGTGATAAGTCTTTAAATGATACTCTTAGAAATACTATTAATGCGCAAATATTTCAAAAGGCGGAATGTACTCAAAGTATTATTGAGGTAAGGAAACGATATGATAATTGGATTAATGTTCAGAAACAAACAATAGAGATGCTTTCTTTGTTAAACAAACATGTCATATTGCTGTATGAGGGCTAAGATATGAATAAGGGAATAGATAAATTTAGGGTTCAAAGAATTTTACAAGAAAAAATTGAAACGGATCCAGATTTGAAATATTATATTGATAATGTCTATATTACAAAGTTAGTTGATTTGTTAATTGAAGGTATAGGCGAAGTGGTAGAAACAAATAATAAAAAATTAGTTGAAGATATATTTCGCAGACGTTAAATAGTATAAAGCTTTTATATTGTGTTCATGGCAACATTCTGGCAACAGTTCATCAGAAAGCCAGTGGAAATTATGTAATAGAAATAAAAATTTGGTATATTGTGCGCAAAACCTTAATAAATTCCGTTAAGCCTTGACGCAACAGAGCCGAGTTTGAATAGTAAACAGAGCTTCATAAATGGCGTAAACAAGCCATTTATGGGGCTTTTTCTTTTATTGTGATACCTATATGATACCTGTTTTGATAGTACCACAGGAATTAATGAGTACTAAACAGAAGTGAAAAAGTTTTTGAGATTCATTATTAAATCAAAACATGTGTTTATATGTGAATAAAGTACACAATTTTTTAAAGAATGTGTTGCGTCTGTGATAGTCCTGAATCCATTTTAGTTCTTCGTCTGTATGAACATTGGGATGCCTGGAGAGAGGACGATGCGACTTGTCGATTAAGGATTCTTTTGTGCCATCGAATTTCTTATTCCATCTCATCAAAGATGATTTGGAAATATGCTATCGACGGCAGATGCAGATAAACGATACACCTACACCAGTACGATAAAGTTTGACTGCATAAAATTTTGTATTAAGTTCATGTGGAAAATATCGTTGTGAGTATGTTATTGTATTCATGACGGTTGATGATCCTTTATATAGATTTTTGGTTTGGCGATTAAAATTCTATAGGACTCAACCGTTTTTGTATAGGGGTAGGTGTCACATCAATTGTAACTCTACAATAATTACAGTTTGACAGAATTAAATCCTGTGGAAAAATCCTGGCTATTGTGGTAATATTGCTGTGTAACTGAAAACAGGGGCGTGATGCTTTTTAAATTTTGTGTTCTATTTGTACGAGATTTATTACTGCATATGCAAGTGTGCTTTAGTAAATACATGAAAATAGAGAAGAAAATTTAAGATCCATGTCTGATGCAGACGATTACTATCTCACGAGTAGTCTATTTTGTGTTAGATTATTATGCCCCTTTCACATTTTTTGTTGAAAGGAGTTTTTTGTTTTATGGACAAAAAGGAGTATTTTGAAACAGTAGTACAGAATCAGATAGGATATGCATTTAAGAATCAAAAGTTGTTAAGACAGGCATTTGTACGAAAATCGTATTCCGCAGAGAATGGTGGAGAGAATAATGAGGTCTTGGAATTTATAGGCGATACGGTTTTAAGTGCTGCCGTTATGAGGTATCTTACAACGAAATATGGAAATGATCTTCATATCCAGAAGAAAATACCGGCAGGATTTAGAGCGCCACAGGAACCGGAAGAGTTTCATAGCGAAAAGACTGAGGGAGAACTTACTAGAACTAAGCAAAAGCTGGTAGAAAAAAAGACGCTGGCCATGCGTATTGATGAACTTGGGTTTACGGAGTTTCTTATCATGGGCAAGGGTGATATAGAACAAAATATGGCTGAGCAACCTTCTGTAAAAGAGGATTTGTTTGAGGCGATACTTGGTGCAGTTGCGCTTGATACCAATTATGATTATGAGATTATCCAGAATGTGGCAGAGATAATGCTTCGACCGGATTCTATTGTGGACAATGGGGAAGAAGCGGATTATGTAAGACTGATCTATGAGTGGGATGAATCTTTTGGTTGTATTCCGTACTTTAGGTATAAAAATGAGAGCTATAGCCTATATATTCCAAGTACCCCTGAAGTAATCGAGGTTGTTCCACAAGGTCGGTACTATCTTACAAATGATAACCATTCATGTGAGATGTCTATCAGAAATGATCTTCCGAGATTTAAAGCTTATGGATTATCAAAAAATGAAGCTCGTAAGATTGCTTGTAAGGCTGCATATGATTATTTAGTAAAGCATGAATTGTTATTTACAATCCGTGATGAAATAGATGAGCCATCTATTGAAATGGCAATAAATCAACTTGAGATCCTAGCTCGACGCGGATATTTTAGTATTCCAAAATATGACTATAAGGAATCACATGACGGAGACGGAAATCCAATTTGGCATGTTGAATGTCATATTGATGAAATGGATGTAACGTTTGATACTGAATCATCATCAAAAAAGCAGGCAAAAAAAGAAGTCGCACTAGAGATGTTACAGTATGTGCTTGATAATTACGAAGAGGAGTAAGGAAAGGAGATTAGTAATATGGATAGATTTGACTATACAGATGGAGGTTTTCTTCATAATATGGGTGGGCGGAATGATGATGGATTCTGAAGGGCATATGATGCAGGATATGGGTTCGGGCTTGGCGATGGATATGGAATCCGGAGAATTACATTTTACGGACAGTGGATCACATTCGTTGTTTGATGAAGATGAAGATGAAGATGAGTGGTAGTTCGTATCGCATAGATTGATATTATTTTTGGAATGACTTTTGATCCACTTAAGGGGTGTCTATACGAACTTTTAAGTTTACTAAAGGGGAAGCAAACGGAGGGGACAATATGGAAAGCATGGAATTGGATTTGAGGCAGCGGGATGCCCTGGGGGAGATGTCCAATATTAGTATGGGGTCATCTGCGACAGCATTGAGTGCACTTTTAATGAACCGCAGAGTAGAGATTACTACGCCACAGGTGGAGGTAATTCGACGGAGCCGGTTGATGTGGAGAGTGTCAAGATTTTTGAAAAACTTTTTGCATCATCTAAAAAGGATATGGTTAAGGTTACATTCAAACTCAAGGTTAGCGATTTTATTGATACCAGTATGGTTCAGTTGTATCCCATAGAGTTGGCAAAGCAACTGGTGGACTATTTTTGCGAAAGATAAGAAAAAAGGTGTCATTTCCCGACGGAAAACGGCACCTTTTTGTGTATGTATTGACGGATTTAAAATTTTTTAAATTTTTTCTCTACCTTAAAAAGCATTGGATAAACGCCGATGAGCAGAAACAGAAGGATGGAATAACGGAGGGTACGCATCAAAAAGTACCCGGTGGTATCCTGCTCAAAAAGATTTCCGAGAACAGCTTTCAGTGCAGTGTTGCAAACCAGATATGCCACAGCACCGCCAATAGTTCTGAGAATGATCAGTGATACTTTGTGGGTGTTTTCAAAATTTACCGCTTTTTCTTCAAACAGGGTTCCGAGACAGGCACCAATCAACATTCCGTAAGAGTTAAAGTAGTCGGAAGTTTTACAGTAAAACATACCGAAAAATCCTGCAATTAAAAGAATTCCATACACAACATAAATGTTATGACATTTGGCAGATAAAAATTCTACAAGGATAAAAATCAGAATTCCCTGAAGCAGACCGACAATTACATCGGTGGGCCAGTGGGCTCCCAAAAAGTTTCTGGATACAGCAACCAAAAGAGGAATACAGATGGCAAAATATTTCAACCATTTCTTTTCTTTAAATTCGTAGGCAGTGGTAGGATACAGGGCAGCCGAGTTGGCAGAGTGTCCGGAGGGAAAAGAGTATCCATCCACATCCCGGAGCAATTCCACATTATTCAGCGATTGATAGGGACGCAGACGGCAGAAGATGTTTTTGATCATACCATTACACACGTTAGCTGTAATGACGGCGATGCCTATACGACGTCCTTTTTCCTTGTTGATGCCCCAATACACCAGCCCCATAATTGCCACACAGATGGTTTCCTCGCCTAAAAATGAAAAAAGATTGTTGAGGAATAATAAAACCGAATGAACGGTGCCATTTCCCCCCAGGTGCTGCAGCCATACCAGGTATTGTTCTTCCCAGCCAAAGTAAAAAATGTTCCCCATAAAAATACTTTTCCTTATTGATTATTTTAAAACTATAATAACACAAATATGGAAGAGTAGGAATAATGAAAAATATTAAAAAATAAACAAAACTATGAACAACTGAGCCTTTTTGAAAATGGTGAGACGGAACAAAATTTGCTTATCAAAAGACAATGGATGTGGAAAAAGAAAAAAAGATGCAACAGGCGGTTCTGCGTGGAACCAGTTTTCAGGAAGGGGCTACAGCCCGGAGCAGGAACAGTCAGATTGGCGGGCACAAAGCCTGAGAATAATTTTGTGGGTGGTGATTTTTGACATATACACAAGATATGGTGTATATTATAGAGAATATATTACAAAATAGGGGGAGTGATTGGAATTGAACGAGGTGCCCACGGCCAGCCTTTGGACCACAGTCTGTCTTGGAATTGCTACAGTCTATAATTATGTGGAAACTAACGGCTATACGGTAACCTCCATTGAAAAACAGAAACGACAGTCTTTACAGGGGAAAGATGCGGTTTTGATTATTGTGATTAACTTAAATAAGAGATGTAGTCATGCGGAGTTTATCAATGGCTTGAATGAGAATGATTCCATTCATTACATAGAAGAAATCAGATAATGGGAGAGAGAAAATGGGAGAAGAAGATGTATTGGAGAGAAAAAAGGTCGTAGAGGGTGAGTATGTTCCGCTGGGAAGTCGTCTTTGGCTTGGGGGAGCCGACTGTATGATTGCCACATTGTGCAATATTATGACAGGAGGCGGTCTTACCTTTTTCTTTGTCAACTATTATGGGATGGATGCAAAGTGGAGCGCGACCTGTTGGCTGTTGTTTGGGATTTGGAATGCGGTAAATGATCCCCTGGTTGGATATATTTCTGACCGGACAAAATCAAAATTAGGACGGAGAATACCTTACATTCGTTACGGAGCCATATTGATTGCCGGAGTATTTATTTTATCCTGGGTGCAGTGGTTTTCTACCGGTTCCAATGTGCAGATGTTTGCCCAGATGTTGATATCTCTGTTTTTCTTTGACATGCTTTATACGGCGATTGCCACATCTCTTTATGTTATGCCTTATGAGATGGCGGTAACCAATGAAGCCAGAGGGAAAATATTGTTTGTCAAAGTGATTTTTGGCTTGGTGTCAGTGGCAGTACCGTTGGTTTTACTGGCACAACTGGAAAATATATTAAAACAGTCTCTGCTTCGTTTCCAGATGATTATGACGGTGATTGGAGTTCTGGCGGGAGTGATTGTATTTTTCAGCACATTTTTCTACAAAGAAAAAGTGAAGTCGGCGGCAGAGGAACAATATCCTTTTATACAGTCACTGGTTACCTGTTTCAAAAATAAAAATTTTTTAGTTTTTGAAATAATTTCCTTTTCGGTGACATACATACAGACCGCTCTGATGATAGGATTGAGCTATTATTTTGAAGCGGCTCACATTAATTTTATTTTCTGTTATATCGCTATGTTTATAGGGATTGTTTCAGGAATGGCACTCTGGACAAAGCAGGGAGCGAAATGGGGCGTGAAAAAGAGCATCGTTGTTATGTGCCTTCTCTTTGGAAGCGGCCTTCTGGTGATGCTTCTTCTGGGACAGTTTTTGCCGGCAGGAATCCTGGGATTTTTCTGTGCGGGAATTGGATTTGCCGGAGGAATGTATGAGGTTCAGCTGATGAACGGGGATGTGATTGATTATGACGAACATATAAGTGGATTACGGCGTGAGGGAATGTATGCCGGAGTAAACAGTTTTATCTGTAAACCGGCAATCAGCTTTGCCAATGCCTTGTTCCCGATTATGCTGTTATGGTTTGGATATGACTCAAACCTTCCCATTGCACAGCAGTCCGAACTGGCCAAATTCGGTATACGTTTTTCCTGGCTGATTGTACCGGTTGTTTTGTTATATATCTGTGCTGTCTGTATCGGTAAATGGTATAAGCTGGATGGAGAAAAATGGGACAAAATCAAGCTGGAATTGGCGGCAAAGAGACAGGAATAATATTCTTGCCTGCAAATGAAGTGTTAGAGTACAAAGGCGGGGTGCTGAATTACCATATTTCCGTGATTTTTCCGGGACTGTTTCCGGATCTAACCAATGTTGGACCACAGATAGGGGATATGCTGGGGAAAACCTGCGAAATGGATGTCAACAAAAAAGTATTATCTCTTTGATTTATACAACCAGGTCAGGTCTGGCGTAGTTGGATATTGTAGACAACTGGACGAACCAGATAAATTTGTACGTGATTGGTGTCCTGGAATGTATTACTGTTGGATGGCTGGTTTCCGTGTTGGTGTTCCTGAGTGGATTCTTTGTTCGTCTGATTGTAAATCGCAAAAAGAAAAACGGATTTGTGGAAAACGAAGTCGTCTGGAAGGATGAGAATTAGAGAGAACCCAGATATCAAAGCCGGCTCCCGAAGGTCAGATTGATGACCACCGGGAACCGGTATTTTATTTGTAAAGTGACTGTAAAAATGCTTCGACCCATTGTTTGTAAAGTGTTGGGTTGGCTCCATAGGAACCGGCGTGTTTGGCATTTGGCATCAGATGTATCGCTTTTATGGTTGTGTCGGGGCAGGAATCATATAGTTGTCTGCTGTGGAAAGGCGGAATAAAATCATCCTCTTCTCCGTGGATAAGGAGGAGGGGAACCCGATTGTTTTTGATGGCATTTAAAGGAGAAACCGTAAAGAAGTTACGCCCTTTTCCTATGCGATAGCAGGCATTTGCCACATGAACCATAAACTTTGGCATGTGAAACATCTGTTTTGCCTGATAATAGAGCAGGGTTTTTAAATCGCAGAAGGGACAATCCGCTATGCAAAAGGATAAATCCTGATGTTTTCCTAAAACCAGAATGCTGCTGGCGGCACCCAGACTTTCTCCATGAATTCCAAGAAAAATATTTTTCCCGAAGCGTTTTTGCACAGCTTCGATTACAGCGGCCAGGTCCTGACATTCTGCATCGCCCATGGTACAATAACTCTCTTTGTGTTCATTATCGCCGTGATAGCGAAGGTCATAAAGATAGATATTAAATCCCAGGTCATAAAAAATATTGGCATATTTTATGCTGCCATGTCGATTATAGCTATATCCGTGGGTACAGATAACGTATTTGTCAGAATTGTTCGGAATAAAGGTTCCGTGCAAAATTGTTCCATCAAAACTTTCGATATTCCAGGTCTCCTTTGGAAAGTCATCGTAGTTTCCCCAATAATTTTGTGCAACTTCCAGTCGGTGGGTTTCTTCGAAATCCGGACGATTTGGGTGGGTGACAAAACGCATCATCAGATATCCAATCAATAAAATGAAAACAAGCAGGATGACTACAAGTAGAAAAATCAGTGTCATAGTAATACCTCCCATACATTTGTTTATTATAATTTTACAGAGAGTGTTTGGGTAATGCAACACAAAAGAGAAAATTTTATGGAATTGTTTGCACAATAATTTTAAATATGTTAGTTTTTAAATGATATGTAGAACAGAATATGGATTTTACAGTCCTGAGAAGGTGCTTCAGATTTACCGACAGATACAGGAAAAGTTCCCAGAAGAAATCTTCCCAGAAGGCTATACTGGAAAAGTATAAAAAAAGGTGTGGTATTCTGCGTCTTTTATGTGTGATGTTGTTAATGATTGTGGTGGGGATGTTTGTGGTGGCAACCACCAGTAACAGCCCGAATATCTTAAATTATGAAGATAAAATTCAAAATAAAGGTAAGAATTGGGAGGAATAGCAAATGAATCAGTGTTGTTTGGTATGGGAAATTTCTACAATAGAGGGAGAGCATTATAATCCAATTACGTATGCTATCTATGTACGGAAAGCAAAGAAATTTTCAGAAAAATTAAATCAATATTTTCAAAGTAAAAAAATGGATTGGAAATGTATTCTAGACCGTTCTGCATGTGCATATGATGAAATTTTTTCGGGAGATAATCAGGCGGTTATTTTTGTACCGGAAGCGAAAACGAGGCAATGGCTGTATAAAAAAGATATGCAAGCGACCCGCACGCCAACATATTATTTGGATTTTGCGGAATACAATGAGAACCAGTGGGAAAAACTCGTAGAATTTTTTGAGACAATAAAAGCGTGATGATTTTCAGATCAACAGAAAAATAACCATTCGCGCCATATATTTACATCTCGCGCCAAGATGCGTTTTAGAGGTGGCTGCCGTGATAAAATAAAGGCAGATAAATTTAAGGAATAAAATTTATGCACGAGGTGAAATATATGGTAAGAAAAATGAGAATGTACATAGGAATGAAAAAAATACGTTCTATTATATTGGTATGCGCAATGGTGGCAGGAATCATTTTGGCAGTACCAGGATCGAAGGTGTATGCAGATTTTACAGAACAACAAGATTCTACAAGGACATCACAGAATGAGCAGACGACGAAAAGTACAGAAATGACTTCGCCACAAACAACAAAAGATGACAGTGAGGAATGGAGCTTTGCGCTTCTTGCAGTATTCAGCACTGTATTTTTAGGATACATTGTTATCAGAAGGAAGATAAATAAGTTGGACGAGCTCGAGTAACTCAAAATGATTGCAGAAACAGGAGTTTCGGGATTTTTTGCTTTATGGACAAGTATGGTGTAACTAGGTTATACTCAGTCTATATGAAAAGTTCTTAGTAGATAGAGAACAAAAATAGTGAAAAAAGGGGTTAACCAAAGGAGGGGGTATATGAAATCACAAAAGAAAATTTTATCAATCATGTTAGCAGTTACTATGCTTTTGCCAATGGTAATGGGGATCTCAGTGAAAGCAGCAACGCAGCCGAAACAAATCGACATTCTATTTACACATGATACGCATTCCCATGCAAACAGCTTTCCTACACTTGTAGATGGAAAGCAACAAGAAGTTGGTGGCTATGCAAGAATCAAAACATTAATTGATGAGAAAAAGAAAAAAAATCCGGATACACTGGTATTGGATGGTGGCGATTTCTCTATGGGGACGCTAATCCAGACAGTTTTTGAAACAGAGGCGGCTGAGCTTCGCATGTTAGGTTATCTTGGCTATGATGTCACGACGCTTGGAAACCATGAGTTTGACTATCGCTCCAAGGGCTTGGCGAATATGTTAAAGGCTGCTAAAAACTCGGGCGAAAGCGTACCGGAGCTCGTAGTGTGTAATGTGGACTGGGAAAGCATGGAAAAAGCCGGCATGAATGAAGGGCAGAAACTGATTCAATCTGCATTTGATACGTATGGTGTGAAGGATTACGTGGTTCTTCAAAAGGGAGATGTGAAAATTGCGGTGGTTGGTGTGTTTGGAAAAAATGCATTAAAATGCGCACCGACGTGTGAACTGCTTTTTAAGGATCCGGTCGAGGCAGTAAAAGAAACCGTAGCCGATATTCAAAAAAAGGAAAAGGTAGATATGATTGCCTGCGTATCTCATGGTGGAACCTGGGAAGCTGCAGATAAGTCAGAAGATGAGATATTAGCCAAAGAAGTTCCTGAACTTGATGTTATTGTCAGCGGACACTCTCATACACAGTTAGATCAGGCAATTCAACATGGGAATACCTATGTGGTTTCCTGTGGAGAATATGGGAAAAATTTAGGCTCGCTTTCATTGACACAGCGACAGGATGGACGCTGGGAGATAGATAACTACAAGTTGATCCCGGTATCGGAAGAAATTGTACCGGATCAGACCACCCAGGAGCGCGTAGATGCACTGATGGAGACGGTGGATAAGAGCTATCTTGCAGATTTTGGGTATACAAGCAATCAAGTGCTGGCACAGAATGATATTGCATTTAGCAGTTTAGAAGAAATGTCTATGAAGCATGAGGAAATGAATCTGGGAGATATTATTTCAGATGCTTATATCTATGCTGTAGAAAATGCAGAAGGCTATAATGGAGACCCGGTGGACGTTGCGGTTGTTCCGAGTGGAACCGTGCGTGATACCTATACAAAAGGAGATATTATCGTAGGAGATGTGTTTAATTCCTTTTCGCTGGGCATAGGAAAAGATGGTGTATCTGGTTATCCTTTGATTAGCGCTTATCTTACGGGAAAAGAACTAAAGCTAGCAGCTGAGGTGGATGCTTCCGTATCAGATTTTATGACAACAGCAAGACTATATTGTAGTGGCTTAAACTTTACATACAATCCACATCGTATGATTCTCAATAAAGTGACGGATTGTTATCTCACCGGGGCAGATGGTGAAAGAATAGAGATTGAAGATGATAAATTATATCATGTGGTTACCGACTTATATACCGGTCAGATGCTTGGTTCCGTAATGCAGATGTCATACGGCGTGTTATCGCTTCAACCAAAAGATAAGGATGGAAATCCAATCGAAAATCTGGAAGAACAGGCGATTATGGAAGGTGATCGGGAATTAAAAGCATGGGATGCTATTGCAAGATACATGCAGTCTTTTGAGGATACCGATGGTGATGGAATAGCAAATGTACCACAGTATTATGCGACGATGCATGATCGAAAAGTTGTGGATGACAGCAAACATATCGGTAGTTTGGTGACGCAGCCTAATAAATTTTCAATATTGATTGTGGCTGTGATTGCGATTTCGCTTTTTATCCTTGTTGTTCTAATCTGGCTGGTTTGTAAGGTTGTCCGCAAGATAATAAAAAAGAAAGATGATACAAAGAAATAGAATAAATAAAAATGCAGAAATGTCATAATGCAGGAAAAGGGGCTTGCTTTCTTTTTCATTTTGAAGTACACTTCTCTTCGCTTTACTATTTAGAAGGGAGAATGCAAAATGACATTTTATCAGGAATTACAACTTAGTTCTGTTGGTTCGAAGCAGTTGATTCGAAGTACGACAGATAAAAAAGAAAAACGACGCCATATCCTTATATACAATTTTAAAGTATATCTGGTTATGGCGTTCTGCGTTGCTGTAGTAACGTTATACAGTAAATTGACGGGGAATGAAAACAGCGTTGTGGGGGTAACCGTATTACTAGCACTTCTTGTGCTTAGACAGGCAGATTTTGGTATTCAGACAAAACATGGTTTGATCTCTATCGCGGGGATTTTTATCATTCTTATGGCAGGTCCCCGTTTGGCAAATGTTATGCCGGCATTTGGATCATTTGCAGTAAATGCCGTGAGTATCTTTTTACTTATGGTTTTAGGGTGTCATAATGTGATTATGTATAATCATTCTACATTTGTGCTTGATTACTTATTGTTATATGGATACGATGTGAATGGAGATGCTTATCGTATGCGTGTGATAGGACTGTTGGTTGGTATGCTCCTTTGCATGGCGGTGTTTTATAAAAATCAGAAGAATCGTCCATATCGCAGAACTTTTATGGATTTATTCCGTGAATTTGACATACGTTCTGCTAGAAATCTTTGGTATATCAAATTGACATTGATTGTATCGAGTGCCATGTTGATTGTAACGCTGCTAGGATTGCCGCGAGCTATGTGGGCGGGAATTGCCTGCATGTCAGTTTGTTTACCGTTCACGCAAGATTGCAGACCAAGAGCCATTGACAGAGGTATGTTTAATGTTGTTGGATGTGCGTTGTTTATTGTGCTATATCTGGTGTTGCCAGAATCTATGTATAGTATGATTGGTATGATCGGGGGGATCGGCGTGGGTTATTCTGCAGGCTATAAATGGCAAACGGCGTTTAACACATTTGGCGCGCTTGCGATTGCGTCATCTCTATTCGGTATGCCAATGGCGGTAGCACTTCGTATCGGTATCAATGTGGTTGCTTCCATCTACACGGTATGCGTAAATAGGATAGCTGACCATATACATATAAGAAGATGGCAGGAAGTATAATTCATGTTATAATGTGAGTGTTAATGGGTTATTCATTTTGTTATAGCATGGAAATGATAAAAAACAAACAGTTATGAAAACAGGAGGAAACAAAAGATGAATGAAAATTTCCCACATTTATTTGAACCAATTAAAATCGGAAAGACGACGGTGAAAAATAGACTTTTTATGCCACCACTTTCCACAAACTTAGCCAATAAGGGATATGTTACCGATGCATTGGTGGAACATTATTCTAATAGAGCAAAAGGCGGTGTTGGTCTGATTGTAACAGAAGTTACGACGGTAGAACCAGTGTATACCTATTTGCCAGGGGATATGTCTATATATGATGATTCCTTTATTCCGGGATGGAAAAAATTAGTAGACGCAGTGCATCAATATGATGCAAAAATTCTGTCACAGTTATTTCATCCGGCATATATGGCATTTCCGATTCCAGGGACACCACAGCTGATTGCACCTTCAAATGTAGGACCATATTATGCAAAATCAGCACCAAGAGCAGTGACAGTAGAAGAATTGCATGTGATTGTGCAGCAGTTTGGAGAGGCTGCACGCCGTGTTCAGATTGCGGGTGGAGATGGTGTTGAAATCCAGTGTGCGCATGCGCATGGATTGCTGGGAGGATTCTTAACACCTCTTTATAATAAGAGAACAGATGAGTATGGCGGAGATATCAATGGACGACTTCGTTTGACATTGGAAGTGATTGCAAAAATCCGTGAACTTTGTGGAGACGACTTTATTATTGACGTACGCATTTCTGGTGACGAATACAGCGAAGGCGGATTGACATTGAATGACATGATTTATGTGTCAAAGCAGTTGGAAAAAGCCGGTGTTGACTTTATTCATGTTTCTGGTGGAAATACCATCAAGAGAGGAAGTTCGATGCCAGCACCTGGTACATCACCAGCACCACATGCACACGCAAGCGAGGAGATTCGTAAGCATGTGAATATTCCGGTATCCACTGTGGCTAGAATTAACGAGCCATGGGTAGCAGAGGAATTGATTGCCAATGGTAAGACAGACATCTGTATGATTGGACGTCCAAATTTATGTGATAGTGAATTTGCGAACAAAGCTGCAGCAGGCAAGACAGATGATATTCGCCCATGTATTGGATGTGGACGTTGTCTGACTGGAATTATGATGGGTAAGGTAATTGGTTGTACCGTAAATCCATCGGTTGAGTCAGATGAAATCAAAGAAGCTGAGGAAAAGAAGAAGGTTCTTGTTATTGGCGGTGGCCCGGCTGGAATGGAAGCGGCATACGTAGCAAAGAAGCGTGGTCATGAAGTAGTCCTTTGTGAGAAGAGTGGAGAACTTGGTGGACTTCTTAGATTAGCAGCTGTTCCAATTGCAAAACAGGAACTTTGTAAAGTAATTAAATTTATGGCGCGTCGTCTGGAACATGAAGGGGTTGAAGTGCGTATGAATTGCGAAGTGACACCGGAGATGCTTGCCAATGAATTCAAGGAGTATGAAGTGATTTGCTCTACAGGAGCAGTTCCAAAAGAAATAGCTCCATTTAAGGTGTTTAAGCAGACGATGACAGCAGATGATGTTCTTTCTGGAAAGGAATATCCAGGTAGAAAGATTGTGATTCTTGGCGGCGGTTCTGTTGGATGCGAGACAGCAGATTACCTGGCACCATTGATTAATGATTTGTTCCCGGCAAATCGTGATATTACCGTAATCGAAATGACATCATCTCTTATGCCGGGAGAAGGTGGAGCTGCGAAGAGTCAGCTGACGCAAAGACTGATGCGCAAGGGCGTGAAGATTGAACTGAATGCGCAAGTGACAAAGGTGGATGAGACAACTATCACGTATGAAAAAGATGGTCAGGAACATCAGATTACGGATGCTGACACATTAGTATTTGCAGTAGGATATGCGCCAAACAAGGTGGAAAATGAAGCAGTTGAAGATAGAATACATTTTATCGGTGATTGTAATCAGGTTGGAAACTTAAAGGATGCCATTCAGGCGGCAAATCAGTTGGCAAAAGAAATATAAAAAATACGGCCAGTGATTCCTTGATATAAAATACCGACCCCCAAAAGTGAGATTTAAAAATCTGACGATGGGAGGTCGGTATTTTTGTTAAATAAAAGCGCAATACCATATTAAAATGGTGATTTCATGAATTGCTTTGGCGTGGTGCCTTTGTATTTGTGAAATGTTTTAATAAAGTAACTTTCGTCGTTAAAACCACAGGAAATAGCAACTTCCCGAATTGGAATATCTTTTGTCGATAACATTTCGCAGGCACACTCAATTCGATAATAGTTTAAGTAATCGATCGGGGTACGACCGGTTACATTACGAAAATACCGGCAGAAATATTTGGGATTCATACCAGCAATATGAGAAAGGTTCTCTAAGGAAATATTACTATTGTAATTATCTGATATGTAAGTCAGTACATTCTTTACGGAAGAAATGCGCTCAGCAGAGACGAGATTCTGATGCGCTTGTTCATATAAATGTTCGTTAATAATCGTCCCTAACAAGTGATACAAATATCCCTGTACCATAAATTCATAGCCTGTTTTACGACTAGACAAGGCGTGACACAGGTTCTTTGTAATAGGAAGAACTGTGGCAGAATTCTCGGAAAGATAGGTGTTGATCGTCATTTTTTGGTCAATAATATCTCGAATGATTCTAGAGCAGGCATGATTGTCCTTTAATAAAATCTGTAAATCAAATACGATACATTCGTAAATGCAGTCGTGTGGAGTGCCACCATGAAGCGTTCCTCCAGTGATGAAAATGACATCGCCAGCATGATAAAGCCTTGTTGACTTCTCAAGTTTTAATTGAAAAGATCCTGAGATAATGCGAATGATTTCGTATTGGGTATGCCAATGATATTGCATTTCATAGCGCGGACTGTATGGTGTCTGATGATAAAAAGCAATAGGAAAATTAAAAGTTCCCTGTTCGGCGCGTTCACGGTATTCTATGTATTTCATAAATAAGCCTCATTTCTCTAAAAAAGTGAATATTGTACAGATTTTTTACAGTATAACACTTTTGTTTTGCTTACGCAAATACTATAATCCTTAATATACGAATGTGCCTACGGGCGAAAATAGAACAAGGGGGAATTGAAACATGGCAGAGAGCAGATTAATCGGCGAGTATCCAGTAATTGGTATCAGACCAACAATTGATGGACGTAGAGGACCGATCAAGGTTCGTCAGGGTCTTGAAGATCAGACAATGGGCATGGCTAAAGCAGCCGCTAAATTATTTGAAGAAAATATCAAATATTCAAATGGTGAGCCTGTAAAAGTTGTCATTGCGGATACAACGATTGGACGTGTTGCAGAAGCAGCAGCATGCGAAGAGAAATTCAGAAGAGAAGGAGTTGCAATTACTCTTACAGTAACACCTTGCTGGTGCTACGGTTCTGAAACAATGGACATGGATCCTACAACAATCAAGGGCGTTTGGGGACTTAACGCTACAGAAAGACCGGGTGCTGTTTATCTGGCTAGTGTTCTTGCAACACATGCACAGAAGGGACTTCCAGCATTTGGTATTTACGGACACGATGTAGTAGAAGCTGATGATTCTACAATCGGAGATGACATCAAAGAAAAATTATTAAGATTTGGTCGTGCAGCAGTTGCAGCAGCAACTATGAGAGGAAAATCATACTTACAGATTGGTTCTATCTGTATGGGTATCGGTGGATCTATCATCGATTCTGACTTTATGGAATCATACCTTGGTATGAGAGTTGAGTCTGTAGATGAGGTAGAAATCATCCGTCGAATGACAGAAGGTATCTACGATGAGGCAGAATTCCAGAAAGCTCTTGCATGGGCAAAGGAAAAATGTACCATCGGTTATGACAAGAACCCTGACTTCGTAAGAAAGAGTGATGAAGTTAAGGAAGAGCAGTTTGAGTTTGCTGTTAAGATGGCAGTTATCATCAAAGACCTTATGAATGGTAATAAGAACCTTCCGGAAGGATGCGAAGAAGAAGCAGTTGGACACAATGCACTTGCTGCTGGTTTCCAGGGACAGAGACAGTGGACAGACTTCTATCCAAACGGAGACTTTGCAGAAGCAGTTCTGAATACTTCATTCGACTGGAACGGAGCAAGAGAGCCATATATTCTTGCTACTGAAAACGATGTTCTCAACGGCTTGGGAATGTTATTTATGAAACTGTTAACAAACAGAGCACAGATGTTCGCAGATGTTCGTACATACTGGAGCGGAGATGCTATTAAGAGAGTAACCGGATATGATATTGAAGGTGTTGCAAAAGAAGCAGATGGTGTCATCCATTTGATCAACTCTGGTGCATGCTGTTTGGATGCAAATGCTGAGGCAAGAGATGCTGAAGGAAATCAGACAATGAAACCTTGGTATGAAGTTACAAAAGAAGATCAGGATGCTATTATGGCAGCTACAACATGGTGCGCAGCTGATAACGGATACTTCCGTGGCGGCGGATTCTCTTCTAGATTTGAGACAACAGCTACTATGCCTGCAACCATGGTTCGTCTGAACCTTGTAAAGGGACTTGGACCTGTTATGCAGATTGCAGAAGGATGGACAGTAGGACTTCCTGCAGATGTTTCTGATACTCTTTGGAAGAGAACAGACTACACATGGCCATCTACATGGTTCGCTCCAAGATGCGATGGTAAAGATGGATCTGCATTTAAGACAGCGTATGAAGTAATGAATAACTGGGGTGCTAACCACGGCGCAATTTCTTACGGACATATTGGAGCTGACTTAATTACACTTTGTTCTATCTTGAGAATTCCTGTAGCAATGCATAACGTTGCTGACGAGGATATCTTCAGACCAAAGGCATGGGATGCATTTGGAATGGACAAGGAAGGTGCTGACTACAGAGCTTGCGAAACATATGGACCAATGTACAAATAGTCAAAAGCAATCATTTTAAATGAAAAAAGTCGGGAATCTGAAAACCGATTCCCGACTTTTTTATTTCCTTTTACTTGTTTGGCTTTTTGCTTGAAACATCTGGATGGAAGAACTGGTACTGAATGGCTTCGTTAACACCTGTTGACATTACGCCGATGAGGATGTTTCCGTCTTTTAAGTACCATACATTACCCTTTGCGGTTCCCGTGTTGGAATCGAAACCACTTTCACCATATAACTGGCAGGTTTCGTCGTAGAGGGATTGGTAAACATTTTCCAAATCATCTTTTGATTGTGGAATGTATACCCAGGCCATGCTCATGAGCTTGTCATTATCATCGAACATGTACTTGATTGTTCCTTGCATACCGTTGAACTCTTTGTTGAAGCTGTAGGTAGTTCCGGAATAAATAGAATCGTAGGACTCCACTGGATCTCCTTCCAATGCTAATACATCATCGAGAGAATTCTCCCAGGTGATTTCCGTGAAAGGACATTCTACTTTTTGCGTTTGTCCACAGCTACATAAAACAAAAAGATTAGCCATGATGACAAAAAATAGAACGATGGATTTTTGTAATCGTTTCATACATAACCTCCGTAAATACATTTATTTAGTTTTTATTCCTGGTTATTGTACAATATGGGCGATGTGAAAACAAGAAAATATGCGAAAAAAATCAAAATGTAACTTTTGTGCAAAAAAATCAAAAAATATTCATTTTTTCATCAAAAACATGTGAAAAATGACAGGTATTTCCTTGACGAGATACAGTGTTAATTATATAATGTTAACAATAAAAGCGAGTTGAGAAGCAAGACTTTTGCAATGTAATCAACTATGGAGGTAAAAGTAAGTGGAAAAAATTAAACAAAACGCATTTGTAAAAAAAGTTGGGTTTAACAGAATTATCTTAATTCTTGTAATGCTATTGATGTACTTGGCATTCGGATTACTGACAGGTGGAAAGTTCTTTGGAACATCCCGTCTCATGAACACAATGAACTATGCTTGTTTCCTTGGATTCCTTTCTTTGGGAGTAACATTTGTTATTGCGACAGGCGGTATTGATTTCTCGATTGGACCAGTCATGTTCTGCTGCGCATTGGTATCAGGATACAGCTTCACATCCCACGGCATACCAATGGGAACAGCGTTGGTGATGAGTATAGTGATCGGACTTCTGTTCGGTATCTTCAACGGATACCTGGTAGCATATTGGAACGTACCACCATTTATCGTATCTATGGCGAGTATGAATATTGCCAAAGGTATAGCAGCCGTATTTACAAAGACACAGTCAGTCAGCTGGCCGCAATCTACAGATGCTGCTGGATGGTATCGTAATTTTGTAAAGATGGGAGATGTTCCTACAGGATTGTTTATCTTCCTTGGCGTGGCGCTTATTTGCGGCATCATCTTAAATAAGACAAAAGCAGGACGTTATATCCTTTGTCTTGGAAGCAACCGCGAAGCTGTAAGACTTTCTGGTGTAGATGTAAAGAAATGGGAAATGCTTGCATATGTTATCTGCGGCGTTTTGGTTGGTATCGCTGCTATCTTCTATGTTGGAGCATACACAACAGTACAGCCTGGTTACGGCGATCAGTACAACAACGAAGCGATTGCTGGATGTGTAATGGGTGGTACATCCATGGCTGGTGGTTTAGCATCAATCGGTGGAACCGTAATTGGTGTACTTATCATCTCTCTGCTACAGCAGGGTATCCTTGCACTAGGCTTTTCAAAAGACTATCAGTTCATTATTACTGGAATTATTGTTATCGTAGCTGTTTATGCAGACGTATCTGCAAGACGTAGAAAGAATTAATGATAGTGTGAAGAAAGGATAGGTAAGAATAATGGGTGATATTATTTTAACAATGAAGGGTATCGATAAATCTTTCCCTGGTGTCCATGCATTGGATCACGTTGATCTTGAAATAAGAAAAGGTGAAGTTCTTGCATTGATGGGTGAAAATGGTGCTGGTAAATCTACACTGATGAAAGTGTTGACCGGTATCTATAAAAAAGATTCTGGTACGATTACATATGAAGGAAAAGAAGTTGAATTCAAGAATACAAGAGAAGCACAGGATGCGGGTGTTGTTATTGTACACCAGGAGCTGAATATGCTTGGTCATCTGACAGTAGCGCAGAACTTGTTTATTGGTAGAGAATTCAAAAAGGGCATTACAATCGATGATAAGAAGATGAACGAAGAAGCAAAGAAGTTGTTCGATCGATTGAATGTAGATATTGATCCAACAGAAAAGATGGCAAATCTGACGGTTGGTAAACAACAGATGTGTGAAATTGCAAAGGCAGTTTCCTTTGATGCAAAAGTAATTATCTTTGATGAACCTTCTGCAGCTTTGACAGAGGCAGAAATCGAAGAAATGTTCAAGATCATCAGAGATCTGAAGAAAAAAGACATTGCGATGGTATATATTTCACATCGTATGGATGAGATTAAGGTTATTACAGACCGTGTTACAGTCATGAGAGATGGTACATATGTAGGTACTTTGATTACAAAGGATTGTACAAAGGAAGATATCATCAACATGATGGTAGGTCGTGTTATCTACGAGGAGCCAAAGACACAGAGTGCTGTTCCTAAAGATGCGCCGGTAGTATTAAAGGTAGAACATCTGAATGCAGGCAAAATGGTACAGGATGTCAGCTTCGAGCTTCGCAAGGGCGAAATTCTTGGTTTCTCAGGTTTGATGGGTGCTGGACGTACAGAGACAGCAAGAGCTTTGTTTGGGGCAGATCCAAAAGAAAGCGGAGATATTTATATCAATGGTGAGAAAGTAACAATCAACAATCCACAGGATGCTGTTAATTGCGGTATTGGTTATCTTTCAGAAGATAGAAAACGATTCGGTATTGCAGTTCAAAAAACAGTTGCTGAAAATACAACCATGGCTGCTATGCAGAACTTCATGAAGGGAATCTTCATTGATAAGAAGAAAGAAGCGAGAGTGGCACAGGAATATGTGGATGCGTTGGCAACAAAAACTCCTGGTGTAGATCAGTTAGTTGTAAACTTATCCGGTGGTAACCAGCAGAAAGTAGTTATTGCAAAATGGTTGACCCGTGATAGTGATATCTTGATTTTTGATGAGCCTACAAGAGGTATTGACGTAGGTGCAAAGAATGAGATTTATAAGTTGATGAACAAATTGGCAGCAGAAGGCAAGTCAATCATCATGATTTCATCTGAAATGACAGAGATTTTACGTATGAGTGATCGTATCGTAGTTATGTGCGAAGGAAAGAAGACTGGTGAAGTTGATATTTCGGAAGCATCTCAGGAAATGATTATGAATCTTGCAACTAGAGAGATTGATTAGGAGGAGAAAGAAGATGTCAAAGAAAAAAAGCTTTGGTAAAATTAATGGACGTGAAGCCGTGGTGGTTGGTATCATCATAGCGATGATTGCACTCTTCAGTATTCTTAGTCCTACATTTAGAACTTACACAACATTCACAAGTGTACTTGATATGTCTTACTATATCGCACTTATGGCAATTGGTGTTACATTCCCACTGATTACTGGAGGTGTAGACCTCTCTATTGGTACCGGATTGATTTGTTATTCTCTTTTCGGAGGATATCTGGTTGTACATAAGGATGTGCCGGTAATCGTTGCTTTGCTTGCTTGCTTGATACTTAGTATTCTGATTGGTTTGTTAAATGGTGTTTTGGTAGCATTTATGGATCTGCCACCATTCCTTGCAACACTTTGTACTTGCATGATTACAAGAGGACTTGGTTCTTTGCTTAGTGGTGGATTTGGTGTTTCATGGCCGTCTGCATTGGAAACAGAAGGATGGTTTAGAAACATATTCCGTGTTACCGTTGATGGACAGAATATTCCGGTTGGTATTTTCGTAGTTGTTGCACTTGTTCTTCTTATGAATTTTGTATTGAACCATACAAAGATTGGTCGTTACACAATTGCAATCGGAAGTAACAAAGAAGCTACAAAGTTAGCTGGTGTAAACGTAAAGTTCTACCATGTATTTGCTTATGTAATTTCTGGTTTGTTTGCCGGACTTGCAGCAATTGCATACTCAGGAACTTATGTAACCATTTATCCGGGATCTGGTGCAGGATTTGAATTGGATGCCATTGGTGGTGCAATCGTCGGTGGTGTATCTGCAACAGGTGGAGTTGGAAGCATTACAGGAGCATTCCTCGGTGTACTTGTTATTACACTTATGAAGGTTGGTTTGCCGTTCATCGGATTACAGGCGAACTGGCAGCAGATTTTTACAGGTTTGGTTTTAATTGCAGCCGTATTGGTTGATGTTGTGAAAAAGAAGAAAAACTAAACCGAAACGTAACATTATTAAGATATGGTGTCGGGAGACTTCATATATATATTATTTTTTAACCCCAAAGGAGAAGGAGGAAACAAAAAATGAAAAAGAGAATTTTAGCACTTGTTCTTGGTGCGGCAATGACACTTTCTATGGTAGGATGTGGAGCTAAGGGTGGCGATGATGCCAAGACAGATGCAAAAAAAGGTGGCGGAGACAACGATTATGAATTTGAAATCATCGTAAAGAGTTTCCAGTCTACATACTGGCAGGCTGCTGTTACAGGTATCAAGCAGGCTTGTGAAGAGTTAGGTGTAAAGGCTAATTCTAACGGACCAGCGAACGAATCTGATATTGCTGATCAGGTACAGATGCTTGACGATGCTATCCAGAAACAGCCAGATGGAATTGGTTTAGCAGCATGTGATACAAAGTCAGTTCTTGACTCACTTTCAAAAGCTATGGAAGCTGGTATTCCTGTAGTATGCTTCGATACAGGTGTTGATGAAGCTCCAGAAGGCTCTGTAGCAGCTACAGTAGCAACAGACAACGTTGCAGCTGGTGCTTTAGCAGCAGAAAATATGTATCCAGTTATCAAAGATGTCGTTAAAGGCGCTACAGCAGCATCTCCAGTAAGAATTGGTGAAGTTAACCAGGATGCTACAGCTCTTAACATTCAGCAGCGTGGTCTCGGATTCATCGACAAGATGGTTGAGCTTTGCAAGGCTGACGGAAAGAAAGTTGCAGTAGTTGGTAATGAGTTCTATGTAAATAACTGTACTGATAAGGGCGACGAAGCTACAGCAGAAGTTATCATTGAAGTAGGCGTTCCTGCTCAGACAACAGTAGATTTAGCATCTACAGAAGCTAACAAGATCATGTCTAAGAAAGACACAATTGCTATCTTTGGTTCTAACCAGACAACAGCTGAAGGTGTAATCACAGCTGACAACTCTTTGAACAAGTTATCTACAGATCCTACAAAGGGAATCATCGGAGCTGGATTTGATGCTGGTACACCACAGAAGAAGGCTATTGAAAACGACAAGTTAATCGGTTCTGTAACACAGTCACCATTGATGATGGGTTATAAGACAATCTACACATTAGTAGATATCTGCAATGGCAAGGAAGTTAAGGATATCCCAATGGATGGTTACTGGTACACCAAGGAAAACATGAGCGATGACGACATCGCTCCAAACCTTTACGATTAATCTGTATCTTTGATTAACTTAAAGTGAATAGGTAAAAATTAGGGATCGGATTTCTATTCGATCCCTTTTTTAAAACAATTTGTATTATAATAAGACCATCGCAGATGGTAATGGAGGTAGATAAAATGTTAAAAGGTATTCCTAAAATTCTTTCACCGGAATTATTAAAAGTGTTGGCAGAGATGGGTCATAGTGACAGACTGGTTATTTCAGATGGAAATTTCCCGGCAGAATCTATGGGAAAAGATGCTATCGTTATTCGTTGTGACGGACATGGCGTTCCTGAAATTCTGGATGCTATTTTACAGGTGTTCCCACTTGATTCTTATGTTGAGAAACCGGTAAATCTTATGGAAGTTATGCCGGGAGATACGGTTGAGACACCAATTTGGGATACATATAAAGAAATTATTTCCAAGTATGATGATAGAGGCGCTGACGCAGTTGGAAATATCGAGCGTTTTGCATTCTATGACCAGGCAAAGACAGCATATGCGATCATTGCAACAGGCGAATCTGCATTGTATGCAAATGTAATGTTACAGAAGGGCGTTGTAGTAGATTAAGAAGCAACCAAAATGACAGAAGGCGAGGGACAGATTTTATGTTAAATCAAGTGGAAACCATGTTTGATGATATGGAAAAAATGATTAAAAAATTAAAAAAGAAACAATATGAAGAGAACATGGAAAATTTCATGACGGCTTATGAGGCGTACTTTTTGGAAATGGAAACTTATATGAGCGAAAATGATCCACAAACAGCAGCAAAAGAGATTTCACAGGTGTTTGTAGACGCTGTAAAGGAACGTTATGAAGTTAAGGGAAAGATCAAAGGATACGTACAGGCAGATCTTAACTTATTTATGATTTATTATGTGTTCCCGACCATTCTAAAAAGAGACCATGAACATGCAAAGTTGCTTGCGGATACTTTGTGTGAGACATGGGGCAGCAGCTTCAAAGACAGTAAGATTGGTTATACAGATTATGATTCACTGTATAAATCATTTAGAGAAAAAATATTCGGAATTTTTTAAGTGCGGGGTGAAATATGAGCAAATATTTTTTGGCGATTGATATAGGCGCTTCCAGCGGAAGACACATGTTAGGCAGCCTAGAAGATGGCAAGATTGTATTGGAAGAGGTATACCGTTTCTGGAACGGAATGGATCATGTGGATGGAACTCTCTGCTGGGACGTCGACAGATTATTTAATGAAATTATTGCCGGAATGAAGAAATGTAAAGAAATTGGCAAAGTTCCAGTAAGTGTTGGTATCGATACATGGGGCGTGGACTATGTTTTGTTAGATAAAGACGACAACATTGTAGGTCCTACCGTCGGATATCGTGACCATAGAACAGAAGGCATGGATGAAGAAGTATATAAAATCATTTCGGAAGATGATTTGTATGCAAGAACGGGTATTCAGAAAGCTATTTACAACACAATTTATCAGTTGATGGCTGTGAAAAAGCTTCATCCGGAACATTTGGAAAAAGCAGATGCTATGCTTATGATTCCAGATTATTTCCATTTCAAGCTGAGTGGCAAAAAGGTACAGGAATACTCAGAGGCAACAACAGCGCAGCTGGTAAATCCAACGACCAAAGACTGGGATTATGAGTTGATTGAGCAGCTGGGATTTCCTAGAAGAATTTTCCAGAAAATTGAAATGCCGGGAACGGCAATTGGCAATTTGACGGATGAGGTCAAAGAATTAGTAGGATATGATTGCCAGGTGGTACTGCCTCCGACGCATGATACAGCATCTGCAGTTATGGCAATTCCTACCAATGCTGAGGATACATGCTACATCAGTTCTGGAACATGGTCTTTGATGGGTGTGGAAATGGCAGAAGCTAATTGCTCTCCAAAGAGTAAAGAAGCAAACTTTACCAACGAGGGTGGATATGGTGGAAAGATTACATATCTTGCAAATATTATGGGACTTTGGATGATTCAGTCTGTGCGTAATCAGCTGGCGCCGGATATGTCTTATGGCGATTTGTGTGAACAGGCATCGCATGAGACGATAAAGACAGTGGTTGACTGCCAGGATGCAAGTTTCCTTTCTCCAGACGATATGGTAGAAGCAGTAAAAGATTACTGTAGAAAGACAAATCAGGAGGTTCCTGAGACTTTACCAGCTTTAGCAAGTGTAATTTATAATTCTTTGGCAAAATGCTATGCTGAAAAATTAGAGGAAATCCAGAAGATTACAGGCGTGAAATACGATAAGATTAATATTATCGGTGGTGGTTCTAACGCAGCATATTTAAATGAGCTGACAGCAAAATACACTGGTATCGGTGTCCATGCTGGTCCTGGCGAAGCAACAGCTATCGGAAATATTTTATCCCAGATGTTGGAAGAAGGAACTTTTGCTGATTTGAAAGATGCAAGAAATTGTGTTGCAAAATCTTTTGAAATTAAGGTATATTAAAGGTAACTTTGTAAAAGTAAGGAAGGCATGGTAAAACGAATGGCAGGCTGTAAGACGAAAACAATCTGTTTTACAAACAATAAGGGTGGAAGCGGAAAATCAACAACATGTGCAAATTTGGCATATGAGTTGGCAGCCGCTGGCAAGAAAGTTCTTATGGTTGATGGGGATATGCAGTTGAATCTTTCGTTATCCTTTTTTGATGAAGAACAAGTGCTTGGTATGGCAGAATGTGAGAAGAATTTGTATTATGCCATTAAGGGAAAGCACGATTTGAGCGAGTACATTATACATACGCCATATGAAAATTTAGATTTAATTCCATCCTCGACTTTAATGAGTCAGATTGAATACGAACTCTTTACAATGATGCAAAGAGAATATGTATTAAAGAAATGTTTGCGTGGAATCTATGAAAAAGAAATCTATGATTATATTCTGATTGATGCGCCTCCTACACTGGGAACGTGGGTGATTAATATTCTGTGTACAGCGGATTATGTTGTGGTTCCGGTGGAGGCATCTCCGTGGGGATTATTTGGACTGGCAAACATGTTTGACTTTTTAAATGGAATGTCTGAGATGACGGATGCAAAGATTATGGGGGTTCTGATTACCAAGGTCGATGAAAGAAAAAATTATTATAAGCAGACCAGAGAAATTCTGGAAAGCTATGATAACATTAATGTATTTGAATCGTTTATACATGTGGATTCTTCGATTGAATGGGCACAGGACAACTCGGTACCGGTGACAGTATATAAAAAAAGTACAAGAAGTGCGAAGGAATTTCAGGACTTAGCGAAGGAGGTAATAAACTATGGCAGTAGGTAAAGGAAGTATGGCAAGAGCATCAAAGGTGGCTGATCAAACAACGGCACCAAAGGAGACGAAGGTGGCAGAAGAGGTAAAAGCTGAAGTGGCAGTAGCGGCAGAACCGGTAAAAAAGGCAGCTACAACGAAAACGACAACAGCAAAAACAACAGCATCCAAGACGAAGAAGACAACCACAAGAAAGACAACAGCAAAGAAAGCGACAACGAAAGTTACAAGTTCGGTGGTTGCGGGAACGTCAGAACAGGTTATGCAGGCCATTGAATATCAGAAATCCAGTCAGGTTTTAGATCGTGAACCGGAAATGAACGAAACCTTTGGGGTAGGCGAGTCAATGCCGATTTATTTCTACTAATATAAGACAAAAAGAAGAGGTTATGCTATTACGAAAAAATCGTAAAAGCATAGCCTCTTTTTGTTTGCAGTGACACCAATAATAGTGGGAGCATGTATCTGCTTTATTCTGCGGTAGAAAGAATGGCTGATGACTACTGCAGAATATGTAATATGGATGAAGCACTTGTATTGAGGACCAAACGAGATGGAAAGTCAATTTCGTTTAGCAAAGGAATCGCATATTGCATGTTGCCAATGTTTTTTGTTCCGTGGCTGTCACTGGAAAGAAGAATTGGCAGTTCTAATTTTTTGCATATTTTTAAAATCTTTCTGCAGTTGGTAGGCCCGTTTACCCGATAAGCGTCTGGCATAAGAGAACCATTGTTGATTTCAGGATAAATATGGTTCTTTTTTGCTATTTCCAGAAGATATTCGAAATCAACCGGAAAACGTGCATCGTCAATGTGCCCTAAAAATCGTACATTGGGATGTTTTAAGGCATTGATATAGCATTGCGTAAAATCAGGTAAAGAATAAGGCTTTAATATAGGTGGGTGAATACTGATGATGGCATAGTCCAGCGTGGATAAGGTGTCGTCGTCTAGATCCACATCACCTGCTGTGTTTATAATGTTTAATTCGCATCCATAAAGAATATGGATGCCGAAGCGGTTGCGACTGGCTAATTTCAGACTTTGAAAATAGGAGGTCTTGGCAGAACCAATACTGGCCGGACCATGCTCGGATATTCCTAAAAGGGAAAGCCCGCGATCAGATGCAGCTTTGAGCATATCGGTTATGGTGTCGCAGGAACCATGTCCGCTACTGATGCTGTGTGTATGTAAATCAGCATAAATGGGATATGTATTCATGTAATCTGAAAATGTAATATTGTCTAACATAAAAGTACTCCTTTGGCATATGTGCACAAAAAGATTGTGCAATATCACGGAAATGAAAAAACAATACGTAAATGCATTGTGTAATCTGCCGTGAAATAAGAAAAATGATAAAATGTTTACCATGATTATAACCTAAAAATGTGGAATTTCCAATATGGTTTTGAAAAAAACAAGGGAAAAACAACAAAAACCACCAAATAATACGCCAAAAGCCACACAAAACTCAATTCGAAGGAAAAAACAGACAGGGAAAATAAAATAAAAGTGTTGTTTTGTGTTGACTTTGTAGATGAATCATAATATAATCATGATATCGGATTAGAAGGTGATTCGATACTAGGATAGACGAGGAATACGCATGGAAAATAAGCAAAGAATCATACAGGAATTAGTTCCTGGAAAACAGATTACTTTGGCACATATCATTGCCAACCCGGATCCGATACTTTACCAGAAGTTAGGCCTTGATCCAGCGGTTGGATATGCCAAATCTGCAATTGGAGTTTTGACAGTAAGCCCGGCAGAGACTGCAATTATCATGGCGGACATAGCGATCAAATCAGCTGGTGTGGAACTCGGATTTGTAGACCGGTTTTCGGGATCTGTCATTGTGACAGGTACGGTGTCTGAGGTGGAAGCGTCAATACAGGCGATTCTACAATATGTGGAAAGTACATTGGGATATGCAGTTACACCGGTAACACGCACGTAGTTAATAAAACAATATGAAGAAAATCATTTTAATGGGACGCAGTGGTGCTGGGAAAACAACACTGACGCAGGCACTTCAGGGTGAAAAGATTACATATAAGAAAACCCAGTATATCAATCATTATGATGTGATTATAGACACACCGGGTGAGTACCTTCAGACAGGGACACTGGGAAGGGCACTGGCACTGTATTCTTATGAGGCGGATGTAGTTGGATTGTTGGCATCGTCAACAGAACCGTTTTCATTATATCCGCCGAATATTACCTGCATGGTAAATCGCGACGTTATTGGAATTGTAACCAAGATAGATCAGGACGATGGCGATGTGACGCTGGCTACCAGCTGGCTGCAAAATGCTGGCTGCAAAAGAATTTTCTATGTTAATTCTAAAACTGGAGAAGGTGTATCTGATATCTTAGAATATCTTCGGGAACCAGGAGATGTGATGCCTTGGGAAAAGCAAGGCGAGTAAGTTGGGAACTGTTATTCTATATTCATTATAGAATAATCAAATATATAAAAGAAAAAGGAGAATAAAAAATGGCACTGAATGAATACGAAATCAAAAAAATGATCTGCGACGTAGGTAAAAGAATCTATGATCGTAACATGGTAGCAGCAAATGATGGAAACATTTCTGTAAAGCTTAACGACAATGAATTCTTATGTACACCAACAGGTGTTTCAAAAGGATTTATGACACCAGAGTACATCTGCAAAGTAGATGCACAGGGAAATGTAATCCAGGCAAACAAGGGCTTCAAGCCATCTTCAGAGATTAAGATGCATATGAGAGTGTATGCAAAGAGACCTGACGTAGGAGCTGTAGTTCATGCACATCCTACATTCGCAACAAGCTTTGCAATCGCAGGTATTCCTTTGACACAGCCAATCATGCCAGAGGCAGTTATCGCATTAGGATGCGTTCCAATCGCTCCTTACGGAACACCTTCTACAATGGAAATTCCAGATGCTGTAGAACCATATTTAGAGCACTTTGACGCTGTATTGTTAGAGAGCCACGGAGCATTGACATGGTCTACAGATCTTATGGCAGCATACATGAAGATGGAATCTGTAGAATTCTATGCTGAGTTATTGTACAAGGCAAAACAGCTTGGCGGACCAAAGGAATTCGACAAAGAACAGATCGCTAAGTTATATGAGATTAGAAGAAAAATGGGACTCCCAGGACGTCATCCTGCAAACCTTTGCCAGAACAAGGGTAAAGAAAATTGCCATAACTGTGGTGGTGGATGCAGTTCTTCAGCACAGACAGATGACAGCCAGGAATTAGTAACAGCTATTACAAAGAAAGTATTAGAGTCATTAGGCAAATAATCATATGAAAGAAAATAATCTGGAAACAATTGTTAACAATATTGTCGGCGACGCTATCGTAAAAGAAGTGATGTCTTTAAAACTGGCAGTGAAGTTAATAGAAACTGTAGAAGAGAAAGCAGCAGAAATGGGACTTGCTGTTGTGGTAGCAGTATCAGATGCGGCAGGGAGACCAATGGCTGTGCATTGCATGGATGGCGCCTATCATGGGAGCTTTGATGTGGCAGTGAATAAGACATATACTTCTACAGCATTTCAGATGTCGACAGTAAAATTATCAAGACTTTGCCAGCCGGGACAGGATTTGTACGGATTGCAGTTTAGCAATGATGGCAAGGTGATGATATTAGGAGGCGGAGAACCGTTGATGGTTGGAAAAACCATGATTGGAGCCTTGGGGGTATCCGGGGGCAGTGCCCAGGAAGATACAGATCTGGCTGCTTATGGGGCATCCGCATTGAAGGAGGTAATAAAGTGTCTGTAGATGAACGCATGGTACATGACATCGTACAGCAAGTCATGGCAAATATGCAGATTACCGGAAGTGTATCTGGTATGCATGGTGTGTTTAAGGACATGAATGAGGCAATCAATGCTTCTATCGAAGCACAGAAAAAGGTTTGCTGCATGACCTTAGACCAAAGAGAACAAATCATTTCTAATATTCGTAAGAAAACACATGAGAATGCTGAGATTTTAGCAAACATGGGTGTAAACGAGACAGGAATGGGTAATGTGGGAGATAAGATTCTCAAACATCACCTTACCGCTGATAAGGTGCCTGGTACAGAAGATATCAGCACAGTGGCATGGTCTGGTGACAGAGGTCTTACATTGGTAGAGATGGGACCATTTGGAGTAATCGGTGCGATTACACCGGCAACAAACCCATCAGAGACAGTAATCTGTAACTGCATTGGTATGCTTGCAGGTGGAAATACCGTAGTATTTAACCCACATCCAAACGCAAAGAAAACAACAATTTATACAATTAACATGATTAATGAGGCTTCTATTGAAGTAGGCGGACCAGACAACATTGCAGTAACGGTTGAGGTTCCAACACTTGATACAAGTGCCATCATGATGAAGCATCCAGCAATTCACTTATTGGTAGCAACGGGTGGACCTGGAGTAGTAACAGCAGTACTTTCTTCTGGTAAGAGAGCAATCGGTGCTGGTGCAGGAAATCCACCTGTATTAGTAGACGAGACAGCAGATGTAAGAAAGGCAGCACAGGACATTGTAAACGGATGTACTTTTGATAATAACCTTCCTTGCATTGCTGAAAAGGAAATCGTTGCAGTAGATTGTATCGCAGATGAGTTGATGAACTACATGATTTCTGAAAATGGCTGCTATTTAGCAAGCAAAGAAATTCAGGACAAGTTAGTACAGACAGTACTTACACCAAAGGGAGCATTAAACAGAAAATGTGTTGGTAGAAGCGCACAGACATTGCTCGCTATGGTTGGTGTTAATGTAGGACCAGAAATTCGTTGTATCGTATTTGAAGGCGAGAAGGAACATCCATTGATCGCTACAGAATTGATGATGCCAATCTTAGGTATGGTTCGTGTAAAATCATTTGAAGAAGGTGTTGAGACAGCAGTTTGGCTGGAGCATGGCAATCGCCACTCAGCACATATCCATTCTAAGAATGTAGATCATATCACAACTTATGCAAGAGCAATCGATACAGCTATTCTTGTAAAGAATGGTCCAAGCTACGCAGCACTTGGATTCGGTGGAGAAGGATATTGTACATTTACAATTGCTTCAAGAACCGGAGAAGGTTTAACTGCAGCACACAGCTTTACAAAGAGCAGACGTTGTACAATGTCTGATAGCCTTTGCATTAGATAAGAGAAGGAGAAGAAAGAAATGGCAGTAAAAGAACAGGATGTTGAATTAATTGTAAGACAGATCCTGGACCAGATGTCTGGCAGCGCTGCAGGCGCACCTTCAACAGCTAAGGCATCCGGAACCGGAATTCCTTCTACAGCACATGTTGCTATGCTTACAGAATTGGAGAAATTCGAAATCAAAGAATTCCCAATGCCAGAAGTTGGGGATGATGATATCCTTGTAAGAGTAGAAGGTTGTGGTGTTTGTGGTACAGACGCACACGAATTTAAGAGAGATCCATTTAGCTTAATCCCAGTTGCTTTAGGACATGAAGGAACAGGCGAAATTGTTAAAATGGGTAAGAATGTTAAGAAGGATTCAGCAGGAAAAGACCTTAAGCTTGGCGATAAGGTTGTTACTTGTATGATCTTCAAGGATAATCCTGATATTACAATGTATGATTTGAATAAGCAGAACGTAGGAGGCGCTGATGTATATGGCTTACTTCCAGATGATGATATTCATTTAAATGGCTGGTTCTCTGATTACATTTTAGTACGTGGAGGTTCTACCGTATTTAACGTTAGTGACCTGGATTTAGATTCAAGAATTTTGATTGAGCCTTGTGCTGTATTAGTACATGCAGTAGAAAGAGCAAAGACAACAGGAATTCTTCGTTTCAATAGCCGCGTAGTTGTTCAGGGATGTGGTCCAATCGGTTTGATCTGTATTGCAGTTCTGCGTACAATGGGTATTGAAAATATTACAGCAGTAGATGGTAACCAGGCAAGACTTGATTTCGCAATGAGAATGGGTGCGACAAAGACTGTAAACTTTATGGATCATAAGGGAATCGAAGAGTTGGCAAAGGCTGTAGAGGATACCTTTGATGGACACTTGGCAGATTTTGCTTTCCAGTGTACAGGTAATCCAAAGGCGCACGCTAATATCTACAAATTCATCCGCAATGGTGGTGGACTTTGTGAGTTAGGTTTCTTCATCAATGGTGGAGATGCACAGATTAATCCACACTTCGACTTATGCTCTAAAGAAATTACATTAGTAGGTTCATGGGTATATACCTTAAGAGATTATGCTACTACATTTGATTTCTTAAAGAGAGCAAAAGGGATTGGACTTCCAATGGCAGACTTAATTACTGATAAATATCCATTAGAAGAAATTAACGAAGCATTAAAGAAGAACCTGGAAATGACGGGGCTTAAAATTGCGGTTGTCAACAAATAAGGTATTCGGAAAGGATAGATCATGGAAAATCTGACAACACGTGACAATCAAGAAGCGGTAGGTTTGTTAGAGGTATTTGGGCTTGTGTGTGCTTTCCTTGCGGCAGATGCTGGTTGTAAAGCAGCCAATGTACACCTTCAGGTGTTTGATAAGAACAAGCCAGGAAATGCAGATGCTTTACCGGTACCACTTTTGGTCACTGTTAAATTTAGAGGCAGTATCGCCGATGTGGAAGAAGCAATGCGTGCAGCAGAAGAAGTAGCAGCAGCGCACACAGGTATTGTATCGAAGCATATTATTCCAAGACCTACAACGGATACAGAAAAAATGTTGACGGTCAGCGCACTTGATAAAAATTAGTGAAACAATTAAATTATATTAAATAAGAGAGAAATCTTAAGGAGGATTACAATAATGGCACAGGAAGCATTAGGAATGGTTGAAACAAGAGGACTTACAGCAGCAATCGAAGCAGCTGATGCAATGACAAAGGCAGCTGAGGTATCATTAGTTGGTACAGAAAAGATTGGTTCTGGATTAGTAACCGTTATGGTACGTGGAGACGTAGGAGCTGTTAAGGCAGCAGTAGAAGCTGGAACTTCAGCAGCTAGCAAGCTTGGTGAATTAGTAGCTACACACGTAATTCCAAGACCTCATAACGACGTTGAGAAGATCCTTCCAAAATTCAAGGGCTAATCGAAACAGTTTAAAGGAGAAGCGGCATGGGTAATGCATATGGATTCATGGAAATCACAGGTGTTGTAGCAGCAATGGATGCACTTGACATCATGTGTAAAGCGGCAGATGTATCACTGGCCACTTGGGAACGTAAACTAGGCGGAAGATTAGTTACATTGGTAATAGAAGGAGAAGTGGAGGCTGTAAGACAGTCGATCGAGGCAGCAAGCGCAAATGCAATCAAAAAGCCTGTATCGGTAGGCGTACTTCCAAATCCACATCCTGAAATCGTCAAGATGGTTGAGTTATCAGCCAGTCGTTTTAAAGGTAAACCGGAGCCTTCGTCCGATTCAAAAATGCTCGGACAGGATCCACCGGATTTTGTTCCAGAAGACAAATAAATTTCAAAAAACAGGAGGAAACAATTATGGCATTAGAAGCATTAGGAATGGTTGAAACCAGAGGTTTAGTAGCAGCAATCGAAGCAGCAGATGCAATGTGCAAGGCTGCAAACGTAACTTTAGTTGGAACTGAAAAGATTGGTTCTGGATTAGTAACAGTTATGGTACGTGGAGATGTAGGAGCTGTTAAATCAGCTGTAGAAGCTGGTGCAAGCAGTGCAGGAACATTAGGTGAATTAGTAGCTACACACGTAATCCCAAGACCACATAGCGATGTAGAAATGATTTTGCCAGCAGTGAAATAGTAATACTTGATAGTCACACAGTGGGAGAAAATCCCGACTGTGTGACTGTTACATAAGGGAGGGTGTGAATCTTGAATTCTTATAATAATGTAGAAGAAATTACGAGAATGGTATTGCAAGCAATGGACAATGCCAATTCAAATAAGCCTGCTGTAAAAGTACCAGTAGGAATATCTGCAAGACACATCCATTTGACCCAGGAAGATGTAGAAAAGTTATTTGGAGAAGGTTATCATCTTACAAAGAAAAAAGAGTTGATGGGTGGTCAGTTTGCATCCAACGAACAGTGCACAATTGTTGGTTTAAAACTAAGAGCAATTGAAAATGTTCGTATCTTAGGACCTGTAAGAAGTAAATCCCAGGTAGAAATTTCTGCAACCGATGCTCGTACATTAGGAATCAAAGCTCCAGTGAGACAGTCTGGTGACACAGCCGGATCTGCGCCTATCGCTTTGGTAGGTCCGAAGGGCGCTATTTATCTTGATGAAGGTTGTATCGTAGCAGCAAGACACATTCATATGTGTCCAGAAGATGCAGCAGTAGCAGGATTAAAAGATAATGATTTCGTTTCTGTACGCGTGGGCAATGAGAGAGGTGTAGTTTTAGATCAAGTAAAGATTCGTGTAGATGAATCATTTACAACGGAGATGCATATTGATACGGATGAAGCAAATGCTTCACAGGTAAAACAGGACGATTTAGCGACAATCATATATTAAAAAAGCTCAGAATGCGGTTATAAATTCGATGGAGAGTTATTATGATAATTGGAAAAGTTGTAGGAAGTTTATTTTCTACGAGGAAAAATGAAAAACTAGTTGGCAACAAGTTTATGATTGTTGAACCAGTAGAAGATATGAGAAGTACTGGCAGTCGCCTGGTTGCAATAGATGTCATTGGTGCCGGAATAGGCGAGTATGTGTTGGTTGCACAGGGCAGCGCAGCTAGAATTGGTTGCGATATGGCAGATGCGCCAATAGATGCAGCTATTGTTGGAATCATTGACGAAGGACAGGATTGGAGTAAATAAGTATGCTGATCGATGAACTGAAAAATATTGCAAGAAATAATGGCATAGTGGGAGCTGGCGGTGCTGGCTTCCCAGCTTATGCTAAAATGACAGACAAGGCGGACACAGTCATTCTAAACTGCGTAGAATGTGAGCCATTATTAAAACTTCATAGACAGTTGCTGGCTACTCATACGGAAGAAATCATCCAGATGTTGGATGAAGTACGAGAAAGCTTTGGAGCAAAAGAAGCAGTCATAGGAATTAAAAGTGAATATGTAACTACAATGAAAGCAGTAGAAGAAGTGCTTGGAGATTTCCCTAAGGTGAGGATTTGTGCGCTTAAGCCAGCATATCCAATGGGGGATGAAGTAGTTTTGATTTATGAAGCCACAGGGCGTGTAATTCAGCCAGGTGGACTTCCGATAGATGAGAATGTTGTGGTATATAATGTAGAGACCATGTACAACTTGTACAGAGCAGTACATCTTGATATACCAGTGACAAATAAATTAGTATCCATTGTTGGAGAAATTGATCATCCACTTACGGTACGCGTTCCACTAGGAACAACAGTAAAGGAGGCAATTGCGCTTGCTGGTAAAGTGACAGTTGAGGATCCGGCATATGTTATGGGTGGTCCAATGATGGGACGTCTTGGAACAGAAAACACCGTTATCACCAAGACAACAAACGCAATTATTATTTTGCCGAAAGATCATCATGTTGTTGTGAGAATGGATAAAAATCTGGAAATTGAGAAGAAGAGGGCATCTTCTTCCTGCTGTCAGTGCAGAACATGTACAGATATGTGTTCAAGACATGCGCTTGGACATCCAATCGAACCGCATAAGGTGATGAGAGCAGTTGCAAACCATGATACAAGTGACATGAGTGTGTTTGTGAATACAGCCTATTGTAGTGGATGCGGAATATGTGAAAAATATGCATGTCCGCAGGGGTTATCACCAAAATCCATTATTCAGGCATTCAAAGGTGGATTAAGAGCCGCTGGCATAAAAGTAGAGAAAGTGGATCCAGCTCCAGTGCTAGAAGACAGAGAACTGAGAAAATTGCCAGTACATAGATTGGCAGCAAGATTGGATTTGACAAAATACGATAAGCCAGCACCATTTGAGGATACAACGCCGACAACAAAGCTGGTTAAGATTCCAATGAGCCAGCATATCGGAGCACCGGCAACACCAATCGTAAGTGTAGGTGATACGGTGAAGAAAGGTCAGCTGATCGGAGAACCAAAAGATGGACTGAGTGTAGCCATTCATTGTTCCATTGATGGTGTGGTTCAGAAAGTCAGCGACAAAGAAGTAGTAGTAAAAGGAAAGTAAGATATTCCGTAAAAAGAGAGGAAAATAATTATGGCCAAAGCAATTGGTATGGTAGAATGCACAACGGTATCTACCGGTTTTAAAGCAGCTGATGAGATGGCAAAGGCAGCTGATGTGGAAATTTTACAAGCAGAAGTAACTTGTCCAGGAAAATTCGTTATCCTGGTAACGGGTGAGTTAAGTGCAGTGCGGGCATCTGTTGATGTGGCTGCAAGTAAATATGCTGAAAAAGTGATGGATACCTTTGTATTGGGAAATCCTCATGAGTCTATTTTCCCAGCTATTTATGGTACAGCACAGCCAGAGAAAATAGATGCTTTGGGTATCTTAGAGACCTATGATGTGGCTGCATTGATTGTAGCTGCAGACTTAGCAGCAAAAACAGCAATTGTAGATTTGATTGAGTTGCGCTTGGCAAAAGGAATGTGTGGAAAGAGTTATATGACGATTACAGGAAGCGTATCCGCTGTGCAGGCTGCAATCGACCACGCAAAGGCAGAAGCAGGGGATCGCGGAATGTTCCTTGATAGTTCTGTCATTGCACGTCCTTCTGATAAACTTATGAAATACATCATGTAATACAACAAATATAAAAGAGGGTAATATATGCTTGCAGTAGAAAGACGAAAACAAATTCTGGAACAAGTTCACAAAGATAAAAAAGTCATTGTAAGTGAATTAAGCAAGCAGTTTCATGTTTCGGAAGAAACAATTCGTAGAGATTTGGAAAAACTGGCAGATGAAGGTCATGTAATCAAAAGTTATGGTGGCGCTGTTATCAATGAGATTGGCAGTATCGATTTACCGTTTAATGTCAGATGGAAGTCAAATTCTGTAGGAAAGCAAAAAATTGCAGATTTGATCAGCCATGAAATACAGGATGGAGATCACATATTTTTGGATGCATCGACAACCGCCGTATTTATTGCAAAGAATATCAAAAATAAGCAGCATCTTACAGTGATTACCAATTCCATAGAGAATTTATTAGAGTTATCCGATATTACCGAGTGGGATATTATCTCGACAGGTGGCTCTTTGAAAGCAGGTTCGATGTCATTCCTTGGCATAAGAGCTGCGGAAAGTATTCAAACGTACAATGCAGATAAAGTATTTTTATCATGCAAGGGATTGGATATTGAAAAGGGTGTTACGGAAGGCAATGATGAAGCGAGCAGTATCAAACAAAGCATGATACAATCTGCAAAAAAGGTATACCTGACAGTAGATTCTTCGAAGTTTGATCGCGTTGCTTTTTCTAAAACTTGTCCGCTTTCCAGGTTAGATGTGGTAGTGACGGATCAAAAACCAGAGCAACGATGGATGGATGCATTTGAAAAAAATGGGGTTCAATGTATATATCCAGAGGAAACGAATGAAAACAACTAGAGTTAATCGATAACGAGCGAGAAAGGAATGTGACGGGATGGGTAGATATGATAGCACACCGATTGCAAAGTCAGATCGTATAAAAAGACTGGTAGATCATCTGTATGCAAAGATGCCTGAGATAGAGGCTTCGAGAGCAGAGCTGATTACAGAATCATATAAAGCAACAGAAGGTCAGCCTGTAGTCATGCGTAAGGCACATGCATTTTATCATATATTAAAGCATCTTCCGATTGTCATCAGACCAGAGGAACTGATTGTCGGAAGCACAACAATTGCGCCTAGAGGATGTCAGACATATCCTGAATTCTCATATGAGTGGTTAGAGGCAGAATTTGAGACAGTAGAAACAAGAAGTGCTGATCCATTCTATATTTCAGATGAGACGAAAAAAAGATTATTGGCGGCAGATGCTTATTGGAAAGGAAAAACAACGAGTGAACTTGCCACTTCTTATATGGCACCGGAAACACTTCGCGCAATGAAACATAATTTCTTTACGCCAGGTAACTATTTTTATAATGGTGTTGGTCACGTGACCGTTCAATACGATACGGTTTTGACGATTGGTTTAAATGGTGTGAAAGAAAAAGTCCGAAAAGAAATGGAAACATGTCATTTTGGGGATGCTGACTATTCTACCAAGATGCGCTTCTTAGAATCCATTCTTATTTCATGTGATGCGGTCATTACCTATGCAAATCGTTATGCTGTATTAGCAGAAGAAATGGCAGCAAAAGAAACAGATGCAAAGAGAAGACAAGAACTGTTAGAAATCTCTGAAATCTGTAGAAAAGTACCGGAATTTCCGGCAGAAAGCTTCCAGGAAGCATGTCAATCTTTCTGGTTTATTCAGCAGGTATTACAGATTGAGTCCAGTGGACATTCCATCTCACCTGGGCGTTTTGACCAGTATATGTATCCGTTCTACGAGAAGGACATTCATACAGGCAAAATCACACGTGAGTATGCACAGGAATTAATCGACTGTATCTGGGTAAAATTAAACGACCTGAATAAATGTCGTGATGCAGCAAGTGCGGAAGGATTTGCCGGATATTCGTTATTCCAGAATTTGATTGTTGGAGGACAGACCGTCGAAGGTAGAGACGCTACAAATGATCTTTCTTTCATGTGTATTACTGCCAGCGAACATGTATTTTTACCTATGCCATCGTTATCCATTCGTGTATGGCATGGATCGTCGAAAGCGCTTTTGATGCGTGCGGCAGAATTGACAAGAACAGGTATTGGTTTACCTGCATATTATAATGATGAAGTGATTATTCCTGCACTTGTACATCGTGGAGCAACGATGGACGAGGCGAGAAATTACAATATTATCGGTTGCGTAGAACCACAGGTTCCGGGCAAAACAGATGGTTGGCATGATGCAGCATTCTTTAATATGTGTCGTCCATTGGAAATGGTATTTTCAAATGGTTATGACAATGGAGAAATTGCAAGTATCCAGACAGGGGATGTGGAGAGCTTCCAGACATTTGAAGAATTTATGGAAGCATACAGAAAACAGATGTTATACAACATCGAATTGCTTGTAAATGCGGATAATGCAATTGACTATGCACATGCGCAGCTTGCACCATTACCGTTTGAGTCATGTCTGGTGGATGATTGTATTAAGAGAGGTAAGAGTGCACAGGAAGGTGGAGCAATCTACAACTTTACCGGTCCACAGGGCTTTGGTATAGCCAATGTTGCAGATTCGTTATATACCATCAAGAAATTAGTTTTTGAAGAAAAACGCATTACCATGGGTGAGCTGAAGAAAGCGCTTGAAATGAACTATGGTAAAGGATTGGATGCCATTACGGCTGGCGATATTGCTGTGCGGGTTGCAAAAGGCTTGCAGGATGCCGGTCAGGAAGTGGGCGAAGATGTGATAGCGAATACCATTAAGCAGGTATTGGAAATGGAATTGCCAGAAGATATTAAGAAACGCTATGAAGAAATTCATGAGATGATTCTGGAACTTCCAAAGTATGGAAATGATATTGACGAGGTAGATGAGATTGCCAGAGAGGCAGCATACTTCTACACGAAACCGTTAGAAACATACAAGAATCCAAGAGGTGGTATGTATCAGGCTGGACTTTATCCGGTATCAGCAAATGTACCTTTGGGAGCACAGACAGGAGCTACTCCAGATGGAAGACTAGCACATACACCTGTAGCAGATGGTGTAGGACCTACATCTGGCTTTGATATCAGTGGCCCTACAGCTTCTTGTAATTCCGTTGCAAAATTAGATCATATGATTGCAAGTAATGGTACACTCTTCAACATGAAGATGCACCCAACAGCGATGGCTGGTGAAAAGGGATTGGAAAGCTTTATTTCCCTGATTCGTGGTTACTTCGATCAGCAGGGTATGCATATGCAGTTTAATGTTGTTGATCGGGCAACACTTTTAGATGCACAGGCACATCCTGAAAAATACAGTGGATTGATTGTACGAGTAGCTGGATATTCTGCTTTGTTTACGACATTATCCAAATCATTGCAGGATGATATCATTAGAAGAACAGAACAGGCTAATAATCGATAGGAAGGAAATGTATCTTATGAAAGAATATTTGAATACATCCGGTAGGATTTTTGATATTCAGAGATATTCCATACATGATGGTCCTGGAATTAGAACCATAGTTTTCTTAAAAGGATGTGCATTAAGATGCAGGTGGTGTTGTAATCCGGAATCGCAATCGTTTGATGTGGAAACGATGGTAATCAATGGAAAGCCAAAAGTAATGGGCAAGGATGTGACTGTGGCAGAGGTTATGGAAACAGTTGAGAAGGATATGCCTTACTATTTACAGTCAAATGGCGGACTTACCCTTTCGGGTGGTGAGTGTACACTGCAGCCAGAGTTTTCCGTAGGCCTTTTAAAAGCGGCAAAAGATTTGGGAATATCAACAGCGATTGAAAGTATGGCTTATGCAAAATATGAAGTGATCGAGACATTACTTCCATATCTGGATTTGTATTTGATGGACATTAAACATATGGATCCACAGAAGCATAAAGAATTTACGGGACATGATAACATCAGAATGTTGGAAAATGCAGTTCGCGTAGCACATAGTGGACAGACAGAACTAATAATTCGAGTTCCTGTGATTCCGGGATTTAATGCTACGGATGAGGAGTTGCTTGCGATTGCAAAATTTGCGGAGACTTTGCCAGGTGTGAGACAGATTCATATTCTGCCATATCATAATTTTGGCGAGGGTAAATACGAGGGATTAAACAGAGATTACCCAATGGGAAATACCGAAAAGCCTTCCAATGAGCAGATGAAGGCATTCCAGGAAATGATTGAAAAAAATACATCACTACATTGTCAGATTGGTGGTTGATGTGATAGAAAGTCGGGTATGCAGTAAAGCTGCCCGGCTTTTTTTGTGTGTTGATAAAGAAAAGCATCTACCATTTTTTTACATAATATGATAGATTATTTAAGGATTATAAAAGGTAAAACTACGCGCGAGGATGCGTGGGAAAAAGGAAGCATAACATGAAATTTGCAAAGGAACAGTTAAAATTATATGCAATTACAGACCGTAGCTGGCTTGCTGGAAAAACGCTGATGGAACAGGTGGAACAAGCACTCAAAGGTGGAGCAACCATGATTCAGTTGCGTGAAAAACATCTGGATGAAGCAGCTTTTTTACAAGAGGCCGAAGCCATGCTGGAACTTTGCCATCGTTATCAGGTTCCGCTGATTATCAATGATCGTGTAGAAATAGCAAAAAAAGTAGGCGCAGATGGCGTTCATGTGGGTCAGTCAGATATGCAGCTTGCGCGGGCAAGAGAAATTCTAGGCGAGGAAGCCATCATCGGTGTGACGGCGAAGACCGTCGCGCAGGCAAAGGCTGCGGAAGCAGGAGGAGCAACGTATCTGGGTAGTGGAGCCGTATTTGGTACGAGTACCAAGACAGATGCCAAGGCAATGACGCTCGATTTGTTTGAGGAAATCTGTGAGAGTGTCTCTATTCCAGTGGTTGCAATTGGTGGAATTCAGGAACATAACATAGAGAAACTCGCGGGTAGAAAAATGACTGGTTTTGCTATCATTAGTGGTATTTTTGCAAGTGACGATATTGAAGCACAGACAAAGTTGCTGCTTCAAAAAGCAAACCAGCTTGTGACAGATCATAATCCTTGTAACGAGTCGTTATAAAGATTATAGATATATTTACAGCGGCAGATTGGGGGCACCACCTTAGGTCGCTATACAAAATTAATGCAGAAAGAGTACGAGGAGGAAAGATTATGTACACAGCATTAACAATCGCTGGAAGTGATTCCAGTGGAGGCGCCGGCATCCAGGCAGATATTAAGACGATGACAGCAAATGGCGTATATGCCATGAGTGCCATCACGGCTTTGACTGCCCAGAATACAACCGGCGTAACAAGTATTATGGAGGCAACTCCACAGTTTTTGGCAGAGGAGCTGGATTGTATTTTCACAGATATTTATCCGGACGCTATTAAAACAGGGATGGTAGCATCGACGGATCTGATTGAGGTTATTGCGGATAAGTTAACCGTCTATAAAGCGAAAAATATCGTTGTAGATCCGGTGATGGTAGCGACAAGCGGAGCACGCTTGATCAGTGAGGATGCGATTAGCACATTGAAAAGTAAATTATTACCTCTTGCAAAGGTTATCACACCGAATATTCCAGAGGCGGAAGTATTATCCGAAATGCAGATTAAAAGTGAAGCAGATATGGAAAAAGCTGCAGAAATCATTTGCGACCGTTTGGGATGTAGTGTTCTTCTAAAAGGTGGCCATCAGTTAAACGATGCCAATGATCTTTTATGGCAAAAGGATGAGCAGGCAACCTGGTTTATGGGGAAGAGAATTGATAATCCAAATACCCATGGAACAGGATGTACATTGTCATCTGCAATTGCCAGCAATTTGGCGAAGGGATACGATCTAAAGACATCCGTAAAATATGCCAAGAATTATATTTCCGGAGCGCTTGCTGCCGGCTTGAATCTTGGAAAGGGAAGCGGCCCAATGAATCACGCATTTGCAATCAAAGGAGAATACATAGATGAATGAAAATAGAACTTCCGTTTTTTCAAACGGATTGATATGGTTTGGTGCAGGGGTATCACTGGCTGAAATTTTGACAGGTACTTATTTTGCACCATTAGGTTTTGGTAAAGCAATGGCAGCTATTTTATTAGGCCATTTCATCGGTGGTATTATGATGTTTGCTGCTGGTATGATTGGCGCAAAAGAAAGACGCAGTGCCATGGAAACAGTAAAAATGAGTTTTGGCGAAAAAGGAAGTCTATTGTTTGCCATTCTTAACGTTTTGCAGTTGATTGGCTGGACATCCATTATGATTTATGATGGTGCACTCGCAGCAGACGGTTTGTTGCATACAGGACTCTGGATATGGGCTTTGGTGATTGGTGCATTGATTATTCTTTGGATTGTAATCGGTCTTACGAATTTAGGGAAGCTCAATACGATTGCAATGACAGCACTTTTCATTTTGTCACTGATTCTGTTTAAGGTGATTTTCTTTGGTACAGCAGTAGCAGGTCCGATTGTGGATGATGGAAGTCTGACCTTTGGCGCGGCAGTAGAACTTGCTGTGGCAATGCCATTATCATGGTTGCCACTCATCAGTGATTATACAAGAGAAGCAGAAAAGCCATTTGCAGCAACACTTGTCAGTGTACTTACCTACAGTGTTGTCAGCATTTTTATGTATATGATCGGTATGGGAGCAGCAATTTTTACAGGAGAATATGATATTGCCCAGATTATGTTAAAAACAGGACTTGGCGTTGTTGGACTTTTGATTATCGTATTCTCAACCGTGACAACAACCTTTTTGGATGCGTATTCCGCAGGTGTTTCATCCGTGTCTATTTCTTCTAAAATAAAGGAAAAATGGGCAGCTGTGGTTGTAACGATCATTGGAACGGTTGCAGCGATGCTTTATCCAATGGACAACATTACAAACTTTTTGTATTTGATTGGCTCTGTATTTGCGCCGATGATTGCTGTTCAAATTGCAGATTATTTCATCTTGAAAAAGGCGGATGCAGCAGAAAAAGAATTTCAGTGGACCAATCTGTTGATCTGGCTCATTGGTTTTATAGCGTATCGTCTGCTGATGCATGTGGATACACCGGTGGGAAATACGTTGCCAGATATGGCAATTACAATCGTTCTCTGCCTGATTGTAGGAAAAATTGCAAGTAGGGGAAAAGAAAACTAGGAGACACATGTTTTTCATGATGTCTCCGGAAAGAAAGAGAGAATATCATGAAAAAAGTAAATCTGAAGAAATTAACGATCACAGCACTTATGGCGGCAGTTGCCGTGGTGGGAAGCTTATTTTCCTTCCCGGTTTTTGGGTCTAAATGTGCACCGGTACAGCACCTTGTTAATATTTTATGTGTCGTTACGGTTGGTCCTTGGTGGACGTTGGCGCAGGCATTTATTGCATCCTTGATCCGCAATTTAATCGGTTTGGGAAGTCCATTGGCATTTCCAGGCAGTATGTGTGGCGCACTTTTGGGCGGTCTTTTGTATAAATATGGAAAGAAGTTACCGTTTGCCTATATTGGCGAAGTGGTAGGAACGGGTATTTTGGGAGGCATGCTCTCTTACCCAATCGCGTATCTCGTTATGGGAAATAAGGCGGCAGCACTCTTTACCTTTGTAGTTCCATTTTTGATTAGTACATGCGGTGGAACACTGATTGCGATTGTTATTACCGCTTCTTTGAAAAAGACAGGTGTCTTGGGACGCATGCAGGCAAGTCTGGAAGAATAAGATACGTCATAAGCATAGGAGTTCTTCGATGGAAAAAGATAAGGAACCGTTGTTACGGGAATATTTGAACAAAATAAAGCAGATACATCCGATTGTGCATTGTATCACGAATACGATTACCGTAAACGATTGCGCGAATATGGTGCTGGCACTGGGCGCATCGCCGACTATGGCACATCATACGTTGGAAGTAGAAGAAATCACAGCAGGGACAAATGCACTCGTTTGTAATCTTGGCGCAACAGAATGCTTAGAAGCCATGGAACTTGCCGGGGAAAAAGCAGCTGTATTGGGACATCCAATTGTGCTGGATCCCGTGGGAGTAGCCGGATCAACTTTCAGGCGAAACAAATGTATGGCATTGATGGAGCGTGTGCACCCAACCTGTATTCGGGGTAACTATTCGGAAATATTAGCATTGATGCGACAGCGTAACACGGCGGTAGGTGTTGATGCAGCAGATACAGACATGGACTTGGATGCATTGCAGCAGTTTGCAGACGAAGTGCATGGAATCGTAGTGGCTTCAGGAGAAAAAGATTATATTACAGATGGAAAACGCTTGTATGTATGTGAACGAGGACATCGCATGATGTCACATATTACGGGCAGTGGATGTATGTCGTCGGTTGCGCTGGCAACATTTTTGGCAGTGGAACCTTCCATCGAGAGTGCAAGTGCCTGTTGTCATTTCCTTGGTCAAATGGGAGAACTTGCAGCAAAACAGACAGAAGAGAGAGCAGGCGGTACGATGACATTCCGTGAACTCTTTTTGGATGCAGTGTCTTTGCAAGGTGTTCTTGGTTAGAAAAATACACAAGTGTAGAAGATGAAATTTCCTCTTGCAATCTGCAAATAAAAGGACTATAACAGTTTTTGGAACGAAGAGAAACGAAACGCCATTTGTTTTAATGACATTCCGCAAACTTCCCTATGTTCTTAGATTTGTAGCATGGAGGAAAAGACAAATGAATACTTTAAAAGCACAAAGAAGAGAAACAACAGAGAAAGCAAAGAGACTGAGAAGAGAAGGCTATGTGACAGGTAATCTCTTTGGCAGACAGATTGAAGGTTCGATTCTTCTGAAGATTGAGAAGAAGGAAGCTGAGAGGATCATGCGTGAGTGCATGAAAGGAAGCCAGATTATGCTTGAGGTTGAGGGCAAGGAATACGATGTCCTAATCAAAGAGATGGATTACGATGCAATGACACGTAGCATTTTGGAAATGGATTTTCAGGAACTTGTAAAAGGCGAGAAAGTGCATTCTGTAGCCGAGATTATCCTGCACAACAAGGATAAGGTGATTGAGGGAGCACTTGAGCAGCTTCTTGAGGAAGTAGCATACAAGGCAACACCGGAGCATCTGGTTGATAAGATTGATGTAGATTGTTCTACCTTGCATTTGGGTGATAGCATCACAGTTGGCGATTTGGATATTGCCAAGAATAAGGATGTTGATGTTGTAACACATTTGGATAGTGTTGTTGTTACGGTACTTGCACCGAACAATGCAGATATTCCGAGTGATGAAGAGGCTGAGGAAACAGCTGAATAATATTTATATAAAGAACGAAATCCGCCGAGGAATTTATCCTCGGCGGATTTTCTGTATCCTTTTCTATAATCTGGCAAAATATGTATGCAGATAGTCTGAGAATTCCTGAGCCAGCGGCGATAGATAGGGTTGGCGATAGAGACAAATATGTCGGTAAATTTTAGCATCCGGGAGAGGTGCAAGTATCAGGTTATTTGCTGTATAGGCAGGACGCCAACTCTTTTTCGGAACCAGAGTGAAATAACGTCCCTGACTGACAAGTTCGCATTGGACATAGGAGTTGTTGACATCACAGGATGATTGCAGGGGACGCAGGATATAACGCTTCCATAGGTCAGCTAACAGATCGCCCATGCGGCTTTCCGACGATGGAAGAATGCAAGGATAATGATAGAGAATGGAACGTGGTATGGCAGTCTCCTTGGCAAAAGGATGCGATGCGGAGTAGGCAATGCAGATCTCCTCACTCATGAGTATATCGTCTGCCGGTATTTGCAAGGGTTCCATATCAGAGGAAGGTATTGTCAATTGTGGATAGGCATCTAAAAAGAGATCCAGATGATTCTGCATACAATCCAGAGGATAACCGGTGTGAACCGTGATGTTGGCATCTGGATGCCTTTCGTAGAAACCATTCAGAATATCTGAGAGCAACTGGGAACAGACGCTGACACCAAGCGAGATATGCTTGTCATCAGTCAGATTGTATGACATAAGCGCTGCACGAGCACCGTCGTAATCGGCAAGGATCTGCTTGGCATAGGTTTGAAAAATCTTTCCGTTTTCATTTAAAATAATATGTTTTCCATGTCGATCAAACAGAGGATAGTGCAATTCTTCCTCCAATTCCTGAATGGTTTTGGAAAGTGCCGGCTGTGCGATAAAAAGATTTTTGGCAGCCGTGGAAATATTTTGTGTTTTACACACTTCTACAAAATAAAGCAGTTTTTTCTCTGTGATCATTTTCGTCCTCCCATTTCATCTCACGTTTATAATAAATATAGTATAACATATGCTATTTATATATTGGAAAGTATATATAGGAAAAGGCTATACTTATCTTATCTTTTTATTGGGAGGTAGGTAAGATGAAGAAAAAGATAGCAGTGCTTCTGGCACTGACCCTGACTGTGGGCTGTATCGGTACCGGATGCGGAGGAAAAAAAGCAGATGCAGACACCGCAAAAAAGGATGATGCAGAAGTGAAAACAGAAGAGGTGACAACGGAGGAGAACATCCTTTCGGGAACGCATGCAGCAGTGGTAGGCTCTACGCTGACTGCGGGAAATGGCACGACATCCTACACGGATTATCTGGAAAAGAAAAATGATATGACGGTAGATGTAGTTGCAAAGAAAGATGCGACCTTGACAGGCGATGGGGACAATTCCTATATGGCACTTTTGCAGGGCATGGATGCAGATGCATCATATGATATGATCATGGTTGAGATTCCACCGACAGAGGCAGATCAGAAAGCGGAAGTGGGAGAATTGGTCAAAGACGCAGCATTGGACGACTATGATACTGCAACTTTGACGGGGGCATACCAGTACATTGCCGCCTATTGCTGGGAAACCTGGAATGCACCTACAGTTTTTGTGACCAGCATACAGGAAGGAAAAGAGGATGCCATTTATGATATGCGTCAGGCTGTCTGGCCGGTAAAATATGGTATGGATCATGTTTTTGTGTTAGACCTCTGGGAAAAGTTGGACTATAAAGACAAGAATCTGGATGCTTACAAGCAGAAGGACGGAACTTTGACAGATGCAGGCTATACGAACTGGTATGGACCGACTTTGGAGGAAGAACTTTTAGGTAAATATGCAGAGGTTGCTTCTGAAAAAACAAACGAATTACCACAGTATGATCCGGCCAATGTGGAAGCACTCGCAGATTCTCCATTACAGGGCAAAAAGATCATCTTTTTGGGATCTTCCGTTACTTTCGGCAGCAACAGTAATGAGGTATCTTTTGTAGAATACTTAGCAGCACGAGATGGCATTGAGTATGTGAAAGAAGCAGTTTCAGGAACTACGCTGGTGGACAATGGAGATTCTTCTTATATAGCACGTATGAAGGCCAATATCCCGGATCAGCAGGCAGATCTCTTTATCTGTCAGTTGTCCACCAACGATGCGACAACAGGACAGCCTATGGGCGAGATCTCTGATTCCAAGAATATTGATGATTTTGATACTTCTACAGTAGCGGGCGCAATGGAATATATCATTGCTTATGCAGGAGAGCATTATGGGTGTCCGGTCATGTTCTACACCGGAACGAAGTATGATAGCAAGCAGTATGCAGAGATGGTGGAATTGACCAAGAAACTGCAGGAAAAATGGGGCATTGGCATCATTGATATGTGGGATGATCTGGATGCAGACATACCGGAATATTATTATTATATGGCAAATGGCATCCATCCAAACCGTGCAGGATATCTGGATTGGTGGACACCATTCTTTGAGCAGGAAATTGAAAAATATCTGGATCTGAACTAAGACAGACGCGGGGGCGCTCCTATGCAGTAGGGGCGTCTTTTTTATGCGCGTCCCCTCAGAACCTGTCCCACCAACCTTTTGCCAAAGGGGACACTCCATGTGGCAAAAGGAACGTCCCTGCGAAACTTGTGCGGAAGCATAATTCGTGGTAGAATTATCTCCAACAAAGTTGGTGGGAAAAGAGGAAAAAGTGGGATGTTGACACAGTTTTCGAGAACAGAATTATTGCTTGGTACAGAGGCCATAGAACGCCTACAGAAAGCCAGAGTGGCAGTGTTTGGTATAGGTGGTGTAGGCGGATATGTTTGCGAAGCACTCGTGCGTAGTGGTGTTGGTGCTTTTGATTTGATTGATAATGATAAGGTTTGTCTGAGCAATCTTAATCGTCAGATCATTGCAACGCATAGTTCCGTTGGTAAATACAAAGTAGATGTGATGAAGGAACGTATGCTGGACATCAACCCAGATGTAGAGGTGCGAACGTATGCAAGTTTCTTTTTGCCGGAGAATGCAGATGATTTCCCATTTGCAGAATATGATTATGTGGTAGATGCCATTGATACAGTTACAGCAAAGATTGCACTTGTCATGAAGTGTCAGGAAATGGGGATTCCCATCATCAGCAGCATGGGCGCGGGAAATAAACTAGATGCCAGCGCTTTTCGAGTGACAGATCTTTATAAGACAAGTATGTGTCCATTAGCTAAGGTGATGCGCAGAGAATTGAAAAAGCGCGGCATAAAGAAGTTAAAGGTAGTCTATTCAGAGGAAAAGCCAATGACGCCAACGCAAAAGGAGCGTACGGAGACTGAGACGGAAGAGACTTGTGCGAAGCGGCGGGCCATTCCTGGCAGTGTAGCGTTTGTGCCGTCGGTTGCCGGACTCATTGCGGCAGGAGAAGTCATCAAAGACTTGGTAAAGTAAAAAACGGTAGGTGAAAAAGAGGGTGATTATATGAAAATGCGGACATATGAGAAAAAAGCACATGTAAAAAATGGAATAGCGCGTCTTTTCTTTTCTGTACTTGCGATTGCATTAGAGCTTGCGTTTATTGTAGTTGTTTTTACGAAGCTTAATGCCTATGCAGAGGGAATCAATATTGTAACGCGCATTTTGTCCATTACGCTGGTGATTTTTTTGTATGCACAGGATCGCTCCAATAATATGAAAACACCGTGGATTATGCTGATTTTGGCTTTCCCGGTTTTTGGTATTGTGATGTATCTGCTTGTAGGTCTGAATGGATATACCCACAAAATGCGGCAGCGATACGAGGCAGTGGATGCTGTGTTGTTGCCGATGTTGTCTGAGGAAAAAGCGGAGCCTGAAATTAGAAGTGCCATGGCTAAGCTAAAGGAGCAGAATACACAACTGGCAAGTATTTCCTATTATTTACAAACGAAGAGTGGATATCCGCTTTATGCAGATTGTCCGATTACGTATTATGATGAAGCCTATAAAGGGTTTGAGGCGCAAAAGGAAGCATTAAGGAATGCAAAACATTTCATTTTTATGGAGTATTTTGCCATTGAGCAGGCAGAGGCATGGAATGAAATACAGGAAATTTTGGTGGAACGTGTGGCTGCTGGTGTAGAGGTGCGCGTTTTCTATGATGATATTGGCAGTATTGCTTTTATCAATGAAGATTTTGCAAAAAAATTAAATGCTCTTGGTATTTCCTGTCGAATTTTTAATCCATGTATGCCAGGGTTGAATTTCTTCCTAAATAATCGGGATCACCGTAAAATCACAATTGTAGATGGTGTGATTGGCTTTACCGGCGGTTACAATATGGCGAATGAATACTTTAATATGACGCATCCCTACGGCTATTGGAAGGATACAGGAATACGGATCTGTGGTATGGCAGTGCGGAGCCTGACAGCAACTTTTTTGGAAAATTGGAATGCAGTAAAAGGGAATGACGTAGATGATATGGATGTATCCAGATATTTGGATGCATCATATCAAACAGAGATTCCAGTTACTTTGGAAGACGAGCCAAAAGCTTTTGTACAGCCTTATGCAGATCAGCCGATGGATGGCGAACACGTGGGAGAAGAGGTCTACATTAGTTTGATTAACAAAGCAATCAATTATTGCTGGCTGGTATCGCCATATTTGATTCTGACAGACGAAATGGTACATGCTATCCGTTTGGCGAAGAAACGCGGTGTGGACGTACGTATTATTACACCAGGAATTCCAGACAAGCGTATGGTGTATGAAGTGACGAGATCGTATTACCATTGTTTGACAAAGTATGGTGTAAGGATTTATGAATATACCCCGGGCTTTTGCCATGCAAAAATGTGTGTGGTAGATGATGTGGTGGCAACTTGCGGAACCATCAATTTTGATTATCGTAGTTTGTATCATCATTTTGAAAATGGATGTATGTATGCCTATGGTGAGGCTGTGGCAGAAACAAAACAGGATATGGAAGCGATGATGCGCGTTAGTTGCGAGGTGACAGAACAGTATAATACGGGGCGTAAACCTTGGAAACGTCTGTTACAGATGTTTTTGCGATTACTGGCACCACTTTTATAAGGGACGGTGTTACAGAAAGAAGATCATCCCAAATTGGTGATAGAAACAAAACAGAATTTGTTAGAAATGTTGCAAAGTTTCTGCTAAGCTAGGTAAGCGAAAACGAGTGGAAGGATAGGAACGTTACGATGAAACAAAAGATAAAATTAATTGCATCCGATTTAGATGGTACACTTTTACAGAATCATATGCAAAGGTGTTCCGAAAAAGCAATCCGTCTGATTCAGGAATTGACAAAAAAAGGCATTCTTTTTGTGCCTGCAAGCGGAAGGCAATATTTTAATTTATACAATATGTTTAAAGAAGTGCAGGGGGATTTGATGTATCTCTGTGAAAATGGTTCTCTCGTTATGTATCATGATGAGGTGTTTTTGAAGCATCAGTTCGAGAGAGAACTTGCACTTGAGATTAGCCACATGGTGATGGAAGATCCACAGAGCGAGGTGTTGATGTCAGGAGAACGTACCTGTTATATTGTGCCTAAAAATATCGATTATGTATCGCATTTGCGCAACGATATAAAAAATGATGTTACCGTTATTTCCAAACCGGAAGATATTACGGAGCCCATTATTAAGGTTTCTTATTTTACGCCGGAAGACCATCAGGAAGAAATTACCGAGATGTTTAAGAAAAAGATTGCCGGAAGATGTCAGCTTATGGTTTCCGGGACTGAGTGGGCAGATTTCACACCGCTTGGCGTAAATAAAGGTGCGGTAATGAAGGCAATCAGTGAGAAATTAGGGATTACGCCGGAAGAAATGGTGGCTTTTGGTGATAACGAAAATGACCGTTCAATGTTAGAATTTGTAGGTCAGCCGTATCTGATGAAAAATTGTAATCCGACCATGGAAGATGTGAAAGCTGCTCGCTGTGAGCGTGTAGAAGATATTTTAGAGGAAATATTAGACAAGATGTCGTAACGGCAATCAAATAATGGAAGAGATATGTTAGCAGAATTATGGATTTCCCTGGATAATGAAGAAATTGAAGTAGAAATTATCCGTTCCAAACGACGGAGTATGGCGATTCAAATCAGAACAGATGGTTCAGTGGTAGTGCGTGTTCCGATGCACGCTTCTGACCGTGCCATCAAGCGGTTTGTTTCGGCGCATGCAAGATGGATTGCAGACAATCGCGGACAAATGTTTGAGCGTCGAAAAAAGCTGGCAGACAATCCGTATGATATTCCTGCTTGGGAAAGTCTGTCTGCAGCAGATAAGAAAATAGCGAAACAAAAGATTATGGAGCATGTAGACTATTATGCCAGACGCATGGAGATAGATTACGGCTCTATTTCTATGCGAAATCAAAAGAGTCGCTGGGGGAGCTGTAGCAGCAAAGGAAATCTCAATTTTAATTATCGTCTGGCATATCTGCCAGAAGAATTATTAGATTATGTGGTTGTGCATGAGTTAGCGCACAGGCGGCATATGGATCACTCGGCAGCATTTTGGGAGGAAGTGGAAACATATTATCCTGCCTACAAGAAGTGTCGGCAGATGCTGAATGATATTTTATTGGCTTAAGGAGAAAAAGATGCGTTATTATATTTCAGATTGTCATTTTTTTCATGCAGCATTGAATGATGCTATGGACTGCAGAGGATTTTCTTCTGTAGAAGAGATGAATGATTACATGATAAAGCAATGGAATAAAAAAGTGAAAAAGCGCGACGAAGTGGTAATCTTAGGAGATTTTTCCATGGGCGATGCAGATCAGACGAATGCCATTTTAGAACAGCTGCAGGGTCAATTGTATTTGATTGTGGGAAATCATGATAATCGTTTTTTGCGGAACAAGTCTTTTCATAAAGAACGATTTGGCTGGATTTATCCCTATGCAGAAATGCATGATGATGGGCGAAAGGTCGTGCTTTCGCATTATCCGATTGCATGTTATAACGGACAGTATCAGAAAAATAAAAAAGGAGAGTCCAGAACGTATATGCTATATGGTCATGTGCATGATACGCATGATGAGCGTTTGCTTGAACAGTATCAGAACATGGTATCTAAGACGCAGATTACAGGAAGGAACGGAGAAGCACAGATGTTGTCTTCTCATATGCTGAATTGTTTTTGCAAGTATTCGGATTACCAGCCACTCAGCCTGGACGAATGGATTGCGATGACGGAGGAAAGACTTATCCGTTGCCAGAATGCGGAAGATTCATTATAATATAAGAGTTATCATCTAAGGAGGAAACCATATCGATGAAAAAGGAAAATAAGAGAATGGCTCAGGAAAAAAGAGCTGCAGAAAGAAAAAAACAGGCAACAATGCAGTTGGTAAGAAATGCAATCATTGTTGCATTAATTGTAGCATTTTTTGTTGGGATGATTGTGTATGGTGTGATAGACAGCCGTAAACAAAAGGAGAAAGAGGCAAGCGAAGCACAGCAGACAGAACAGACAAGTGATACAACAGATAACAGCAGTACAAGCCCATCCCTTATTACCGACAGTAACCAGGAAGTGAAAGATGGCGATACGGTAAATATTGACTATTCAGGAAGTATTGATGGTTTTGTGTTCCAGGGAGGAACTGCGCAGAATCAGAATCTTACGATTGGATCCCACACGTTTATTGATGATTTTGAGGAACAGCTGATTGGCCATAAGATTGGCGAAACAGTAGAAGTAAATGTAACTTTCCCGGAAAACTATGGCCGCAGTTATACGGATGACAAGGGAGAAACAAAGAGTTTCAATGGTGCAGAGGCTGTATTTTCTGTGAAAATTAATGGTATTTATGAGAGGTAGAAGCATGAAAAACATAACATTGGGCAGTACAGGAATTACCGTACCACAAAACGCGTTTGGAGCATTGCCAATCCAACGCATCAGTGCACAAGATGCAGCAGGACTGCTGAAAAAAGCATACGAAGGTGGAATGCGTTTTTTTGATACCGCAAGAGCGTATAGTGATAGTGAAGAAAAGATGGGCTTGGGACTTGCTGATGTAAGAGAGCAGATTTATATTGCTTCCAAAACTGCGGCAAAGACACCGGAAGGATTTTGGAAAGATTTAGAGACGACCCTGACAAATTTAAAAACAGATTATCTGGATATTTATCAGTTCCATTGTGCAGACCGCGTATTTGCACCAGGGGATGGCAGTGGAATGTATGAAGCGATGCTTGAAGCAAAGAAGCAAGGAAAGATACGTCATATTGGTATTACGGCACATAAGATTGGTGTTGCTGAGGAGGCTGTGGAATCTGGTCTGTACGAGACCTTGCAATTCCCATTTAGCTATTTGTCTGCAGAAAGAGAATTAGCGCTTGTTGAGAACTGCCGCAAGCATAATATGGGATTTATTGCGATGAAAGGCTTAGCAGGTGGTCTGATCAATCATTCAGCAGCCGCTATGGCATACATGACACAGTTCGATAATGTTCTTCCAATCTGGGGCATCCAGAAGGAAAGCGAGCTGGATGAGTGGCTTGCGTTTATGGACGAAACACCACAGATGACAGATGAGATCCGTACCTTTATTGCGAAAGAATGTCAGGAACTGACAGGCGATTTTTGCCGTGGATGTGGATATTGCATGCCATGTCCGGCAGGCATTATGATAAACCAGTGTGCGCGTATGTCTCTGATGCTGCGTCGTGCACCATCTGCGGACTGGCTGACGGAAGAGATGCAGGAAGAGATGAAAAAAATCGAGGGTTGTTTAGAATGTGGTGCATGTAAAAAGAAGTGCCCATATGAACTGGATACACCGACACTACTGAAGAAAAATTATGAAGACTACAAGCGTGTACTTGCAGGGGAAGTAGAGGTATAAAATGTTTAATCCTGGCACAATGATGAAATTAATGAATGCAAAAAATACATTTACGAAGAATCATCCAAAGTTCGTCAAGTTCTTACAGGTGGTATTTTCTTCTCGAGTAGAAGAAGGAACGGTTTTTGAGATCACGGTAACGAAGCCGGGAGAAGAACCGATTACAACAAACTTTAAAGTGCTGCAATCGGATTTAGAATTGATGGAGAGTTTCAAAGATCTGCAGTAAATGACAAGGGTGGAGTAAAAATGGAAGAAAAAAGACTGGCGCTTCTGATAGATGCAGAGAATGCGAGTTCGAAGTATATTGATGCCATCATCAGTGAATTAAAGAAATATGGGGTTATTACTTACCAGCGTATGTATGGTGACTTTACCAGTTCAAATCTGTCTGACTGGCATAAAAAAGCACTGAAATATGCAATTGTGCCGATTCAACAGCCAAGGTATTCTTCTGGAAAGAATGCATCGGATATCATGCTGGTGATCGATGCGATGGATATTTTATATCAGGATAAAACAGATGGTTTTTGTATTGTGACATCAGACAGTGACTTTACGAGATTGGTCAATCGTCTGCGTGAAGAAGGTATGTTCGTTATTGGTATGGGTAAAAGTGATGCGTCTAAAACGTTTATTGCAGCATGTAACGAATATAAGTTTTTAGATAAAATCGTGGATGAAGAAGAAAAAGAAAACACGAAGAATAAGACTCACAAGGAAAATGCACATGACCATAAAGGAGACTCGGTTACTCCAATTGGAGAGATAAAATCTGCTATCAATGAGTTGATTCAGCAGAGCGAAAACAACGGAGAACATGCAAATCTTGGTTCTACGAAAAGTAATTTACAGCGTCTGTTTCCAGATTTTGATGAGCGTAATTATGGATATAGCTCTATGCGAACGTTTATCGAAGAGGCAACAAAATTTGAGACATTACAAAAGGGAACGACGATCTATATATTGCGAAGCAGTGACCATGGAGAAAATGTGGAGGAACAAGTGCGTAGATTTGTACAAAAAGCAGCAGCAGGTACCGTGGAACTAGGTACATTAGGCCGCATGATTGCGTCCGAATTTCCGGATTTTAAATATAAAGATTATGGCTATGCCAGACTTTCAAAGTATGTCAGCAGTGTACCTGGCGTACATATTGAAAATAATCTGGTGACGGCAATTCTATAAAGATAAAAATGAAAAAGGATGCTATGATTTCTTTGAATCGTAATCAAATCAAATATATTGTCATCGTTGCGATGTTGTTGGATCATATTGCGTGGGCGTTTGTACCGCTGCAGTCCTGGCAGGGACAGCTGATGCATATGATTGGGCGGTTGACGGGACCAACGATGGCATATTTTATTGCAGAAGGTTATGTGCATACGCGAAATGTAAAAAAATACGCGCAAAGACTGGCTGTTTTTGCCATTCTTTCGTGGGTGCCCTTTACGTTTTTTGAGTATGGCTATCTGCCCCTGCATAGAGTAAATGGCTATCTTGTGTTTGATTTTGCACCAGGTGTAATGTATACCTTATTATTGTCCTTGCTTGCCGTGTGGACGTGGGATAGTAAAACATTGCTGCAGGCACAAAAAAAATGCATCATTTTTGGTCTATGCATTTTGTCTTTTTGGGGGGATTGGCCACTGCTTGACATTCTTTATGCCCTATGTTTCTTTATTTATCATGATGATGAAAAGAAAAAATGGGCGACTTATTTGTGTCTTTCTGTGCTGAACTTTGCCTTTGGTGGTTTTGGCTTATGGAACATTTTCCAAGTGGGTGTTTTCTTCGTTCCGTTGCTTTTGCATTATGCATATAATGGACAGGCCGGAAGTAAAAAAGCAATACACAAATGGTTTTTCTATTTGTTTTACCCACTGCATCTGATCGTGCTTGGTATATTAAAAACAGTATAATTTGGATTAAAAAAAGCCCTCGTGCGGACCTGTTGTCTGTACGAGGGCTTTTGGCTATTTACAAGACATGGTAAAAAATGTCTTTCAAAGAAATTATACAGTACCGGTGATCGTCAGTGTAGCTGAGCCCGGAACAATAGAAATGGCGCCGGTGGTTGCATCCTGCGTATAGGTTGCAGCAGGCACTGTGATTGCACCGGTCGTAGAAGTAAACTGTCCCGTGGTATTGTTGTAGGTATACTCCGTACCGGCTGCCCATGCTGTGCCATCAAAGGAAACAGCAATCGGATCTAATACCGGATCGAAACGATCGGTAACTACAAGGGCGTCGGGGGCTGTTGCAGGAACATTGCCATAGTTTTGAATGATAAACGTGTAGGTCAGCTGTCCATTTTCGGATACGGTTGTCGGCGCTAAAGATTTGCTGATGCGCAGTACAGGCTGGCTATAAGCGTTTACCGTAGAAGCAGCGGTGATTGGCGCAGCCACATTATTTGCATTGATTGTTGCGGTATTTGTTATACTGCTTTCCAAGGCAAGTGGTGCAAAAGCGTTGGTCTTCGCCTGGTAAATAACAGAGATATTACCATTAGGCGGTACAGATAATCCGGAAATGGTGAGTGGTGGACCAGCCGTTATGGTTGGCGTTGGCTGTAAAACACCATCGGAATAATAGCGAACGGTACCTGGAACATAGTCAAGAGGCACAAGTGTCTGTGTGTTCATTGTGTACGCTCCCAGATTGTCAGAAATTGTTACACCAGTCATTGTGGTTGTGCCGGAATTTAGGATATTTACAACATAAGTCAGTGTGTCATCCTGCTGGTACTCTGTTTGTACAGCAGTTTTGGTGGCAGATAACACTTCGACAAGTTCACCTGTGGTGATATTGGAAGTGGTTGTGTTGCCGTTATAGGACAAGGTCGCCTGGTTATAAAAAGTTGCCATAGTTGATATTCTTTCTTTTTTTATTATTCTATGTGGTATGAAAAAAAAGGTACAAAAAATTCTTTGGAAATATTGACAATGCATGAACATATGAATATAATTACATATGAACAGATGATAAATAGAAAAGGTACAAAAGATAAAGAAACAGAAGGGAGGATTTCAGGTGGCAGAACAGAAGTCAGAATTTTTGGCAGCACACGAAGAACTGGTAGAACAGGTACTTCAAAATCAGCCGGAAGATGAATACCTGTATGACCTGGCAGAACTTTTTAAGGTCTTTGGCGATTCGACAAGGATCAAGATCTTATATGCCTTGTTTGAAAGTGAACTTTGTGTCAGCGATATTGCACAGATCTTAAATCTGAACCAATCCGCGGTCAGTCACCAACTCCGCATTTTAAAAGATGCCAAGTTGGTCAAGTTCAAACGGAGCGGCAAGAGTATTTTCTATTCGCTGGATGATGACCATGTGCGCACGATCCTATCCATGGGTATGGATCATGTAGAGGAGTAGATACAGTTGGATGACCATCTTGTATGATAAAGAATAAAAAAGAAAAAGGAGAACATAATTATGAAAAAGACATATGATGTAGAGGTTGATTGCGCAAACTGTGCAGCAAAGATGGAGGAAGCCGTAAAGAATACAGAGGGCGTCAAGAACGCAACTTTGAGTTTTATGACCTTGAAGTTAAAGGTGGAATTTGAAGAGGGCGCAGACGTGGACACTGTTATGCAGCAGGCGTACAAGAACTGTAAAGTCGTAGAAGACGATTGTGAGATCTTTTTATAAGAAGAACCGCATTTCGGGGCTGTGCCACGGAGGCGGTGGGAGTCGTAAAGGAGAAAACATATGAGTAAAAAGCAAAAAAACGTGCTTTGTCGCATTATCGTTTCCTTGATCTTATTGGTGGCAGTGTCCATTCTGGATGCTTTGGTGGATTTGCCTTGGATCGTGCAGTTAGCCTTGTATATGGTTCCATATCTGGTCATCGGATACGATATTTTGAAAAAAGCGGGAAAAGGGATTTTGAACCGTCAGGTCTTTGATGAGAATTTTCTGATGGCTGTGGCGACCATTGGTGCTGTCTGCCTGGGAGAATACAAAGAAGGCGCAGCGGTAATGCTGTTTTATCAGATCGGAGAACTTTTCCAGAGCGTTGCTGTAGGCAAGAGCCGTAAAAACATTGCAGCCTTGATGGATATCCGTCCGGATTATGCCAATCAGATGGTGGACGGTAAACTAGAAAAAGTAGATCCGGATGACGTAGAAATTGGTGCAGAAATTATCATCAATCCTGGAGAAAAAGTACCGATTGATGGTGTGATTGTAGAAGGAAATACGACATTAAATACCAGTGCACTCACCGGTGAAAGTGTGCCAAGAGATGCAATCTGTGGTGATGAAATTATCAGTGGCTGTATCAATATGAGTGGTATGATTAAGGTTAAGACGACAAAGGAATTTGGGGATTCTACGGTATCCAAAATCCTGGATTTAGTAGAAAATTCTGCAATGAAAAAGTCACGGTCAGAGAACTTTATTACGAAGTTTGCCAGATATTATACACCGGCTGTGTGTTATAGTGCACTTGCCTTAGCAGTTTTGCCGCCGGTGGTTCGTTTATGGATGGGCATTTCACCGATGTGGGGAGAATGGATTATCCGCGCATTGACATTTCTTGTAATCAGTTGTCCATGTGCACTTGTGATTTCGATTCCACTCAGTTTCTTTGGTGGTATTGGATGTGCATCCAGCAATGGTATTTTAGTGAAGGGCTCTAACTATTTGGAAGCTCTTTCGGCAACAAAGTACGTTGTTTTTGATAAAACAGGTACGCTCACCAAAGGTGTCTTTGAAGTGAGTGCAACGTATCCGGAAAATGGATTTACCGGAGAAGATTTGCTTCGCTTTGCAGCATATGCGGAGAGCGGTTCTTCTCATCCAATCAGCGTGAGTCTGAAAAAAGCATATGGAAAAGAACTGGATCTGGAAAAGATTTCTTCCATAGAAGAAATTGCCGGTCATGGTGTCTGTGCACAGGTGGATGGCAAAAAAGTGTTTGTTGGCAATATGCGTCTGATGCAGCGTGAACAGGTGCAGGTTTTGACAGAACACAAAGAAGGAACCGTCTGCTATGTGGCAATAGATGGCGTCTATGGTGGATGTATTGTAATTTCTGATGTGATTAAGCCAAACGCAAAAGAAGCCATCCGCGGTCTGAAAGCGTGCGGAGTTAAGAAAGCGATTATGCTGACGGGAGATGCAAAGGAGACGGCGCTGCGTGTTGCTAACGAAATTGGTATGGATGAAGTACACAGTGAGTTGCTCCCGGCAGATAAGGTGGCACAGGTGGAGCGCCTTTTGGATGAGAAGGGCGAAAAAGAGAATTTAGCATTTGTCGGTGATGGAATCAACGATGCACCGGTGCTATCGCGTGCAGACATAGGAATTGCCATGGGAGCAATGGGATCTGATGCCGCTATTGAGGCTGCAGATGTAGTCCTTATGGATGATGATCCAAACAAGATTGCACTTGCAATGAAGATTTCCGTTCGTACACTCCGGATTGTACATCAGAATATTATTTTTGCATTGGCGATCAAAGCCGTCTGTCTGATTTTAGGAGCTGTTGGTATTGCAAATATGTGGGTTGCCATTTTCGCAGATGTAGGCGTTATGGTACTTGCTGTATTAAATGCGACGAGAGCATTGAAAATAAGATTATAAAAATTTAACTTTTACAGAAGCGTCACATATTTGTGGCGCTTTTTTATACGCTTTTTTTGTAAATGCGTTATACTGAAAATAGATTTGATGAAATTTGTAAAAGAATAAGAAGGTGTATCAATGAAGCAACTATATACCAAGTGGGGGGAAGAACTAAAAAAACAGATGCAGGAAGATATTTCGTGTGTTGCGCATACAGAGTATCCAAGACCATCTATGATTCGTTCTTCTTATGGAAATCTAAATGGCTGGTGGGATTATACGATTAAAAAGCAGATAGCAGACGATGGGATACCGGGTGCATATGACGGAAAGATATTCGTACCATTTTCGCCGGAGGCGGAATTATCCGGTGTGCAGCGCCAATTGCAGCCGGATGAGGTGCTCTGGTATCACACAAAAATGAAGCTTGATACCGTACAAATCAAAAAAGGAAAACGTCTTCTTCTACATTTTGGCGCAGTGGATCAGACAGCCACGGTTTATGTGAATGGCAGTCAGGTTATGACACATCATGGAGGATATCTGCCGTTTACGGTGGATCTGACATCTTTTGCAAAGAATGCATACGAAAACGACATAGAGGATTTGGAACTTTTTGTCAGAGTTATAGATGTGAGTGATACATCGTATCATGCAAGAGGAAAACAGAAATTGCAGCGCGGGGGGATGTATTATACCGCCCAAAGCGGCATCTGGCAGACCGTCTGGTGGGAATATGTTCCGGAAGTTTCGGTAAAGGACGTTTCTATTTCAACAGATGTGGATGCAGGAAAGGTTACCTTTTCAATAGAACTGGCATGTGTGGCAGGAAATGCAGTTACCCATGCAAAGAAGATGGAGAAGTCTGAAAATAAAGAAAATTATAAGAAAAATGCATCAATACCTGTGAGGATAAAAATATTTGCAGCATCTCATGCACAACCGGATATTTGTACACCGCAGGCAAAAATTCAAGAAGTTAAGGCACGGGCAGAGATTATGTCTCATGAGGATATGGTAGAAATACAAGAAATGTCGGGCAAATCTGACCAAACAGACATTTTATACGAGACGCTTGTGGACATAACATTGCAGGTGCCAAAAGACTGCGTAGAACTATGGGATGTGGAAGCACCATATTTATATGATTATGAAATCAGCATTGGTGCGCAGGAAGAGACAGCAGATGTTATCTATGGATATTTTGCAATGCGCTCTTTTACAAAAGAAATGGATCATGATGGTGTGCTTCGTATTTGTCTCAATCATGAACCGATTTTTATGGAAGGTGTACTGGATCAGGGATACTGGCCAGATGGGCTTATGACGCCACCTGCGGATGAAGCATATGTTTTTGATATTCTGGGCATGAAAGAAACCGGTTTTCATATGATGCGCAAACATATCAAACTGGAGGCGGAACGATTCTATTTTCATTGTGACCGTCTGGGCATGATTGTCTGGCAGGATATGGTAAATGGAGGAACGTCATATAAAGACTGGTATGTAACATACCTTGCAACCGCCTTATCATTTCTTCATATTCGCTGCAGGGATACGCATAAAAAACTTTTGGCAAGAGAAGATGCAGTAGGTTGTGCGGAATGGAAGCGGGAAATGCTTGCAACCATAAGGCTTTTAAAGAAACATCCTTGTATCAGCACCTGGGTTCTTTTCAACGAGGGCTGGGGACAGTTTGCAACCAATGAAATGGTGGCACTGGCAAGAGAGGCAGATCCTACACGCCTGATTGATGCGGCAAGTGGATGGTATGACCAGGGAAGTGGTGATATGAATTCTTTCCATAATTATTTCTTTCCGCTGGTCATTCCACGTGATAAGAAAAAGGCGGGGCGTGTCGCAGTGTTGTCAGAATATGGCGGTTATTCCTATGGTATGCCGGAGCACGCGACGACAGAAGATATTTATGGTTACGGAACCTATAAGGATGCGAAAAGTCTGCGCGAGGCTTATCAGAAGCGCCGGCGTGAGGCGATGGCACTGATCGCGGATGGTCTGTGCGCCAGTGTATACACGCAGGTATCCGATATAGAAGATGAGGTCAACGGTATTTATACTTACGATCGCAAGATTAAGAAAATATAGAAAACCAGTTGCCGATGCACTTACTTGGGAAAGCAGGAACATCGACAACTGGAAATAGAAACTACATAGAAATCCATCCAAAAGCGTTAGCAATGGATGATAAGAGGATGATGATGGCAAAGATCGGGCAAAGATACTTGATCATAAAAGCGAAGATCTTTTTGCGGCGGAAAGGGTTTCCACCTTTTGTCACTTCATCCTCTATTTTATTGATACCAATAACGCGGGATACGAGCAGGCAGGTGGCCAGTGCTGCAAGAGGCATCATGACAGAATTTGTAAGGAAATCAAAGAAATCCAAAAACTGCATGCCGATAATGGTAACGCCTGCAAGCGGTCCATATCCGAGAGAGGACAGGCTTCCCAGTAAAACCATGATGATACCTACAATTACGGTCGCTTTTTTTCTTCCCCAGCCAAGTTCGTCCTCAAAGGTAGATACTGCACTTTCGGTCAAAGCAATGGAACTTGTCATGGCAGCAAAAAGTACAAGGACAAAGAAGAGAATGCCGATGCCTGTGCCGAGCCCCATACTGTCAAATACCTTTGGAATGGTGATAAACATAAGGGATGGTCCGGCCTGCAGTGTATCAGGATCTCCACCGGAAAAGGCAAAGACTGCAGGAATGATCATAAGACCGGCCATAATAGCAATGGCAGTATCAAAGATTTCTACATTTTTGGTAGAATCTTCAATCGATACATCTTTTTTCATATAAGAACCAAAGGTGACGAGAATACCCATTGCAATGGAAAGGGAGTAAAACATTTGTCCCATAGCCGTCACAACAGTCATCCAGGAGAAGTTTTCCGGATTGGGGATCAAAAAATACTTCACGCCGGAAAGTGCCCCAGGTCTGGTAACAGAGTATGCTGTAATTAAAAAGGAAAGTACGACAAGAATCGGCATCATAATTTTTGAGACACGTTCGATGCCGTTACGTACGCCGGCAAAGATAATGCCAAGGGTAAGCATGGCAAAAATCAAAAAGCACAGTTCTGTGGATGCACCATCGGAAATAAAGTTACTAAAATAACCGTCAGCAGCAAGCGTAGAACCATTGCCGGTGATATAACCAATCAGGTATTTGATGACCCAGCCTCCGATGACGGAATAATATGGAACAATCAGTACCGGAATGATGGCATTGAGCCAGCCACCGGCAGATAACCATTTGGATTTACCAAAGGTTTTGTAAGCACCAACAGGACTTTTTTTTGTCATACGTCCAAGCGATGTCTCAGCCACAATCATGGTGTAGCCGAAGGTTAATGCCAGAATAATGTAAATCAGTAAAAAAATACCACCGCCGTATTTGGCAGCAAGATATGGAAAACGCCAGATATTTCCCAAACCGACCGATGCACCGGCTGCGGATAGTACAAAGCCGATTTTCCCGGAAAAGGAACTGCGTTTTTTATTCGATTCATGCATGATGAAATCCCCCTAGAATCATTTCTTATGTATTATGTGATAGCGCACACGTATGGGGGAAAGTTTAGCATAAATAAAGAAAATTTGCAATGTTAAATAGGGTTGTTTTACTTGGCGCAGAGTATTACAATACCTGTGTGAGACGATGACTTTAAAAATATGAAGGAAATGGTTAAAACGATAAATAAGCGTTAAAAAAGCCTATGGGAGATAGGGTATGAAAGAGCAAAAAACAGAAGAAAATATTGCAAAGAAGGATGTATCTGCTATATATAGAGAAGATTTACATAAGAAAATTCTCGAACAGCTGGTACAGAGAGAGTATGACTATATTTGTGTTATCGACGTAAAAAAACAGACCGTATATGTGGATGCGGACATTTTGGGCGCAGAATGGAACTGGACGGGAAAAGAACTCAATTATTACGATGCGCGTGACCTTTTGATTGAAGCATTTTTGGATAACAATGACAGCAGGGACTATAGGCACAGCTCTGATATTCCATATATTGTAGAACGTTTAGAACAACAGGAAGAATACAGCTTTATGTTTCATTTTGATGTTCCGGGTCAGCGACGCAATAAAAAGCAATGGAAGTTTTCTTATTTAAATCGAGAAGAAGGTTTGATTCTTACGACGCTAAAGGATGTGACGATTCTTTTGGAGCAGGATCATCTGACGGGGGAAGCAAATCGCTATGGATTTATTCGCAGGGCACGGCAGGTTATCCGGGATACACAGCTACAATGTCAGTTTGCAATTATGTATTTTAACATTAAGGGATTTAAGGCAATCAATGAACTGTTTGGTACAGAGGGTGGCGATTTGGCACTGCGTGAGGTGGTACGCACCATTCACCATTCCAAATTATATCCATATGCGATCGGTCGCGTGGAGGCAGATCACTTTGTCTGTCTCGTAGATGCAGCCAATATCAATTATGAGAATTTGAAAGAACAACTGCATCAGGTGCTAACGATTCAGCAGAGATCCATGGATGTCTATGCTGTCTGTGGAATTTACATGATACCGGAGCACGAGCGCATGGAGAGTGTCAGTAATATGTGTGACCGGGCACGCATAGCAAAAGACTATATTGAAGATGAATATGTGCAGCCTTATGCAGTTTTTGATGCATCTATGAGTAGTTCTTATATGGAACGGAATGATGCACTGCGGGATTTGAGCCATGCATTGGAAAAGAAGGAATTTCATGTATATTATCAACCGGTGTACGATGCTTTTTCCGGAGAAATCGCATCTGCAGAAGCACTGGTGCGTTGGATCAGAGAAGACGGAACAATGGTTTCACCGGGGATATTTGTTCCTGCATTAGAAGATAGCGGTCGTATTTCCCAGATGGACCTCTTTGTGGAGCGAAGTGTATTTTCTTTTCTGGAAGAAAGGTATCATAAGGGACAGTTTATTGTGCCGGTTTCCGTGAATATGTCCCAGATGGATTTCTTTGATAAAGATATGATGGCATCTGTATTTGTTGATGTTTCCAATACAGATTTGCCGGTGGACTATACCAGAATTGAAGTTACAGAGACAGCATATTCTATGGTAGCCAGTAACAACCGCAATGTACTGCTGAATATGAAAAATATTGGCGTGAAATTTTATCTGGATGATTTTGGAAGCGGTTATTCGTCATTTAGTACGATACGTGACTACGATTTTGATGTTGTTAAATTGGATATGGGATTTGTACAAAAGATTGGAACAACCGCGAGGGCCAATGCAGTGATTCAGGCGATTATCGATATGGCACATGCCATTGGTTCGAAGGTCGTTGCAGAAGGCGCGGAGACAAAGGAGCAGGTGGATGCTCTTAGAGATATGAAATGTGATTATATTCAAGGATATTATTTTTCTAAACCTTTGTCGGAAGAAGAGTTTGAGGCATTACTGAATGAGCAGTGCTAAAAAGAAAAGAAATAGAAGTGTGGAGAACGTAGAACGATGGAACAGACAATGATGCAAATCATAGGACATATTCATACCGATTTTCCAACGAAGTTCGGTCTGCCGAGACAGAGCGGACTTGTTGAAGAATTGGTGGGATGTATTGTGTTAGAACCGGAGTTCCGTCGTGCAGAAGCCTTCCGCGGCATTGAGGAATTTTCTTATCTGTGGCTTTTGTGGCAGTTTTCACTGAGCAAAAAAGAAACGTGGTCGGCAACTGTAAAACCACCGCGTCTGGGTGGAAAAAAACGAATGGGTGTTTTTGCAACGAGATCGCCATACCGGCCGAATCCAATTGGATTGTCCTGCGTGAAATTGCTTCACGTGGATTATGAGAGCAAAAATGCGCCGCTTCTTTATGTTGCGGGTGTGGATATGGTAGATGGGACACCTGTTTATGATATAAAGCCATATCTTGCATATGCGGATGCGCATGCAGATGCAAAAGGAGGATTTGCAGACACAGTATTTTCACACGAGTTGCACGTAGAATTTCCAGAAGTGTTGCTGCAAAAATTGCCATTAGAAAAGCAAAAGGCAGCAATCGCTTTTTTAAAGCAGGATCCAAGACCACCATATCACAATCATGCAAAGCAGGTTTATAAGATTGCCTTTGACCGTTGGGATATTCATTTTACAGTAGAAGGGCAGGTGGCACATGTGTGTGATGTTGTGCTTTTAGACACACATGATCATCGGCCATAGCTTTACATTATATAAAGAGAAAGGCGCAAAACATGTAAGTTTGCGGGGAATAGAGATGATGAAAGAGAAATGGAACAAAAGCCATCCAAAGGCGGAACAAAAAATGGAGCGTGCCGTTTTAGGGATGCTTTTTTCTTTGGCATGGCCAACCATTTTAGAAAGTTTACTGGAAACCATTTTGCAATATGTGGATACAGCAATGGTTGGACGCCTGGGAGCGCAGGCGACGGCAACCGTTTCTTTGACGGCAACGTATACCTGGCTGATTCAAAGTGTGATCACAGCAGTGGGAATTGGCTTCTTATCCTATATTGCAATAGCTGTAGGAGAGAAAAATCAGAAAAAAATTCAGAGCGCATCGCGCCTGGCAATATGGTTTGCGGTGATTGTCGGCATGGTTCTTATGGGAATTACGATGTGGATGGCACCGCGTATGCCTGTGTGGATGGGGGCAGACCCAGCCATTCATGCGGATGCATCACGCTATTTCATTTTCATCAATTTGCCAATGATATTTCGTGCGGCAACCATTATTTTTGGCTCCGCCATTCGGGCAACCGGTGATACGAAGACACCAATGGTCGTCAATGTCTGGGTAAATGCTGCAAATATTGTATTAAATTATATTTTTATATATACCTTAGGATATGGCGCAGTAGGTGCCGGTATGGCAACCATGATTTCGTATACAATTGGCGGCATTTGCATGACCGTTGTTTTCCTGCGCAATCAGACTTTAGGCGTGATATCAGGACGAGAAAAGCAGATAAAAACGCCAGTAAAACATGTGCTGACCGCAATTCTTGCAATCAGTGTACCCGTTGTAATTACTCGTCTGGCATCCTGTTCCGGCCATGTGGTGTTTACAAGTTTTGTGTCTTCTATGGATACCATTACCTATGCGGCACATGCGATTGCAATTACGGCGGAGGAAGTCTTTTATATTCCGGGGTATGGTATGATGGCAGCAACATCAACACTGATCGGGCATGCCATAGGTGAGAAAAATCGCCAAAAAGAACGTGCGGTAAAAAAGGTTTCCATTGGTCTTATTTTTAGTCTTATGTGTATCAGCGGTTTGCTTTTGTTTATAGGTGCACATGGCATGATGAGCATTTTTACACAGGATGAAGAGGTAATTGCTATTGGTACAACTTTGCTTCGCATGATTGCATTTACGGAGCCTGTATTTGGTACATCGGCGGTCATGGAAGGTATATACAATGGTATGGGGCGCACACGTTATCCTCTGGTGGTGGAACTCATCAGCATGTGGGGCGTACGTGTGGTAGGTACGTTTGTCTGCATCCGTATTCTAGGACTTGGAATTACATCAGCATGGATGATGATGATTTGTAATAATATATTAAAAGCAGTATTGCTTGCACTTGGGCTTGTCTGGATGGGAAAAAAAGATACAAAATGTTTGCATAAGGTTTAATTTAGCGAAAAAGGACCGATATAGATAATATAAGAAAGGTTGAAATGGAGTTCACCGGTAAAAAAAACAGATCAAGGAGGACACAGATTATGAGTTTGAATCCAGTAGGAAACGTAACAGACAGTGTTTACAATCGCTATGGAAAGGCGTCTTCTGCAAAGACTTCTACGAAGGCAGAAGAGACAGCAAAGGCAGAAGAAAAAGAAGCTGTTTATGAGAAGTCAAAGGCAGAGAGCAAAGCAACATATTCGATTAACAAGATGAGTGCATCCGATCGGGCGGCGCTAGTGCAGCAGTTAAAGCAGGATCAGGAGAACAGACAGCAGAGTCTGATTTCACTGGTTCATGATATGATGAATGGGCAGGCAAAATCCTATAGTCTTGCAACTGGAGATGATTCCATTTGGAGATTTTTGTCGAGTGGTAATTTTACGGTAGATGCTGCAACGAAAGCACAGGCACAGGCAGATATTGCTGAGGATGGTTATTGGGGAATTGCACAGACATCACAGCGTTTGTTTGATTTTGCAAGTGCACTTGCAGGAGATGATGTAGAAAAGATGCAGAAGATGCAGCAGGCAATGGAAAAAGGATTTAAGCAGGCAACGGCTGCGTGGGGCAAGTCGCTTCCGGAAATCAGCCAAAAGACATTGGAGGCTGCAAACAAGTTGTTTGAGGACTACTACAAATCAAAAGAAGCAGAGTAAATGACAGGGGCGTTCCTTAAGAGAAAAGGAACGCCCCTGTATTAAATTTTTTTTGCAGTTTTTTATGAACATGGAGGAAGGCGGGAACGAGAAAGAGATCCGCCATAATCCAAGCAAATGGGCTGGCAAAACACGCACCAAGAAATCCAATGCTTGGAACCAGTGCAAAGGCAACAACACTTCGTGCAATCATTTCCATGACACCTGCAATGATGGCAAAGAGTGAAAAGCCCATGCCTTGAATCAGAAAGCGGAAAATATTGACCAGTGCCAGTGGAAAATAAAAACAACTTTGTATCATAAGAAACAGTTTGGCATCTGCAATAATAGCAGTTTCACTGGCTGATAAAAACAGCAAAAGGAGATATTTTCCGGTAAATAAAAGGACGACAAGTGCAATCACAGCGTAGGCAAGACCGAGGATAGTGGCGGCTTTTGCCCCTTCTTTGACACGTCCAAGTTCTTTAGCACCAACATTTTGTCCGCCATAGGTTGCCATAGTAGAACCGAGAGCATCAAATGGGCAGACCATAAACATGGACAGACGGCTTGCGGCGGTAATGGCAGCTACAGCATTGGAACCCAGGTTGTTGACAGCAGCCTGTAAGATCACGGAGCCAATGGCAGTGATGGAATATTGTAAACCCATAGGTACGCCCATGTGACAGAGTGTGGCAATGCATCTGTTATTCCATGCCCAGTCCCCCGGCTGCATTTTAATGATAGGAAATCTCGCTTTCATATATAAAAGACAGGCAAGGCCGGAGATAAACTGTGAGATTACCGTGGCATAACCGGCGCCTTCTACGCCCATCCCCATTTTGGCGATAAAAATCAGATCAAGTACAATGTTGATTCCGGATGCCAGTAAAAGAAAATATACCGGTGTCTTAGAATCTCCCAAAGAACGCATGATACCTGAGGTGATGTTATACAAATAAGTAACGGGAATACCTAAAAAGATGATGAAAATGTAGGCGTATGCCTGATCTATGATGTTATCCGGTGTCTGCATCAGCACGAGAATCTGGCGACAGAACACGCAGACCAGTGCAGTCATTACAGCGGAAAAAAGCAAACACAGCCATACACTGTTGGCAACATATTTGCGTAGGCTATCGTAATCTCCGGCACCAAAGCGCTGTGCTACGGGGATGGCAAAGCCGCTACATACACCCATACAAAAACCAATGATAAGAAAGTTGATTGCACCGGTGGAACCAACAGCTGCAAGCGCCTCTACGCCGAGGCATTTTCCTACAATGATTGTATCAACAAGGCTGTAAAACTGTTGAAAGAGCATACCTACTAAAAGTGGTAGCGTAAAGCCGAGGATAAGTGACATAGGTTTTCCAGTGGTTAATTTTTTTGTAGTATCTTTTGCCATAAAATTTTTTCCTTTCATCTAATTTAAAAAATATCTTAGTTATAATAGCACGAAAAAAAAATATGACAATACTTTCTTAAAAAACTTTATTATTGTATAATGTATTTATATTCGTACAACGTAGGAATAATAAAAAATTTATAAAATTGTATATAAAATAAGGAGATTTTGTATGATTTATATAGGAAATCATTTGTCGGCGTCAAAAGGATACTTAGCGATGGGGAAAGCAGCCGTTGCACTTGGCGGCGATACATTTGCTTTTTTTACGCGCAATCCAAGAGGTGGCAAGGCAAAGGATATTGATAAAGCAGATGTGGAAGCCTTTTTAAGCTTTGCGAAGGAACATGATTTTGGACCACTTGTGGCACATGCGCCATATACGATGAATCTTTGCTCTGACAAGGAAAATATTCGCGTATTTGCGCGTGATATGTTTGCTGATGATTTGAAACGTATGGAGTATACACCGGGAAATTATTACAATTTCCACCCGGGCTCGCATGTAGGACAAGGTGTGGATGCCGGCATTGAAATGATTATTTCGGTGCTGAATGATACGTTGTGGCAGGATATGACCACAACCGTACTGCTGGAGACGATGGCAGGCAAGGGAAGCGAGATTGGCAGAGATTTTGCAGAAATCCGCCGAATCATAGATGGTGTAGCATTGGACGAAAAGGTTGGTGTATGTCTGGATACTTGTCATATCTGGGATGGCGGATATGACATCGTGGGACATTTAGATGAAGTGCTGGCGGAGTTTGATAAGGTAATCGGATTGGAACGACTGCGTGCGATTCATTTAAATGACAGTATGAATGCGTGTGGAAGCCATAAAGATCGTCACCAGAAGATTGGCGAAGGATGTATTGGTGCAGAGGGATTACGTGCTGTTGTGACGCATCCTTTGTTACAGGGCAAGCCATTTATTTTGGAAACACCAAATGATGATGCGGGGTATGCGGCGGAAATTGCGCAAATCCGTAGTTGGATGAAGGACAACTAGAGGAAGAAAAGACAAAAAATACAAATTGACCTGTCATAGCCTGTATAAAATACAAACAAACAAATACATACTAATCGGTAGAAGACTTGATGGGAGACACTGGTTAGTATGTATTTTTTATTAGAAAAACAAAAAGAGGTTGCCATTCTTCGAACCTGCGAAGAAAAAGAAGTGAACATTCACTTTTTTTCGCCGGAGGAAATTCATGGATGTATGGTAAAAAAGCAGGGGAATGCATTACATGTGATGATGCAGGTGCCACTGCAGGAAGGGGATCGGATTGGAAAGAAGCAGACAGTACCCCTGCTTGGACAAGGCTATGCCTTCTCAAGGTTCTCTTTTGTGATAAAAGAAGACGGTGTCTGGTTTGCGGACTACGATGGTTATCTGATGCCGTTGATGGAACGTCTGATGTTGGAAAATGGGGAAAAAGCACCGGAGATTATGCTGTACCATCTGTTCCAGATGCTGGTGGAAAATGATATACATGTGTTGGATTTTGTGTATAAGCAGCTGACATTACTGGAAGAAGAAATACCAAAAGATGGTGCACGTTTTTTTCTGCAGAAAATGTATACGATGAAACATAGTATTTACCAGTTGTTTCGCTATTATCATCAGCTGACGGAATTGGCAGATGATTTGATGGAGTGGGAAGGTGGGTTTTTAGATGCAGAGCAGATGGAATGTTTTTTACGCTTTTCGACAAGAACAAAGCGATTAGCTGATGATATGGAAATTATGCGAGAGTATGCGATGGAGATATGGGAGATTTATCAATCCCAGATATCCATTCGCCAAAACGATATCATGAAAATCCTGACGATAGTGACAACCATTTTTCTACCCCTGAGTCTGCTGGCAGGCTGGTATGGAATGAATTTTGAATATATGCCTGAGCTGCATTGGAGATATGGTTATGTGGGTGTTATTATTTTAAGCGTTGGCATTGTGACATTTTTCATGTTTTTGTTTCGAAAAAAGAACTATTGGTAGATTGACATTATAAAAACAAAATGATATATTATACATCATAAATGAATAATTATTAGTTTTCGAGAGAGGAGAACACAGATATGAAATTGAAAAAGATCGTTGCAGCAGCTATGGCTTTGACACTTACAGCAGGTTTGTTGGCAGGCTGCGGAAGCAAGAATAATAATGAAGCAAGTGATAAGAAGGATACATTGATTATGGCAACCAATGCCACCTTCCCACCATATGAGTATGTAGAGGGAAATGAATACGCCGGTATTGATGTAGAAGTTGCACAGGCGATTGCAAAAGAACTTGGCATGGAACTGAAAGTGGAAGATGTGGAATTTGGTTCGATTGTCAGCGGTGTGCAGAGTGGAAAGTTTGACATTGGTATGGCGGGTATTACCGTGACGGAAGACAGAAAGAAGAGTGTTAACTTTAGCAGTCCATATGCAACAGCAAAACAGGTGGTTATTGTAAAAGAGGGAAGCGACATTAAGACAGTTGATGATTTGAGTTCTGATACAAAGATTGGTGTGCAGCAGGATACCACAGGTGATATTTATACCACAGACGATTATGGCGATAGTGCTGTTACCCGTTACAACAAGGGCGCAGATGCTGTACAGGCACTCATGTCCGGCAAGGTAGATTGTGTTGTTATTGACAGCGAGCCTGCGAAAGAATTCGTGGAAGCCAACGACGGATTGAAAATCTTAGATACCGAATATGTAGAGGAAGAATATGCAATCTGTGTGGCAAAAGATAATGATGAACTGTTGAACCAGATCAACGAGGCACTTGACAAGTTGAAGAGCAATGGTACAATTGATGAGATCGTAAATAAATATATTTCGGCAGAATAAAAGCCAGATGGAGGAAGGGTCAGACCTCAGCGTTTGACCCTTTTTTTTCAGTGTTATGGTAAATAAGAAAGGAACATACAAATGAGTGATGGATGGAATAATTTTGTAACAGATTTCCAATTTGTTTTTATGGAAGACGATCGTTGGAAATCATTGTTTCAGGGACTGGGAAACACGCTGATCATTACTTTCTTTGCAGTTATGATTGGTATTGTATTAGGATCTGTTGTGGCAACGGTTCGTACAACATATGATAAGAACCATAGTGATATGAAAAAGAGAAATCCGGTTGGTTTTTATGTGCTTGGCATTGCCAATGTGATTTGTAAAATATATTTGACGGTAATCCGTGGAACACCGGTTGTTGTGCAGCTGATGATAGCGTATTTTATTATTTTTGCAACATCTAACAATTCAACGGCAGTAGCCATTTTCGCTTTTGGTATCAATTCAGGAGCGTATGTGGCAGAAATTGTACGTGGTGGTATCATGTCGATTGATGAAGGTCAGTTTGAAGCAGGCCGTTCCTTAGGATTTAACTATGCGCAGACGATGATTTATATCATTATCCCACAGGTATTTAAGGTTGTGCTTCCTACATTATGCAATGAGTTTATTGTGTTATTAAAAGAAACATCCGTTGCCGGCTATGTTGGTATCATGGATTTGACAAAGGCAGGCGATATCATTCGCGGAAGAACATACTCTGCATTTTTGCCGTTGCTTGGTGTGGCAGTGATTTATCTTGCAATGGTTGTCATTCTGACAACACTGGTAGGATGTCTGGAAAGGAGTTTGCGTAAGAATGAGCGATAAAAACGAAGTATTAATTCAGGTGACAGATCTAAAGAGACATTTCGATAAAGGAAAAATTAAGGCACTGGATGGTGTGTCTTTAGAGATTGATCAGGGGGAAGTGGTTGTTATCATCGGGCCGAGTGGAAGCGGAAAATCTACATTGCTTCGATCCCTGAATCTTTTGGAAGAACCGACAAGCGGACAGATTTTAGTGGATGGTGTGGATATCACAGATCCAAAGGTTGATATTAATGTACATAGACAAAAAATGGGAATGGTATTTCAGCACTTTAATCTGTTTCCAAATATGACAGTTCTTCGCAACATGACGATAGCACCAATGAAACTGCTTCATAAGCCAAAGGAAGAAGTCGAGAAAAAGGCAATGGAACTGCTTCGCATGGTAGGTTTGGAAGATCGTGCCAATGCGTATCCAAGTCAGTTGTCAGGCGGTCAGAAACAGCGTATTGCTATTGTACGTGCGCTTTGTATGGAGCCGGAAATTTTGCTTTTTGATGAGCCGACATCGGCGCTCGATCCAGAGATGGTAGGGGAAGTGCTGGATGTTATGAAGAACCTGGCAAAAGAAGGTATGACGATGGCAGTTGTTACACATGAGATGGGATTTGCCAGAGAAGTGGCAAGCCGTGTAGTCTTTATGGATGCAGGGACTATTGTGGAAGAGAATACGCCGGAGCAGATTTTTGAACATCCACAGAGCGAACGTCTGCAGAATTTTTTGGCAAAGGTTTTGTAGAAAAAGTTAAAAAAGTATAAACCAATTCGAAAATTACCATAAAACACACCTGCGTAGTATTGCTTTTGCCATTTAGGTAAAATATAATATATGAGGTAATACCTACGCGAGTGGAGGATAAAATGAACGAAAACAACAATGGTTCACAACAGGGTGGACCGAATGACAATAACAACAATAAGAAGCCAAGACAGCCGATTATGCTTTTTGTACTGTTTGCATTGATTGCGATGTTTATCACGAGTCTTTTATACAGCAGTGCAGGTTCTAGTACAACAGAGGCAATCACGTACACCAAGTTTTTAAAGCTGGTGGAAGAAGATCAGGTCAAATCGGTTGTATTTGATGGGGATCAGATCAATATCAAATTGACAAAGGACGCGAGCTATAAGTCGAAGTCACAGAAAAGTCAGCTGCAGGCACAATTATACAAGGAAAGTACCGGTCAGGATCTGACCATGACGTACTATACGGCATACATTGCGGATGAGGATCTTTTGCCACTGTTAAAGGCACATAATGTCGAAATTGATGGAGAGATAGCGGATTCAACAGCAGTGATCATCTACAATGTTCTGAGTTTTGTCATACCGATTGTATTGCTTTGGATTTTGATGTCATTCCTTATGAAACGTATGGGTGGCGGCGCCATGGGTGTTGGTAAATCCAACGCAAAGGTATATGTGGAAAAGAGTACTGGTGTGACATTCAAAGATGTGGCGGGACAGGACGAAGCAAAGGAATCCTTACAGGAAGTCGTTGACTTTTTGCATAATCCACAGAAATATACAGCCATTGGAGCAAAATTACCAAAGGGTGCACTTTTAGTAGGTCCTCCGGGAACCGGTAAAACACTTTTGGCAAAAGCGGTTGCCGGAGAAGCTGGCGTACCATTCTTCTCATTAGCAGGTTCTGATTTCGTAGAGATGTTTGTCGGCGTAGGAGCATCCCGTGTACGTGATCTGTTTAAAGAGGCACAAAAAGCAGCACCATGTATCATTTTTATTGACGAAATTGATGCAATTGGTAAAAGTCGTGATTCCCGTTATGGTGGCGGAAATGACGAGCGTGAACAGACATTGAACCAGTTATTGGCAGAAATGGATGGTTTTGATACATCAAAGGGATTGTTGATTCTTGCTGCGACAAACCGACCGGAAGTTTTGGATAAAGCATTGCTTCGGCCGGGTCGATTTGATCGTCGTATCATTGTAGATCGCCCGGATCAAAAAGGACGTCTGGAGACATTAAAAGTTCATGCAAAGGATGTTTCTATGGATGAGACGGTAGATTTGGATGCACTTGCACTTGCTTCTGCTGGCCTCGTGGGATCGGATCTTGCCAATATTATCAACGAAGCTGCGATTATTGCGGTAAAACATGATCGTAAATTTGTAAATCAGAAAGATTTATTTGAAGCGTTTGAACTCGTTGCTGTAGGTGGAAAAGAGAAAAAAGACCGCGTCATGAGTGATAAGGAACGTAAAATTGTTTCCTACCATGAGGTGGGACACGCACTCGTATCTGCTTTACAAAAAAATACGGAGCCGGTACAAAAGATTACCATTGTACCACGTACCATGGGAGCACTTGGCTATACGTTACAGACACCGGAAGAGGAAAAGTTTTTAGAGACAAAAGATGAACTTCTGGCAAAGATTACTACATTTATGGGCGGACGTGCGGCAGAACAGCTTGTTTTTGAATCGCCAACAAGTGGAGCTTCGAATGACATCGAAAATGCGACAAGTATTGCGCGCAACATGGTAACACGGTTTGGTATGTCAGACAAATTTGGTATGATGGGACTTGCCACTGTTGAGAACCAGTATTTGGAGGGAAGAGCTTCTATGACCTGTGGAGAGCAGACAGCGGCACTTGTCGACCAGGAAGTTCTTCGTATCGTCACAGAGTGTTATGATAAGGCAACAACATTATTGAAAGAAAACCGTGAAGTCTTAGATCATATATCGGATTATTTGTATGAACATGAGACAATCACCGGTAAGGAATTTATGAAGATTTTCCGTCAGCTCAAAGGAATAGAAGATCCAGAGCAAAAAGACGAAAGGGCTGAAGCAACGGAAGAAACAGATAACAAGGATTTGTTTGTAGAAGAGTAAAATATATGAATTTTTCAATCGAAGAAGAATTAACAAAACTCCCGGATTCTCCGGGAGTTTATATTATGCATGATGCAAAGGATACGATCATCTATATTGGTAAAGCAAAATCTTTGCGCCATCGCGTGCACCAGTATTTTCAGCCAAGTCATGATGAGGGAATCAAAAAACAGCGCATGGTACAGCAAATTGCCTACTTTGAATATATTGTTACGGATTCCGAATTGGAGGCATTGGTTTTAGAGTGCAATCTCATTAAAGAGCATCGCCCGAAGTATAATACCATGCTTCGCGATGATAAGACGTATCCGTACATTAAGGTAACAGTACAGGAGGCATATCCGCGTGTGCTTTTTTCGCGTGAATTGAAAAAAGATAAGGCAAAGTATTTTGGCCCATTTACCAGCGCGGCTGCAGTTAAAGATACCATTGATCTGATTCAAAAGATTTATCATTTGCGCACATGCAATCAGAGGTTTCCAGAGCAATTTGGCAAACGCAGACCATGCCTGAATTATCATATGAAGCAGTGCCCCGGGGTGTGTACCGGTCAGGTCTCAGAGGAAGAATATCGAAAAAGTGTGCAGGGAGCCATTGATTTTTTAAATGGCTCTTATAGCGAAGTGGAGAAGATGCTGACACAGAAGATGCAAAAAGCGGCGGAGACGATGGATTTTGAAAAAGCAGCGGAGTATCGGGATCTCTTGGGAAGCGTGCGTGCCTGTGTACAAAAGCAAAAGATGACGAATGCATCGGAAATGGATGACAAAGACATTGTAGCTATGGCAAAGCAGGGAGAAGATGCGGTGGTACAGGTCTTTTTCGTGCGCTCTGGCAAGTTGATCGGACGGGAACACTTCTTTATGAATGTGCGTGTGGATGAAGCTGACGAAGAAGTTGTAGCGCGCTTTATGCAACAGTTTTATGCAGGAACACCAGTGATTCCACGTGAGATTTTTTTACAGGAACAGATTGCGGATAAAGAAGTGATCGAGCAGTGGCTTAGTACAAGAAAAGGGCAACGTGTGTACCTTCGCACACCACAAAAAGGCATGAAAAATAAGATGGTGGAGCTGGCAGCAAAAAATGCAGCGATGGTATTAGAACAGGATCGGGAACGCATCAAAAAAGAAGAGGGGCGTACGATCGGCGCATTAAAAGAAATAGCAGGGCTGCTGGGTATGGATCATTTGAATCGTATGGAGGCATATGATATTTCGAATATCAATGGATTTCAAACGGTAGGCTCGATGGTGGTCTTTGAAAAAGGAAAACCTTTGCGCAGCGACTACCGCAAGTTTAAATTAAAAACAATCAACGGACCAGATGATTATGGCGCGATGAGGGAAGTCCTGATGCGTCGTTTTTCGCATGGTTTACAAGAATTGGAGACTTTGCGCGAAAAAGGGGCTGATGAGACATTAGGAAGTTTTACCAGATTCCCGGATGTGATTATGATGGATGGTGGGCGAGGACAGGTTAATATATGTGAAGAGGTGTTAGCCGAGCTTGGTTTGCAGATCCCGGTGTGTGGTATGGTAAAAGATGACCATCATAGGACGCGTGGGCTGTATTTTCATAATGCATTGATTCCGATTGACCGGACATCGGAAGGATTTCACCTGATTACACGTCTGCAGGATGAAGCGCACCGGTTTGCGATTGAATACCATCGCTCCTTGCGAAGTAAATCACAGGTGCATAGTTTCTTGGATGATGTGGAGGGAATAGGACCGACAAGACGAAAGGCACTGATGAAGCGTTATGATAGCGCAGAGCAGATGCGTGAGGCAAGTGTGGAAGAATTGGCGGAAACGCCATCCATGGATTTGCGTGCCGCAGAGAATTTATACCGCTATTTTCATGGCACAGATGCATAAGGATACTGTACAAAAATACAAAAGTTGGGTACAATAACAGAAGCATGAATACGCTAATTTCACAATAAAAGGAGAAGTGCTATGGGACCAATACAGGCAAAATTATCGGTGGTTGCAGACAAGCTGCATCTAAAAAACTTTACGGAAGAGTTGAACCTGGAGGAACATTTTGTGAGTATGGCGGATGTAAATCGTCCGGCATTGCAGCTGAATGGCTTCTATGAACATTTTGAAGAAAATCGTATCCAGATGATTGGTATGGTGGAATATGCTTATATGAACAATAAACCTGTAGAAGAACGAGCAAAGATTTATCAGAAATTGCTCAGTTATGATATACCATGCCTGATCTTTTGTCGTGGATTTGTACCGGAACAGTCACTGATGGATGTGGCTCACGAACGTAAAATACCAATTCTTGGTACAGATCGCGGAACATCTGAATTTATGTCGGAATTGATCTTTGAATTGAATGTGTTGTTGGCACCATGTGCTACCATTCATGGAGTACTTGTTGATGTTTATGGTGAAGGACTTTTGATCACCGGTGAGAGTGGTATCGGTAAAAGTGAAGCGGCTCTTGAACTCGTCCGCAGAGGCCATCGTCTGGTTGCGGATGATGTGGTGGAAATCCGCAAGACAAATGCGCATACATTGATGGGATGTGCACCAACGATTACCAAGCACTTCATCGAGCTTCGTGGTATTGGTATCATTGATGTTAAGAGCTTGTTTGGTGTAGAGAGCATCAAAGAACGTCAAAGAGTTGACTTTGTGATCAAGTTAGAGGATTGGAAGAAAGAAAATGACTATGATCGCCTGGGGTTAGAAGATGAGTACATGAACATCTTAGGAATTGATGTTACTTGTCATTCTCTGCCAATCCGACCAGGACGTAATCTCGCCGTGATTTGTGAGACAGCAGCGGTAAATTATCGTCAGAAGAAGATGGGATATAATGCAGCACAGGAATTGTATCGTCGTGTGCAGGACAATATCAGTCATGGACAGTCAGAATAAAGACATGATATCTGATGTTTAGAATATATTATATAAAGTAAGGAGTGTTTTATTTTGGAAAGAACAAACGCATGGAAAAAGTATCAGGATGAGGACAAGCGAAAGGCTGTGTATGATTTTGCGGAAGGCTATCGCATCTTTTTGTCAGAGAACAAAACAGAGAGAGAATGTGCAGCTTTTTTTGTAGAGGAAGTAAAGCGTGCAGGATTTGAGAATTTAGATGAAGTCATTGCAGCTGGAAAGACGTTAAAAGCTGGCGATAAAGTGTATGCGATGAATAAAAAGAAAATGGTGGCAGCCTTTGTTATTGGAAAACGTCCGGTTTCTGAAGGAATGCGTATCTTAGGTGCTCATATTGATTCGCCGAGATTGGATTTGAAACAGAATCCATTATATGAGGATACCGACATGGCACTTCTCGACACCCATTATTATGGTGGCGTGAAAAAATACCAGTGGGTAACATTGCCATTGGCATTGCATGGTGTGATTGCTAAGAAAGACGGAAGCGTAATCAATGTTTGTGTTGGTGAAAAAGAAGACGATCCTGTTTTCGGTGTGAGTGATCTTTTGATTCATTTGTCATCAGAACAATTAGATAAAAAGGCATCTAAGGTCATCGAAGGAGAGGACTTAAATGTCCTTGTAGGAAGTATTCCATTAGAGAGCGAAGATGAGAAAGAATGCGTAAAGGCAAATGTTCTTCGTATTCTGTGTGAGCAGTATGATATTGAGGAAGAAGATTTCTTATCTGCAGAGATTGAGGTAGTACCGGCTGGAAAAGCGAGAGATTATGGCTTTGACCGTTCTATGATTATGGGTTACGGACATGATGATCGTGTTTGTGCATATCCTTCCTTGGCAGCGATTGCAGAAGTTTCAGATGTGGAATATACAAGCGTTTGTCTCTTGGTAGATAAAGAAGAAATCGGATCTGTCGGAGCAACCGGTATGGAATCCCGTTTCTTTGAAAATACAGTTGCGGAAGTGATGGCATTGACTGGTGAGACATCTGCATTGTTACTTCGTCGTGCACTTCGCAATTCTAAGGCATTATCTTCGGATGTTAGTGCAGCATATGATCCGAATTATCCAGCAGTCATGGAGAAAAAGAATGCAGCATACTTTGGCAGAGGTATTGTATTTAACAAATATACAGGTGCACGCGGCAAATCCGGTTCTAACGACGCAAGTGCAGAATATGTGGCAGAGATGCGTAAAGTGATGGATGATGCAGATGTTTGCTTCCAGACAGCAGAGCTTGGTAAAGTAGATGCAGGCGGCGGCGGAACGATTGCATATATTCTTGGAAATCTGGATATGCAGGTAATTGACAGTGGTGTGGCAGTATTAAATATGCATGCACCATGGGAGATTATCAGCAAAGTAGATTTGTATGAAGCATACAAGGGTTATGTGGCATTTTTGCACAACTAAGAGCAGATTGACCATGGAGGAAAAGAAACATATGGAAATCAAAAAAGAATTTCCACATATTAATTTTTTGGAAAATGAGCCTATGAGCCGCCATACCACATTTCGTGTTGGCGGCCCAGCAGGGCTTTTTGCGTCTGTAGCAATAGAAGATCTTTCGCAGTTGATGACATACTGTAAAGAACATCAAATACCAGTGACGATTCTCGGAAATGGGAGCAATGTGCTGGTCGCGGATGCCGGGATTGATGGATTAGTTATTTCTCTTGGAAAAGAAGCTTCTGCTATGCAAGTTGAGGGCGCGTGTATCACAGTAGAGGCAGGTGCTTTGCTCTCACAGGTGGCAAATGCAGCATTAGAACAGGGACTGGGAGGACTGGCTTTTGCAGCAGGAATTCCCGGAACCATTGGTGGTGCTGTATATATGAATGCCGGTGCCTATGGCGGAGAGATGAAGGACGTCATACAATGGGTAGATGTTTTGTTGGCAGACGGAACACAGGAAAGATGGTCAGCGGAGCAACTGGATTTATCGTATCGCCATAGCCGCATGATGGAAGAACAGGCAATTGTTTTACGCACCATGTTAAAATTACATCCGCAGGACGCAAAAGAAATCAAAGCGGAAATGGACAATTATCGTGCGAGGCGACAGGAGAAACAGCCATTGGAATATCCAAGTGCAGGAAGTACATTTAAACGACCAGAAGGATATTTTGCAGGCAAACTGATTATGGATGCCGGACTTGCGGGCTATCGTGTGGGAGATGCAGCAGTATCCGAAAAACACTGTGGCTTTGTGGTAAATCTGGGGCAGGCAACCGCTTCTGATATCCGGCAACTGATGCAGGATGTGTCGGACTGTGTGTATGATAAGTTCGGCGTCACATTGGAACCGGAAGTTCGTTTTGTGGGTCGCTTTTAATATGGTAGATGTTGCTATATAGGAGGCAATTGCTATGAAATTATTAATATTGACAGGAATGTCTGGAGCAGGGAAAACAACCGCATTTAAAATGTTGGAAGATCTAGGGTATTATTGTGTGGATAACTTGCCAATTCCACTGCTTAAGAGTTTTATTGATTTGTCGGAACAACCATCGGCGAAAGAGCAAAAGCTGGTTGTGGGGATTGATATCCGTAGTGGAGAATCCCTTCATTTATTACAATCGGTATTGTCAGAACTCAGACAGGATGGAAAAAAATATAGCATACTGTTTTTGGATGCAGAAGATGAGGTTTTAATCAAACGATACAAAGAAACAAGACGAAATCACCCTTTGTCTGGTACAGAACGTATACAGGCTGGTATCATCAAAGAGAGGGCTGCCATTGGTTTCTTAAAGGAAGAAGCGGACTATATCATTGATACATCTCATCTTTTGACACGTGAGTTAAAAGAAGAACTGCAAAAAATTTTCGTACAGGAAGAAGATTTTCGCAGCTTGTTTGTCACAGTCATGTCCTTTGGTTTTAAATACGGCATACCGGCAGATGCGGATCTTGTTTTTGATGTACGATTTTTACCAAATCCGTATTATATTGCGGAACTCAGACCGAAGACGGGCAATGATATCGAAATCCAAAAATATGTGATGGGGTTTGAAGAGTCACATATTTTCTTGGACAAGCTGGAGGATATGATCGAGTTCCTCATACCAAATTACATAAAAGAAGGAAAAAATCAGCTGGTGATTGCCATTGGATGTACCGGTGGAAAACACCGTTCTGTGACTTTGGCAAACAAATTGCATGAACGTTTGTTGGACGAGGATGCCATTGGTGTTAAAATTGAGCATCGAGATATAGGAAAAGATGCACTGCGTGGGAAGTAGGAGGTTCGTATGTCTTTTTCGTCAGAAGTGAAGCAGGAATTGGCAGAACATATCGACGGCGGCAGACATTGTGAATTGGCAGAATTGGCGGCAATTATCTGTCATGAGGGAAAACTTTTGACACAGGACAAAAAGACCGTTTTATGGATGGAGTCGGAAAATCCTGTGGTTCAAAAAAAGTACTTTACTTTACTAGGTAAAACTACTAATATATCTGAGAGTGGGGCTTGTTTAGAAGAACAGGACGCAAAAGAAGTTCTGGTGATGGTTAAAATGTATAAAGAAACATCTACGGGGCCTACCATACGTATGGATGTCGTGGATGGTTTGCTGTTACAACAGACTTGTTGCCGTCGTGCTTTTATACGAGGGGCTTTTTTGGCGTCTGGCTCAATGAGTGACCCTCAAAAAAATTATCACTTTGAGATTGTATGTAAGACGCAGCCGCAGGCTGTCCAATTACAGGAAATCATGAAGGGATTTGCAGTGGATGCGAAAATCGTAGAGCGAAAGAAGCATTATGTGGTTTACTTGAAAGAAGGCGCTCAGATTGTTGACATGTTAAATGTCATGGGAGCTCATGTGGCTCTGATGAATCTGGAAAATGTCCGGATTCTCAAAGAAATGAGAAATTCCGTTAATCGCAAGGTAAATTGCGAGACGGCGAACATCACAAAGACAGTCAGTGCGGCTGTCAGGCAAGTGGAAGATATTCAGTGGATTGAGCAGACAAGAGGTCTGGGATCTTTACCGGATAGTCTTAGAGAAATCGCTGAGGTGCGATTAGAGCATCCGGATATGCCATTGAAGGATCTGGGTCAGCTGTTAGATCCGCCACTTGGAAAGTCGGGTGTAAATCATCGTCTGCGCCGTATCAGCGAGATTGCAGACAGGCATAGGGGATAGGAGGAACAATCGTGAGAAAAGATGTAACAATTAGTATGACAGATAGTATGGAGTCAACACCAATCGCTCATTTGGTGCAGTTGGCGAATCAGTTTTCCAGCAGAATCTATTTTGAAATGGATACCAAAAAGGTAAATGCAAAGAGCATTATGGGAATGATGAGCCTGGTACTTACTTCTGGTGATGTGGTAACCATCGATGCAGAAGGTGCGGATGACACAAAAGCAGTAGAAGAAATTGAGAAGTTTTTGACAAAGTAGGATGTTAGAATGAATAAACGAGTCTTATTTTTATTTAACCCGCGTTCCGGCAAAGGCAAGATAAAAGAGAATCTCGCGGACATCATTGATGTGATGGTCAAGGCTGGATATGAGGTGACAGTCTATACGACGCAGTGTGCTGGTGATGCGATCGAAAAAGCCCGCATGGAAGCAGAAAATTACGATCGAATCATTTGTAGCGGTGGAGATGGAACCTTAGATGAGGTGGTTACCGGTGTGATGAATTCCGGTATATCCGTACCAATTGGCTATATTCCAGCGGGAAGTACCAATGATTTTGGAAATTCCCTTGGCATTGATAATGATATGATTCATGCGGCTGGTATTGCTGCAAATGGTAAACCGTTTTCTTGCGATGTAGGCAAATTTAATGATGATTATTTTGTCTATGTGGCTGCCTTTGGTATTTTTACAGAAGTATCTTATCAGACAAGTCAGGATCTTAAGAATATGTTGGGCCATGCGGCTTACATATTAGAAGGCGCAAAGCAGATTTGGGATATCCCATCGTATCGTATGCAGATAGAATATGATGGTAATGTACTTTATGATGAGTTCATCTTTGGTATGGTTACCAATTCTATGTCTGTAGGTGGATTTAAGGGAATCATTCCGGGCAATATTGGCTTAAATGATGGTGTGTTTGAAGTTACTTTGGTAAAAACACCAAAGAATCCAATCGAGTTGAATGATATTATCCGTTTCCTGACAGGAATTTCAAAGGATTCCAACCAGGTATATTCGTTCCAGACAAATTTTCTGAAACTGACAAGCAGTGAGACGGTTGCTTGGACGTTAGATGGTGAATTTGGTGGAGAACATACGCAGGTAAATATTCTTGACTGCAAACAGGGAATGGAAATTATTGTTGAATAGAAACAAAAATTGCGTTATAATGACGCATGAAGTGAAATTAAAGAAAGAATGGAGGAACTGCTATGTTGGTATCTGCAAAAGAAATGTTGGATAAGGCTAAAGCTGGACATTACGCAGTGGGCCAGTTCAATATCAATAACTTGGAATGGACAAAGGCTATATTGTTGACTGCTCAGGAATTAAACTCACCAGTGATTTTAGGTGTATCTGAAGGTGCTGGTAAGTACATGACTGGTTACAAGACAGTCGCAGCAATGGTAAAGGCAATGATTGGGGAATTAGGAATTACTGTTCCTGTTGCATTGCATTTGGATCATGGTAGTTATGAAGGATGTTTGAAGTGTGTTGAGGCAGGATTTTCATCAATCATGTTTGATGGATCTCATTATCCAATCGATGAGAACGTTGCAAAGACAACAGAGTTGGTTGCTCTTGCACATAGTAAGGGAATGTCAATCGAAGCCGAGGTAGGTTCTATCGGTGGAGAGGAAGACGGTGTTATTGGTGCTGGTGAATGCGCTGATCCAGACGAATGTAAGGCAATTGCAGATCTTGGTGTTGATATGCTTGCAGCTGGTATTGGTAATATTCACGGTAAATATCCAGCAAACTGGGCTGGACTCAGCTTTGAGACATTGGATGCTGTACAGCAGAAGACAGGCGATATGCCATTAGTTCTTCATGGTGGTACAGGTATTCCGGACGATATGATCAAGAAAGCAATCTCCCTTGGCGTTGCTAAGATTAATGTAAATACAGAATGTCAGTTATCTTTTGCTGCAGCAACAAGAGAATACATCGAAGCTGGCAAAGACTTAGAGGGCAAAGGATTTGACCCAAGAAAGCTTCTCTTACCTGGAACAGAAGCAATCAAGGCAACGGTTAAAGAAAAGATGGAACTGTTTGGTTCTGTGAATAGAGCTTAATATATTGATGGTACAAAGGTGTTCCGTATATGTTTTCATATTCGGGGCACCTTTTTACATATAAATCGGACGATTTGTCAGAAATTTCTTTTGAAAAGATAATATTGTTCCACAAGTATAGAAACAAGGAAGGAAAAAAGTTAGAAAATGAAAGAACAGGAATATTTCAATGTTGCTGATATTTTTGGCGAAAATGTATTTAATGATACTGTGATGCGTGAGCGTCTGCCTAAGAAAACATATCAGAAAATGAAAGAAGTCATCAGCCATGGGAGAGAACTTGACCCGGAGACAGCCGATGTTGTTGCGCATGAAATGAAAGAATGGGCCATTGAAAAGGGTGCAACGCATTATACACATTGGTTTCAACCACTGACAGGTGTAACAGCTGAAAAGCATGATTCTTTTATCACGGCACCTATGCCAAATGGCAAGGTTTTGATGAGCTTTTCCGGTAAAGAGCTGATAAAGGGTGAGCCGGATGCTTCTTCATTCCCATCCGGTGGTTTGCGTGCTACTTTTGAAGCGCGAGGATATACTGCATGGGATTGCACATCACCAGCATTTGTACGACAAGATGCAGCAGGAGCAACCCTCTGTATTCCTACGGCTTTTTGTTCTTATACAGGAGAGGCCCTGGATCAAAAAACACCACTTCTTCGCTCCATGGAAGCAGTGGGGGCACAGTCTATCCGCTTGCTTCGTTTGTTTGGTAATCAGACATCAAAGAGCGTGATGCCTTCGGTTGGTGCGGAACAGGAATATTTTATTGTAGATCGTGCAAAGTATCTGCAGCGTAAAGACCTTGTGTACACCGGTCGTACGTTATTTGGAGCAATGCCACCAAAGGGACAGGAAATGGATGACCATTACTTTGGTGCGATTCGTGAGAGAATTGCAGCATATATGCGTGATGTTAATATTGAATTGTGGAAACTGGGCGTTTCTTCTAAGACGCAGCACAACGAAGTGGCACCGGCACAGCATGAATTGGCTCCTATTTATGCAGAAGCTAATGTTGCGGTAGATCATAACCAATTGATTATGGAAACCTTGAAAAAGGTTGCCGGACGTCAGGGCTTGCAGTGCTTACTTCATGAAAAGCCATTTGCAGGGGTGAATGGATCCGGTAAACATAACAACTGGTCACTTGTTACAGACGATGGCATTAATCTGTTAGAACCTGGTAAAACCCCACATGATAATATACAGTTCCTTCTTGTTCTTGCCTGTATATTACGTGCAGTAGATGAGCACGCGGATCTTTTGCGTGAATCAGCAGCAGATGTCGGTAATGACCATAGACTTGGAGCAAATGAGGCACCACCTGCGATTATTTCTGTTTATCTTGGTGAACAGTTACAGGATGTATTGACACAGTTGATTGATACAGGTGCAGCTACACATTCGATTTCTGGTGCAAAATTGGAAACCGGTGTAAAGACATTGCCTGATTTCATGAAGGATGCGACCGATCGTAACCGTACATCACCGTTTGCATTTACTGGAAATAAGTTCGAATTCCGTATGGTAGGCTCACAGGATTCTGTCGGTGAACCAAATATTGTATTAAATACAATTGTTGCAGAGGCATTTGCTGATGCGTGTGATATTTTGGAACAGGCAGATGATTTTGAGTTGGCTGTACATGATTTGATCAAGCAGCTTGTTACAGATCATCAACGTATTGTATTCAATGGAAATGGTTATTCTGATGACTGGGTAGAGGAAGCTGAAAAACGAGGATTGCCAAATATTAAATCTATGGTTGAGGCCATTCCGGCACTTACAACAGAAAAAGCAATCGCATTATTTGAGCGTTTTGGAGTCTTTACAAAGGCAGAGCTGGAGTCTCGTGCAGAGGTAGAGTATGAACTTTACGCAAAGGAAATTAATATCGAGGCTAAGACCATGATTGATATTGCCAGAAAACAGATTATTCCGGCAGTCATTAAGTATGCAACGGAATTGGGAACATCAATCAATACGATTAAGAGTGCCTGTGATGCGGATGTCAGTGTCCAGACAGAAATGCTTGTGGAGGTATCTGATCTGCTTACAAGTACGAAGGTGGCGCTTGCAAAGTTACAGGATGTAGTGGCAGAAGGTCTTACCATGACAGAAAACGAAGCGAGAGCAAAATTCTATCATGATGAGGTGTTCAAAGCAATGGAAGAGTTGCGTGCACCGGTAGACCGCTTGGAAATGTTAGTGGATAAGGAAGCATGGCCAATGCCTTCTTATGGTGATCTTATTTTTGAAGTATAAAGAATAGAAGAAAACCGGTAGTAGTGGAAATTGTTTCACTGCTACCGGTTTTGTTATGAGTATAAAAAAAGAACTTCGTAATCGAAGTTCTCTAGCTGGCCCACAAGGATTCGAACCTTGAAATGACGGAGTCAGAGTCCGTTGCCTTACCATTTGGCGATGGGCCATTATCCAATTAGTGTTGCGTCTGTATCAGCGACTCAACAATGGATATTATATAGAAGGTCAGAAAAAAAATCAAGTGTTTTTTTTAAAAATTATTATTTTTTCCGAATTGTTTCCATAATTGACAAAATCTCCCCAATTTAGAAGTGCTGTTCCGTTGGTGACATTGGCAATTTCTGTCGGAATGGAGTCAAGAAAAGCATCGTTGATGATAACATTAAGCCGGACGTCAGCACCAAAATCTGTCTCCTGGATAGGAATCTGCTGCTCACGCAATAAATAATCAATTTTACCATAGCCATTGTAGTCTGTTGTGATCGAAAGCAACCTGCCATGACACTGCTCTAACAGAACACAGTGGGATAATCCTTCCTTTACAGCTCCCTGATATGCGCGGACCAGTCCGCCCGTGCCAAGCAGGACACCGCCAAAATATCGTGTTACGACGACAACAATATTATAGACAGAGGTTGAGAGCAAAACGTCTAGCATAGGACGGCCTGCCGTCTGTGCTGGCTCACCATCATCGGAACAGCGCATAATTTCCTGATTACTGCCAATGATATATGCATAGCAGTTGTGCCTTGCATCCCAATATTCTTTCTTCTTTGCAGCAATGAAGTCAAGCGCTTCCTGTTCGGTAGTTACAGGGGCAACGTTGGCGATAAAACGTGATTTCTTTTCGACGATTTCACCGCTGCCGCCTTCGTATAGTATCTGTTTTAATTCTGCCATGTCCGTCTCTCCCACACATTTTCCTTTATTATATATGAAGTATTTGGTATAATAAAGTAGATTTGTTTAAATTCTGACCAATACCCACGGGAATATTTTTTATCATGAACGTGGTAAGTAAAGGAGAACGATATGAATTACGGTAAAAAAAGTGCACAGAAGCAAAGCGAAAAGCTTTCGGGAAAACGTGCCAAAAATAAAAAGAGGTTTGGTATCACATTTATCAAGACAGTATTAGTGTGCATTCTTTGCATTATTGCTGTTGGTGTGGTTGGTGGTGGCTTATATGCAGTCAAGTTGATTAAGCAGTGCCCGGATATTTCGGAAGTCAACATTTCACCGAATGGTTTTTCCACAACAGTATATGACTCTGCCGGTAATGAGATTGAGACACTGGCAGCGTCTGGATCTAACCGTACGTATGTGACTATTGATGAGATTCCAAAGGACTTGCAACATGCTTTTGTTGCAATCGAGGATGAGCGATTTTACAAGCACAATGGTATTGATTTGCGTGGTATTATTCGTGCCGGATTTACAGGAATCATCAGTGGTGGCAAGAAGATGCAAGGTGCTAGTACCATCACGCAGCAGCTGCTAAAGAACAATTATTTTACGACATGGACATCAGAACATACATTGAAGGACAGTATCAACCGAAAAGTGCAGGAGCAGTATCTGGCGGTACAGTTAGAGAAGGTAGAAGATAAGGATACTATTTTAGAGAATTATCTGAATACCATCAACTTAGGACAGAATACATTGGGCGTTGAGGCAGCATCGGAACGCTATTTTAACAAATCCGTTTCAGAGCTTACCCTTTCGGAGGATGCAGCAATTGCGGCAATCACACAGAATCCATCTAAGTACAACCCGATTACCAATCCAAAGGATAATGCTACAAGGCGTAAAAAGGTTCTGAAAAAGATGTTAGAGCTTGGTTATATCAAGCAGGCGGAGTACGATGAAGCGTTAGAAGATAATCTATATGATCGTATTCAGATTGTAAATGCGCAGGCAGAATCGAGCGCGAGCACATCTTATTTTGTCGATGCGCTCACAGATGAAGTGGCAAAGGATCTGATGGATCAAAAGGGGTATACAGAGGCACAGGCATATCAGATGCTTTATAGTGGAGGATTGACAATCAATTCTACACAGGATTCTGCAATCCAGACGATTTGCGAAGAAGAAGTTAATAACAATGCCAATTATTCGGATCATGTGTTACATTCATTCTCTTACCGTTTGACGGTAACGAAAAAAGATGGAAGTTATCAGAATTATAGTGAACAGACGATGCTGACCTATTACCAGGCGCAGAATCCAAACTATGATATCAATTTCTCGTCTGAAGAAGAATGTAAGGAAGCAATCGAAAAGTATAAGTCTGAGATTATGGAAGAGGGCGACACCATCGCAGATGGTGGTGAGAAAATCACTTATACGTTACAGCCACAGGCAGCGATATCTGTCATTGATCAGGCGACAGGCCATGTTGTGGCATTGGTAGGTGGACGTGGTGACAAAATGGCAAGCAAGACCCTGAACCGCGCAACCAATATTACACGTCAGCCGGGATCCTGCTTTAAGATTGTTGGGTGCTATGCAGCGGCGCTCGATGCAGGTGGATTAACACTTGCCAGTGTGCAGGATGATGCACCGACCAGTTATGCAAACGGAACACCACTGCACAACTACGATAATAAGTATCGCGGCTTTACAACGATTCGTGATGCGATTATTAGTTCTATGAATGTTGTTACGGTTAAGAATCTGACACAGATTGGAACGGGCTTGGGCTTTGAATATGCTGAAGCACTTGGTATTTCCACACTTGAGCCGGGCGATAATAACCAGACACTTTGCCTTGGTGGTTTGACACACGGTGTTACCGATCTGGAATTGACAGCTTCTTATGCGACCATTGCCAATGGTGGAGATTATAACAAGCCGGTATTATATACACAGGTACTGGATCACAATGGCAATGTTCTTTTGGATAATACACAAAACACATCAAAAGAAGTTTTGAAGGAGACAACAGCATGGCTGCTGACCAATGCTATGCAGGATGTAATCACATCCGGTACCGGATCAGGAGCAGGGCTTCCAAACATGCCAACAGCAGGTAAGACAGGTACAACGACAAAGAACCGTGACACGGTATTTGCTGGCTATACACCATATTACACAGCAGCAGTCTGGGGCGGTTATGATGATAATACCGAGCAGACGTATACAGCATATTCAAAATTGATATGGCATTCTGTGATGCAGCGTATCCATGAAAATCTGCCACGAAAAGAGTTTACACAGCCTTCGGGGATTGTGACAGCAACGGTATGTAAAAAATCCGGAAAACTGGCGATAGAAGGTGTTTGTGACGCGGACCCAAGAGGCTCAATGGTTTACACAGAATATTTTGATAAAGATTCTGTGCCAACAGAAACTTGTGATCATCATGTGAAAGTAGATATTTGTTCTGCATCCGGACAAATTGCAGGAGAATATTGTCCTGTGGAAAATCGTGTACCAACGGTTTATATTATCGGAGGAACAGCAGAGACGGAGGATGGACCATATCTGATTACAGAAGAAGCATTGAATACCGTATGTAGTGTGCATACTTCTAGTAGCAGTTCATCAGAGAGTGGAACTACAGAAGGTGCGGTAAAGCCGAGCGTGGAAGGTACCATTACCGAAAACAAACCACAGACGGAAAACAGTGGCGGCGAAAGTGGTACAGGCGGCAGTTCAGGTGGCTCATCAGGTGGGGCATCCGGGGGTTCCACAGGCGGCTCATCGGGAGATACGAGTGGAACGGGTACGAATACGCCAAGTACCCAGAACCCATAAGACAGAAGGAAAAGGGAACCTTTCTTTAGGTTTCCTTTTTTTTTCGGATAGAGTATAATGGGTAAATACAAGAAATCAGAGGTATATCAAATGTATGAATTACATAGTCGCGTGAGATACAGTGAAGCGGATCAAAAAGGAAAATTGTCTGTGAGTGGCATTATGAATTACTTACAGGACTGCTGCACAATGCAGGCAGAGGATTTAGGGATAGGGCTGTCATACTTAGCGGATCATCATATTGGATGGTTTGTTACCTCCTATCAGATCAAGATTTGTAAAGAATTGCCGAAGGTAGGAGAAGCTATTATTGTTAAGACCTGGCCTTATCGTTTCCGAGGAATGTTAGGATATCGTAATTTTACGATTGAGGATGAGAGTGGCAATATTTATATAGAAGCAGATTCTCTTTGGATTTTGATGGATTTGGACAAGTTAGCACCTGTTCGTCTGCCAAAAGAGATGTTAGAAGCCTATACGATAGACCCGCAACTGCAAGGAACATGGAATTTACGAAAACGTACCTTGCCAGACGAACGTGAAGTGTCGTATGACTTTATGGTATCCAGATTGCATCTGGATACGAATCGCCACATGAATAATGCACATTATGTGGAAGCGGCGCGGGCATGCTTGCCGGAAGGTGATACCTTGTCTGAAATTTATGTTGAGTTTCGTAAGTCGGCGGTATTGGATGATCATGTGATTTGTCGCTGTGCGAAAAACGAAAACGGGAAGCTGATAACGTTAGAAAACGATGAGCAGGAGATATATGCTGTTGTTGGATTTACTATCAACAACTAGATAGAGAAAGGATATGATATGAAATTAGGATGTATGCAGACCTTACGGGTTATAAAGAAAGTAGATTTTGGTGCATATTTATCGGATATAGATCAGCCAAAAGCGGAAGAACGCGTTTTACTTCCAAAGAAGCAAGTGCCGGAACAGACACGCATAGGTGATGAGATTGAGGTGTTTTTGTACCGGGATTCTAAGGATCGTATGATTGCTACAACGACGATGCCACGGATTACATTAGGACAGATTGCGGTATTGCCCGTCAAAGAAGTGGGAAAAATAGGAGCTTTTTTGGATTGGGGATTGGAAAAAGATTTGTTCCTTCCCTATAAAGAGCAGACGAGAAAGGTGCACGAAGGAGACGAGATTCTAGTGCGTTTGTATATTGATAAGAGTAACCGTCTTTGCGCTAGTACAAAAGGTATTTATGATTTGCTTTCCACAAACCCGCCATATCATATCGGAGATGAGGTTGAAGGAAGAGTTTATGAATTCGGCCATGACTTTGGTACCTTCATTGCTATTGAGGATAAATATTCAGCGATGCTCCCAAAACACGAGGATACATCACATTTACAATTGGGAGATGTCATTACGGTGGAAGTGACAGGCATCAAAGAAGATGGTAAGCTCGATGTTTCTATGCGTAAGAAAGCATATATGCAGATGGATGATGATGCAGAAAAAATCATGGATTTGATTGAATCTTATGCGGGGGTATTGCCATTTACAGAAAAAGCTACACCAGAAATCATTTTCCGTGAGACAGGACTGAGTAAGGCGGCTTTCAAGCGCGCGGTAGGTCGATTATATAAGGAAAGAAGAATTCAGATCACGGATGGTAAGATTCGCAAAAACGAAGCATAAATTGTATCATATTTTATATCCGTGTTACCAGGCGTGTGATATAATAAAAACCAGTAAAAATAGAAATGAATGTAAGAAGTTTTAAATCACAGAGAAAGGAAGTATAAAAGCATGAAAAAAGTAATCGCAACAGACAAGGCACCAGCAGCTATTGGACCATATTCACAGGCAATCGAAGTAAACGGCATGGTTTATACATCCGGTATCATCCCGGTAGATCCTGCAACAGGTAATATTCCAGAGGGTTCAGTGGCACAGGCAGAACAGGCATTTACTAATTTAAAGAACTTATTGGAAGCAGCAGGAACAGATATCAGTCAGGTTGTTAAGACGACCGTTTTTATTAAGGAAATGAATGACTTTGGGGCAATCAATGAAGTGTATGAGAAATACTTTACAGAACCATATCCAAGCCGCAGTTGTGTAGAAGTTGCAAGACTTCCAAAGGATGTTATGCTTGAGATTGAAGCGATTGCTTTGAAATAAGAGAAGTTTATCATGGTAGAAGGCAAAGCGAAAAGAACCCGTAGCGGTTCTTTTCTTGCACTTATTATAGAATTGTATGAACCAGATCAGACGCGCAGATCGATGTTCTGACCGATACCATTTACAGAAGCCTCTGAAACAGGAGCTGGCATAGATGCGAGGGAAGCGGCAAGAAGATCACCAGAAGATGTGGCGGTATCTAATTGTTTGCTCAACATGGCAATGCCAATCTGCTGTAATGCGCCGGAGTCGGCAATCATACTGCTGGATATAGGTGTAAGGTTCATGACGATTCCTCCTTCCTGAGTTTCGGGATATAGGGTATAACTTTGGAATTTTCTGTCATACTTAATTATAGTATGGCACATCAGAAGGAAAAAAACAAGAGAAGATAGGAGTGGCAGAAAAAGAGATGTATGATGTTATTATAATAGGAAGTGGTCCGGCGGGACTTGCAGCAGCAATCTATGCGAAGAGAGCTGCATTAGAGACACTGGTGCTGGAAAAGACACCAATCAGTGGCGGTCAGATTATCAATACGTATGAGGTGGATAATTATCCGGGGCTGCCGGGCATCAGTGGCATGGAATTAGGACAGAAAATGCGTGGTCATGTGGATGCGCAGCATGCTGAAGTAAAGACGGCCACTGTAAAAGAGATTATAGATCACGGGGATTATAAGCTGGTATGTACCAGCGATGGGGATTTTGAGACAAGAACCGTTGTGCTTGCTATGGGAGCGTCACACAGGCAGTTAGGCGTTCCGGGCGAAAACGAACTTTGTGGCATGGGTGTTTCCTATTGTGCAACCTGTGATGGAGCTTTTTTCAAAGGACGTGATGTTGCTGTTGTAGGCGGAGGGGATGTTGCACTGGAAGATGCATTATTTTTAGCACGGGGATGCAATAAAGTGTATTTGATTCACAGACGTGATGCTTTTCGTGGAGCAAAAGTATTACAAAAGCAGGTAGAAGAAAAAGAAAATATTGTGTGTGTGATGGATTCCGTGGTGGATGAGATTGTTGGCGAAGATCTGGTGGAAAAGGTATGCATTTCGAATAAAAAGACACAGCAGTCATCAGAATTATCTGTGCAGGGAATTTTTATCGCAGTAGGTATTTCACCAAATACGAAAGATATTCAGGGATTGCCTAAGCAGGACGATGCAGGCTATATTATTGCAGCAGAAGATGGTGTGACAGATATTCCGGGAATTTTTGTTGCAGGAGATTGTCGTACGAAACAACTACGCCAGGTCATTACCGCGACAGCCGATGGAGCGAACGCAATTACATCTGTGGAACGTTATTTATACGAAACACATTAATGTCACATTTTGGTAACGAATCAGGGTTGACATGCTACAAACCCTTTGATATAATGACAAAAGTGATGTAACAATTTCGTAACAAATGTTTCACATGGAGGTTTACGATAACATGAGAAAAAATGGAAAGAAGAATATTTCATATGCGATTGCAGCAGGTGTGCTTTTGGGCAGTGTTTCCATGACATCCTTTGCTTCTCCAGTTGCAGGTGTTGTAGGTATGGCATCTACAGATAGTGCAACAGTCGCATCGAATTCATATTCTACATTATCCGGTGTATCATTGACGATGGCAAATATCTTATCAGATGCTTCAGCAGCGGCAGATAACACAAGTGATGTAGCAAGCAATAATACAACAACGGTTGAGCAGCAGGCACCAGAATCAGAATATGCAAATGTAGCAATTGCTCAGGTTGACAATTACGTTAATATCCGTAGTACCCCAAGCGAGGACGGAGATGTTGTTGGTAAATTATACAACAAGTCAGCAGCGACAGTACTTGCAACAGAGGGTGACTGGTATCAGATTACATCTGGTAACTGTACCGGTTATGTTAAATGTGAATTTGTAGTTGTTGGTGATGAGGAATTAGCAAAGTCTGTTTCGACAAGACTTGCTACTGTTACAACCCAGACATTATATGTAAGAGAACAGCCGACGACAGAATCTTCTGTAGAAGGCATGGTTCCAGAAGGTGATGATCTTGTTGTAACAGATGAATCTATGGCAGATACGGGTTGGGTAAAGGTATCTTTACTTGAGTATGAAGGATATGTATCGTTAGAGTTTGTTACGTTATCAACAGATTATGTAACAGCGGAATCAAAAGAAGAAGAAGCAGCAAGACTTGCAAAAGAAGAAGCAGAGCGTAAGGCAGCAGCTGCAGCAGCGGCAGCGTCACAAAGAAAAGCATCTTCTGGATCTTATTACACAGGTGGATCGTCATCTTATGCAGCTCCAAGTGGTGCTGGTGGATCTGCAGTTGTAAGTTATGCATCTCAGTTTGTTGGTAATCCATACGTATATGGTGGATCTAGTTTGACAAACGGAACAGACTGTTCTGGATTTGTTATGGGTGTATATTCTGCATTTGGTGTGGGACTTCCACATTCTTCTAGCGCAATGCGAAGTGTAGGATATGGTGTAGATGTTAATTCTATGCAGGCAGGTGATATCGTATGTTACAGTGGACACGTAGGTATCTATACTGGTAATGGAACGATTGTGAATGCACTTAACTCAAGCTCCGGTATTACTTATACTAATGTAAATTACAGCCCGATTTTAGCGGTTCGTCGAATCTACTAATAAAAGCAAAGTGATAAGCCTCAGGCAATGCCTGAGGCTTTTTCGCGTAGTTCTGTAGGGCGGCAGCGAAGACGTGAGCCAGCAGCATGGGAAGATTACTTTGGAACAGGTTAGGCAAATTTCTTAGGGGCTATTTGGCTGATGAAAACTGTCTCTTGCACAGCTTCGACTGCCGTCAGGATGTGTCCGCCTGCGACAGATATTTAGGGCTACACTTATAAGAAATTCTAAAAACTTGCTTGTTAAAAAGTATTCAGACAATAATATTGTCAATGTAAAAAGTGTTTTTTTGGAGAACTGCACAAAAAAGATAAAATAGAGAAGAGAAGGGATATCTTACGTAAGATGACAGATAAAACTTATCCACAATTTTGGGGGCGAAAAAGTGGGAAAAATGTACTTATACACGGATTTGTCAACTTTATCCACAATTTTGGGGATAAAAACACGGAATTTGTAAACAACAAAAAGAACGTTTGTTTTGTGATTTTGTGATAAAAAATGTCGAAAAGAGAAAAAAGAATTGACTTTTAAAATGTGGAAAAATGTCAAAATTTGGGTCTATTGACAGAATATTTACGGTAAAAGGGATTTTGCATAAAAAAGTGACGTCCCCCTCTTTATTTTTTTGGCAGATTATATTAAAATAACAAATAAGTATGTGAAAAACATCAAAAAAGTATATGGACAAATTGTGGAAATTGTATAGATAAGGGAGGAAAGGATATGATTTCGAATCAGACGCTACAGAATACGATTGACGGTCTGCATCAGATTACGAAAATAGACTTTGCTGTTGTAGATAGTGAAGGCGGTGTGTTGGCATCTACCATCATGAATCCGGGGCAGTATCGCGAGTCGGCGGTTACGTTTGCATTATCTGAGGCGGAGAGTCAGGTGGTATCGGGCTGTCAATTTTTTAAGGTATATGATGAACAACAGTTGGAATTTATTGTATTAGCCAAAGGGAATGATGAGGAAGAGGCTTTACTTGTTGGAAAGATTGCAACATTCCAGATTCAGGAATTGATGGTGGCTTACAAGGAACGATTTGATAAGGACAACTTTATCAAAAACTTATTATTAGATAATTTGTTGCTTGTGGATATTTACAATCGTTCCAAGAAATTGCATGTGGATATCAATGCCAGAAGAGTGGTTATGATTGTGGAGACAGGTGAACACAAGGATGGAGATGCGATTGACCGTGTGCGTAGTCTGTTTAGCGGCAGGACAAAAGATTTTGTTACAGCGGTAGATGAACACAATATCATTGTAGTAAAAGAACTTTTAGATCAGGAAACTTATGAGGATATCCGTAAGACAGCTGCAGTGATTATCGATGCGCTCAAAGATCGTGATGATAGAATTCGCGTATCCTATGGTACGATTGTTGGAGAAATCAAAGAAGTGTCACGTTCTTATAAAGAAGCTGGTATGGCTTTGGATGTCGGTAAGATTTTCTTTGCTGACAAGCGTATTATCGCATACTCAGCACTTGGCATTGGCCGTTTGATTTACCAGTTGCCAATTCCACTTTGTAAGATGTTTATCACAGAGATCTTTGACGGTAAGGATTTGGATGATTTTGATGAAGAGACCTTATCTACCATCAACAAATTCTTTGAAAACAGCTTGAATGTTTCCGAGACATCAAGACAACTCTATATACATAGGAATACGCTTGTGTATCGTTTGGATAAATTACAAAAGAGCACAGGACTGGATTTGCGTGTATTTGAAGATGCCATCACGTTTAAAATTGCGCTGATGGTTGTAAAATACATGAAGTATATGGAAAATCAGGACTTTTAATTTTACATCATTTAGGAGATAGAATAAGCAATGATTCGATTAGAACACGTTAGTAAGACATACCAGCAGGGTGTGCCGGCGCTCAATGATGTGAGTATTCATATTGAGCAGGGGGAGTTCGTTTTTATTATGGGTAAAAGTGGATCCGGTAAATCTACGTTGATTAAGCTTTTACTTAAGGAACTGGAACCGACAAAAGGTGAAATCTATATCAATAACCAGAAGTTGTCGTCTGTGACACATAAAAAGATACCGTATTTCCGTAGAAATATCGGTGTTGTATTCCAGAATTTCCGCTTATTACAGGATCGTAATGTTTATGAAAATGTAGCTTTTGCAATGAAGGTCGTAGAATCTTCAACGCGTGAAATCAAGCGAAAAGTACCACTTATGCTTTCGCTTGTGGGTCTGGCAGCAAAATACAAATCTCTGCCGCGCCAGCTTTCCGGTGGCGAGCAGCAGCGTGTTGCAATTGCGCGGGCTCTTGTCAACGAACCAAAGATTCTTCTAGCAGATGAGCCGACAGGTAATCTGGATAACACAAATGCATGGGAAATCATGCATCTGCTGGAAGAGATTAATGAACGGGGAACGACCGTTGTTGTTGTCACACACAACAGTGAAATCGTTCGAAAGATGAATAAACGTGTCATCACAATCAAAAAAGGCGTCGTCGTGAGTGACGGGAAATGGGGTGATACACATGAAGTTTAGTACATTTTTGTATAATGTTGGACAAGGACTTAAAAATATCTGGCGAAACAAATTGTTCTCCTTGGCATCCATTGCAACGATGTCAGCATGTATCTTTTTGTTTGGCGTATTTTATTCCATTGGTGTCAATTTTACAGCAATGGTACACTCAGCAGAGGAAGGCGTTGCCGTTATCGTTTATTTTGAGCCGGGCATAAGTCAGGAGCAGATTGACAAAGTAGGCGAAGAAATCGGTAAACGAGGAGAAGTCGCAAAGTATGATTTTGTTTCTGCAGATGAAGCATGGGCATCCTTTAAGGATTCCTATTTTGAAGGAAATGAAGCGGCAGCAGAAGGATTTGCTAATGATAATCCACTGGCAAATTCAGAACGATATGAGATTTATTTAAATGACGTTACCATGCAGCAGACACTGGTTGATTACTTATCCGGTCTGGATGGCGTGCGAAAAGTCAGTCATTCGGAAGTAGCAGCGAAGACATTATCTGATTTTAATAGCCTGATAGGGTATATTTTTGTCGGCGTTATTATTATCTTAGTGGCCGTTGCGGTATTTTTGATTAATAATACGGTTACCGTGGGAATTTCCGTGCGAAAAGAAGAAATCGCGATTATGAAATTGATTGGAGCAAAGGACAAATTTGTGCGTGCACCATTTGTTGTGGAAGGCGTATTTATTGGTTTGATTGGCTCTGTGATTCCATTGGCACTTTTATTCTTCCTTTATCAGGGAATTGTGACTTATGTATCAGAACGATTCCAATTTGTAGGCGATATGTTCTCGTTTATTCCGGTGACTACGGTGTTTACTATTTTAGTACCGGTGTCTTTGGTATTAGGTGTTGGCATCGGCTATATTGGAAGTCGTATGACCCTTCATAAGCATTTGCAGGTGTAAGCCTATGGCATAGGGATGATCCTGATGCAATATATTGGGAATGAAAGCGTTCTGAGAGGATGGAAAAATGGAAGAAATAAAAGAACAATCAGAGGCGGAGATTACGAGTAAGAAAAAGAAAGTAAAGTCATTTCGCAGAGGTGTGATCACAGGCATTTTAAGCTGTCTGCTTGTGGTCGTGCTGGTTCTGGGGGGTGTGGCATTTGCGCTGCGTGGTACCTTGAGCTCATTAAAAGGATTCAATATTTCAAAGCTTCAGTACATTGCATCGTTAGTACAGCATTATTACTATGAAGATATTGATGATGAGGCATTGACAGAGGGTATATACAAAGGTTATATGGAAGGCCTGAACGATCCGTATTCTGTTTACTATACAGCGCAGGAATATGAAGATATGATGATTGATACCACAGGAAATTATGCTGGTATTGGCGCTGTTCTTACAAAAGATACACAGACGAAGCAGGTGCGTATTGTCAATGTATATGAAGATTCTCCGGCGGAAAAAGCTGGTTTGCAGGCAGATGATATTTTACTGTCAGTAGATGGCTATAAGGCGGAGTCAGAAGATTTGGATCAATTTGTACATCGTATACGAGGGGAAGAAGGTACCAAGCTTACGGTACAGTATGAACGTGATGGTGTGACGAATGTTGTGGAAGTGACACGGGCGCAAGTGGCTGTCCCAAGCGTACGATATAAGATGCTGGATGATGAAATCGGCTACATTTATATGTCTGAGTTTTCAGAGAATACGCAGAAGCAATTTGAGGACGCAATGAAGGACTTGCAATCCCAGGGCATGAAGGCCGTTATTTATGATTTGCGTTTTAATGGTGGCGGTCTGGTAGATTCTGTTGTTGGCATTTTAGATGATATTTTGCCAAAAGGTACAACCGTATATATGGAAGATAAGAATGGAAAACGCACCACATATACATCGGATGATGAAAAGCAAATCAATATGCCAATGGCGGTTTTGACATCTCAAAATACGGCGAGTGCAGCAGAAATATTTGCAGGCGCAATTCGTGATTTTGATTATGGTACGTTGATTGGCACAAAGACATTTGGTAAAGGAATTGTGCAGACGACGGTTCCACTTTCGGATGGCAGTGCCATCAAGGTGACCATGGCGACATATTATACCCCGAGCGGGGAATGCATTCATAAGACGGGCATCACACCGGATGTGGAATTGGAGTATCAGTTCCTTGGCGGTGATGATGATACGTATGATGAACTTCTGGATAACCAGATACAAAAAGGTATGGAAGTTCTTCATGAATCGTTATCCGATTAAAATCTGCTTTTACACAAAGAAAGCAGGAAAAGCACATGTGTTTATCCCATGTGCTGATTTAATAAAAAATGAAAGAGGTGAATACTGTGGTAGAACTTGACGCTTATAAACAGCAGCTGCAAGCGTACGAATCTCCACTACAGGAAGTGAGGGATTCACTTTGACCTTGCTAACAAGTCAAAGCGTATTGAAGAATTAGAAAGAGAAATGGAAGCAGCGGACTTTTGGAATGATGCAGCACAGTCCACTGCCAAAATGAAAGAATTAAAGAGTTTAAAAGATGATGTGAGTGTTTTTTCTCATTTACAGGAATTGAAAGAAGAAATAGAGACCTATATTACGCTGGGATATGAGGAAAATGATCCGGAGTTATTACCGGAAATTGCATCTTTGTTACAGGAATTTGATGGAGCATTGGAAGATTTGCGCATGAAAACACTGCTATCTGATGAGTATGATGACAGAAATGCCATTGTTTCTTTGCATGCGGGCGCAGGCGGAACCGAAAGTTGTGACTGGGTATCCATTCTCTATCGTATGTACACCAGATGGGCGGCAAGCCGAGGCTATGAAGTAGAAGTACTTGATTATCTGGATGGAGATGAAGCTGGAATCAAATCCGTAACATTTCAGGTGAACGGTCCCAATGCATATGGTTACCTGAAATCAGAAAAGGGCGTGCATCGCCTTGTGCGGATTTCGCCATTTAATGCAGCAGGCAAACGACAGACATCGTTTGCGTCTTGCGATGTCATGCCGGAATTGGATGATAATGTTGAAGTTGAAATCAATGATGATGATATCCGTATTGATACCTATCGATCCAGCGGTGCCGGAGGACAGCATATTAATAAAACATCCTCAGCAATCCGTATCACGCATTATCCGACGGGTATTGTGGTGCAGTGCCAGAATGAACGTTCACAGCACATGAACAAAGATAAGGCAATGCAGATGTTAAAAGCAAAGCTGTATTTGCTGCAAAAAGAAGAGCAGGAGCGCGAGGCACAGGGAATTCGTGGTGAAGTCACAGATATCGGCTGGGGCAACCAGATCCGCTCTTATGTATTACAACCGTATACTATGGTAAAAGATTTGCGTACCGGGGAGGAAACCGGTAATGTGGATGCCGTGCTAGATGGCGAAATTACGCCATTTATGAACGCTTATTTAAAATGGTGTTCTCTCGGATGTCCGGATCGTCATGCGCAGGATTCATAAAAAGCTTGATTTAAGTGGTCTTCTTATGGTATTATCTTTCGAGTGAGAACAATTGTGTTTGTATCAAAGACACTCGGGGGAGGGAATATGTCAGAGAAGACTACTTATTTTGTTTTAAAGGAAAAGGCGGTGCCGGAAGTGCTTCGTAAGGTGGTTGAAGCAAAGAGACTGATTGAATCGGGACGTTGCATTTCTGTACAGGAGGCGACGGATCGTGTGGGAATCAGCCGAAGCTCATTTTACAAGTATAAAGATGACATTTTCCCATTTCATGATAATGTCCGAGGGAAAACCATTACCATGGTGATACAAATGGAAGATGAACCGGGTATTTTATCCGAGATCTTACAGACGGTGGCACAATATCACGCCAATATTCTGACGATCCATCAGAGTATACCGGTCAATGGCATTGCGTCGTTGACGCTTTCGGTTGATGTGTTGCCGGAGACGGGGGATGTTTCTGACATGGTTGAGGTCATGGAACATACACCGGGAATTCAATACGTAAAAATATTAGCTAGGGAGTGATCAGATGAAAGTAGCAATTATGGGATACGGAACAATCGGTTCTGGTGTTGCGGAGATTTTAGAAGTAAACAAAGATGTTATTGCAAAGCGCTGCGGGGAACCGTTAGAACTGAAGTATGTGCTTGATTTGCGAGACTTTGAAGGAGATCCGATTGCGGACAAGATTGTGCATGATTATATGACGATTGTGGAAGACCCGGAAGTCGCTATCGTAGTAGAGACCATGGGAGGTGTGGAACCTGCCTATACGTTTGTTAAGGCAATGTTAGAAGCTGGTAAGCACGTTACGACATCCAACAAGGCATTGGTTGCTGACAAGGGTGCAGAATTGATTGAAATTGCACGCAACCATAAAGTGAATTTCCTGTTTGAGGCATCCGTAGGTGGTGGTATTCCAATTATCCGTCCGTTGACTTCTTGTCTGACAGGGGATGTGATTGAAGAAATCACAGGCATTGTCAATGGAACCACAAACTATATGATGACAAAGATGACGCAGGAAGGCTTAGACTTTGATGACGTGTTAAAAGACGCACAGGATAAAGGTTATGCAGAAAAAGATCCGACTGCTGATATCGAAGGCTATGATGCCTGCCGTAAAATTGCTATTTTGACATCCTTGATTTGTGGCAGACAGGTAGACTATAAAGACATCCCGACAGAGGGTATCACACATATTACATCAACAGATATGAAATATGCGAAAAAAATGGGAAGAACCATCAAATTGCTTGCAACCAGTAAAGCGCAGGGAGACAGCTATGTGGCAAGAGTAGCACCATTTTTGCTTTCGCCGGATCATCCGCTTTACAATGTACATGATGTATTTAATGCTATTTTTGTGCATGGTAATATGCTTGGTGATGGTATGTTCTATGGAAGTGGAGCAGGAAAATTGCCGACAGCAAGTGCTGTTGTGGGCGATATGGTAGCGATTGCAAAGCACATTGATAAAAATATCTATCTGGAGTGGGAAAAGGAAAAGCTTGTTCTGGCAGATCCGATGGAACAGAAGAATCGTTTCTTCGTGCGTTCTGCAGCAACAGAAGCTGAGATTGAAACTGTCTTTGGCAAGGTAGAATTTATAGAAATTGGTCTTGACGATGAGATCGGTTTTGTGACAGAGGAAATGAAGGAATTAGAATATGAGACGAAAGCTGCAGCTCTCGGTGAGATCCGTCAGATGATTCGCCTGGTATAATACAAAAATGGACACATTCTGACCATCCGTGGAAGAATAAGAAATCACGGAAACTTTATTGAAAAATCGCGGGGGATTTTTTATAATAGTGTCAGAATCATTATTGGTTTCGATTTTTTTAAAGTATAAGGGGGTTTTTATTATGCCAAAATACATTATGGCATTGGATGCAGGGACAACAAGTAACCGCTGTATTCTGTTTGATCACGAGGGGAATATTTGTAGTATGGCGCAGAAGGAGTTTCGCCAGATCTTCCCGAATCCGGGATGGGTGGAACACGACGCCAATGAAATCTGGTCTACACAGCTTGGTGTAGCCGTAGAAGCAATGTCAAAAATCGGTGCAACCGCAGATGATATTGCCGGAATCGGTATTACGAACCAGAGAGAGACTGTTATTGTCTGGGACAAAAATACAGGAGAACCAATTTACCATGCCATCGTATGGCAGTGCCGTCGTACTTCTGAATATGCAGATGAATTAAAAGCAAGAGGCTTGGAAGATATGATTCGTTCCAAGACAGGTCTTATGATTGATGCATATTTTTCAGCAACAAAGATTCGCTGGATTTTGGAAAACGTAGATGGTGCGAGAGAAAAGGCAGAAGCTGGGGAACTTTTGTTTGGAACCGTTGAGACATGGCTGATTTGGAAGCTGACAAAGGGAGAAGTGCATGTAACAGACTACTCCAACGCTTCCAGAACGATGCTTTTCAATATCAACACATTAGAGTGGGATGAGGAAATCCTAAAAGAATTAGATATTCCACGTAGTATGCTGCCAGAAGCAAAGCCTTCTAGCTGTGTATATGGTATGGCAGATCCAAGCTTCTTCGGTGCAGAGATTCCGATTGCCGGAGCAGCCGGAGATCAACAGGCAGCCCTGTTTGGACAGACTTGTTTTACAGAAGGGGAAGCAAAGAATACATATGGTACAGGATGCTTCTTGCTTATGAATACAGGAGAAAAGCCTGTATTTTCTAAAAATGGATTGGTTACAACGATTGCATGGGGCTTAGATGGCAAAGTAAATTACGCCTTAGAAGGTTCCATCTTCGTGGCTGGTGCAGCAATTCAGTGGTTGAGAGATGGTATGAAACTGATTGATTCTGCTGAGGATTCTGAATACATGGCGAAGAAAGCAAAGGGTACACATGGTACCTATGTAGTTCCAGCATTTACCGGTTTGGGAGCACCACACTGGGATCAGTATGCCAGAGGAACGATTGTTGGTATTACGAGAGGAACAAATAAAAACCATATTATCCGTGCCACTTTGGAATCCATCGCATATCAGGTGTGTGATGTTATTGATGCTATGAAGGCAGATGCCAAGACAGATCTTCGCACATTAAATGTTGATGGTGGTGCGAGTGCAAATGACTTCTTGATGCAGTTCCAGGCAGATATGTTGGATAAACCGGTAAATCGTCCTGCTTGTGTAGAATCAACAGCTCTTGGCGCGGCGTATCTTGCCGGACTTGCTGTAGGATACTGGGAGAGCAAGGAAGAAGTTATGAAGAACGTGCAGTATGACCGCGTATTTATTCCATCTATTGAGCCAGAAGAAAGAGAAGCAAAACGTAAAGGCTGGAATAAGGCTGTAAAATACGCGTTTGGCTGGGCTCGTCAGGAAGACGAAGAATAGAATTATAAATTTAAAAGTTAAAGGAGATGTCAGGCGAGGGCATCTCCTTTTTTAATGGCATTTTGTAGCGGGATAAAAGAATCTATGGTATGATAAATATGTAAAAAAGCGGTCGCTGCTTGTGGAGCGGCAGATGGGAGAATATATGGATTACGATGTGTTGATTATTGGAGCTGGCCCAGGTGGAATTTTTTCTGCCTATGAATTAATGAAACAGGAACCAAAGCTGCGCGTTGCGGTGTTTGAAGCAGGACATGCGCTTTCAGGAAGAAAATGTCCGATTGATGGAGATAAAATCAAAAGCTGTATTGGCTGTCCAACCTGTTCTATTATGAGTGGTTTTGGAGGAGCTGGTGCATTTTCTGATGGAAAATACAATATCACCAATGACTTTGGCGGAACTTTATATGAATATATTGGCAAAAAAGAAGCAATCAATTTGATGCGTTATGTAGACGAAATTAATCTTGCATATGGTGGAGAAGGAACCAAATTGTATTCTACAGCTGGTAGCCGTTTCAAAAAGCAGTGTATGCAAAATGATTTGCATTTGTTAAATGCTTCGGTGCGTCATTTGGGAACAGATATCAATTATGTTGTATTGGAAAACCTTTATGAATATCTGAAAGATAAAGTTACCTTCTATTTTGATACGCCGGTAGAGTCGGTAGAAGTGCTTGGTGGTGGCGAAGATGGCTATCGCATCCACTGTAAGAACGAGACATATACATGCAAGCAGTGTATTGTTTCCGTAGGACGAAGCGGAAGCAAATGGATGGAAAAGGTGTGCAAGGAGCTTGCTATTCCAACTAATTCAAATCGTGTGGATATCGGCGTGCGCGTAGAGTTACCGGCAGAGATTTTTTCACATTTGACAGATGAATTGTATGAAAGCAAGATTGTCTATCGTACACAGAAATACGAGGATAAAGTGCGGACATTCTGCATGAATCCGAAGGGTGCTGTGGTAAATGAAAACACCAATGGAATTATTACGGTAAATGGACATAGTTATGAAGATCCGGAAAAACAGACGGAGAATACCAACTTTGCACTTTTAGTATCAAAACATTTTTCAGAACCATTTAAAGATTCCAATGGCTATGGTGAATCTATTGCAAGACTTTCCAATATGCTTGGCGGTGGTGTTATCGTGCAGCGCTTTGGCGATTTGATTCGTGGACAGCGTTCAACGAAAAAACGTATCGAAGAATCGTTTGTGACGCCGACACTCAATGCGACACCGGGCGATTTGAGTCTGGTGCTTCCAAAACGTATTTTGGATGGTATTGTGGAAATGATTTACGCCTTGGACAAGATTGCGCCGGGAACAGCGAATGATGATACGCTTTTATATGGTGTGGAAGTGAAATTCTACAATATGGAAGTAGAAGTGGATGAACATTTGCAGTCAAATTATAAAGGCCTTTATGTGATTGGTGATGGAAGTGGTATTACCCATTCTCTCTCCCATGCATCTGCAAGTGGCGTATATGTGGCAAGAGAGATCACACATAGCTCATAAGCGTTATAAAAGCATATGTAACAGATCAATGTGAAAGAAGAGGCATACGTTTTTGATGATAAAATTAGCGAGAACCAGTACGAGTGCGCCCCAAAGAAGAGGTGCACCTGGGTGATACTTGTGATTACAGATTTTGCGTATGCCTATATAAACAAAGGCGAAAAAGGTATATAGCACAAGTGGATGGAAACAGAAAGATAACATCCAATGCCCCGTGAGAAATAAATAAAGGGCGCGCGTTCCACCACAGCCAGGACAATACCAGCCGGTTACTAAGTGAAAGAGGCACTTGGGTGCGTTATACATATAGTTTTCTAATAGTTTTACAATCACGTTCATTCTGACCTCACAAAAAGATATACTAGCGTTACTATAAGCGATGTGGGGGATGATTGTAAAGTATCATTACATAGCATTTTCAAATAGGAACCGTGGTAGGAGAAAGAAGGTGCATCGGATGCAGATTGGTGGTATCGGATCTGTTTTTACAACTTCATATCAGCCGCTCTATGGTGGTATAGGCTATGAAAATACGGGATTTCCTGCAGTGGATGCTACGGGAAATATACTTGAGGAGGATAAGACTTCAGGAGTACGGCCGGGGTATAAATCCACACCGGCGGAGTGTCAGACCTGTAAAGAACGTAAATATATTGATGGCTCTGATGAAAATGTATCCTTCAAGTCTGCGGCACATATTTCGCCAGAAGCGGCAGGAAGCGCAGTGCGGGCGCATGAAGGAGAACACGTCAGCAATGCCTATACAAAGGCGGCGCAAAATAATGGTACGGTCATCAATGCCAGTGTGTCGATTCATACATCGGTCTGCCCGGAATGTGGAAGGACGTATGTATCAGGTGGCACAACAAATACGACCATACGATACAATGAAAGCAATCCCTATGGTAAAAATCAAAAGTCAGCAGATGCAGCCAATTTGATTGGTGGGAAGCTGGATTATCGTGTATAAAGCAAAGCAGAGAATAGATGACTTTGCATAACGAATCAATAGAAATGGAGTAACTTAGATGGACATCAATAAAACACTTGCAAAAGAACTGGGAATTCTACCAAAACAAGTAGATGCTGCAGTAAAATTAATTGACGAGGGAAACACAATTCCATTTATTGCCCGTTACCGAAAGGAAGCGACAGGCGCACTTAACGATGAAATTTTGCGTAATTTGTTTGAGCGTTTGAATTATTTGCGCAATTTGGAAGAGAAGAAACAGTCAGTACTGGCAAGTATTGAGGAACAGGGAAAACTGACGGAAGCATTACGAGCACAGATTGTTGCGGCGGAGACACTTGTTGTTGTGGAAGATTTATATCGTCCGTATCGTCCGAAACGTCGTACACGAGCAACCATTGCAAAAGAAAAAGGGTTAGAGCCACTTGCAAATTTGGTTTATATGCAGCAGGTAAAAGAACCAATAGAACAGATTGCCGTTGCTTATGTGGATGAGGAAAAGGAAGTTGCAAGTGTGGATGAAGCCATTGCAGGTGCGATGGATATCATTGCAGAAGTGATTGCGGATGAAGCAGATTATCGCATGCGCATACGAGATTTGACGGAGAAAAAAGGTCATATTACTTCTGTAGCAAAGGATGAAACAACAGAATCTGTATATGAGATGTATTATGATTTTGACGAACCGGTTTCAAAGCTGCCGGGACACCGTGTGCTTGCATTAAATCGTGGTGAAAAAGAGAAAATCTTAACGGTTAAGGTTGCTGCGCCGCGTGAAGAAGTGCTGCGCTATTTACATAAGCAGATTATTGTCAGAGATAATCCGTATACAACACCGGTTTTAGAAGATGTGATGGAAGATAGTTATGACCGTCTGATTGCACCGGCGATAGAAAGAGAGATTCGTAATCATTTGACGGAACAGGCAGAAGATGGTGCCATCAGTGTTTTTGGGAAAAATCTGCAGCAGCTTTTGATGCAGCCACCAATTGCTAATCAGGTAGTACTAGGATGGGATCCGGCATTCCGTACAGGATGTAAGCTGGCTGTCGTAGATCCAACAGGTAAGGTGCTTGACACAACGGTCATTTTCCCTACGGCACCGCAGAATAAAGTGGCAGAGGCGAAAGCAGTTCTAAAAAAACTGATTTCAAAATATCACATTACGTTGATTTCAGTGGGAAATGGTACAGCATCGCGTGAGTCAGAAATGATTATCGTAGAGCTTTTAAAAGAAATACCGGTTCCGGTACAATATGTGATAACCAACGAGGCAGGGGCATCTGTATATTCTGCAAGTAAACTTGCAACGGAGGAATTCCCGCAATTTGATGTTGGACAGCGGAGTGCAACTTCGATTGCGCGTCGTGTACAGGATCCACTAGCGGAATTGGTTAAGATTGATCCAAAGTCGATTGGTGTAGGACAATATCAGCACGATATGAATCAGAAGAAGCTGGATGAAGCATTGTCTGGAGTTGTTGAGTCGTGCGTCAACAATGTGGGCGTCGATTTGAACACGGCATCTGCTTCTCTGTTAGAGCATGTTTCTGGTATTAATAAGACCATTGCAAAAAATATCGTAACGTATCGTGAGGAAAATGGCATGTTTACATCGCGAAAACAACTGCTTAAAGTGCCAAAACTTGGACCAAAAGCATTTGAACAATGTGCAGGTTTCCTTCGCATTCGTGGAGGAAAGAATCCATTGGACGCGACAAGCGTGCATCCGGAGAGCTATGCGGTGACAGAACAGCTGTTGTCTAAGTTGGGACATGATGTGACAGAGATTACCGGCGGTGGTATCAAGCTGATTGCAAAAGAAGCTGGTGACTTGAAAAAATTAGCAGAAGATCTTGGTGTTGGTGCAATGACATTAGAGGACATTGTGAAGGAATTGCAAAAACCGGGCCGTGATCCACGTGAAGATATGCCGAAACCAATCCTGCGCAGTGATGTTTTGGAAATGAAGGATTTGACACCAGGTATGATTTTGAAAGGCACCGTGCGTAATGTCATTGATTTTGGTGCTTTTGTGGATATCGGTGTACATCAGGATGGCTTGGTGCATATTTCACAGATGAGTGACCGCTACATTAAGCACCCGATGGAGGTTGTCAGTGTTGGTGATATTGTTGATGTGCAGGTGATGAGTGTAGATCTCGCCAAGAAGAAAATCCAGTTAACCATGAAAATTCAGCAGAATCAGGATTCATAAGAAAGTGAGAACAGATGGATGTTGAAGACGAACATCCAAAAAGGTACATCCGAAATAGGAGTTGACAGATACAAACCGGATGCATATACTAATAGATGTAAATAAATAGGAATCTTCGGGGCAGGGTGATATGAGAATTCATAGATTCCCGACCGACGGTGATGTTGCTTTTGCAACGAGTCCGTGACCTGCATTGCAGTTGAATCGGTGAGAATCCGGTACCGACAGTATAGTCTGGATGAGAGAAGATAAGACTTGTTATTACGAGGAAAGTGTATTGCCCCGGGCACTGGTATGGTGTTCGGGGCTTTTTTCTTGCAAAATCGTAAAACAAGACTTACCAAAGACCGATTTTCCTAAAAAATAAGGGAAAAGGAGTGTTACCATTATGAGTGAAGTAACAACAAAAACAGCAACTGTAAACAACCAGGCAAAAAGTGCCAAAGAATCAAGAATGAGCGTTCGCTATCTGACAGTAACAGCAATGTTATCTGCAATCGCGTTTGTATTGATGTTCTTAGATTTTTCGGTTCCGGTTATGCCAAATTTTATCCGCATGGATTTATCGGAGCTCCCGGCATTGATTGGGGCTTTTGCGATGGGACCTGCATGTGGCGTATGGGTTTGCCTTGTGAAAAACATGCTGCATTTGTTTATGACATCAACAGGTGGTGTAGGAGAATTGAGTAACTTTGTACTTGGTGCTGCATTTGTTCTTCCGGCAGGCTTGATTTACAAGCATAAGAAGAATAAAAAATCTGCATTGCTTGGAGCGTTGCTTGGAGCTGTGTGCATGGGATTGTTTAGTTTTCCTTCAAACTATTTTGTTGTATATCCGATCTACACAAAGATGATGCCGATGGAAGCAATTATCGGTGCATATCAGGCGATTGTTCCATCCGTAAAAGAACTGTGGCAATGCCTGTTGTTCTTTAACGTACCATTTACATTTGTAAAGGGATTGTTCTCTGTGTTGATTACCATGGTTGTGTATAAAAAGATTTCACCAATCTTAAAAGGAAATGCATAATCCGTATTTTGTGAAAAACAAATAAGAAAAAAGGGTAGAAAAGCCTCAATTCAGATGATGCTGCAAGGATGCGTATCATAAGGATTGGGGCTTTTGATTTTGCGTCAGATATGATAAGATAGCAATCAGAAGTGGGCTTATATGGAGGAAGATTTATTATGTCAATAAAATTCGATATCAAATTAAACAGTGAGGATATGTATCGTTTTAATATGTATCATGCTTATACATCCGTGCAGGGGTGGTTGTCTCTTATCATGGGGATTTTGGTTATTGTAATTATAGCGATTTCAGAAGATTTACATGACTTTAGATTATCAGCACCATACTTTTTGCTGGCACTGATTTTTCTGCTTTATGTTCCATTGACATTGCGTATCCGTTCCAAACGTCAGATTCGTATGTCGAGTGCATTGAAGGATACCTTGCATTTTGAAATGCGTGATGAAGGAATTGCCGTCAGTACAGAACACGAAGAGGAAGAAGCTGTTTTGCCATGGGAAAGCATTTATAAGGCAGTGACAACAAAACACAATCTTTTGATTTATAGTAATCGTGTGAATGCGTATATTATTCCCAAAGCGCAGATCTCAGATAAACTGCCACAGATTTACGAGGCGTTGCGAAAGCATTGTGATGATTATCGATTACATATTAAGGGAGAATGATCAAGATGATAAAAGAGACATTTTCGCCAGAAGAGACACTGGCGTTTGGTGAGGAGCTCGGGAAAAATGCAAAGCCGGGGCAGGTATATACATTGATTGGCGATCTGGGTGTAGGAAAAACAGTACTTACCCAGGGGATTGCCAAAGGGTTGGGGATTGAGGAACCAATTTGCAGCCCAACCTTTACCATTGTACAGGAATATCATACAGGGCGTATGCCATTCTACCATTTTGATGTGTATCGCATTGGTTGTGTGGAAGAAATGGATGAGATTGGCTTTGAAGATTATGTCTATGGCGATGGATTGACGATGATTGAGTGGGCAAATCTGATTGAAGAGATTTTGCCAGAACAGTATCACCAGATTACCATAGAAAAAGATCTTGAAAAAGGATTTGACTATCGTAAAATTACCGTTGAGGAAGTGGAGAACGCATGAAGATATTAGGGATTGACGCATCAGGAATGGTTGCTAGTGTTGCAATTGTGGAAGATGGGATTGTCATTGGAGAATACAGTACAAACTTTAAAAAGACACATTCACAAACATTGCTTCCTATGTTAGAAGAAGTGAAAAAGATGATTTCGTTGGATTTGCAGACGATAGACGCCATTGCAGTGGCAGCAGGACCAGGTTCTTTTACCGGACTCCGTATTGGATCAGCAACAGCCAAAGGACTAGGACTTGCTCTGGATAAACCAATTGTTTCTATTTCCACGATAGAAGCATTGGCATATAATCTCTGGGGCAATGCAGCAGATGTTTGCCCGTTGATGGATGCCAGACGCAATCAGACATATACAGGTGTGTATCGATTTGAGGATGATGACATGGTGTGTGTGGTAGAACCATGTGCCGTTGATTTACATGAAATTATAGAAAAAATCAACGCTGAGGGAAGACCGGTTACTTTTTTAGGAGATGGTGTGCCGGTGTTTAAGGAACAGATTGAAACAGAATGTAATGTACCATTTACGTTTGCACCTGCGCATATGAACCGACAGCGCGCGGCTGCACTGTGTGCAAGAGCAGAGGCTTATGTTCGTGCAGGAAAAACACAGACAGCGGCAGAGCATAGACCGGAATATTTACGTTTGTCACAGGCAGAAAGAGAACGCATGGAAGCACAAAAAGGTGGCGAGGCATAATGAAAGTAACTATCCGTAATTGCCGGGAGATGGATATAGAACAAGTGGCTTGGATTGAACAAAACACCTTTAGTGAGCCATGGACAAAGGAAGGCTTTTTGGAGACATTGGCACAGCCGCATCCTATATTTATGGTGGCAGAAGAAAACAATGTGATTTGCGGTTACGGTATTTTATATTGCAACAGTGACGAAGGAGAAATTCCGACCATTGCAGTAGCACCTGATAAGCGGGGCTGTGGCATAGGAAAGCTTCTTTTGGATGCAATGCTTAGTGAAGCAGATATAAGAGGTGTGAAGCATGTATATTTGGAGGTGCGAAAAGGGAATCTGGCAGCACAAAAATTATATGAGCATTGTGGGTTTTTATGTGTTGGCATGAGAAAGAATTTTTATCAGAAGCCAGTAGAGGATGCACTTGTTATGGCTTTTCATAAGGAGGATATATGTTAGATGTTTGCTTGCTGGGAACGGCAGGGATGATGCCACAGCCACATCGATGGCTGACGGCAATGATGGCGCGATTTAATGGGAGTAGTTTATTGATTGACTGTGGAGAAGGTACGCAGATTGCTATGAAAGAAGCGGGCTTAAGTCCGAACCCAATCGACACGATTTGTTTTACCCATTATCATGCGGATCATATCAGTGGATTGCCGGGACTCCTATTATCTATGGGAAATTCGGACCGGACAGAACCGGTAACAATGATTGGACCCAAGGGACTAGAACGTGTTGTAAATGCGCTTCGTGTGATTGCGCCGGAGCTTCCTTTTGAAATTAAGTTTATAGAATTGACGGAAACCGAACAGACAATAGAGTTACATGGTTATCATATCCGGGCATATCGTGTGCAGCACAATGTTCCTTGCTATGGTTATTGTATTGAAATCCCACGTAGTGGACGTTTTGATGCGCAGGCGGCAAGTGCACTGGGACTTCCGGTGCAGATGTGGAGTCGTCTGCAAAAAGGTGAAACCATTACGCATGAAGGTAAAGTCTATACGCCGGATCTAGTGATGGGACCACCACGAAAAGGAATTAAAGTTGCGTATTGCACGGATACCAGACCGATTGATCGTATTGCAGAAAATGCGAAAGATGCAGATCTTTTTATTTGCGAAGGTATGTATGCGGAACCAGATAAGCTAAATAAAGCACGTCAGTATAAACATATGACGTTTTATGAAGCGGCAGAACTGGCAAAAAAGGCACAGGTAAAACAGATGTGGCTTACACATTTTAGCCCCTCATTAGTGGGTGCTAAGGGATACATGAAAGATGTGAAAAAAATATTTGCCGAATCTTATCTGGGTGAAGATGGAAAAATGGTGGAGTTGGATTTTTTGGAGGAATAGGCGATGAAAAAGGCATTACGTGTTGTGGTTTCTATTGCAATCTGTGTTGGACTTGTGTGTGGTTATTACTATTATCTTTTACACAGGAATGGAAACAAGACGGAAGAGACTACAGAGCAGACGACGGAAGTTGAAAAAATCATACAAAAAGATTTTGAAAAGAATTATCCCAAAACACCGCGTGAAGTGGTTAAATGGTATAACCGTATCATCACAGCCTTTTATGGCGAAGAATATACAGATGATGAATTAGAAGACATGGCAGATCAAGTGCGTATGCTGATGGATGATGAGTTACTGTCCTATAATCCGAGGGATACTTATATAAAAAATCTTAAGGCAGATATCGAGGATTATAAGACGAGAAAAAAGACGATTGTGCAATCTTCTGTTAGTGATAGCAATGATATCACCTATGCTACCGTACAGGGGGATTATTGTGCTTACGTTGATGCCTATTATTTTTCCAGGGAAGCAAGTGATTATAGTAGAACATATGAAGAATTTGTTTTGCGTAAGGATGATGATGGACATTGGAAGATTTTGACATTCCGTCTGATGGAGGGAGATTATAATGAGTGAGAAACAAGTGCGTATATTAGCAATAGAGAGTTCCTGTGATGAGACAGCGGCAGCTGTTGTCGTTAATGGCAGAGAGGTATTAAGCAATGTGATTTCTACACAAATCCCAATCCATACATTATATGGAGGCGTTGTGCCGGAAATTGCATCAAGAAAACATATTGAACGTATTAACCAGGTTATAGAAGAAGCATTAAAAGAAGCAAATACAACATTAGATGAAATCGATGCGATTGGCGTTACGTATGGCCCAGGACTTGTCGGTGCACTTTTGGTTGGGTTATCGGAAGCAAAGGCAATCAGTTTTGCAAAAGATATTCCACTTGTAGGAGTGCATCATATTGAGGGGCATATTTGCGCTAATTATATAGAAGATAAAACGTTAGAGCCACCATTTTTATGCCTGGTAGTTTCGGGAGGTCATACGCATCTTGTGCGTGTCAAGGATTATGGGGAGTATGAAATCCTTGGAAGGACAAGAGATGATGCGGCCGGAGAAGCATTTGACAAGGTGGCAAGAGCCATTGGTCTTGGGTATCCGGGCGGACCAAAGGTGGAGCAAAAAGCGAAAGAAGGAAATCCGCATGCGATTCCGTTCCCTGTGGCAAAAGTGCATGATAGCGCGTATGATTTTAGCTTTAGTGGATTAAAATCTGCCGTATTGAATTATATGAATGGTGCAAAGATGAAAGGCGAGGCAGTAAATGAAGCAGATATTGCTGCGTCATTTCAACAGGCAGTCATTGATGCGCTTGTAGGACATGCGATGCATGCATTGGATGAATATGGTGGAGATAAGCTTGCGCTTGCAGGAGGAGTGGCATCAAATGGTACACTTCGTGCAGCTATGCAGGAAGCATGTGAAAAACGTGGTGTAACGTTATATCATCCATCACCGATTTTGTGTACAGATAATGCAGCTATGATTGGTGCAGCAGCATATTATGAATATATGGCAGGACGTAGAGATTCTATGTCTTTAAATGCAGTACCTAATTTGGCATTAGGGGAACGTGTAGAATCATAAGAGGTTATATATATGGAAAGAATAGGAGCTGTAATTCTTGCAGCAGGTTCTGGTAAAAGAATGGGAGCAGACATGCCAAAGCAATACTTGCCGTTGTGCGGTAAGCCGGTTATGGTACATTGTCTGGAGGTATTTGAAAAAAGTCCAGTGGATGAGATCGTTTTGGTAGTGACACCGGGGGATGAGGCATATTGTAAACAAAATATGGTAGATGCATACCATATTACAAAGGTAAAGGCGATTGTACCAGGGGGAGCAGAACGATATGATTCTGTATACCAAGGGCTTCGTCATATGCAGTGCGATTATGTCCTGATCCATGATAGTGCACGTGCATTTGTTACGGAAGACATTATAAAAAGGTCAATTGCAGGCGCGAAAGAGTACGATGCGTGTGTTGTTGGCATGCCTGTGAAAGATACGATAAAGATTGCAGATGAGGAAGGCTGGGTGAATGCTACACCGAGAAGAGATTTGGTGTGGGGGATTCAGACCCCGCAGAGTTTTCGTTATGCATTAGTATATGAAGCGTATATGCGGTTACAGTCATGTGATAAGACTGGTGTTACGGATGATGCTATGGTTGTAGAAAAGATGATGGGAAAACGTGTAAAATTGCTGGAAGGATCCTATGAGAATATAAAGGTGACAACCCCGGAAGACCTGTTGTTAGGGGAAAGCATTATACAATCGCGAAAAAAGTAAAAAAATTCAAAAAAAGAATTGACAGGCATAAGGAAGTTTGATATTATTCTATTCGTGCTTGAAAAACACATCAACATAAACACATGGAGAGGTATCGAAGTGGTCATAACGAGGCGGTCTTGAAAACCGTTTGTCCGCAAGGGCACATGGGTTCGAATCCCATCCTCTCCGCTCATTAAAAATACAATTGAGTTTGAAATTTTTAAAGAGCGAATTAAATAACGTGTAATATATTCGGAGAAGTACCCAAGCTGGCCGAAGGGACACCCCTGGAAAGGGTGCAGGTCGTTAATAGCGGCGCGAGGGTTCAAATCCCTCCTTCTCCGCTCGCTCATCAGATGATGAACGAAATAAAATAAAAAAGTTGTTGACATGCACAGATGATTATGATAATATATCAGAGTTGCTGAAAACAACAAAGAACATTGATAACTGAACAGTGAATAACCTTGAAAGATTCTAAAGCGAACAAGTCCGCAGACAAGCAAAGCTTGTCAGAAGAAATCTCCGATTTCTTCCGGGTTACAAAAAAGATTTAGTTCGCGAGTAATAATTCAAGTCATCGAAAGATGAACGAACAGCTTTTAATAAAGCAAACCTTAAAAACAGTAAAACCTGAATCAAGATTCCGGTAGGAACTTGTTTCTGATTTAGAAAAGCCAGATATTCTGGCTGGATTAAAACTTTTAACATGAGAGTTTGATCCTGGCTCAGGATGAACGCTGGCGGCGTGCTTAAC
>OIWK01000007.1_pt1 | contig 160566 bp, 152 predicted proteins | sample 1587401 | NCBI WGS metagenome assembly OIWK01 (sample SAMEA3888911, study PRJEB22519) | human gut metagenome | biome: human gut; feature: human-associated habitat; material: faeces | place: Denmark | collected 2009 | reverse complement strand
CGCCGAGGACCATGTGGGCCGTTTCTTCGAGGGACTCGAAGGCTATCCCAACACGAAGGATGTCCACACCTTTTCGAGAACGGAGCTGATCCGGCTCTTCCATGAGGCAGGAAATTTCCAGCCGGAGTTCTACTATCCCTACCCGGATTACAAATTCCCCTTCTCCATCTACTCGGACGCTTACCTTCCGAGAAAAGGGGACCTCAAAGAAAATATCTGCAACTACGACCAGAGACGGCTTCTGCCCGATGAGCTTTGCAATCATAGGATTGGTACTGCTCATGGGAATCCGGGCATCGACCAGTTCGATGACGACGTCGATGACTTTCAGATTGTCTTCGATGAGCCGGCGGGCCTTGGCCATATGGCCGGGAAACCAGTTGATAATCATATATACTACCACCTTTCTATCTTCTATTCTACTGGATTCGGCAAAAACCGTCAAACACCTATCCGAAGATAGTCCGTGCTCTGCCTGATAATCGAAAAAAACAGGACCCGCGTGGAGCGGATCCTGTTTTTGTCTATCCTATGCCGTTGTATCGATCAGCCTTTACGGGTTGCCGTTAATTCCTGTACATGGGCAATGAAGTCGTCTACCGGCTGTGCACCGATATCACCTTTGGCGCGGTCGCGGATGGAGAGGGTATTGTTTTCCATTTCCTTATCGCCGATGACAGCCATGTAGGGAACTTTTTCCATCTGGGCCTTGCGAATCTTGTAGCCAATTTTTTCATTGCTTTCGTCTACTTCTACGCGGATACCCATCTTCTTGAATTTCTTGCGCAGTTCCTTGGCATAGGCCAGATGTTTGTCCGAAATGGGCAGGAATTTGACCTGTACCGGAGCCAGCCATACGGGGAAGGCACCGTTGTAGTTTTCAATGAGGATGCCCAGGAAACGTTCGACTGAACCGAAGACGGTACGGTGAACCATGACCGGACGATGTTTCTGGCCATCTTCGCCGATGTAAGTCATGTCGAAACGTTCCGGCATGAGCATATCGAGCTGGATGGTACCGCACTGCCAGGTACGGCCGATGGAGTCTTTCAGGTGGAAATCCAGTTTCGGGCCGTAGAATGCGCCGTCGCCTTCGTTGATGACGTACGGGATGTGGCGTTCTTCGATGACATCATGCAAGGTCTTGGTAGCCAGTTCCCAGATTTCGTCGGAGCCCATGGAGTCTTCCGGACGAGTGGACAATTCGACGTGGTATTCCAGACCGAACTGTTTGTATGCCTTGTCGAAGAGGTCCATGACGCCGGAGATTTCTTCTTTCATCTGGCTCGGCAGCATGAAGATATGGGCATCGTCCTGAGTGAAGCAGCGGACGCGGAACAAGCCGTGGAGGGCACCGTGGAGTTCGTGACGATGGACCAGGCCGAGTTCAGCCATGCGCATGGGGAAATCACGATAGCTGTGGACATTGCTCTTATAGACCAGGATGCCGCCGGGGCAGTTCATCGGTTTGATGGCATAGGGCTGTTCATCGATGGTGGTGAAATACATGTTATCGCGGTAGTGATCCCAGTGGCCGGACTGTTCCCAGAGGTGACGGTTGAGGATCAGCGGTGTCATGATTTCATCGTAATCGGCTTCGTCATGGAGTTCATGCCAAAACTTGAGCAGGTTGTTGCGCAAGATCATTCCCTTGGGATGGAAGAACGGGAAGCCCGGGCCTTCTTCGTGGAAGCTGAACAAGTCGAGCTGTTTGCCCAATTTGCGATGGTCGCGTTTTTCAGCTTCTTCCATCATCTTCAAGTATTCATCGAGTTCCGATTTCTTTTCAAAAGCGGTACCGTAAATACGCTGGAGCATCTTGTTGTGTTCATCACCGCGCCAGTAAGCGCCGGCAACGGTACGCAGTTTGAAGGCCTTGACGGCGCCTGTCGAAGCGCAGTGCGGACCGGCACAGAGGTCGACGAAGTCGCCCTGGCGGTAGAGGGAGATGACAGCATCTTCCGGAAGGTCTTCAATGAGTTCTACTTTATAATCCTGACCGGCGTCTTTGAAGAGCTTCAAAGCATCGGCGCGGGACAAGACTTCTTTAGTGATAGGGAGGTTTTCTTTGACGATCTTGGCCATTTCAGCTTCGATAGCGGCGAAGTCTTCCTGTGTGAAACGGTGTTCTGTATCGAGGTCGTAGTAGAAACCGTTTTCAATGGACGGGCCAATAGCAAATTTAACACCCGGGAAGAGGTGCTGGATAGCCTGAGCCATGACATGAGATGCTGTATGGCGGAGGGTATCTTTCCCTTCCTGGTCGGCGAAGGTGAGAAATTCAACGGTCGAACCGTCGACGATAGTTTCACGGAGGTCCGTGACTTCACCATTGACTTTTGCTACTAATACTTTCTTTGCAAGACTGTTGCTGAGCTGTTTGACAGCTTCGGCAAGAGAGATGCCATCGGGAAACTGTTTTTTGCTTCCGTCTTTTAATACTAATTCTGCCATTACAAACATCCTCCTTAATAAAAAAAAGCTCTCGTCCTCAAGGGACGAGAGCTTAACTCACGTGGTTCCACCCTAGTTCACCAGAAAAAAATTCCGATGTACTCAAGCGCGATAACGGGGCGACCGGAATCCCCTACTCAATTCGGAGACTCAGCTCCAAGGCGGTAACTCGCTAGGCTTCATAAGGCACTCACACCACTGTGCCTCTCTCTGGAATAAAGGGACTATCGAGTCATATCCTTTTCAAAGCTTCTTACATATCTCTATGTATGCGTAAATTATACGGCACGAGATGAGGCTTGTCAAGGGTGTGGTGTGCAAAGGTTTCGGATATTATACAAATATTCGTCTGGCAATCGTTTGTCGTGGGTCGTTTGCCGTAGTTCGAAGAATATTCGCCAAACGGCAAACGCCAAACGAACCACAAAAAGGCTACTGCAAATGCAGTAGCCTTTTTATTATGCACGGTTAGATAACTTATGCAATGCCTTTCTGTTTCTTGATGGCTTCTGTGAGGAGCGGGAGAACTTTGAAGACATCGCCTACGATACCATAGTCGCAGACTTTGAAAATCGGAGCATCTTCGTCTTTGTTGATAGCGATGATGCAGTCAGAACCAGTCATGCCTGCCAAGTGCTGGATAGCACCGGAAATAGCGCATGCAATGTAGATCTTCGGACCAACTGTTTTACCAGTCTGGCCAACCTGATGGAGAGCATCAATCCAGCCAGCGTCAACAGCTGCACGGGATGCACCAACAGCGCCGCCGAGGACGTCTGCACATTCTTTGAGGATACCGGTCTTGAACGGTTCTTCACTGTTCATGCCACGGCCGCCAGCAACGATAACGTCAGCGTCTTCGATTTTAACGCCTTCGCCGCCCAATTTGATGAGTTCGACGAATTTGGTCATGAAGTCAGCATCGGAGAGGTTAGCTTTCTTTTCGATAACTTCGCCAGTTGCAGAAGGATCTGCTTCCGGTTTTTTGAAGACATGCGGACGGACAGTACCCATCTGCGGACGGTTGTCCGGGCAGATGATTTCAGCCATGATGTTGCCGCCGAGAGCCGGACGGGTCCATACGATGGTCTTTTTGTCGTCGTCAACGCCGAGCTGCGTGCAGTCAGCGGTGAGGCCAGTCTTCAAGGAGTTAGCGACACGCGGGCCGAGGTCACGGCCGATGTTGGTAGCGCCAACGAGGAATACGTTCGGTTTTTCTTCATGGAAGAAATCGCAAATAACTTTTGCATAAGCCGTCGTATTGTAATGTTCGAGCTGAGGATCATCATAAACGTATACTTTATGAGCACCGTGAGCGATAAGTTCCTGAGCCAACGGTTTTACGTCTTTACCAATGAGGATTGCACCGACTTCGTCGCCGATGGTGTCAGCCAAGATGCGAGCCTGGCCCAACAATTCGAAAGATACATCACGTAATTTGCCTTCGAACTGTTCAGCAATTACATAAATGCCTTTATATTCTGCTAAATCCATTTTCACTGTTCCTCCTTAGATTAAATGATTTTCTGGGCAACCAGTTTTTCCATGACCTGGTCGACGATTGCCTGTTCGTTGTCATCTTCAACTTTGAGAACGAGACCACCGGATCTCTGAGGCGGTGTGAAAATCTTACGGACTTTAGTCGGAGAGCCAGACAAACCGATCTGAGCGTCGTCAGCTGCAACAGCAGCAGCGTCCAAGTTCGGGATTTCGCGGCGTTTTGCTTTCATCGTGCCACGAATGGTCGGGAAACGCGGTTCGTTCAAGTCTTTAACAGCGGTAATCAATACCGGGAAGTTAGCTTCTGTTACGATGTAGCCTTCTTCGTTTTCCTGCTGAACAGTAACTTTGTCGCCTTCGACTTTGATGTCGCGGGCATACGTAATCTGAGGAATACCGAGTTCGCAAGCGATCTGCGGGCCAACCTGTGCGGTATCGCCGTCAATAGCCTGTTTGCCGCAGAGGATGATATCGAACTGTTCGATACCTTTGTCAGCAGCCAATTTTTTGATAGCCTGTGCCAAAGCATAGCCCGTAGCTAACGTATCGGAACCACCGAGTTTGCGGTCGGACAGAAGATAAGCATCGTCAGCGCCCATTGCAAGGCCTTCACGAAGAACGTCTTTTGCCTGATCAGGACCCATCGAAAGTAACGTAATCTTTACGTCTTTGTCAGCATCTTTCAACTGAAGAGCTGCTTCCAGAGCATTCTGGTCGAAGGGGTTAAAAATGTTAGGAACACCAGCACGAATGACGGTATGTTTTACGGGGTCAATCTTAACTTCTGCTGTGTCCGGAACTTGTTTGACACATACCAATATTTCCATTTACGTTTGCCTCCTAAAATCTTTTTTATGTAACAGGCTTGGCTTGGTGCCAAGCCTGCATCATAAACTTCACTTATCTTAACAGAGCACCGCCTGTAACCATGAGCTGAACTTCGTTCGTGCCTTCGTAGATCTGAGTAATCTTAGCATCGCGCATATGACGAGCAACCGGATATTCTTCGCTGTAGCCATAGCCGCCGAAGATCTGGACAGCTTCGGTCGTTACGCGCATAGCGACGTCGGAAGCAACGCGTTTTGCGATAGCAGCGTCAACGGTGAAGGGTTTGCCTTCCTGTTTCTTGCAAGCAGCTTTGTAAACGAGGTTACGAGCAGCTTCGATCTGCATCTTCATGTCAGCCAGTTTGAAGGAAATGGACTGGAATTTGCAGAGCGGTTTGCCGAACTGTACACGCTGTTTGGAGTATTCAACAGCATCTGCCAAAGCAGCTTCTGCAATGCCGAGAGCCTGAGCAGCAACGCCGATACGGCCGCCGTCCAAGGTCATCATAGCAATCTTGAAGCCTTTGCCTTCTTCGCCGAGCATGTTTTCAGCCGGAACTTTGACGTCCTGGAATACGAGTTCCATGGTCTGCGAAGTATGGATGCCCATCTTGTCTTCTTTCTTGCCGTAAGTAAAGCCCGGAGTACCGTCTTCGAGGATGAAGGCTGTAATGCCGTGGTTGCCTTTGCTCTTATCGGTCATAGCGAAGACGATGTAGATGTCAGCAACGCCGCCGTTGGTGATGAAGATCTTGGAGCCGTTCAACGTGTAAGTGCCGTCATCGTTCTTAGTAGCAATGGTCTGCTGGCCGGAAGCATCAGTACCTGCGTTCGGTTCGGTCAAGCCGAAAGCGCCGAGTTTAGTGCCTTCAACCAAAGGAACGAGGAATTTTTCTTTCTGAGCTTCTGTACCGAACTGCCAAATCGGGTTAGCGCAAAGGGAAACCGTTGCCGACAAGGTGATAGCAACACCAGCGTCATATTTAGCCAATTCTTCAACAGCGAGGATGTAGCTCAAAACGTCGCCGCCGTCATCGCCGGAACCGCCGTATTTTTCTTCGAAGTAAGCGCCGGTAATACCGAGGCTGAGCAATTCGTCGATGAGTTCTTTGTCATAAATACCTTTGTGGTCGCGTTCCGTAACGGTCGGTGCTAATTTCTTTTCGCCGAAATCATGAGCGAGTTTTAAGAAGTCCTGTTGAATATCTGTTAAGTTAAAATCCATGATGTTTCCACTCTCCTTAGTGTATAGTTAGTTTAGTAAAGCCATAAGATAAAAACCTGAACACTGAGGCGATACATTTCCAGGCAGGAAATCCTGTTTGGATATATATTCACACCGCCTCACTGCTTACAAGTGCATTGTACAACTTTTCACATGTTAAATCAATAGCAAAAAGCCTATAAACCACAATATCACTATTCCATTTTCTCATCCTAAAACTTTAACAAGACTTTTTTGTACTAATAGAGGTAAAAAGATTAAAATCTTCTTGACACGGTACGCCTTGTTTTTCCAATATACGTCATTGTACGTATACCTAACTATACTGGTTACAAATATTAAGGAAAGCTTACTGTTGTATTATAGCACGGATACCCCGGAAGTTGTCAAGGATATGTGCTGTAATTCCCCAAATTTTATAATTTTCATACGTATAAATCTTTACGTTATAAGTACGGCGCGGTTTCCAGCCCTTCTGGGATGACAGGGCCAGACCTTTCGGAAAGCCCGGTGCCGGCCGGGTGGCCAGTTCGATGCGGCCGATTTCCGGGTCATGCTCGTCGAACCAGGCTAAGGGAACGGTAAAAGTATGGTCCACTTCCCCCTGGCTGAGGACAAACCGGTCCGTATCCATATAAGCGGCAAAGGGCCATACCGTGACGCCTACAGGCGATTCCATGTAATCCAAAGGGCCCCAGACGTGGATATGAGACGGATCGACGCCGAGTTCTTCATTCGTTTCCCTGAGGGCCGCTGCCAGGGCGCTGTCGTCGCCATCGTCGATACGGCCGCCGGGGAAACAGACGTCGCCAGGCTGCCAGCCCAGCTTGCTGCTGCGCACTTCGAACACGACCTGTTCTTGCCCGTCTTTGTAAATAATCGGTACTAAGACGGCACAAGCCCGCGTATTCATGCAGGTATTCTGACGGACAACGCGGTCCGGCCAGGGCTTAAAAGCGTTCATAGACGACTCCCTTCTAATAAAAAGACTAAGTTCAAAGAAGTACAAAGTAAAAGAGGCTGTCTTTACGCGACAACCTCTTTTGAATTTTAACTATTTTATGACGATGTTGATGATTTTCTTCGGTACGACGATGAATTTAACCACTTTCTTATCGCCAATAAATTCCTTGATATGCGGTAAGGCCAGGACTTGTTCCTGCAAAGCGTCCTTATCGATATCGACGGCGACGGTCAGGCGGTCGCGGACCTTGCCATTGATCTGGACAGGCAGTTCGATTTCGTCGACGACGAGAGCCGATTTGTCGACTTCCGGCCAATCCTGAGCATGGACGCTGCCTTCAAAACCGCAGAGCTGCCAGAGTTCTTCCGTAATATGCGGCGTGAACGGTGCCAGGAGCTTGAGCAGGTTCTTGTTGGCTTCCAGGGCAACGGCCTTATGGATGGTCTTGTTAGCGCCGACATAGGCATGCATGGCATTGACGTATTCCATGATCGAGCTGACAGCCGTATTGAGGCCGTAGTTGCCATCGGTACCGCGGATATCTTCGGTGACCTTGGCCAGGGCCTTAAATTCCTGGAAACGCAGTTCTTTTTCAGCTTCTGTGTAATCCGTCCCATCCTGACCGGCTTTAGCCAGATCCTGGAACTGGTGGACAATGCGCCATACGCGATTCAGGAAGCGGTACGAACCTTCGACGCCCTGGTCGGACCAAGCCAGGTCGCGTTCAGGCGGAGCGGCGAAGAGGATGAACAGGCGGGCCGTGTCGGCACCGTATTTAGCGATGATTTCTTCCGGCGAGACAATGTTGCCTTTGGATTTACTCATCTTGCTGCCGTCGAGGAGGACCATGCCCTGTGTCAGGAGGCGTTCAAAAGGTTCGACGTTGTCAACGAGGCCGGCATCATAGAAGACTTTCATGAAGAAACGGGAATACATGAGATGCAGGATAGCGTGTTCGATGCCGCCGATATACTGGTCGACGTTCATCCAGTGGTTGGCTTTCTCAGGATCCCAGGCTTTTTCATCATTGCGGGCATCGGTGTAGCGGAGATAGTACCACGACGAGCAGACAAAGGTATCGATGGTATCCGTTTCACGCGTAGCCGGGCCGCCGCACTTCGGGCACGTGCAGTGGACGAAGTGTTCACTCGTAGCCAGCGGCGATACGGCACCGGCTGTGAATTTGACGTCTTCCGGCAGCTTGACCGGCAGCTGGTCTTCCGGTACGAGCTGTTCGCCGCATTTCGGGCAGTAGATGATAGGAATCGGAGCGCCCCAATAGCGCTGACGGGAAATGAGCCAGTCGCGCAGACGATAGTTGACGCGGCGTTTTCCTAAGCCCTTTTCTTCCATGTAGTCGATGATGGCTTTCATGGCCTTATGCATTTCCATACCCGTGAAAGGACCGGCATTGACCAGGACGCCGTCTTTGTCTTCATAGGCATGGTCCATTTCTTCCAGCTTCAGTTCGTGGTCTTTCGGCTGCAAGGTAATGATTTTAGGGATGTTGTATTTCGTAGCGAACATCCAGTCACGCTGGTCACCGGTCGGTACGCCCATGACGGCGCCAGTCCCATAATCGTAGAGGACGTAGTTGGTGATCCAGATCTGGACACTCTTGCCCGTGAGCGGATGGACGCAGTCGATGCCGGTATACATGCCGACTTTTTCCGATTCTGTGCTCGTCCGTTCGATATCGCTGGTATTGCGTACTTTTTCGCAGAAAGCTTCCAGTTCGGCCTTCTTGGGATTGTTTTCCAAAAGCTTGTGGACCAAGGGATGTTCCGGCGGCAGGACGACGAAAGTGACCCCATAAATCGTGTCCGGACGCGTCGTGTAGACGGCGACTTTTTCCTTCAGACTGGGGATATCGAAACTAAATTCCAAGCCTTCACTGCGGCCGATCCAGTTCTTCTGCATGGTCTTGACGCGTTCCGGCCACCCCGGCAGGAGCTTCAAGTCTTCCAGCAGGCGGTCGGCATAATCGGTGATCTTGAAGAACCACTGTTTCAGGTCCTTTTTGACGACCGGCGTGTCGCAGCGCCAGCATTTACCTTCGATGACCTGTTCGTTGGCCAGGACGGTGTTGCATTTTTCGCACCAGTTAACTTTCGCTTCTTTGCGGTAAGCCAGGCCCCGTTTGTAGAGCAGTTCAAAGATCCACTGCGTCCATTTATAGTATTTTTCATGGCACGTAGCGACTTCGCGGTCCCAGTCATAAGACAGGCCCAGCGCCTTCTGCTGGCGCGTCATGTTGGCGATGTTGCTGTATGTCCATTCTGCGGGCGGGATATTGTGCTTGATAGCTGCGTTTTCTGCAGGCATACCGAAAGCATCATAGCCCATAGGATGCAAGACGTTATAACCGTTCATGCGGCGATAACGGGCAATGACGTCACCAATCGTGTAATTGCGGACATGTCCCATGTGCAGATTCCCCGACGGATACGGGAACATTTCCAATACGTAATACGGCGGCTTGCCGTTGTCTTCGCTGCAGCAGTCGCATTTACTTTCTTCCCATACGTGCTGCCATTTCTTTTCTATTTCCTGTGGAATATACTTTTCCAATTGTGAGAGCCTCCTATCCTGCCCCAGTCAAAATACAGACAGTCTGTATTACAGCGTCTTGAGTATTATTATAGTGGCAGGGCGGCGTCAAGTCAATTCATGTTTTGCAAAACGCTGCCAAAAATGTAACGGTTCAAAGCCCTTGCGCCAGAAAGCGGCACCGCCCAAGCCATATGCCTGGACCAGTCCGGCCTTGGCTTTCAAGGATTTTTCATCTTCGAACCAGATCTTGACGGTTCCCGTCGTCAGGGGGAGTTCCAGGTAATAGAGCTGCAGATCGTCATTCCAGACGACATAATCTTTATAAGCCTTGAGGATATCTTCGCTGTCGGCCATGGTCAGGGTGCGGACAAAGAGCTTGCTCTTGCCGCTTCCCTTATGGGCCGAAGACGTCGATGGTGTCGTCGTCAGCTTTTTGGGCGCCGTCTTGATATGGCGCGGCAGGACGCGGCGCTTATACGTTTCCCCGTCAAGTTCGACCGGCATGATGACCGGCTGTTTGACCCGGCGGGCATTTTCCTGTTCTGCCGTCACGACCTGGACCAACATCGGCAAAGCGGGCGTTTCGGCTGCTTCGGTCTTTGCCTCGCCGTATTTCACACCTTTCATCGGCGGTGCGCCGACGACAGCCGGCCAGTCGCGGATATCTTTCGGTAAGTCGCGGCCATCGCTGGATTCATACCACAAGCGCATGTACAGGGGCATGCCCAGGAGGACTTTCGAAGGCGGTACGAGATCGATCGTATTCTGCACAGCCCGTTCGACCCAGGGATAGGAAGCGACAGGACCGGCTTTGGCGCTGCTCCGGCCGAACTGGTCATAGGCCATGACCATGAGGTAGTCGAGATGCGGGGCCAGGGCCGCCCGGTCATAGACGAGGGACCAGTTGGGACTGTCCGAAAGAGGCGTGACATCCATGGAAAGCTTGATGCCGTAGGCATGGCAGGCCTGGGAAATCTTGGCTACAAAAGCCGTCAAAGCGTCTTTATCGCTGTAATTGATGTTTTCAAAATCGATGTTATATCCTTTGAAATCATATAATAAAGCGTAGCCGACGAGCTGGCGGACCATGGTATCCTGGAGGCGGCTGTTGCTCAGGATCTGATGGGTCAGTTTGGGGTTGAAATTATTGTCGAGCAAAGGCCACATGGCGTATCCCTTGCTGGTATACGTCGAAGCCAGCATATCGAAGTCGGGATTGCGCAGTTCGATGCCGCTTTCAGTCAGGCGGAAAGCGCAGGGAGACATGACAGGCTGGTGTGTCTGTAAGGACGGCAGGTTGGCGTCTTCCTTCATGACAGGGTCCCAGAAGAGGACCGTCCCCATCTTCCCTTCTTTCACTGCTGCCGGGGCCGCATCCTGCACCTCGCGGAGTTCCGGTACCGTATGGACGGGCTGGGACGGCGGCAGGAGTTCGTTCTTTTCTGTCGTCCCGTTGCCCAGGACATAGCTGATGCCCAGTGGACGGCGGACATGGCGGATATTGATGGTCCGGCCGCCGCTGACAGCCCGTCCCGGCAAGGTCAGCTGTACATTTTCATTCTGCCAGGCCGTCGAACCGTTCCGGGCCTTCGGCAGGCGGAACCAGTACGTCCCCTTGGCGTGGTCGGCTTCGCGGATGCCGTATTGTTCCAGCGCTTTATCCGAGACGAGCCAGCGGCCCTGGTCTTCGACGATTTCTAAATCTTTGATGGCTTCATTGGGAATCGGATTGGACACGACAGGCACGCTGAAAGCCGGGTCCGAGGCCTTGGCACTGTCGGTGACCGGGCCATTGGCCAAGGAAACAGCGCTCAGGGACAGACAGATCAAGGCGGCCAGGCAGGACGTCCGCATAACATGGTTGTATTTCATCGTCATTTGCTCCTCATGAGGATTGGAAAAAACTCTTCAATCCTGTATAATTCTATGGTAACCGTGAACCTATTCAGGTTCTGTTCACATTGTTTCATTATACCACAACAAAGGGGTGTTTTATATTGCATCAATATCTATTTTTTATCGGTTCTTTCCCGATCCGGGCTTACGGGTTGTTGTTCATGCTGGGCATCGTCTCTGCCGGTATCACGGCTTACTATATCATGAAGCACGACGGCCGGGGCTGGCACGTCCACATCTTTGATTTCACCATGTACTGCGGCCTGTCAGGCATCGTCGGCGGCCGGCTGTGGGACGTCTTCTTCTTCGACTGGCCGTACTACCACAACCACCTGGCAGAAATTCCCTACGTCTGGCAGGGCGGCATGGCCATCCAGGGCGGCCTGCTCTTTGGCGCCGTCGCCGGCATCGTGTATACCAAATACCATCACATCGACACCTGGGCCTTTGCCGACCTCCTGGCACCGGCTATCATCCTGGGCCAGTCCATCGGCCGCATGGCCAATCTCATGAACGGCGACGCCTTCGGCCATCCTACAGGCGGTGACTTCGGCATCGTCTATCCCGACACGACGCTGGCTTATCACACCTACGGCAGTCAGCCCTTGTGGCCGGCCGAAGTCTGGGAAGGACAAATAGACGTCCTGGTCTTCGTCGCCCTGCTCCTCTACAGCTGCTTTCCTCACAAGAAGGGGCAAGTATTCTGCCTGTACGTCATGCTCTACGCCGTCGAACGCTTCTTCTTAGAATTTCTCCGCGGCGACTACGTCAACCTGACATTAGGCTTGAAATCGGCTCAGATAACTAGCGTCATCGCCTTTGTCATCGCTCTGGTCATTTTCATCGTTCTACAGTTCAAGGGGAATGTGGATGAAAAAATCAGTGGCTAGTGGTTCGTGGTTCGTGGCCTGTTGGCTGCATCGTAGGGGCCGTCCTGAAAGGCGGCCCGCCTGAATTTCTGTACACGCAAAAGAGGCTGTTGCATTAAGCAAAAACATGTGCTTAATGCAACAGCCTCTTTTGATTTACGGGATTCCCACAAACGGGACGCTGGCGAGTATCTCCTACTTTTCTTCCCGTTCCAGGGCATCTTTCAGGGTATGCCATGCCAGAACGGCGCATTTTACGCGGGCCGGCATGTTGGAGATGTTCTTCAGAGCGATGGCATCTTCCAGTTCTTCCAACTTGTCATCATCTGTGACTTCCCGTTTGATCATATCCAGGAAGAGGTCGACCAGGCGCAGGGCTTCTTTGACGGTCTTGCCCTTGATGAGGTCGATCATGATGTCCGCCGAAGCCTGGCTGATGGCACAGCCGTGGCCGGTATAGGCGGCGTCTTTGATGACGCCGTCCTGGATGTCGGCCTGGAGGGTGATGTCATCACCACAGCTGGGGTTATGGCCGTGTTCGCTGAGGTTGGCATCTTCCAGGGGATGTTTGTTTTCCTGACACTGATTGTGTTCCAAGATGATGTCGGAATACAATTCGTTCATATTTTCCATGACTCTCTACCTCCTTAGTCTTTAAAACCCATCTGCTTGCGGACGAGGGGCAGTTTTTCCAGGAAGTAATCGACTTCTTCCAGGGTATTGTAGATATAGAAGCTGGCACGGTTGGAAGCTTCTACGCCCAAATGAGCACCTAAAGGCTGAGCGCAGTGGTGGCCTGAACGGATGGCGATGCCGAAGCTGTCCAGGATGGTCGCTGCGTCATGAGGATGGACGCCGTCGATGGTGAAGGTGATGACGCCAGTCTTTTCAGCCGGATCCGAGCTGCCGATGATATGGATATGGGGAATCCTCTTCATCCCTTCCAGGCAGTGGCGGGTCAGTTCTTCTTCATGGGCTTCGATATTGTCCATGCCCAAATCTTCCAGATAGTCAATAGCAGCGTGCAGGGCAACGGCGCCTTCGACGTTCTGGGAACCTGCTTCAAATTTAAAGGGCAGTTCGTTGAACGTCGTCGACTGTTCTTTGACGTATTCGATCATATCGCCGCCGAGGAGGAACGGTTCCATGCCTTCCAAAATGGCTTTCTTGCCGTAGAGGACGCCAATGCTGGCAGAGCCGCACATCTTGTGGCCGGAGAAAGCGAAGAAGTCGCAGTCCATATCCTGGACGTCGGTCTTCATATGCGGCGTCGACTGCGCGCCGTCGACGATGGCAATGGCACCGACAGCATGGGCTTTGGCGACGATTTCCTTGACCGGGCGTTTCATGCCGAAGACGTTGCTGACGGCGGCAAAGGCGACGATTTTCGTCTTGTCGTCGATCTTGGCCAGGTCTTCTTCGGTGAAGTGGCCTTCTTCGTCGAGGTACATATAATCGAGTTCAGCCCCGGTCTTCTGGCAGACGCGCTGCCACGTGACCAGGTCGGAATGATGTTCCGAAATGGGAATGACGATCTTATCGCCCTTCTTCAGGCGCGGTTCTGCATAGCTGCGGGCTACGAGGTTCAGCGCTTCTGTCGTATTGCGGACGAAGATGACTTCTTCCGTCGAAGCGGCATTGATGAATTTACGGACTGCTTCGCGGGCTTCGTCGTACAATTCACCGGCTTCGATGCTGAGGACGTGGGCGCCGCGATGGGGATTGCCGTTGTGGTGTTCCAGGAGGTCTACGATGGCGTGGATGACCTGGTACGGTTTCTGCGTCGTCGCAGCATTATCAAAGTAAACGATCTGATGTCCATTATGGACTTTAGTCAAGATGGGGAAATCTTTGCGTACATTTAGCATGACAATCACCTTTCTTGCGGCAGAACTGCATCTTTTCACGGACAGCCTGGAGCGCTCTATTTTCTAAATCTTTATCACCCAAAGCATCGATGACCGGGCGGATGTTCGATTCGACGATGATCAGCTGGGCACCGCTTTCGTTGAAGCCGCGGCTCATGAGGTAGAAGAGCTTGTCTTTATCGATCTGGCCGGCACTGGAAGCGTGATTCCCGACAACGTCATCTTCTTTGCAGAGGAGGAGCGGTACGGAAATGGAATGGACCTTCGGGCTGAGCAGGATGCACGTATCCGATTCGGAGCCGACAGCCTTCTTGCCGCCGCGGAGGAAGTCGATGGTACCGCGGAAGAATTTCTTCGACGTGTCGAGAAGAGCGCCTGTCGTCAGGATATCCGTATTGGTCTTGACGCCCTGCGTCGGAACCCAGTAAGAGAAGTCAACGATCTGATCGTCATGGCCCAGGTACATGGCCTGGCTGTTGAAATTACTTTCATCCTGCATGAGGTCTGTCTTGTAGTAGACAATGGCTGCTTTGCCGCCCAATTCGGCACTGACGTAGTCGATGGTGCTTTCTTTGCCGGCATCGCCATAGCGGTGTTCGACGTGGCGGACGTGTTCGCCGTTGAGCTGGACCTTGCTGATTTTGACGTGAGCGCCTTCGCCGGTCTTGACGAAGGTCAGGAAATTGACGGAACCGTCTTCGGCATCGCCGTCAAATTCCAGATAAACGGTCAAGTCGCTGTGGGCAGCCGCTTCGATTTTGAGCTGTGCCGTGAGCTGAGGCATATCGGCGCTGAGGCTGTATTTGAGATGGACCGACCCTTTCTGGTTTTCGCCGACGCTGACGGCGCAGCCGGAATTGGCCTGGTTCAGTGCTTTTTGAAGTTCTTCCGCATTGGAACCCTGGAAATCATTGAGGCCTACAATCTGGTTGCCTTCATAGAAAGCGACGGCTGCTTCGCCATCGTGACGTTCTTCCGGCGTGTAAGCCGGGAGAGCCTGGGCTTTCAAGGGGTCCAATTCCAAGTGATTGACCTTCATCCAGCGGAAGGTCGGACGCGGGAGTTGGTTGTACTGGATTTTTTCTGTCTTTACTGCCATGATGTTCCTCCTCCCCTATTTCAACGAACCTTTGAGTTCGAGATTGATCAGGTTGTTCATTTCGACGGCATATTCCAGAGGCAGGGCCTTGGATACCGGTTCGACGAAGCCCCGGACGAGCATAGCCCGCGCTTCATCTTCGCTGAGGCCGCGGCTCATGAGGTAGAAGATAGCATCATCGGAAATGCGGCCGATGGAAGCTTCATGGCCGAGGTCGATATTGTCGTTCTTGACGACGATAGCCGGAATCGTATCGGACTGCGATTCTTCGTCGAGCATGAGCGATTCGCAGCTGACGTTGGCTTTGGCGCCGTCAGCCGGCGGATTGATGACGACACTGCCGCGATAGATGCAGACGCCGCCGCTCTTGCTGATGGATTTGGAGTTGATGTTGCTCGTCGTATTCGGCGCATTGTGGACGACTTTCGAACCCGTATCGAGGTACTGGCCCTTGCCGGCAAAGGTGACGCCGGTAAATTCGCAATGAGCGCCTTCGCCCTGGAGGATACTCATGGGATAGAGGCACGACGTGTGGGAGCCGAAGGAACCGGTGACCCAGTTGATAGTGCCGTTCTTGCCGACGATGGCCCGTTTGGTATTGAGGTTGTACATATTCTTGGACCAGTTTTCGATGGTCGAATAGGTCAGGGATGCATCGTCACCGATAAACAATTCAACGCAGCCCGCATGAAGGTTGGCGACATTGTATTTCGGCGCCGAACAGCCTTCGATGAAGTGGACCTTGGCTCCCTTTTCGACGATGATCATGGTATGTTCGAACTGGCCTGCACCCGGTGCATTGAGACGGAAATAGCTCTGCAGCGGGATGGAGACGTCGACGCCGGCCGGTACATAGACGAAGGAGCCACCGGACCAGACGGCACCGTGAAGGGCGGCGAACTTGTGATCCGTCGGCGGGACGAGCTTCATGAAGTGGGCCTTGACGATGTCTTCATATTTTTCAAGGGCCGTATCGAAGTCGGTGTAGACGACGCCCTGCTGGACCAGTTCGTCTTGGATGCTGTGATAGACGACTTCCGAGTCGTACTGGGCGCCGACGCCGGCGAGGGATGTCTTTTCGGCTTCCGGGATCCCCAGGCGGTCGAAGGTATCTTTGATGTCATCCGGTACGTCGTTCCAGTCAGCTTTCATCTGAGCGTTCGGGCGGACGTAGGTGACGATGTTATCCATATCGAGTTCGCTGATATCCGGACCCCAATCAGGATATTCCATATGGTTGAAGATGTCCAGCGATTTGAGGCGGAAATTGAGCATCCATTCCGGTTCGTGTTTCTTTTCGGAAATTTCGCGGACGATATCTTCCGTCAGGCCGGCATCGGTCTTATAGGAATAGGTGAAATCTTTCTTAAAATTATACATATTGCCGAAATCAGCAAAGGTATCGATTTTCTGACGTTCTTCTGCCAGTTTTTCTTTTTCCTGTTCGACAAGTTTTTCTTTGTTATCAGCCATAGCTGTACCTCCTACTATCCTTTGTATGCGTCGTAGCCGTTGGCTTCAATAGCCTGGATGAGCGATGCATCGCCGGTCTTGACGATCTTGCCGTCGATGAGGATATGAACGAAATCAGGTTTCAAGTGCTGTAAAATTTCACTGTGGTGGGTAATGACCAGGATAGAATTATTTTCATTGTGGTACTTCGATACCGTTTCCGATACGATGCGGACAGCATCGACGTCGAGGCCCGAGTCGATTTCGTCGAGCATGGTCAGTTTCGGTTCGAGCATGCACATCTGGAGGATTTCCGTCTTTTTCCGTTCGCCGCCGGAGAAACCATCGTTGACATAGCGTTCGGCATAGGATTTATCCATTTTCAGCTGTTCCATCTGAGCGTGGAGCTTCTTGCGGAACGGCATGATGCGCTGCTGCTGGCCCGATACAGTGCTCTTGGCGTTACGGATGAAGTTTTCAACGGAAATGCCCTGGACAGCGATGGGCTGCTGGAAGGCCATGAAGATGCCTGCTTTGGCGCGTTCGTTGACGGGAGCGTCCGTAATATCCTTTCCTTCAAAGAAGATCTTGCCGGCTGTGACGACATATTTCGGGTTGCCCATGATGGCATTGAACAGCGTCGATTTGCCGGCGCCGTTGGAACCCATGATGACATGTGTTTCGCCTGTGTTGATCGTCAGGTCGAGGCCTTTGAGGATTTCTTTGCCTTCGACAGCGATATGCAAGCCTTCTACTCGTAATAATTCACTCATCAGTATCACTCCTATAAAAGTTATGCGTTTTCTTCTACCCTGTCTGCCAGGATAAAACGCAAATTTCTGTATTGATAAAGTGTACTATTTAGATACACTTACTGAACTGTTCTTAATGTACTCCATAAACGCCATAAAGTCAACCTATTTAGTAGCGTTTCTGGTTATTTTTTATCAAATTTATTATGCATCCACCGGGTCCGTGCCTTGCTATGCATCCAAATCTGCATGACACAGACGACGACAGCCGCCGCCAGCAGGCCTAAGAGACCTGCCAACGGGCCATCGACGGCAATGGCATAAAACAGATAGGCATAGACGACGATCCACAAGAAGACCTTGAGCTTCATGAGTTTCGTCAGCTTATTCACAGGCGCCGCATCCTTCACAGTTTTCTTCGGGATCGCCGAAGAGGCGGGCTTTCTGGCCGCGCATGGCCAGGACAGCCTGGATGTACATGGCACATTCGATGCGCTTCTTCTGGATCTTGCAGCTCAGTTCATACGGCGTCTGGATATTGCCACCGTACTTGATATTGTTGGCATGGCAGCCGCCGCTGCAGAAGAACTTGGCCCAGCAGTCGCAGCAGATGGGCTTGTTGAGGACGTGCATGTCGCGGAAGAGCGGCGGCAGTTCCGTATTGGTCACGCCGTCATAGACATTGCCGATGACGTAGTCGTCTTGGCCGACGAACTGATGGCACGGATAGATATCGCCGTTGGGGACGACACACATGTATTCATGGCCGGCACCGCAGCCGCGCAGGCGCTTGGCGATACAGGGACCGCGGTAGAGATCCATGATGAAATGATAGTAAATGAAGGGACGGCCTTCATCCATACGCTTCAAGTAGAAATCAGCCAGGCGGTCATATTCTTCGTAAATGCGGGGCAAATCGTCGTCCGTAATGGCATAGGACAGATCGTCACCGACGACAGGTTCCATGGACAGGCCTTCAAAGCCGAGGTCGGCCATGTGTTCTACGTCTTTGGTAAAATCGAGGTTGTATTTTGTATACGTCCCGCGGACGTAATATTCTTCACCATTGCGATGCTTGGCAGCATAGACCTGATTGTCCGCACAGGTCTTATAGGAGCCGTGGCCACCGGCGTCGGGGCGCATGCGGTCGTGGACTTCCGGACGGCCGTCGAGGCTGAGGATGAGGCTGATGTGGTTATCCGTCAAATACTTGACTTTCGCCGGGTCGAGAAGCATGCCGTTCGTCGTCAGGGACAGTTTGAAGACTTTATCGTGGATCTTTTCCTGTTCCCGGATGTATTCAATGGTCTGCTTGACGACGCCGAAGTTCATCAGCGGTTCGCCGCCGAAGAAGTCGATTTCGCAGTGCTGGCGTTTGCCTTCGGTGCTCTTGATGAGCAGATCGACGGCGTGTTTAGCTACGTCGAAGCTCATGAGTTCCCGCTTGTGCGTATCATAATCGCCCTGAGAGGCAAAGCAGTACTTACAGCGCAGGTTGCAGTCGTGCGCGATGTTCAGGCATAAGGACTTGATGACCGGTTCTTCTTCGGCAACGACCTTGAAGTTTTCCGTCATCGGTGCGAAGAGCATTTCCTTTTCGATGAGCCCGTCCAATTCCCCCAGGGTTTCATCTAAATCCTTTTTGTCATAAGTCCCGGCAAAAGCCTGATAGACAGCTTCTTTATTGGTACCGTCATAGACGTCGAGGACATCGTAGGTCATCTTGTCGATGACGTTGATGATGCCGCTGTTGACGTCGAGGAGCATGTAAGTGCCGTTCTGACAGTATTTATGAATCATTGGTTTAATTTCAGCCATGAATAATGTTTCCTCCATACAAAAAGAAGGGGGTGCCGCGCGAGCGACGCCCCTTTTCCTTCACGTAACTTATTTTGTGCAGATCTGATTGCCAACGGTGCAAGAAGTTTTGCAAGCGGACTGGCAGGACGTCTGACATTCGCTGCAGCCAGCGTGCTGTGCCGTCTTCTGGATCGATTCTGTGTTGATCGTAATGATGTGTTTTGCCATGATATTCACCTCTCTATCAATGATTATTCCTTATTTTACCACATTCTCAGTGATTCTACAATATGACAGGATTACAAGAGTTTGAAGCCTTCAAAGAAGAAATTCTTGCCCATGCTGATGACGATGGATCGTTCATCGAATACGTCATTGGTATCGAAGAATACGTCGAAGCCTTTCTTATAAGTGGCATAAATCGAAGTGATGCGGCTCAAATAACTGCGGATTTCCTCTGCTGTCACTTCCGGTTCGCCGTCAGAACGCCATTTCTTGTTCTTGAAATTCGCAATCAGCGGCGCGTGAGCGATGACACGGGAGCGATGCGCCAAAACCCAGTTCCAAACTTCTTCGCCGTACTGCTGCGCTTCCTCTTCATGGCCTTCATCGAGGCCATCGAGAGTGAACAGGACAGGCCGGCCTTCATACATAATTTCATCCATGTAACTGCCTTTGACATATTTTAAATTCACAGAAGCACCCCCTGCAAAATCATGTGAAACATGACGAATATTTATGTCTAACAGTAATCATTGTATCGTGCTTCCGGAAGATTGTCAATAAAAAGAGCTTGCCGCATATGCGACAAGCTCTTTTTAAGTTTGAAGTTAAAAGTTTGATGTGGATGGCTTGAAATTTAAAGCCATCGCTTCAAACGTCATACATCAAACTTCACACATTCAAAAATTAGTCCATTTTTACGAAAGCGTCTTTGTCTGCGCCGCAGGTCGGACATACCCAATCTGCCGGGAGATCAGCGAATTTCGTGCCAGCTGCAACGCCGTTGTCTGCGTCGCCTTCAGCTTCATCATAAATATAACCGCAAATGCTGCATTCGTACTTATCCATGTTCTTTTCCTCCTGAATCAACGTATTAACGAATAATTCTTATTAATTATTTTTGACATGTTTATGATATCATATTGGGCAAAAAAAAGCAAGATTATTTTACGACTTATTTTGCCTGTCTTCCCATATTGATATCGATGATGCCCGACGAGTACGGAGCTACCTCATACTGGCCGAAGACGAAGTGGATATTGCGGCTCTTGTCGAGGTAGAAATTCTTCGGATCTTCCGTCAATCCATTGAAATATGACGACAGGACGTGGCCGCTCAAAGTCAGCTTATTCGTGATTTTCTGCAGGGTGAAATACTTTTCATCACCCGGTTTGACCAAATCCCGCCAGTTGGTGATCCGCTTGCCCGTCGCTACATCGAAGACGACGCCGGTCTTCCAGCTGGTCGGATGAGCGGCTCTGTCGAAATAGAGATAGCCTTCATCGAGGAAGGACAAATACTTGCCATCGTTCAAGGTGACGGTGTACGTCTTTTCTTCCGTCAATTTGATGCCCTTATCGCCCTGCTGGTCGAAAAAGGTCTTGGCCTGCTGCTGTTCATCGGTAAAATACTGGGCTATCAATTGAGCCGCTCCGGCGTTGTTGGTCATGGTAATGGCCGGGTACTGGATACTGAGGACGCTGCCATCGCTATGGGTATAGACGGCTTTCGGCGCATCCTGGATAAGGGCTGGCGAAGCAGCCATGGCGACGGCCCCCATGAGCCAGGCGCCACATAAAATGGTAAGGACTTTTTTCTTCATATAATCCCTCCTCTTTCATTTCTTTTTATTATACCATATTTATTGGGTCATTTTCCGCTTTTCATCGGTTCCCAGGCGGAAGAAATAATAAACATTTTCGGCAGCCTGGCGGTTCATGCCCGGCACGGCAGCCAGTTCCTCGATGGACGCCGCTTTCATGTCGCCTAAGGTCTTGAAGGCTGTCCACAAGGCCTTGCGCCGTTTGGGTCCGATGCCTTCGACGTGGTCCAGGATGGACACGAGGCTGCGCTTGCCCCGCAAATGACGGTGATAGGTAATGGCAAAGCGATGAGCTTCGTCACGGATGGCCTGCAACAGCTGCAGTTCCGGCGTGTGGTGACTGAGGATGATAGAATCGCTGCGGCCTTCGACGAAAACTTCTTCGATGCGCTTGGCCAGACTGATGACCGGCGCTTCGCAGCCGGCCTGGCGGATGACGGGCAGGGCCGCATGGAGCTGGCCTTTGCCGCCGTCGATGATGATCAGGTCCGGTACGGGCCAATCCTTTTCACCATAGCGCCGTTCCATGATTTCCGCCATGGACTTGAAGTCATCAGGCTTACCCTGGACGGTCTTCAGCTTAAAGCGGCGATACTCCTTCTTAGCCGGCTGACCATGCTCGAAGACGACCATGGAAGCGACGGTCTCGATGCCCTGGGTATGGGAAATATCGAAGCACTCCATGCGTTCCGGCAGGCAGGGCAGGTTGAGGATCCGCGCCAGGCCTTCGACGGCACCGGTCGTCTTGTCCACGTCGTGCTGCCACTGCAGCCGTTTCTGTTCCAAAAGGCCGGCTGCATTTTCAGCAGCCATGTCCAGGAGTTGTTTCTTCGTCCCCCGCTGCGGGATGACGACAGTGACTTTCTTCCCCTTCTGCTGGCTCAGGCGGCGTTCGCAGCCTTCCCGGTCTTCCAGGCCTGGCACGACGATTTCTGCCGGGATGAAAGTCCCGTCGCCATAATACTGGTCAACGACGGCTTCCATCAGAGACGGCACATCGTCGTCGCTGCCGTTGTCCAGGGAAAACGTTTCCCGTCCCATGAGCTTGCCCATGCGGACCGTATAGATCTGGACGCATGTCTGCCCGGCCTGACGGGCCAGGCCGATGACGTCCATATCGCCGCCGGCCGTATTGACGATGTTCTGCTGTTCCTGGATGACGGCAATGGCCTTGATCTGGTCACGGTACATGGCAGCCTTTTCAAATTCCATGGCCTCCGCAGCCTCTTCCATCTTCTGCTGCAGCGCCTGGGAAACGCCGCTGTCCCGGCCTTCGAGGATATCCAGGGCCTGGCGGACCAGGGCCCCGTAATCCCCTTTTGTGATATAGTGGACGCAGGGCGCATCGCAGTGATGCAAATGGTACTGCAAACATGGCCGGTCCGTCGGCATGGTCCGGCACGAGCGGATATGATAAGCCCGCTGCATGAGCTTCAAGACGCGGTGAACGGCTGTCGAATCGGCAAAAGGTCCGAAATAGCGGGCACCATCGCGGCTGACGCGGCGGGTCATGAAGATGCGCGGATAATCCTCTTGGACAGTGACCTTGATATAGGGATAGGTCTTGTCGTCGCGGAGCATGATATTGTAATGGGGATGGTATTTCTTGATAAGCGTATTTTCCAGGATGAGGGCTTCCATTTCGGTAGCGACGACGATGGTTTCCAAATCGGCAGCATGGCTGACCATGGCCGCTACTTTCGGCGCCCTGTTGGCATCGTGGCGGACATAGCTGGTCACGCGGTTGCGCAGGTTGACGGCTTTGCCGACGTAAATGATTTTCCCTTTTTCATCCTTCCAGAGATAGACACCAGGCTGAGTCGGCAAATTGCGGACCTTGTCCCGGACGGCATCGCTGACAGCCATGGCTTATACCCCCTTCTTGCCGGCCATGAGGGCCTTAGTCCGTTCCAGGACGGGCTTGAGGAATTTTCCCGTATACGAAGCTGGTACCTGGCAGATTTCTTCCGGCGTTCCCGTGGCGACGACGGTCCCGCCGCCGGCACCACCTTCGGGACCGAGGTCGATGAGATAGTCTGCCGTCTTGATGACGTCCAGATTGTGTTCGATGACGACGACGGTATCGCCGCCGTCAACGAGCATCTGCAAGACGTCCATGAGCTTGTGGATGTCCGCCGTGTGCAGGCCCGTCGTCGGTTCATCGAGGATATACAGGGTCCGGCCGGTACTGCGCTTGGACAGTTCCGTCGCCAGTTTGACCCGCTGGGCTTCACCGCCGGATAAGGTCGTCGCCGGCTGGCCCAGGCGGATGTAGCCCAGGCCGACCTGCTGCAGCGTCTTCAACTTATTGACGATGCGCGGGATATTTTCAAAGAACTGGCAGGCGTCGTCAACGGTCATGTTGAGGACGTCGGAAATATTCTTGCCCTTGTATTTGACTTCCAGCGTTTCCCGGTTATAGCGGGCACCGTGGCAGACTTCGCAGGGAACGTAGACATCGGGCAGGAAATTCATTTCGATGCGGATGATGCCGTCACCCTTGCAGGCTTCACAGCGGCCGCCTTTGATATTGAAGCTGAACCGGCCGGCTTTGTAGCCGCGCACCTTGGCTTCTGCCGTCTGGCTGTAGAGCTGGCGGATGGCATCGAAGACGCCCGTATACGTGGCCGGATTGGACCGCGGCGTCCGACCAATAGGCGACTGATCGATGTTGATGATCTTATCGATGTATTCGACGCCTTTCAAGGCCTTGAACTTGCCCGGCCGGTGCGGCGTTCCGTAAACGGCCTCAGCCATGCCCTTGTACAGGATTTCATTGACCAAGGTCGACTTACCCGACCCGGATACGCCTGTAACGACAGTCAGGGTCCCGATGGGGATGGACACGTTTATATGTTTTAAATTGTGTTCGGCTGCGCCGATGATTTCCAAAAAGTTCCCACTCCCCAGCCGCCGTACTTTCGGGACGGGAATGTACTTGGTCCCCTTCAGGTACTGGCCCGTCAGTGACTGAGAGCAAGCCATGATATCTTCGGCCGACCCTTGGGCGACGATGGTGCCGCCGTGTTCCCCTGCAGCCGGACCGATATCGACGATATAATCGGCAGCCCGCATGGTATCTTCGTCGTGTTCGACGACGATGAGTGTATTGCCCAGGTCGCGCAGGCGCTTGAGGGCTTCCAGGAGCTTGTCGTTATCCCGCTGATGCAGGCCGATAGACGGTTCGTCCAGGATGTAGAGGACGCCGACCAGGCCCGAACCAATCTGGGTCGCCAGGCGGATTCGCTGGGCTTCGCCGCCAGACAGGGTCCCGGCCGTCCGCGACAGAGTGAGATAATCGAGGCCGACGGTCTGCAGGAAATTCAGGCGGGCCTTGATTTCCTTGAAAATCTGTTTGCCAATGAGCTGCTGCTTTTCCGTCAATTTCAAGCTATCGAAGAAGGGAATCATATCGCTCACAGGCAAATCCGTCAATTCAGCGATGTTCAAGCCGCCTATCTTGATGGCCAGCGCTTCGTGGCGCAGGCGCGTGCCATGGCAGGTCGAACAGGGCTTGACGGTCATGAATTGTCCGAACTGGTCGCGCATCATATCCGATGAAGCCTCGCGGTAGCGGCGGCGGACCATGGGCAGGACGCCTTCAAAAGTCGTCGAGAACTGCTTTATCTGGCCGCGCAGGTTCTCATATTCAAAGACGCACAGGTCGTCAGAACCGTCCATGAGTTTTTCCTGCAGTTCTTCCGGCAAGTCGTCGTAACAATTATCCAGGGTAAAGCCATAAGGTCGCAGGAGACCGCCGAGCTGGCGCATGAACCACGAATCGGGATTACTGCTGAGAGCCGCTACAGCGCCGTCGGCAAAGGATTTCTTGCGGTCCGGCAAAACGAGGCGGGCATCGACTTCCATGGTACTGCCGATACCGGAGCAGGCCGGGCAGGCCCCGAAGGGACTGTTGAAAGAAAAGAGATGCGGTTCGATTTCCGGCAGGCTGACGTGGCAGTCCGGGCAGGCGAAATGCTGACTGAAAGTCAGGACTTCTTTCGTAGCCATGCGGAAAATGTGGACGATGCCATCGGCCAGTTTAGCCGCCGTTTCCAAAGAATCAGTCAGGCGCGTCAAGATACTGTTCTTGATGACCAGGCGGTCGATGATGACGTCGATGGTATGCTTCTTATTCTTATCCAAGGGGATATCATCGGACAAAAGGTAGACTTCGCCGTCGACGCGGACGCGGACGTAGCCGTCCTTGACCAATTTGGCCAGGAGTTTCTGATGGGTCCCCTTGCGGCCGTCGACGACAGGGGCCATGACCATGACCTTTTCGCCTTCGCCGAGGGACATGACAGCATCGGCCATCTGCTCGATAGTCTGCTGGCGGATGGGCTTGCCGCATTTCGGGCAATACGCTTCGCCGACGCGGGCATAGAGCAGGCGCAGGTAATCGTAGATTTCCGTAACCGTCCCGACGGTCGACCGGGGATTGCGGCTCGTCGTCTTCTGGTCGATGGAAATAGCCGGCGACAGGCCTTCAATGTAATCGACATCGGGCTTATCCATCTGGCCCAGGAACTGCCGGGCATAGGCCGACAGAGATTCGACATAGCGGCGCTGGCCTTCGGCGTAAATCGTATCAAAAGCCAGGGACGACTTGCCCGAACCGGACAGGCCCGTAAAGACGACGAGCTTGTCCCGGGGAATCTTGACATCGATATTCTTTAAATTGTGCTGACGCGCACCTTTAATGACAATATATTTATCTTCCATGATGCTCCTATACTCAATATTATATAAAACATGTCGGACTCAGCGGGTCGCCCACACGGCGACCCCTACAACGGAAATGTTCAAAAATTTAATCCATCACGGTAAACGATGAACGACCCACGACAAACGATAGGATAAAAGGGATGGCGTATGCCGACAAAAACCTTTGCATGACTATTTTCTTTTCGCGTCAGGCCGCTTAATCTTGCGGCGATAGCGGCGCTTGGGCATGTCGGCACCCTGCATGTCTTTGGGCAGGGTGTCGTCGTGGCTCATGTCGGCCAACTGCTGGCGCAGTTCCCCTAAGCGGTCGCGCAGTTCCGCCGCTTTTTCAAATTCCAGATTCTTCGACGCTTCCTTCATCTGCAAGGTCATGGTCTTGATGACCTTATTCAGGGCTTCGCGGGTCATCTTGCCGCCTTTCTTCCCTTTCTGGCTGCCATAGGCCGCTTCATCTTCAGCGACTTTCGTCAGTTCGATGAGGTCGACGACGTCTTTTTTGACCGACTTCGGCGTAATATGATGTTTTTTATTATAAGCATCCTGGATTTCCCGGCGGCGCTGGGTTTCTTCCATAGCCTTGGCCATGGAATCGGTAATCTTGTCGGCATACATGATGACCGTGCCGTTGACGTTCCGCGCTGCCCGGCCCATGGTCTGAATGAGCGACGTTTCCGACCGCAGGAAGCCTTCCTTATCGGCATCGAGGATGGCTACCAGCGAGACTTCCGGCATATCCAGGCCTTCGCGCAGGAGGTTGATGCCGACCAGGACGTTGAAGACGCCGGCCCGCAGGTCGCGGATGATGTCGGCCCGTTCGATGGTGGCGATATCCGAATGGAGATAGCGCACGCGGACGCCCATTTCTTTCAGGTAGTCCGTCAAATCTTCGGCCATCTTCTTGGTCAGCGTCGTCACCAGGACTCGTTCGTCCTTTTCCGTACGCTGGCGGATTTCCCCCAACAGGTCATCCATCTGGCCGGCAATGGGACGGACTTCCACGTTCGGGTCCAACAGGCCCGTCGGCCTGATGATCTGCTGGGCCAGATTGGTCTGGACTTCCATTTCATAGGGCCCTGGCGTAGCGCTGACGTAGACGATCTGATTGATGCGTTCGACAAATTCTTCAAATTTCAAAGGCCGGTTGTCCAAGGCCGACGGCAGGCGGAAACCGTATTCGATGAGGTTTTCTTTGCGCGACCGGTCGCCGGCATACATGGCCCGCAGCTGGGGCAGGGTGACATGCGATTCGTCGACGAGGATGAGGAAATCATCGGGGAAATAATCGAGAAGCGTATACGGCGCCTGACCGGGCTTGCGGCCGGCCAGATGGCGCGAATAGTTTTCGATGCCTGAGCAATAGCCCATTTCTTCCATCATTTCCATATCGTAGCGCGTGCGCTGTTCCAATCGCTGTGCTTCCAGCAAATGGCCCCCGTCTTTCAGCACTTTCAGCCGTTCGTCCAGTTCCTGGCGGATCGTCCCCAAGGCCCGTTCCATCTTGTCCTTGGTCGTGACATAATGGCTGGCCGGATAGATGGCGACGTGCTTGCGTTCGGCAATGACTTCGCCTGTCAGGACATCGACTTCGGTCAGGCGGTCGATTTCGTCGCCGAACATTTCGATGCGGATGACGGAGTTGTCGAAAGCCGCCGGAAAGACTTCGATCGTATCGCCGTGGACGCGGAAAGTCCCGCGTTCGAGGTTCATGTCGCTGCGGCTGTACTGGATATCAACGAGCTTATGCAAGATCTCTTCCTGCGATTTTTCCTGCCCCAGGCGCAGGGATACGACGAGTTCGCTGTAATCTTCCGGGTCACCTAAGCCATAGATGCAGGAAACGGAAGCGACGATGATGACATCGCGCCGTTCAAAGAGACTCATCGTCGCCGAGTGGCGCAATTTATCGATTTCATCGTTGATGGACGCATCTTTCTCGATATACGTATCCGTCGAGGCAATATAGGCTTCAGGCTGATAGAAGTCATAATAGCTGACAAAGTAGCCGACTTCATTATCGGGAAAGAAGGATTTAAATTCGCTGCACAACTGGGCTGCCAAGGTCTTGTTGTGAGCGATGACCAAGGTCGGTTTCTGGACGGCTTCGATGAGCTTGGCCATGGTGAAGGTCTTCCCGGTACCGGTAGCCCCGACGAGGACCTGGGCCCACTGGCCGGAACGGACGCCTTCCGCCAGGGAGGCGATGGCCTCGGGCTGATCGCCCATCGGTTCATACGGGGCGACGACGTGAAAGGGATGAGACGTATCGTAATCTTTATTGTAATGGGACATATCCATAAGCGTTACCTCTTTTTAGGGCCCTTCTTCCAGTTCCTATAGAGAGACCAGGGCCAGAGAACCGTAACCAGGACGGTAAAGGCAAAACCTGCGTCCGACCAGTTGCGGGTAAACAAGACGAAATACGACCAGGCCAGGGCGGCAAAGCCGACGAGGTACAAGACCCAGGTACGGGTATCGAGCCCGTGGACAGGTCCCTTCTTCTTTTTAGGCTGTGCCGCTGCCGTCGCCCCTTCCGGAACAGCCGCAGTATGGCTGGCTTTTTTGCGCCGATTTTTTCGTGACATAGTAGTCCTCCTTATTTGTTGACGATTTTTCCGATATTCTTCAATTCAATGGACAAGGTCCCGTCGGGATTATTGATGAACTGGATGAAATCGGTATTTTCGATGTATTCTGAAGGAAAGGTAATTTCAATGCCCGTATCGGTCTTGATTTTATGGCTGCGGCCGGCTTTCTGGGCATATTCCTTTTCGATGGCCACAGCCTCGGGCAGTTTGGCTTCTTTGATTTGCTCTTCAAATTCCCGCTGCAGCACTGGCGAATCGCCGAAGACATCGCTGCCCAGGTCCTGGGGTGAAAAAGAATCGGCTGTTTCAGCATTTTCTACGAGATAGGTCTTGGCCTTCGACAAGGCTTCAACCGTACTGGCTCCGTGTTCTTCAGCCACTTTCTCGGCAATCTTGCTGACGACTTTCACGGCTTCCTTGCTGGAAATGACCGACGTACACTGCAAGAGCTTGTCCGGCAGGAGATAGACGTCTTCGCCATCCATTTTCCGCCTCTTGTCGACGAAATGGATGGAAAAATCACTCAGCCTGATGAGGGCATAGGCATCGGCTTTCTGCGCCGTCCCGGGCAAGATGGCGTAATGCTTGATGAGCTTGTTGTATACCGTCCCTTCATCGTCGAGGATCTGATGGGTATAGGCCGTCTTGTTTTCCAGCATGAGGATGCCTACGTTGCGGACATTGTCGTCATCCTGGAAATCAATGACCAGGAGGTCCGTCGATTCCGGTTCGTCGCAGTGAGCCAGGAGCTGATAGAGTTCACGGGCCGTCTGGGATGCCAGGTCGTCGAAGGTCATCGTCCCGTCGGCCAGAGCCTGCAGCTTCATCTGAAAGGCACTGGTCGCATAGAAGACGCCTGTCTTCTGGGCGGCATCGCCGATGATGCGGTTCAGCCGTTTGCTGACGTATTCGTAGACGACATCGCTGCTGAAATCGAGGTCTTTCTGGGATACCACGCAGACATTAGTGTTGAAATCAAAAATATGGAGTACTGCTTTATTGATCATCATAATGAGTATTCATCCTTTACGCTTGTTTTCGTAATTCAAAGACACTGGCTTCTCGTGAACAGAGGACGCGGAAAGGCAGCCAGTGGCCCGTACCGCGGTTGACATAGCCCTTGCAATCGCCTTTCTGGAACAGGCCGCGGAGGTATTTGAAGCCCAAGGCCGAAACCAGCGGCGCAATGGGCGCGAACTGGGCACCGTGCGTATGGCCGCATAAGGTCAAGGGGATGTGGTGGGCAAAGCCCTCATCGATAAAGGCCGAATGGTGGGCCAGCAGGACGACAAAAGCGTCTTCCGGCACTTTGGCCAGGGTTTCCCGGACGTACTGTTCCCGTTCTTTGGCAAAGGCCTCGTCGCCTTTGGCAAAACTATAATCAGCAGCCGCAATATAAAAAGACCGGCCGTCGCGGCCATTACGCCCTTTCAAGCCCTGACCGCAGCCACGGCTGGCCTGAAAAGAGGAATTGCGCAGTACCCGCACCGGCGTCGCTTCGAGCATGGCCGTGATGGCATTGAAATCGCGGTAATACTCATGGTTGCCGTAACAAAAGTCGATGCCGTCGGGAAAGCGATGGGCATTGGCTTCAAGGATGGCCCTGGCTTTCGGCAAAAGGGCCAATTCATCAATGAAGTCGCCTGTGATTTCTAAACGATTCACGCCCTGGGCAGCTACGGCATCCAAAGCTTCCTGCAGCCTCCGGGGACTGAAGAAGAGCCCCATGTGCAGGTCTGACAGCTGACCGATTTTATAGCCGTCGAGATAATCTGGCAGATTTTTGTATTTCAAGACGTGATACGTCGTGTCTAAATCGCGTTCGCCTAAGAGATTGCCGGCCCCGCTGGTAGCCAGAGCCGCTGCCGGGACCAGGGCGGCCAAGCCTTTGAGGAAAGCCCGCCGTGTCACGCCGGACGCCCGCCGCTGCCGCCGTCGCCGGCGGCGCCTGGGACGACAGAAGAATCGGGCTATGGCAACGACGACCAGGCAGGGAAAAGCCAGGAGACAGGCCAACAGCCAAATCAGGCCGGCCATGGCCTTGCGGTCGTATAAGCCATCCCAGCCAGAAGCGACGAGGCCGGGAAAGAGGTCTTCATAGTGATAGAGGCCGAAGGCCGACAAGACAGCCAGCAGCAAGGCCACCAGGAGCAGCAGCCAGCGATGGCCCGTTCGGACGACATAATCCCATAACAGGGCCGAAACGACGCAGATACAGGACGTAATGATCATGAAATTAATAAAAAAAAGCCCTTTCATCAATTATACCATGGCAGTAATCTTGCCATGCGGCCCGGCCCAGGGCAAGGACGCATAAGCTTTACAGTCGATCCACTGCCAATCCTCCTCTTCTTCGAGTTTTCCCTGGGTGATGCGACCTTCATAAATCGTCATCTGCCAGGTCTTATGCGAAAAGACGCTCTTCAGAGAGCCTATGGACTGGTCATCGGCAGCCAGGGTCAGTCCTTTCTGCGCCAAGAGCTGACCGACAGCATGCAGGCCTTCCTCCCCTTTTCCCTGGGCATTAGGGAACTCCCACATCGATGCCAGCAGGCCCTTTGGCGGACGGCGATGGACGAGCCACTGAGAGCCGTTACGGACGACGACGACCGTAATATCTTCGACAGGCGATTTCTTCTTGACCAGCCGAATGGGCAGATTCCCTTCTTTCCCGGCCCGGTGAGCCAGGCAGAGCTTTTCCAAAGGACAGTCCTGACAGCGGGGATGCTTAGGGATGCAGATCATCGCCCCTAAATCCATGAGGGCTTCGTTAAAAGCGCCTGGCGCGTCATCCGGGAGCTGTTCCGCTACGAGGACCGTGACTGCTTTCTTGACCGGCGTCGACAGGATATTTTCTTCAATATCATAGAGGCGGGCAAAGATGCGCAGGACATTGCCGTCGACAGCCGGTTCTTTCTGGCCATAAGCCAGGCTTAAAATGGCGCCGGCTGTATAATCGCCAACGCCCTTCAGAGACTGTACTTCTTTTTTATTTTCCGGCACATGACCGCCGTATTTGGCCTGTACTTCCTGGACTGCTTCATGGAGATTGCGGGCCCGAGAGTAATAGCCCAAGCCCTGCCACTGACGCAGGACTTCATCCTGGGAAGCCGCCGCCAGGGCCGGAATAGTCGGGAAATGTTCCATCCAACTGTCATAATAGGGGCGGACCGTTTCGACCTTCGTCTGCTGCAGCATGATTTCCGACACCCAGACTTTATAGGGATCCCGCGGCGACTCGTCGCGCCAGGGAAGGTCCCGGCCATGGGCGGCAAACCAGTCGAGAAGCAGGGGACTCCAATGTTCTTTCTTTATATCCATCATAAATAAGCCTCTTTCTTTCTACACTATTCACTACTAGTATAGAAATCCAGAGGCTTTTTGTCAAACACGCGTTCTCTAAGTTTCATCAAGTTTCCGAACGGACCCCATGGCGGATACGCAGGTCCTCTTTCTTGGGCTGTACCGCTTTGCGACCTTTCTGATACTTTTCATACTGCTGCAGCATTTTCCATTCGCGGAAATTTTCTGCCATAATTTTTTCCATTCGCCATACATACATAAGGAGGCCCCCTCTCAAGATACGATGTGATAGAAAGCAAAAAGACAACGACATCATGGATGACATCGTTGTCTTTTCTTTGACTCTATTATATCGCCGATTCATCTCTTGTCAAGGGACTAATGTATTTCTGCGCTTCCTACGAAACGAACCACGAACTACTATATCCGATGCAAATGTTTCAGGGATAAGTCCAGGATGGGCGCGGAATGGGTCAGGGCCCCACTGGAAATGTAATCGACGCCGATATCGGCCAGGGCGGCGATATTTTCTTTCGTCACGTTGCCGGAACATTCTGTCTCAGCCCGGCCGTCGATGAGGGTCACGGCTTCTTTCATCATATCGTGGCTCATATTGTCCAGCATGATGATATCGGCGCCGGCTTCGACGGCTTCGCGGACCATGTCCAGCGTTTCCGTTTCGACTTCGATTTTACGGACGAAAGGCGCATAGGCTTTGGCCAGGGCAATGGCTTTGGCTACGCCGCCGGCGGCACTGATATGATTGTCCTTGAGGAGGACGCCGTCAGACAGATTGTAACGGTGATTCTTGCCGCCGCCGACAGTGACGGCATATTTTTCAAAGACCCGCATGTTCGGCGTCGTCTTGCGCGTATCGACCAGGGTGATTCCCGTACCGGCCAGCAGGGATACGACCTGATGGGTATAGGTCGTGATGCCGCTCATGCGCTGCAAATAGTTGAGGCCTACCCGTTCGGCCGACAGGATGGCCCGAATGCTGCCGACGACTTTGGCCAGCTTCTGTCCCTTGTGGACTTCGTCGCCGTCTTTGACAAAAAAATCAAACCAGACTTTGTCATCCAGCAGGGTAAAGGCCCGGGCAAAGACGTCGAGGCCGGCGATGATGCCATCCTGTTTACATAGGAGTTCCGCTTCGCCCTGACAGTCTTCCGGCAAAATGGCATTGGTCGTCACATCTTCGCCGGTGATGTCTTCCTGAAGGGCCTGCAGGATCAAGGGATCAGCCTGCAATTTCATGGTTACGCTGTTCATCACATTCACGCTCCCTTTCCATTTCACCTAAAACATGACGGCGGTATTCATCGGCCAGCGTAGCTTCATGGCTGCGCAGGAAGGCTTCTGACGGCGCACAGGCTTTGGCGAAATCAGCTTCACTGACAATCTGCTTCGGCTGCTTATCACCTTCGACGATATGCTGGGCTGCGCGCTTGCCAAAGACCAGGCTTTCCAGGAGAGAATTGCTGGCCAGGCGGTTGCGGCCGTGGACGCCGTTGCAGCTCGTTTCGCCGACGGCATAGAGGTGGTCCATCGTCGTCTGGCTGTACTTATCGACGTGGATGCCGCCCATGAAGTAGTGCTGGGCCGGCGTGACCGGGACCCAGTCTTTGGTCGCATCGATGCCGTCTTCCAGGCAGCGTTCATAGATATGTGGGAAATGATGCTTAATGACGTCTTCGCCGAGAACGGTCATATCGAGCCAGACAAAAGGACGGTCATCTTTCTTCATCTGTTTGCGGATTTCTGCCGTCATCAAATCGCGGGGCAGGACTTCATTGGCAAAACGCTGGCCATCCTTGCCGCGCAGTTTAGCCCCTTCGCCGCGGACCGATTCGGAAATGAGGAAGCTCCGGCCGGGCTTCTTAGAATAAAGCGACGTCGGATGGATCTGGACGTAGTCGATGTGTTCCAGTTCGACGCCGTGGCGCATGGCGATAGCCAGGGCATCGCCCGTGAGATGGGGGAAATTCGTCGAATGGTCGTACAAGCCGCCGACACCGCCGCTGGCCAGGATCGTTTCATCGGCCTGGATGGCCCGGTACTGGCCCTGGCTGTCGCGGGCAATGATGCCCAGGCAGCGGTTCCCATCGGTGACGATGTCGACCATGGTCGTGAAATCGCGAATGGTCACATTGGGCAATTGACGGACAGCGGCTAAGAGATGGCTGGTGATTTCCTTGCCCGTAATATCTTCATGGAACAAGATGCGGGCCCGCGAATGGCAGCCTTCCCGCGTGTAGTCGAGCGAACCGTCGGCCTTGCGGGCAAAATCGACGCCGTAGCCGATGAGTTCGTCGATGACCGGCCGCGACGAGCGAATCATGATATCCACCGATTCGCGGCGGTTTTCATAATGACCGGCTTTGAGCGTATCTTCCATGAAGCTGTCGTAGTCGTCCTTATCGTGAAGGACGCAGATGCCCCCTTGGGCTAAAAAAGAATCGCTATTTTCTACTTCATCTTTAGTGATCATGAGGATTTGTTTATCCTGCGGCAGGTGCAGGGCGGCAAAGAGGCCGCTGGCACCGGTACCGACGATGACAATATCTGTTTTTTCTGTTTCCATGACATATACCTTCTTCTATTTAGCTAATTCCAGCATCCGTTCCAATGAACGGACGGCTTTACTAGCGACGGCCGGATCGACGTGGACTTCATTCGTTTCATCGCGCAGGCAGTCGCGGACTTTTTCTAAGGTGACCTTTTTCATATTGATGCAGTACGCATCTTCCATAGCCGGATAAAAAGTCTTATCGGGATTGCGCGTCTCTAATTCATAAAAGACGCCGCCTTCCGTACCGATGATAAATTCCTTGGCGTCGGACTTCCCGGCATAATCGATGATTCCCGACGTACTGCCGACATAATCGGCCAGGGCCAGCACTTCTTTACGACATTCCGGATGAGCCAGGAACAGGGCCTGGGGATGAGCAGCCTGGACCTTCTTCACATAAGCCGGATCGACCGTATCGTGGCGCGGGCAGAAACCGTTGTTGAAGATAAAATGCTTATCCGGGACCTGTGTCGAAACGTAGTGACCCAGATTCTTGTCGGGCGTAAAGAAAATATGCTTATTCGGCAGCTTCCTGACGATCTTGACGGCATTAGACGAAGTAACACATACATCGGATACGGCCTTGACAGCTGCCGTAGAGTTGACATAGCAAACGACGGCCAGATCATCATACTGGGAACGGACCTTTTCAATCGTCTCCACATCGGCCATATGGGCCATGGGGCAGCTGGCCGTCGCATCCGGCATGAGGACTTTCTTCTCAGGGTTCAGCATCTTGGCACTTTCGCCCATGAAATCGACACCGGCAAAGACAATGATCTTGGCATCCGTTTCAATCGCCTTCTTGGCCAGACCAAAAGAATCGCCGACAAAATCGGCATATTCCTGCACTTCATCAGGAACATAATAATGAGCAAGGATAATCGCCTGCTTCTCTTTCTTCAGCGCTGCAATCTCATCTTCGATATACACAAAACTTCATCCTTTCAGGGAAAAGGTTGCCCCACAAAGACGACTCTTCATGTGACAACCTCTCTTGTTCAAAGTACATAACGGCTCACCCCGGGACAGGACAACCCGTTTTTTGTTTACCCTATTATACCGTATCGGTAAAGATTTGACAATACTACTGTCAAGACAGTATAAGATATAAAAAAGAGACTGCCGCAAAAGACAGCCTCTTTTTACGTTGATCGTAGGTCGTTCATCGTTTGTCGTATGGGATTAAAAATATCCATCCATCGCGATGAACGATAAACTACGAACAAAAACTTTTTGAATTGGTTAGCGGATGGCTTTAAATTTAACTTCAACGCTGCCTTACAAATTACGATGGGATAGACAAAACTGCCTGTGATATCCGCTATTTATGGTCGTAGTATTTCGGATCACTGAAATATTCCTTTGTCTTAGCCCGTACCTGCGGGAAGAGAATGAGCAGGGCAATCATGTTAGGGATGACGACTAAGCCCATCGCTACGTCCTGGATGCCCCAGACGAGATTGATTTTTCCTAAGGAGCCGACGAGACACAAGAAAGGAAAAATGTATTTGACGACATTCGTTACTTTATTGCCGAAGGCATACGTAAAGCTCTTGGCGGCGTTCCACCACTGCCCCATCAAGGTCGTAAAGCAGAAGATGAGCAGAGCCAATGTGCCTGCGTGTTTCAACGGTTCCCAGACGGTTCCAAAAGCGTTGAGAGCCAATACTGTTGCCGAATTGCCAGAGTGCTGCATATCAGTGACGCCGACTACAAAAGCCGTAATGCTGCAAATGACAATGGTATCAAGAAAGACTTCAGTAACCCCCGTAATTCCTTCATCGACGGGATGCGGTACAATCGAGCAGCCATGAGCAAACGGAGCGGTCCCTTCCCCAGCTTCATTGGAGTACATGCCGCGGGCAATCCCGTACTGCATGGCTTTAGCAATAACATAGCCGCCAGTACCGCCAGCTACAGAATCAAAAGACCAGGCCTGAGTAAAGATTTCAACAAATACATGCGGCAGCTGTTGAATATTCAGCAGGACAACTAATACACCGATGACGATATAAAAGATGGACATAGCTGGAACAAGGTTCATGGCTAAATTAGCCAGACGCTTTAAGCCACCCAAAGTAATGCATAAAAGTAAGATGATAAGAACGACACCAGTCATGTACGTCGGAACGCCGTAATTTGAATACAGTATGCCTGAAATCGTATTGGACTGTACCAAGTTAGCCCCCATCATTTTCGTACACATCAGCACGGCAATGACGATACCAAGCCAGGGCATTTTAAGGCCATCGCGGATATAGTACATAGGACCGCTGAGAAGATTGCCGTTTTCATCTTTGCCGCGATACATCTGAGACAAGACGATTTCACCGTATTTCAAGGCCATGCCGAAAAAGGCAGCTACCCACATCCAGAAAACGGCTCCCATGCCACCAGACAAAATAGCCGTGGCGACCCCGACGACGTTGCCGCCGCCAACATTGCCCGCCAGTGTGACCATCATCGCTTTGAAAGTGGAAATAGATCCATTCCCTTTATCTTCATGACGTGACTTATAAGAATCGATGAGGGTCCGGCGAATAATGAAACCAAAATGGCGAATCTGGATAAATCCGTTAGAAACAGTATATAAAACCCCTAAGGCCAGCAAAACAAAAACCAGCCATCTTCCCCATAGCCAGGAGTCAATCAATTGTACAATCGCCTCTAAATTTTCCATGTCATACTCCTTCCAAGACGCGCTTCACCATATCCGGGAAATTGCCAATGACGCAATCGACACCATAATCACGCAGCTGCCTTACACTTTCTTCGTCATTGACAGTAAACGTATTGATTTCAATATGATGTGCCTTGACTTCGGCCACCGTTTCTGCTGTCAAACTGCCATAATACGGATGATAACATTGAACTCCAACACCTTCTGTATAGGCCCCAGGATTGATGAGCCACGTTTCCGTCAACAAGCCATATTTTAAATCAGGTGCCAAGGCTTTCATACGCAGAACACTTTCATGATTGAAACTCGAAATGATGACTTTATCTTCTAAATGATAGCGTTGCAACACAGGCCATACTTTAGCTTCAATCCCTGGATAAGGATAGACACCTGTCTTCAATTCAATGTTCGTCACCAAGGGCGTCCCAGCTACCCATCGGCAATATTCGTCAAAAGTCGGAATGGTCTGAAAGCCTACTTCTTCTGAATAGATATACGAAGCATCGAGTTTCTGCAATTCTTCCAGCGTATAATCGCGGACATTGCCCGTGCCATTCGTCGTCCTGTCGACCCGTTCATCATGGATGACCACGAGCTCACCATCTTTCGTCAGCTGTACATCCATTTCAATTCCATCGGCACCACATTCTAATGCCTTGCGGAAAGCGAGCATCGTATTTTCCGGATATTTGCCGCTAAATCCGCGATGTGCAAAATTCTTCATAAAAAAACCTCCTAGTAATAATTCTGTGTCCATTATAGAGTATATCTGCTTGACGAATCAAGAAAAATTTTTCATATTATAATTTACAATATTTTACAACTTACAATATGTTTTATACCCATATAAAAAGGACCTACCACACCAACATGTAGCAAGTCCCTTCAAGATTTAAGATTTCAGCCACTCTCTAACAACGAGCCACTAACCACTAGCCACGAACCACTAGCTCTTTATTTATGGATCAAGTCGAGCATGGCGTGGAGTTTGTCGATGGTTTCTGCTGCTTCTTGGCGGACGTCTTCCGGGTCGCGGGTGATGCGGGCGACGCCGCTGTCCATAGCGGCTTTGGCGACGGCAGCGGCGACGGCCGGAGCGACGCGTTTATCGAAGGCGTCGGGAATGACATGGTCTTCGGCCAGTTCGTCATCACTGACCAGAGAGGCGATGGCATAGGACGCAGCCAGTTTCATGTCTTCGTTGATGCTGCGGGCCCGGACGGCCAGGGCACCGCGGAAAATGCCCGGGAAGACCATGACGTTGTTGATCTGGTTCGGTGCATCCGACCGTCCGGTGCCGACGACTTTGGCACCGGCTGCCTTAGCGGAAGCATAGTCTGTTTCCGGAATGGGGTTGGCCATGGCGAAGACGACGGCATCGTCAGCCATGGACTGGATGATTTCCTTAGTAAAGATATGCGGGGCCGATACGCCGAGGAGGAGGTCGGCGCCTTTGACGGCATCAGCCAGGGTCCCATGGGCATGGGACGGATTGGTCAGGGAAGCCAGTTCAGCCTGGACAGGATTGAGGCCTTCCATGCCATCATAGAGAATCCCCAGACGGTCGACCATAGTGACGTTCCGGGCACCGGCGCGGACCAGGAGGCGGCCGATGGAGGCACCGGCTGCACCGGCGCCGTTGATGACGATGCGGGCCGTCTTCAAGTCCTTATGGACATAGCGGAAAGCACCGATGACGCCGGCCAGGGCGGCAATGGCCGTACCGTGCTGGTCGTCATGGAAGACGGGGATGTCCATTTCCTTCTTCAAGGTCTGTTCAATTTCATAGCACTTCGGCGAAGCAATGTCTTCCAGGTTGATGCCGGCAAAAGACGGCTGCAGGCGTTTCACCGTTTCGATAAATTCCTTCGGGTCCTTCGTATCCAGGCAGATAGGGACAGCATTGACACCGCCAAAGACCTTGAACAGGACCGATTTCCCTTCCATGACCGGCATGGCCGCTTCCGGCCCGATGTCGCCCAGGCCGAGGACACGGGTCCCATCGGATACGACAGCAATCATGTTGCCGCGGCAGGTCAGGTCAAAAGACAGGTCTGGATCTTTCGTGATTTCCCGGCACGGCTGGGCAACGCCCGGCGTATAAAGGATACTCAGGTCGTCGTGGGTCTTGAGGACTTCCCGGGGGATTGTTTCAATAATGCCGTGTTTGCCGCGGCGGATTTTCATGGCTTCTTCATCAAAATTCATAACGCTAAAACTCCTCCTGTAACTGATTATACATTAAAAATGGCCTGAGGTTCTGTAAATTCCAGCATCCCATCCTTGCCGCCTTCACGGCCGATTCCGCTGTCCTTGAAACCGCCGAAAGGCGCTGTGACGTCACGCGGGCTGTCGTTGACGTAGACATTGCCCGACAGGATAGCCGCTGCCACTTTGGAAGCTTCGGCTTTATCCGGGCCCCAGACGGCCGCATTGAGACCATACGGCGTATCGTTGGCAATGGCCAGGGCTTCCTCAACCGTATCATAGGTAATGACGCAGAGGACAGGCCCGAAAATCTCTTCACGGGCAATGGTCATATCGTTGGTCACATCCGTAAAGATGACAGGCTTGACATAGTAGCCTTTTTCCGGAGCTTCCGGACGGCTGCCGGCCAAGAGGGTCGCCCCTTCTTCCATGCCTTTGGCGATGTATGTATCGACGGTCTGCCACTGGTCATACGAAGCGACGGGGCCGATTTTCGTCGTTTCCAGGGACGGGTCGCCGACTGTGTATTCCGGCAGTATCTTCAGCATGAGCTGTTCAATCTTGCCCTTTTCTTCCCGAGGGATGATTAGACGTGACAAGGCTGTACAGGTCTGGCCGCTATTGAGGAAAATAGAATTGAAGCACTGGCGGATGGCTTTTTCATAGTCCGCCCCTTTCAAGAGGATGAAAGGCGACTTGCCACCCAATTCCATGCTGATGCGCTTCATAGAGCCCAAGGCGCGTTGGGAGACCTTGATGCCAGCTGCCGTCGAGCCGGTGAAAGAAACCATGGCGATATTCGGGTCATCACAGATGGCATTGCCGACCTGGCTGCCCCGGCCGGCGACGAGGTTGAAGACACCTTTTGGGAAACCGGCCCGGTCAAAGGCTTCGGCCAGATAGTACGCCGTCACCGGCGTGTGCTGGCTCGGCTTGAGGACGACCGTCGCTCCGACGAGCAGAGCTGGGACGACTTTCTGGATAATCTGGCCTAAAGGATAATTCCAAGGGGTGATGCAGCCGATAACGCCTAAAGGCCGACGATAGACGACGGATTGAGATAAATGTTCGACCAGTGGCAATTCTGGTGCCAAGTCGATATACGACTGGGTCCGCACGAACTGGTAGCCGATATGGTTAGTCCGGGCAAAGGCCACCGGTGCCCCTAATTCCTTGACGACAGCGTCGACGAGCTGCGGTTCCAGTTTAATCATCTGGACCAGCAAATTTTTCATATACGTGATGCGGTCTTCCAGCGGCATAGCCGACCAGGCCGGGAAAGCAGCGGCCGCGGCCTTGGCAGCCGCAGCAACATCATCGGCACCGGCCGCAGCGACCGTAGCAAAGACGCTCTTATCCGCCGGATTCTCGACCTCGATATATTGGCCGGATAAAGGTGCCACCCACTGACCATTGATGTATAATTTCTTCAAATCCATGAAACTACCCCCTTTTACTCGAGATTATTCTTTAATTATAGAGAGAAGTCCTCGATTATGCAAGTCAGAAAAATAGACTGCCCAAAAGGCAGTCTATTTTTAGTGGCTAGTGGTTAGTGGTTAGTGGCTAGTGTTATTTCGCTTCGGCTTCTACCGGTTCTTTGCTGGAGACGAAGTGGCCGATGAGGGAACCGCCGATGAGGCCGATGATGAAGGGCACGATCCAGCCGAAACCGTAGGTCGACAGGGGCGTAGCCGTAACGATGGCCTTAGCAAAGCCCAGGGTGCTCAGGCCCGGCAGGGATTCCAGGAAAGCAAAGAGCGTGACCAGGTATACCGAGCCCTTGTAGGCGCCGTTATTGGGCATGAAGCGGCCGATGATGCCCAGGACCAGGAGGGCCAGGCACGGCGGGTAGCAGACACCGAAGATCCAGCCGATGTAGGTGACGATACCGTCGACGCCGAGGAGGGCCGTCAAGGCCGACAAGATGCAGCAGACGACAGCCACTTGTTTGTAGCTGACGCGTTTGCCCGTAGCCGTGCTGGTGAACTCAGCTACGGCTGCAACCTGACCGATAGCCGTCGTCAGGCAGGCCAGGACGACGGCTATGCCCATGGGAACCATGACCCACGTGCCGACGCGCTGGATAATGGCGACCAGGAGTTCCGCACGGCCGATGGTCTGGGCATAATCGCCGCTGACGCAGGCACCCATGTAGAGCAGGCTGCCGTAGATGATGAGCAGCAGGATGAAGGAAACGATGCCGCAGTAGATGAGGACTTTATTGCGCTGGCCGACAGTCGTATAGCCTTTGCCGTAAATGGAACTGATGAAGACAGCAGCCATGATAAAGCTGACCAGGACGTCGCCCGTGTTATAGCCGCCGAGGAAGGCGTTGACGAAGGGATGATCCACAGCCGGATCGACGGGCGTCCCCAGGGGATTGAAGATACCGGCAAAGGCGACGATGACCAGGATCAGGGCCAGGAGGGGCGTCAGGTATTTGCCCATGCGGTCCATGACGTTATTCTGGTCAGCGACGAAGAAGAAGCTGATGACGAAATAAACGATGACCAGTGGGACGAACGGTGCCGACGGCAGGTTGCCCTGAATACCGAGCTGGATGGCCGTCGCGCAGGTACGGGGAATGGATACGAAGGTACAGACCAGCATGAGTGCTGCCAAAAGGATATTATACGTATTCTTCCCTACCCGTCCGGTAATGGCATGGACGTCGCCGTTGAGGCCGATGATGATGAGTGTAAAAATCGGCAGGAAAATACCGGACAGCGTCAAACCAGCCAAGCCGGACAGGAAATCACTGCCGCTGTTCAAGCCGAGCTGAGGCGGGAAAATCAAGTTGCCTGCACCGAAATAGGTAGCGAAGAAGGCAAACCCCAGGATGAGCACATCCAGTCCCCGGATGGCCTTGCCGCCAGAAGAATTGTTGTTCATGAAGATACCCCCTAAGAATAAATGTGAAAATAAGTACGTAATACGCCAAAAGAAAAGAGGCGCTGCCTCCAAGCTGCGCCTCAGTCATAACGATATCTTTCAGGAATAGCCTGTAGGAATTGGCACCTTACCGCTGGCAGGTTGCCGCAGCGTCATCGGGCCCGTCCCTCAGCTGCTCTTGATATTACTTATGAAATTTTGTCTGTATTGGTAATATTTTATTAAATTTTTAATTACTTGTCAATGATTTTATTTTATTTCTGACAACTCGGACAAAGATCGGCTAAAAAGCAGTTGTCACACAAGGGCTTACGGGCTTTGCAGACCCGGCGGCCATGCCAAATGAGCCAATGATGGGCCCGGCTCCACCATTCCTTGGGAATAGCCTTCTGCAGTCCCTTTTCGACTTCCAGCGGCGTCTTGCCTTCCGCCAGCTGCAGGCGGTTGGATACGCGGAACACGTGGGTATCGACGGCAATGGCCGGCGTATCGAACAAGATACTGACCAGGACATTGGCCGTCTTGCGGCCGACGCCAGGCAGCTTCACCAGTTCATCGAAGGTCTGAGGCACTTCGCCGTGGTATTTCTCACAGAGGATGGTACAATTAGCCAGGATATTCTTGGCCTTGCTGTGATAGAGGCCGCAAGTCCGTATCTTTTCTTCCAGGCCTTCCAACCCTAAAGTCAGCATCTTTTCCGGCGTATTATATTCCGGGAACATGCCAGCCGTCACGATATTGACCCGCTCATCCGTACACTGGGCCGACAAGATGACGGCAATCATCAGTTCAAAGGGCGAGTTATAATGCAGGGCCGGCTTCATGATACCGTACTGGTCCTGAAAACGCTGTAACATTTCATCTTTTACTTTCTTAGAAATAGCCATATTATTTTACTTCCTCATCCGTATTGATCACGTCGTTCAAGCTCCCCATTTCATAGCCGCCCAAATCGAGGGTGACGTAGGTAAAGCCCGTATCTTTTATGGCCCGGACGATTTCCTGGCGATGAGCCAGGATTGACGGGATTTCATCGACAGCCACTTCGATGCGGGCTACATCCCCGTGATACCGGACGCGCAGAGACCCCTGGATATAAGGAGCTACCGCCGCTTCGGCTACATCGATCTGGGCCAGGCGGTGCGGCGTCAGTTCCACACCGTAGGGAATACGGCTGGCCAGGCAGGCCGCACTCTGTTTATTCCAGGTCTGGAGGCCGAATTCCTTTGATAAGGCCCGGATATCGGCTTTAGCCAAACCCGCTTCGATCATCGGGCTGCGGACGAAGTCAGACAATTCTTGCAATGCCTTCATGCCGGGACGATAATCGCCGAGGTCGTCGACATTCCCCCCATCGACAACCCACTGATAGCCTTCGGCCTTGGCCAGCTCCACCAGTGAGGTAAAGCGTATCTTTTTGCAGATATAGCAGCGGTCTGGCGGATTCTTGATGAATTCCGTATCTTCGAATTCCGTCGAATGGACCAGACGGTGCTCGACGCCGATGACCTTAGCCATGGCTTTGGCGTCAGCCGCTTCACTGCCCGGCAGGGTTGCCGAAACAGCCGTCACGGCCAGGACGCGGTCTCCCAGGGCCTGGTGCGCTGCATAGGTCAGGAACGTGCTGTCGACGCCGCCGGAAAAACCGATGACGACGCTGCCCATATCCTTTAAAATCTGCTGGAGTTTTTCATATTTCTTGCCTGTCTCTGTTGAAATCAAAAAGAGTTCCCCCTCGAACCAATATAATCTTGATAGAATTGCCGGATGACGCCCTTCATTTCTTCGTCATCGACATAAGGCAGCGCCTGCTGCCATAACGCCTGAGGCACGCCATAATAGGCTTCGGCGATACTGCCGGCAATGGCTGCCTGCGTATCCGTATCGCCATTGAGCCAGATGGCCTTGCGAATCGTATCTTCATAATCCATCCCTTCCAGGAAACATTCGATAGCTTCAGGCACACTGTCGTCCGTCGTACAGGTAAAGCCATAAGACGGACGGATTTGAGCCAGGGTTTGGGACAAATCATAGAAATACTTTCGGAGATACGCGGCAATCTCCGCTTTCCCCTTCCCCTGCCGGGCCAGGAAAATGGCCGAGGCGACGGCGACGGCCCCCTTGATGGCCTGCGGATGGTCATGGCTGACGACGGCCGTCAGTTCAGCCAGTTCCTGCGCTTCATCAAGGGAAGCGGCTACCCAACCGGCCGGGCTGACGCGCATTGCTGCCCCATTGCCATAACTGCCATAAGCCGGCGCTTCGTCGGCCAGGAACCAGCGGCGGAACATGCCGCCGAAACCGGCATTGGGATATTTCCGGCACCAGTAGCGGAGCTGTCTCCGCAGCGGCCCGACATAGCCACAGTGAGAAGCCTTCCCCTCCATCAAAGCCGCCGCTACGGCTACAGTCGTCACCGTATCGTCGGTAAAGCGGCTGGCCCTGGTAAATAAAGGGAAATCTAAGGAATCTGCTGTTTTATCAAATTCATAAACAGAACCGGCGATATCGCCAATGATGGCACCTTTCATGCAATCATCTCCTAAAAGAAATGGGCTGATTCTTCTTTCAATACTTTATCGCGCAAAGCCGACAGCTTCGTACTGCGCTGGACCCACATTTCTTCCGGGTTGACCAGGCGCAGGTATTCCGGCCATAAAGTCTGGATCTGCTGGTCGGCATAGGCCATGATTTCCTTGAGGTCCGGTTTCTGATAGACCAGTTCACCTTTCTGGAAAATCGGGATGAGCATCTTCTGGACGCGGTAGGTCCCACCGGGAATGGTCCGCGAACGCCACGGGGCTTTGTCGCTCTGAAGGAGGAGGTCCTTCGATTCGTCGATGCTTTCGCCTTCGAGGATAATGATGTCGGCCTTCATCTTGCCCGTCTCTTTATCGTAAATACGCAGGACGTTCTTCAGGCCCGGATTGGAAATCTTTTCCACATTATCGCTCATCTTGATTTTAGGTACGAACTTCCCGTCGTCATACTGGCCGACGAGTTTAAAGACGCCTCCCAGGGAGGGGCTGTCCTTAGCGGTAATCAAATTCGTGCCGACGCCCCAGGAATTGATGACACAGCCCTGGGCTTTCAATTCGGAAATGAGGTTTTCATCGAGGTCATTGGAGGCAGCAATGATGGCATCGGGGAAGCCGGCTTCGACAAACATCTTATGGGCTTCTTTCGACAAATAAGCCAGGTCGCCGCTGTCCAGGCGGATGCCATAAGCCTTAGGCAGGGTGCCGGCCGCTTTCATTTTCTTGAAAATCGTGATAGCATCTGGCACCCCCTGTTTCAGAGTATTATACGTGTCGGCCAGGAGAATGAGGTTGTTCGGATACTGGCGGGCATAAGCGCGGAAAGCTTCCAGTTCTGACGAGAAGCTCATGATCCAGCTGTGGGCCATCGTCCCTAAAACGGGCATGCCGAACTTAGCCCCAGCCAGGACGTTGCTGGTCCCGTTAAATCCGCCGATCATAGCCGACCGGGCACCGTAGACGCCGGCCGATTTCCCCTGAGCCCGGCGCAGACCAAATTCCATGAGATTATCCTTGCCAGCCACCGTCCGGACGCGGCGAGCCTTGGTGGCAATAAGGCTTTCATGGTTCATGATCATGGACATGCATGTTTCTAACAATAACGCTTCGTCTTTCTTCGTCTGGACGCGCAGGAGCACTTCCTGCGGAAAAGCGACTGTTCCTTCAGGCATAGCATAAATGTCACCTGTAAAGCGCAGGTCCTTCAAGTATTCGAGAAATTCGTCCTGGAAGAAGCCCGTACTCTTCAAATAGGCCAGGTCGTCCTCACTGAAATGTATATTGTGTACATAATCGATGAGATGTTCCAGCCCGGCGACGACCGTATACCCCCCTTGGAAGGGATTGGTCCGGTAGTAACGGTCAAACACGCATTGTTGTTCGTGCTTGCCTTCAAAAAATAAGCCCTGCATCATCGTCAACTGGTACAGGTCTGTCAATAATGCTTTCGTATACAAGATAACTCGCCTCCAAAAAGTAGTTATTCCTATTATACATCAGTTAACGATAAAGGAACAACGAATTACCGATTTTGCATACATTGAAAAATCCTATACGGACTTGGCATGATAAAAGGCGCTGTCGCATGAAGACAGCGCCTTTTTTTAGTGGTTAGCAGTTAGTGGCTAGTGGCTAGCGAATCACGAGCCACGAACCACGAACCACTTCACTTCCTCTTCAACACTTTGTGGACAGCCTGGATGACGTCACTGGACGACAAATTATAGGCTTTCAGGAGATCGTCCGGTTTTCCTGATTCACCGAAGCGGTCCTGGATGCCGACGAGTTCTACGGGGACGCAGCAGTGCTGAGCCAGGGCTTCGCAGATAGCGCCGCCCAGGCCGCCCATGATCTGGTGTTCTTCACAGACGACGACGGCCCCCGTTTCGGCCGCACAGGTACAGACCGTATCCAGATCCAGCGGTTTCACCGTATGGATATTGACGACGCGGGCCGAAATGCCTTGGCGATCCAGTTCATCAGCCGCCGTCAAGGCTTCATGGACCATGAGGCCGTTGGCGAAGAGCGTCACGTCGCGGCCATCCCGGAAGATGGCTGCCTTGTAGAGGTCAAAAGGCGTATCCTTATCGGTAACGACGGGCGCCGGATTGCGGCCGAAGCGGACATAGGACGGTCCCTTGATGTCGTAGACAGCCAGGGTAGCCTTATACGTTTCCCACCAGTCACACGGCGTAATGACCATCATATGCGGGATGACCCGCATGAGGGCGATATCTTCCAAAGCTTGATGCGTAGCGCCGTCAGGGCCGACGGAAATGCCGGCATGGGCCCCGCCGAGTTTGACGTTGAGGTTATTATAGCAGACGGTATTGCGGATCTGCCCCCAGGCTCGGCCTGTCAAAAAGGCGCCATACGTCGAAACAAAAGGTACGAAACCGGTCAGAGACAAACCGGCCGCTGTGCCAACCAGGTCTTGTTCCGAAATACCAACATTGATATATTTTTCAGGATATTCATGGCGGATCCATTCGGTCCGCGTCGATTTAGCGACGTCCGCATCGAGGACTAGGACATCGTCATGAAGACGACATAATTCCAACAGGGCCTTCCCATAGCCGTCGCGCATCGGTACTCGTTCCATTACGGCACCTCCGTTGTCAATTCATCCATAGCCAGGCGGTACTGGGCTTCATCCGGTGCCGCACCATGCCATTGAGCCTGATTTTCCATATACGATACGCCTTTGCCCTTCACGGTATGGGCCAGGATGACCGTCGGCTTACCTTCATAAGTTTTTGCCGCACTGTAGGCCTCATACAAGGCATCCGTATCGTGACCGTCGACGCGGAGGACATGCCAGCCAAAGCTTTCCCACTTGGCGTCCATGGGTTCCATATTTTTAATCGATACCAGGGAATCGACGAGCTGTAAGCCGTTGCAGTCCACAATCAGACAAACATTGTCCAAATGGTGCTGGGACGCAAAGGCCGCGGCTTCCCAAATCTGGCCTTCCTGCTGTTCCCCATCGCCGATGAGACAGAAGACCTGCGGCATTTCGTGGCGTATCTTCAAGGCCAGGGCGATACCGTTGGCAATGGACAGGCCCTGCCCCAGAGAGCCGACAGCGCAGTCGAGACAAGGCAGTTTTTCCAGGTTGGGATGCCCCTGGAGCGCGCTGCCGACAGTCCGCAGCGTATCGAGCAATGCCAGGGAAAAATAGCCTTTATGCGCTAAAATACTGTAATAAGCCGGCGCAGCATGGCCTTTCGATAAGACAAAACGATCCCGTTCCGGCGCATGGGGCCTGTCGGGAAAACACGTAAAGACATCGGTAAAATAAAGTGTTGCCATAATTTCGACAGCCGACAGCGAGCTGCCGGGATGGCCAGAGCCGGCACGGTAAATAGACCGCACCGTATCCCGCCGTATCTGCGTACACACGTCATGTAGATCATGCTTCATGAAGCATAGCCTCCTATGTCAGGCCGTCAAGAAAAAAACGCCGCGTACCCCCTATGTCTGGCGGCGATACGCGTGCGTTCGGACATACGACCTCTTTTGTTCGTTTCCATTTCTTGAGTTTATTGTACAATGATTATATACACAAGTCAAACGGAATATACCATTTAGCTATGTTTCATAACTGTATAGCAAAGGTCGTTTTCATTATATGAAAGAATAGCATACTTTCCTATTCTTTCATGGCTTTGACGACTTCCGGGTCTACGGCGAAGCCGTGGGCTTCGTCAGGGAAGCTGCGGTCTTTGACGTCGTGGATGTACTGGCCTACGGCATCGACGATGGTCTGATGGAGGTCGGCATAGGTCTTGACGAATTTCGGACGGAAGCCGCTGCTCATGCCCAAGAGGTCCGTGCATACCAGGACCTGGCCATCCGTGCCGTTACCGGCGCCGATGCCGATGGTAGCTGCCGTGTGGAGGGCTTTGGTGATTTCCGTAGCGATATCCGTCGGGACACATTCCAAGGTGATAGCAAAGGCACCGGCTGCTTCCAGTTTCAACGCATCGGCAATCAGTTGCTTTGCCGTTTCGCTGTTCTTGCCTTGGACGCGGAAGCCACCAAGCTGATGGACGGACTGCGGTGTCAGGCCGATGTGGCCGACGACGGGGATGCCGGCTGTCGTCATGGCTTTGACAGCTTCGCAGACACTGGCGCCGCCTTCGAGCTTGACGGCATCGCAGCCCGTTTCTTTCATGAGGCAGCCGGCGTTATGCAGGGCCTGCTGGGTGCTTTCCTGATAACTCATGAAAGGCATGTCACCGACGACCAGAGCCCGTTTGACACCACGGACGACAGCCGCCGTGTGATGGATCATATCTTCCATGGTGACCGGCAGCGTCGATGTATGGCCCATGACGACATTGCCCAGGGAATCGCCGACGAGGATCATATCGATACCGGCTTCATCGACATTCTGAGCCATGATGTAGTCATAAGCGGTAATCATGGAAATCGGCGTGCCTTCTTGTTTCATTTTCTTAATGGTCAGATTGGTTACTTTTTTGTTCATGATGGACTCCTTCTGCCATCGCAAGGATTCTTGTCAGCTCGTCGTGCTGTTGTGCTGTAATCGTTTCGTTCTTTAAGGCTAAGTCGGCGGCGGCACGGCCAAAAGCGCAGTACGGATGTATCAGTTCAGCCGGCATGACCGCCAAATGCTTGACGACAGTCCCGGCATCACCACGGGACACAGGTCCCGTCAAGGCCGTCCGCCAGACCTTTCGTTCCCGGACATTCTGCAAAGTCCCATCGACGAGCGGCATGAGTGCCTTTGCCGCATCGCCGTCACTCTCTGTCCAGCGTCGCATGAGCTGCTGAGCCAGGGCCAGGGCCGTCACGACGTAATTGGAACAGAAACAGGCTGCTGCATGGTAGAGCATCCGTTCTTCAGGCGGCACGAAAAAAGGCGTACTTCCCAAGGTACGGACGATGCTTTCTGCAACTCCCCGGGCCTGTTCGTCCCCGTCGACAGCCATGTAAATCCCCTTCAGCCGTTCCGCGGACGGTTCGGCAAAACTTTGCAGCGGATGGATGCTCCCTGTATGGATTCCCAAAGAAGCCAGCGCTTCGAGGGGTGATAAATCCATAGCACCGCTGCAATGGAATACGCAGCGGTCAGACAACTGGCGCTCCCCTTTCAAAGAAGCCGCCAGCTCACGGCTCACGGGAGCCAGGACATCGTCGCGCACTGTCAGCAGCAGGACATCGCAGTGCCGGATGAGGTCAGCGCCATCAGTATAGGCCGTGGCATGGAGCCGGGCAGCCTGCTCCTGTGTATGTTCCGCTGTAGAACAAAGGATGCCTTCCACAGCAGAAGGAAAAGCTAAAACAAAAGAAGCGCCGACTCTGCCGGCGCCGATAATACCTAAACGCATGATAACTCCCTCAAAAAAAAGCGCACTCCACCCGGGAATGCGCGTAAAAAGCCTACGTTTACAAGAATTCGTCCCGGTCTTTCGATCCAAGCGATATGCTATAAAATTATGATAGATTGATGACCCGGATTTTATACGGTACGGATCCAAAAGATTCCGTCCAACCCGAATCACATGTACAGGATACTACATTTGTGAAACTTTTACCAATAACTTTTAGGAATAGGTGAGTATGATAGTGGTTCGTGCCCTATAGGGCCGACCACGTGAGGCGCCCGTCCTGAAAATATTCACGAAAACGAGATACGCCAATTCTAATAACGGGCTCGCCACGTGCGAGCCCCTACTGCTAGCCACGAGCCACTAAAAAAGGACTTGCCGCATAGCGACAAGTCCTTTTTCGCACACAATATGGTGGGCGGTAATGGATTCGAACCATCGACCCCCTCGATGTCAACGAGATACTCTAACCAACTGAGCTAACCGCCCATATTTCATACTTCTCTGTGCGACTTGTTCATTATAACCTACTTCTCACATTTTGGCAAGGGCTTTTTTCAACATTTTTCGCAGCTTGACTTGAACTCCACTCTAACCAGTATAATAAAGGCAAGGAGGGATTGTTTTGAAGATAAAAGATGTCAGTGAAAAATTCCAGATTTCGCCGGATACGCTGCGCTATTACGAAAAAATCGGCCTCATCCACAACGTAAGCCGTGATAAGAACGGTATCCGCAATTACAGCCAGGAAAACTGCAATACCATTGCCTTCATCAAATGCATGCGCGCAGCCAGCGTCTCCATCGACGGCCTGTCGCGGTATATGGAACTCTTTCAGCAAGGCGAGGCGACGCGCAAAGAACGGCGTCAAATCCTCACAGAAGAACGGGACCGTTTAGAAAGCCGCATGAAAGATATTCAAGAGGCCCTGCAGCACCTGAACTGGAAAATCAAGATGTACGATGAAGGGAAGTTCTAATAGCAGGCAGCAGTTCGCAAAGGCTCCCTTTTTAGGGGAGCTGGCCGCCTCAGGCGGTCTGAGAGGTTGCTTTATATTTTGTAGAAGCTGGCTTTAATTTTTTACCATTTGCTGCAAACTAAAAACTACAAACTTAAAACGCAAAAAGAGGCTGTCTTAATGCGACAGCCTCTTTTTTCACACAATATGGTGGGCGATAATGGATTCGAACCATCGACCCCCTCGATGTCAACGAGATACTCTAACCAACTGAGCTAACCGCCCATATTTTATACTTCTCTGTGCGACTCATTCATTATAACCTACTTTTCTCTTTTTGGCAAGGGAAATAGAAAAATTATTTTAATAACTTTTCCATTTCATAGGACAACTGTCGCGGCGTCAAAACGCTGTCGAAGGGGCGCGTCATCTGGCCACCGCGGGCGATGAAGATGAGTTTCGGTATGTCATGGACGCCATATTCCTTCAGCATCGGTTCCCGGACACAATAGACAGGCAGGCCTGCCCCGCTCTGCTTCATATAAGACAAGCTGTCCTCCTGGTCCGGTCCGACAGGGACCGTCACGAAATGAATGGCTTGCCCATACGTTGGATACACTTCTTCCAGTGCTGCGAGCTGGCGCAAACTGTCCTGGCTCCAGGAAGACCAGAAGAAGAGGCAAACCGGTTTCTCATTATACAAGGCCTGAAGCCACACCGTACCATTAGGTGATTCCAGAGATTCATCAGGGGCCATCATTTCCGTTTCAGCCGTCGTCACGTCTTCCGCTTCCTTGATGACATCCGAACTATAAGCCTCTTCTTCCTTGCCAGGCCAGAAAAAAATCGTCAATATCAAGCAAATACAGGCAAGCCCTGCCAGGATTCTCGTTTTGATGGTCATGTCTCTCTCCCCTTTTTCCTTATATCCATTATAACTGAAAAAAGTGGTTCGTGGCTAGTGGTTCGTGGTTCGTGGTTCGTCGCGATGGATTTTTTGTCCCTTCGATCTACGATGAACGACCTACGATGAACCTAAAAGAGGGCTTGTCGCCATACGACAAGCCCTCGAATCTGGGGATAGGATCTATTGTAATTGCGTGTTATGCGTGGATGTAGATGCGGACGGCACGGTTGATGAGTTCAATCTTGCGGCCGTAGAAGGCATGGTACATGATGAAGCAGGCAACAGCGACGATGGCTGCTACAGCATAGAGCTGCGGGAAGGTGAGCAGGCCGTGGAGGCTGCCGAGGACATAGGGCCCTACGCCGATGCCGAGGTCCAAAGCGACGAAGTACGTCGATAAGGCAACGCTGATGCGGTACGACGGGGTCAATTTGATGCAGACAGCCTGACCGTTGGACATGAACGTACCATAGCCAAGGCCAACGAAGACGCCCGATAAGAGCAGCTGCCAAGAAGCACCGGTAATGCTGAGGAGGAACAAGCCGATAGCCAGGCAGATGTAGCAGGGATAGAGGACGTAGTTTTCGCCTTTGTGGTCGAAGATGACACCCGTCATCGGACGAGTGATAGTGATGACAACGGCATAGACGACGAAGAAGAACGTACCGGCCTGGACCAGGTTGATTTCACGAGCATAAGCGGCCAAGAATGTCAGGACGCTGGAATAAGCGAAGCCCATGAAGAAGCCGATGATGGAGATGATCAGTACGCGATATTCGACGTAATTGTCGAGGGTCATGGCTTTCATGCGGGCAACCTGTTCCGACGTAAGCGTGATTTCGTCGATATGGAGGGCGATGCAGCCAATCATGCACAAGCCGACGAGAACGGCACAGAGGGTGATGATGAAGGTGAAGTTCGTGACGACGATGAGGAACATACCCAGGAAGGGGCCGACAGCGGCAGCCAGGCTGGTGCTCAAGCCGTAGTAGTTGATGCCTTCGCCCCGTTTTTCTGCCGGAATGCAAGAAGCGACGATCGTATTGGTCGCCGTCGAGACGATACCATAGGCCATGCCGTTGAGGAAGCGGATGCCATAGAGAATAGCGAGATTCGGGATATAAAAGTATAATAAGGTCGTTACGAAATAAAAGAGGATCCCGCCATATAAGGACTTGCGGCGGCCGTATAATTCAATAGCCTTGCCGAATTGCAAGCGTGCCAGCAGGGTGCCGACAATGAAGATGCCCGAAGCCAGTCCGGCTTCACCGAGGGAAGCGTGCAATTGGTCTTTGGCGACGACGGCGATGATGACCATTAATAAGTAATAAATAAGATAGACTACAAAATTGATACCTGTGTCGAGAAGGAAATCTTTGTTCCAAAGTGATTGATTCGACATTGTGTATTCACTGCTCCTTTCGTATTTGCAAGCTAGATTCTACACCTTCTCTCCCGTCTTGTATAACGCAAAAAAAAGATACCTGCCATCGTTTTATATGATGGCAGATACCTTTATCATTATTTTTTAATATGATAGACGCGGCGGATATAATCGACGAAAACCTGGATCGTCGCGTATTTCGGGTTGTCTTTCTTATACACGAGATAACACGGAAGGCGCAGGGGCGGTTCCAATTCACAGTAACCTTCGGCAATGCCCATGGCCTGGAGGAAGCGTTCCGGCAGGATAGCCCCGATGCGGTTCTGCTGACAGTAGTTCATCATGGCATAAGGCGTCGAGAACCAGGCCTGCGTCTCCTGAGGCGGACAGGCGTGGGACGTGAAATAATGGTTGATGTAGCGATTCATCTCATACTGGGGCGAATACTGGGCCAACGGCTGGGACGCCACATATTGCGGCGTCACGGCATGTTCCGGCAACTTGAGGTTCGGCCCGTAATAGACGAGGTTCTCGATGCCGAAGAAGACCTTCTCATACTCTTCCAGATGCAGCGCCGGCAAGTAAAAGAGCGATACAATATCCAGGCGGTCTTCTTTCAGCCATTGGATCATCTCCCGGACTTCCAGGTTATAGACCCGGAACGAAGCGCCGCTGTGATGTTCCTGGAAATAAGCCAGGTGCCGGTTCATGTGGACATCCCCTAAGGACAGCATGATGCCTACAGACAGGGGCTGGGTCTTCCCCATCCGTCCTGGCAGTTCGCTCATAGCCTCCTCCAATTCGCCCAAAATACGGGCTATTTTCGTATAGAACAGCTTCCCGGCCGGTGTCAGATGACTCCCCCTGTTCGAGCGTTCAATGAGGCGGACGCCGACGAGGTCTTCCAATTTCTTCATCTGCGCACTAAAAGCCGACTGGGTGATGTTGGCAGCATTGGCAGCCGTCGTGAAGTTCCCATACTTCCCATAAATGACGAAATTCCGCAGCTGCTGTATCGACGGTAAATCCATTGGGCCTCCTTATGATAAAAGGCGCCGTCTACGAAGACAGCGCCTTTTAAGTAGTTAGTTGTTAGCAGTTAGTGGCTAGTAGATGGCTCTAAATTTAAGCCCTCTTCTACAAACTACAAACTCCGTACTACAAACAATAAAGAAAGGAGCATCACATGACGACAGAAGCCTTCCTGTGACGCTCTCTCCAGTCACTTATTCATCTAAGAGTTCATCGAATTTTGCATTGGCTGCTTCAAATTCTTCGTCCGTCGGTGCGACGTAGACGTCTTCACCATCTTCCTGGTCGACGCGGGCTATGATAGCATCGCCGCCTTCTTCGTCTTCTGTGACTTCGACGAGCAGGGCGAATACGTTGCCATCGAGGGAGATGCGCTGCACTTCCTGATATTCCACTTCGTTGCCTTCGTCATCAGTTGCGGTTACGATGATGACTTCTTCTAATTCGTTGTTCATTTCTTCCGACATAATAGTCCTCCTTAATGAGATTGAGCGTCTAAATAATTCTGTAAAATGAGGATGGCTGCCATTTTATCGACAAACTTCTTGCGCTTTTCGCGGCGCACATTGCCTTCCTTCAATACATTCTGGGCCATGACGGTCGTCAGGCGTTCATCCCAATAGACAATGTCTATATCCGGGACAGTTTGCTGGAATCGTTCGACGAATTCTTCGATTTTCTTCATATTCTCGCTGTAGTCACCGTTCATATGACGCGGTTTGCCTACGACGATGCGATGTACTTCTTTTTCTTTGATCAGTTCGCGCAGACGAGCAAAGTCTGCTTCATCGGATTGACGGCGGATCGTTTCTACGCCCTGTGCCGTAATCAGCAAGGCATCGCTGCAGGCAACGCCGATGGTCTTGGAACCGACATCGAGTCCTAAAATTCTCATATGTCTCCTATAAATTGTGCTGTTTGACGTACGAACGGACTAATTCTTCGATGAGCTCATCCCGTTCGATGCGCCGGATATTGCTGCGAGCATTGTTGTGGCTCGTGATGTACGTCGGGTCACCGGACAGGAGATAGCCTACGATCTGATTAATCGGGTTGTATCCTTTTTCTTCCAATGCATGGTACACATCTTCCAGAATCATGGATGCAACGGTCTTTTCTTCACTTCGGTTTTGCATAATCATCGTTTCGTCACTTACTGCCATGTTCACTCACATCCTTTTTTATTCGATTGGCATGACTGCCAAAAATCTATGCTAAAATATCGCTTACGGCCTGGACGCCGGCTTTCAGGGCTTCTGCCAATTTTTCCGGTTCTTTGCCGCCAGCCTGAGCCATGTCGGGACGGCCGCCGCCGTTGCCACCAGCAGCCTGAGCTGCTGCTTTGATGATCTTGCCGGCATGGAGTCCTTTTTTCGTATCGCCCTTGGCGACTTTGCAGACGAAGTTGACTTTGTCACCATGGGTCATGCCCAGGAGGACGACGCCGCTGCCGAGTTTATCCAGGACGGTATCGGCCAAATCGCGCAGGTTGTCCATGGAATCGGCCTGAGCCGAAGCTGCGACGACGGGGACGCCGCCGATGTCTTCCTTCGCTGCCAAGATACTGTCCATATCGGACAAGGCTGCGTCTTTCTTGAGCTGTGCCAATTCTTTTTCCGTATCCTTCAACTGGGCCAGGAGAGCTTCCAGTTTAGCCGGTGCGTCGCTGACTTTGGCTTTCAAGAGGCCTGCCAGCTGCTGCAGTTCCTGCGATTCGTCCTTGGCCAGCTTGAGGGCTGCCGGACCGGTGACGGCTTCGATGCGGCGTACGCCGGAACCCGTACCGGTTTCGCTGGTAATGCGGAAGGAGCCGATGACCGACGTATTGGCGACATGAGAACCGCCGCAGAGTTCGCAGCTGAAGTCGTCGACGGAGACGACGCGGACGACATCACCATATTTTTCACCGAACAAGGCCATGGCGCCTTTTTCCTTAGCGGCATCCAGAGCCATTTCTTCGATGGTAACAGGGACGTTCTTGAGGATTTCTTCGTTGACCAGGGCTTCGATTTTATCCAATTCGGCCTGCGTGACCGGCGAGAAATGGGTGAAGTCGAAGCGCAGGTGATCCGGCGTGACCAGGGAGCCGGCCTGATTGACGTGGTTGCCCAGTACCTTGCGGAGGGCAGCCTGCAAGAGGTGCGTTGCCGTGTGGTTGCGGGCCAGGTTCAGATGACGCTGCTTGTCGACGGCAATATCGACGGCGTCGCCTGTCCGGAGGACGCCTTCTGTGATTTCAGCGATGAGGTATACCAAGCCATTCGGGAGTGCCTGGGCATCGGTAACCTTGGCCTTGCCTTCAGCCGCACAGAGGACGCCTGTATCGCTGAGCTGGCCGCCGCCTTCGGCATGGAAGGGGTTGTCATCGAGGATGATCGTCACTTCCTGGCCATCGCGGGCTTCGCTGATTTCGACACCGTCCTTGCCAATCATGGCAATCGTCGCTTTGACAGCACTTTCGTCGTTGACCAGTTTGGACTGGTCCAGTTTCGTCGTATCCGGCGTAGCGACTTTGGCCGAAACCTTGGTATGCGCAGCGCGGGCCCGGTCCTGCTGTTCCTTCATGGCTGCCTGGAAGCCGTCTTTATCGACTTTGAAGCCCTGTTCGCCAGCGATTTCTTCAGTCAGTTCCATCGGGAAGCCATACGTATCATAGAGCTTGAAGACTTCTGCCCCCGTGAGGACTTTGTCGTCACCGACATGGGCCATCATATCATTGAGCAGTTCCATGCCCTGTGCCAGGGTAGCACTGAACTGTTTTTCTTCGGTATTGATGATCTGTTTGATGAGGGCTTCGTGTTCCCGCGTTTCCGGATATTCGTCGCCGAGGATGTCCAGGACCGTATCGACGAGGCCTGCCAGGAAGAGGTCCTGAATACCCAGGAGACGGCCGAAGCGGACAGCACGGCGCAGGATACGGCGCAGGACGTAGCCACGGCCTTCATTGGACGGCAGAATGCCATCAGAAATCATGAAGGTAATGGCACGGATATGGTCGGCAATGACCTTCATGGCCATCTTCTGCCGGGGATCACTGTAATCGCCGCCGGAAATGGCGATGACTTTTTCAATGATCGGGAAGATGAGATCCGTTTCAAAGTTCGATTCTTTCTGCTGGATGACCGAAGCCAGTCGTTCCAGGCCGCAGCCCGTATCGATGTTCTTCTTGGTCAGCGGTTCGTACTTGCCGTCTTTGGTGCGGTTGTACTGGGTAAAGACGAGATTCCAGATTTCCAGATAGCGGTCGCAGTCGCAGCCGACAGTGCATGTCGGTTTGCCACAGCCCCGTTCCGGGCCGAGGTCATAGAAGATTTCGCTGTCCGGACCGCACGGGCCTTCGCCGATTTCCCAGAAGTTATCGTCGAATTTGAAAATCCGTTCATCAGCCAGGCCGATCATATTATGCCAGTAATCATAGGCTTCTTTATCGTCAGGATAAATGGTGACATACAATTTGTCCGTATCCAGTTCCAAGACCTTGGTCAGAAATTCCCAGGCCCAGGAAATGGCTTCTTTCTTGAAATAATTGCCGAACGAGAAGTTGCCCAGCATTTCAAAGAACGTATGGTGACGGGCTGTACGGCCTACGTTGTCGATATCGTCGGTGCGGATGCACTTCTGGCTGGTCGTGACGCGGTACGACGGCGGTACGAGCTTCCCCGTGAAATACGGCTTGAGCGGTGCCATGCCGGCGCCGATGAGGAGCAGGCTCGGGTCGTTTTCCGGAATGAGCGGAAAGCTGTGCAGGATCAAATGCTCCTTGCTCTTAAAGAATTGTAAATAAGCTTTGCGGATTTCATTACCCGTCATGTACTTCATATCGTAAACACTCCCTCTAAATATCTTTCTACATGGGAAAATTATACGCTCATTTCCCCCTGTTCGGCAACATTTTCTTGTTATTTTTTATCCCACAGGCCGGTTGTATAAGGAAAGGCTAGAGGACGACTGTTCCCTAGCCAGTTTGCCTATCTCCGGACCCGTGTAGCACCGACATAGCGCGGCGACCAATAACCGCTGTCGAGGCTGTCTACGCGGATACCGCCACTGCTGGTGGCACTGATGAAATTGTTGTTGCCGACATAGATGCCCGTATGGGATACGCCTGGTTCATACGTCGTAAAGAAAACCAGGTCACCCGGCATGAGTTCGCTCCGGCGGACCCGCTGGCCCACTTCATATTGTTCATCGGCCAGGCGCGGCAGGTTGATGCCATTATGGGAAAAGACATATTTCGTAAAGCCTGAGCAGTCGAAGCCTTCAGCCGGCGTATTCCCGCCGAATACGTAAGGAATCCCTAAATACTGATAAGCGGAATGGACCAGCTGGTTGCCGAAGGCATCGCCGCCGCTGAAATGGCGGTATTTGCTGATAGCACCATTGTTGAAGCGCGTACTCTGCCCTTTCTTCATGACCGGCTTCGGCGGCAGTTTAGAACGATTGCCCGTCAAGAGATAATACGTCCAGCCGCCGACCTTGCCGCTGACCTGGATCTTCTTATCTTTCTGATACTGCGATACAGCCCGTGCCGTATCTTTCGTATAAACGCCGTTGACATTGACCCGATAGCCTTTGCTGCGAAGGATCTGCTGAATGGAACGGACTTCATCGCCCCGGCTGCCAATGGTCAGCGGGGAAGCTGCCAGCACCGGCAGGGCGGCGAAAACGAAAAGTGCGGCCAATATCCAAACTTTACTGATTTTTTTCCACATAAATACTCCTCTCTGTCTCGAAGGCTATACAACGCAAGGGCTTACCTGTCTTTATGCTGGCCGAGTTCAGCCCGCAGCCAATACAGAGGTCTATGCTTTACCTCTTCAAATATACGTCCTATATACTCTCCGATGACACCGATAAAAATGAGCTGAAAGCCGCTGAACAGGCAGTCGACGATCATCGTCGTCGTCCAGCCCTGTACGGCTTCGCCCACGATATTACAGTAAATGACATGCAGGATCAGTAGCAGGCTCAATAAGCCGCTCAGCATGCCGACGTAAAAGGAAACCCGCAGGGGAATCTTAGAATAAGCCATGATCCCGTCGAGGGCAAAATGCAGCATCTTGCGCACGGAAAACTTGGATTTCCCGGCATAGCGCCTCGGCGCTACGAAATGAATGAAGGTCTGGGTATAGCCGATATCGCCGATCATGCCGCGGATGAAGCGGTCGTGTTCGCGGAACTGCTTGAATGTTTCCAGTACCCTTTTGTCGATGAGGCGGAAATCGGATCCGCCCGGTGTGATGTGGACCGGAGATACAGTATTCAATATACGGTAATACCATTTCGACGTCATCCGTTTGAGGAAACCCGCATCGTCTGTCGATTCACGTATCGTCTGGACGACATCGTTGCCTTCGCGCCATTTCCGGACCAGTTCAGGAATCATCGATGGCGGATGCTGCAAATCACCATCCATGGTGATCACGGCGTCGCCAATTGCATGATCCATGCCGCAGGTAATGGCCAGCTGATGACCGAAATTACGAGCCAGGATAAAAGCCCGTACGTGTCCATCCTGCTGGGTCAGGCGGCTGAGGATGAGGGGCGTCGCATCTTTGGAACCATCGTCGACAAAGATAATTTCATAGTCCATATCGAGTGTCGCTGCGGCTTTCGTCGCCTCTTCATAGAACTTCTCAATGTTCGGCTGTTCGTTATATACTGGAACGACAATAGACAATACCTGTCGTCCCGTCCCTCTCGTTTCTAAATTCAATTATATCATCCCAATATTTTTGTTGTCAAAACCAGCTGCCTTGTTTTCTGCCACGACAGATGCCAGGAACTTGCTGATTTCTGCCTGCGAGGCATAGCCGATAATGCGTTTCAGCGGTTTCCCGTCCTTAAAGAACAATAACGTCGGAACCGCCATGATTTCATATTTTTCGGCAACATTCCGCATGGTATCGACATTGATGCGTACCACTTTCACAGCATCGCCAAAATTCGCGGCTGCCTGGCTGATTTCTGAATGAACCATCTTGCACGGCTCGCACCAGGGAGCCCAGAAGTCTGCGATGACAATGCCCGGCTGGCGAAGGACCTTCACGGAAAAATCAGCATCACTGTCAATCGAAACTACCGCCATGATTATGCAACCTCCCATCTGGCCGACAATAAATCAAATTAATTATACCACTTTCGCTTAATGAAGCCAACTAGAAAGATTGTTCTTTGTAAAGGGAGCAAAAAAGGAGCTGTCCTTTGAAGACAGCTCCTTTTTGGGTTTGAAGTTGAAAGTTTGATGTTTGATGTGGATGGGGTAAAATTTAAAAGCCATCGCCTCAAACATCATACATCAAACCTCAAACATTAAACCGAAGCACCCGTTCGAAGAGGTTCTTGGCCAAAGGGCCGAAGCCGTCGCGTTTGAGCGACGAATAGGCCAGGGCCGGCCGGTCCGACGGGAAGAGTTTATTTAACTGGGCCAGGTTGCGGTTCTTTTCGTTGGCCTTGAGCTTATCGGCCTTGGTCCCGACAATCTGCAGGGGTACGCCGGCACTGGACAGCCAGTCATAGGCCTGCTGGTCGATGGCCAGGCCCGGGTGGCGCAGGTCGACGAGCAGACAGAGGACGCAGAGGTTCGGTGACTGCGTGACGTATTCGCCGATGAAAGCACTCCACATGTCGCGGTTCTTGCCGCCGGTCTTGGCAAAGCCATAGCCCGGCAGGTCGACTAAATAGAAAGGCAGCCGCTGCTCCCCTTCTGCTTCATCGCGCCGCCGCAGGGCGGCACTGAAATAGTTGATGGTCTGGGTCTTTCCCGGTGCACCGCTGACGCGGGCCAGGCCGCGGTGGTTGCACAGGGAATTGATCAGGCTCGATTTACCTACGTTGGAACGGCCGAGGAAGGCCACTTCCGGTACAGACCCTTCAGGGTACTGGTCGCGGCGGACAGCCGTCGTGGCATAAGCGGCCTTGATGATATCGTACGAAGCCATCAGGACTTCACCAGTGCCTGAGCCAGCACTTCATCCATATGATGAACAAAGACGAATTTGACATCCTTTTTGACCGACTGCGGCACTTCGTCCATGTCTCGCTTGTTTTCTTCCGGCAGGAGGATCTTCTTGATGCCCGCCCGATGAGCAGCGATGACTTTTTCTTTGATGCCGCCTACGGGCAGGACCGTGCCGCGCAGGGTAATTTCGCCGGTCATGGCGACATCGTGGCGGACGGCTTTGCCCGTCAGGGCCGATGTGATGGCCGTCGCCATGGTGATACCTGCTGACGGGCCATCCTTGGGGATAGCTCCTTCAGGCAGATGGATGTGCAAGTCCATGTTGGCGTAGAAATCGGCATCGATGCCCAGGACATCGGCCCGGCTGCGGACGTAGGTCACACCGGCTTCAGCCGATTCTTTCATGACATCGCCGAGCTGGCCTGTGAGCAGCAGGCGGCCCTTCCCTTTGACGGCAACGGCTTCTGTTTCCAGGACTTCCCCGCCGACCTGGGTCCAGGCCATGCCGGTGACGATACCGACTTCATCGTCCTTATGGACCGTTTCCGGCAGGAATTTGACCGGGCCGAGCAGTTTTTCCAGGTTCTTGACAGAAACGCTGAGCGGCACTTCATCATTCATGAGCAGGGACTTGCCGATACGGCGGCAGACCGTACCGATCGTCTTTTCCAGGTTACGGACGCCGGATTCCCTCGTATACCCTTCGATGATACGGCGCAGGACGGCGTCGGAGAACTTGGCCTGACTCGGCCGGAGACCGTTTTCTTTCACCTGCTTCGGTACCAGATAGCGCTTGGCGATCTGGACCTTTTCCTCTTCTGTATAACTCGTGAAGTCGATGATTTCCATGCGGTCCATGAGGGGCCGGGGAATATCACCGAGGACATTGGCCGTCGTGATCCAGAATACTTTCGACAAGTCGAAAGGCAGTTCCAGGAAATGATCGCTGAAAGTATTGTTCTGTTCCGGATCGAGGACTTCCAGCATGGCCGACGACGGGTCGCCGCGCATATCAGAAGTCATCTTGTCGATTTCATCGAGGAGGAAGACCGGGTTCTTGACACCGGCCTGCTTCATGCCGGCCAGGATGCGGCCCGGCAGGGCTCCGATGTATGTGCGGCGATGGCCGCGGATTTCGGCTTCGTCGCGGACGCCGCCCAGGGATACGCGGACGTACTTGCGGTTCATGGCGCGGGCAATGGATTTGGCAATGCTCGTCTTACCCGTTCCCGGAGGGCCGACGAAGCAGAGGATCGGCCCTTTCAGGCTGTTCGTCAGCTGTTTGACTGCTAAATATTCGATGATGCGGTCTTTGACCTTCTTCAGTCCGTAATGATCTTCGTCGAGGACTTTCTGCGCTTCATTGAGATCCAGGCGGTCCTTGGTTTCCTTCTTCCAAGGCAGGGCCATGGCCCAGTCGAGGTAAGTACGGATGATTGCCGATTCTGCCATCATGGGCGGCATGGAATCGAGGCGGTCTACTTCTTTGAGCAGGGCTTTTTCGATGTCTTCATCGAGTTTCATCTTCTTGATCTTATCGCGAAGTTCCTGGACTTCCGTATCCTTATCGACTTTATCGCCCAATTCTTCATGAATGGCCTTGATCTTTTCACGCAGGTAATATTCTTTCTGCTGCTGGTCCATCTTGCCGCGGACTTCCATGTTCAGCTTCGATTCCAGGTTGGCAATATCGACTTCCGTATCCAAGAGGGACGCAATACGGCGCAGGCGCGCTTCGACATCGGCCGTTTCCAGGAGCTGCTGGCGGATGACGATCCGCAGGGGCAGCTGGGAAGCGGCAAAGTCAGCCAGGACACCCGGTTCGTCGATGTTCTTGGCATTTTCACTGGCTTCTTCTCCATCGCGGAGATTGCCCAGCCAATCGAGGAGGCGCTTGAGGACAACCCGGCGCAGGGCTTCTTCTTCCACTTCATTGCGGCTGATTTCGGCCACTTTGACAGCCGCCCCTTCGAGGTAATCGGCCTTCTGGGAAAAGCCCTGCATGCGGACGCGGGAAATCCCGTTGACCAGGATGCGGACCAGGCCACCAGGCATGCGCAGGAGCTGTTCTATCTTGACCAGGCAGCCGATGGTATAGACATCGTCGAAACCTGGATTGTCTTCGTTTTCATCGACCTGGGTAGCTACCAGGAGCTGCCGGTCGTATTCCATGGCATAATCGACGGCTGCCAGGGATTTATCGCGGCCGATGTCGATGTGGCTGACCAGCTTCGGATAGACCACGATGCCCCGGAGCGGGACAAAGGGCAAAGCCAGGATATCTTGTTCATTGAGCACAACGTTTTCGTTCATACGTTTCACCTTCTTCTATGGAAAAATAAAACTCATTTCCGGTTCAAGAAATGAGTTTTATTGTACATTATATCATTTTGCCTCTTTCAGTACGAGGTCGGGCTCAGCGCCTTCTTTGACGCATTTTTCCGTCACGACGCACTTGCTGACATCGTCGCGGCTCGGTACATCAAACATGACGTCGAGCATGATCCGTTCGATGATGGAGCGAAGCCCACGGGCACCGGTATTGCGCCGCAGCGCTTCCTTGGCAATGGCCTGAAGAGCTTCTGGCGTAAATTCGAGATCTACGTCATCCATGGCCAGCATCTTCTGATACTGCTTGACCAGGGCGTTCTTCGGTTCTGTCAAGATATGTACCATCGCATCTTCATCGAGAGGATTGAGGGTAACCAATACGGGCAGGCGGCCAATCAATTCCGGGATGAGGCCGAACTTCTGGAGGTCCGTCGGGATGATTTCCTTGAGGAGCGATTCCATGGAGTGTTCGGACTTGGAGTGGATGTCCGCACCAAAGCCCATGTTCTTATCGGTCGTACGGTTGAGGATGGTCTTGTCGATACCATCGAAAGCGCCGCCGCAGATGAACAGGATGTTCGTCGTGTCGATCTGAAGCATTTCCTGATGAGGATGCTTGCGGCCGCCCTGAGGCGGAACACCGGCAACGGTCCCTTCGAGGATCTTCAAAAGGGCCTGCTGAACGCCTTCACCGGAAACGTCGCGAGTAATGGACGGGTTTTCCGATTTACGGGCAATCTTATCGATTTCGTCGATATAGATGATGCCCCGTTCAGCTTTGGCAATATCGTAATCAGCAGCCTGGATGAGCTTGAGCAGGCAGTTTTCGACGTCTTCGCCGACATAGCCGGCTTCGGTCAGGCTCGTCGCATCGGCGATGGCAAAGGGCACATCGAGGAGACGGGCCAGGGTCTGGGCCAGGAGGGTCTTGCCGCTCCCGGTCGGGCCGACCATGACGATATTCGATTTCTGGAGCTCTACATCGTCATCAGAGGCGCTGAAATTGGTCTGGAGCCGCTTGTAATGGTTGTACACAGCGACGGAAAGAGTCTTCTTGGCTGCTTCCTGACCGATGACGTATTCATCAAGGGTGGCCTTGATTTCATGCGGTGTCGGCAGGTCTTTCAGCTGAAAGTCCGGCGTTTCTTCCGCCTTTTCCTCTTCCATGATGTGCTGCGCTACGGCAACACATTCGTCGCAAATGTAGACGCCCGGGCCGGCAATGAGCTTCTGTACTTCACTCTGGGGCCGGCCGCAGAAACTGCAACGCGGTTCATCATTCCTATCGTTCATCTTGTCTTCCTCCTGTCCTATTTCGTTTCATCCGGCAGCGGACGGGTCAGGATTTCATCGATAAGGCCGTAGGCCTTGGCTTCTTCAGCGGTCATGAAATTATCCCGTTCCGTATCCTTCTGGATGACGTCAATGGGCTGTCCTGTATGTTTAGACAAGATGCCGTTCAATTCCTTGCGCATGCGCAGGATTTCGCGGGCATGGATTTCGATTTCCGTAGCCTGGCCCTGTACACCGCCGAGAGGCTGGTGGATCATGACCTGGGAGTGCGGCAGGGCAAAGCGTTTGCCCTTGGCACCGGCTGTCAGGAGTACCGACGCCATGCTGGCAGCGGAGCCGACACAAATCGTCGAGACGTCCGGCTTGATGTACTGCATGGTATCGTAAATGGCCATGCCTGCCGTGACGACGCCGCCAGGGCTGTTGATGTATAAATGGATATCCTTGTCAGGATTTTCTGCTTCCAGGAAAAGGAGCTGGGCAATGATGCTGTTGGCAACGGCATCATCGATGGGGCCGCCGAGGAAGACGATGCGGTCTTTCAAGAGGCGGGAATAAATATCATAGCTCCGTTCACCTTGCGCTGTCTGTTCGACGACAATCGGTACATACATATTTGTCAAAACTAACACCTCCGGAGAATGCGTTTCCCGGATTAGTCTTCAGCCTTAACTTCTTCAGCTTTAGCTTCTTCTTTCTTGTCTTCGTTCGGGTCGACGGCATTTTTGAGGATGAAGCTTGCTGCTTTTTTACGGCCGACAGACTGTACAAGCATGGGAACGCGATGTTCTTTCAAAATAATCTTGTAGACTTCTTTCGGGTCTGCGCCGAAGTTCTGGGCCATCGTAATGATTTCAGCCTGGAGATCGATGTCTTTGACTTCGATGTTTTCAGCTTTAGCGATAGCTTCGAGAACGAGGTCCATTTTTACGTTTTCTTTAGCCGGTTCAGCGTAATGTTCCTTGAGTTTGTCCATATCCTGGCCCATGTATTTGAGATAATCGTCGAGGCTCATGCGCTGTGTTTCCAGTTTCATAGCCAGTTCTTCGATCATCTGGTCGATCTTGTCGTCGATCATGACCTGCGGGATATCGACTTCTGCGTTGTTGACGGCTGTCTTCAAGACTTCAGAGTTGAATTTTTCCAAAGCCTGGAAGGAAGCTTTCGATTCGAGGCGTTTGCGGATGTCGGCTTTGAGGTCGTCGACGCTGTCGAATTTGCCGGCTTCTTTAGCAAATTCATCGTCGATGGCCGGGAGTTCGCTGCGTTTTACGTCGTTGACTTTAACGGCAAAGACAGCTTCTTTGCCAGCCAGGGATTTTTCAAAGTAATCTTCCGGGAAGGTGACTTTGACGTCTTTTTCGTCGCCAGCTTTGCAGCCGATGAGCTGATCTTCAAAGCCAGGGATGAAGCTGCCGGAGCCGATCTGGAGCGGATAGGATTTGCCTTCGCCGCCTTCGAATGCGACGCCGTCGACAGTGCCTTTGAAATCGATGACAGCGAAGTCATCTTTTGCGATTTCCGTGCCTTCCGGAGCTACGACGAGTTTTGCATGCTGTTTCTGGAGGTTAGCCAGTTCTTTAGCTACGTCTTCGTCGGTTACGTCGACTTTATCTTTGGCAACGGTGATGCCTTTGTATTCGCCGAGTTTGACTTCCGGTTTTTTCGTGACCGTAGCTTCAAATACGACATCTTTTCCTTTTTCGTCAGTAATGACGTTCAATTCCGGTTCAGTTACAGGAACGATGCCTTCCTGGTCGAGGGCGTCGCTGTAGGCTTTATTGGCAATAGCTTCAAAAACTTCCTGTTTGACAGCATCTTTGCCCAAGAAGCTTTCCAGTACCATGCGCGGTGCTTTCCCTTTACGGAAGCCCGGGATATTGACACGGCTTGCCAAGTTCTTGCAAGCGGCTGCAGCCTGTTTGGAAGCGTCTTTAGCAGGCACTTCAATGTGCAGGGTTACTTTGTGCTGGTCTACTTCATTTACTGTTACGTTCATTCTAAGTATGTCCTCCTTATGGGCCGGTAGAGCCCTGAATATCTCTAAAATACCATATTACGCTCTACATCATACCACAACTTTACTTTTTTTACAATACGCGATAAAGAGGCTGTCCATGGAGACAGCCTCTTTATCTGTTTGATGTTAAAGGTTTGATGTTTGATGTAGAAGAGGTTAAATTTAAAAACTATCACTTCAAACTTCAAACCCCAAACTTCAAACACAAAATTCTACCGCAATTCGCAGCCGAATTTTTCTTTCAGGTCTTTGACGATGGCGTCGACCGGGGCCTGGATGTCGGCATCGGTCAGGGTCCCTTCTTCGGAACGGAAGACTAAGGAATAAGCCAGGCTCTTGTAGCCCTGCGGTACCTGTTTGCCCGTATACATGTCGAAGAGATGGACTGCTTCCAGATTTTCGCCGCCGTCTTCTTTGATGACATCGACGATATCGGCATTGGTCGTAGCCAGCGGTGCCAGGAAGGCCAGATCGCGGCTCGATGCCGGGAACTTGGCGACTTTGTGATAATCCGGCAGGAGGTTGACCAAAGGCAGGATGGCGTCCATGTGCATTTCAAAGACGTAGACCGGGCCGGCGACGTCGTAATTGTCGACGGCTTTGGGATGGAGTTCGCCGAAGTCGCAGAGGACTTTGCCGTCTTTGACATAGCGAGCAGCCTTTCCCGGATGGAGCGGTGCCCAGTCCGAAACTTCCAGGTCAGCCTGGATGCCCAGTCCCTGGAGGACGGCTTCGACGAGGCCTTTGACGTCATAGAAATCGTAGTTTTCCACTTTTGCCGGCCATTCAGCTGCCGTGCGCTGGCCATAGAGGAGGCCTGTGACGTAGAATTCCTGTTCCGGCAGTTCCGTCAGGGGCAGCTGTTTCGGGCGATAGACCGGGGCGATTTCATAGATGCCGACAGACGGATTCTTGACGGCCTGGTTGCGGACCAGGACATCCATCAGCGTCGGGATGAGCGTCGTCCGCATGAGCGGGAAGTCTTCCGTAATCGGGTTGAGGATCGGTACGGCATTGTATACGGCGTCACCGTCTTTGAAGAGGAGCTTCTTCAGCTGGTCCGGATGCATGAAGCTGAAGGTGACCGTTTCGTTGAGGCCGCTGCTGCTGAGGATGGACGAAATCTTTTCGCCTACATCGTGATGGAAGCCGGCTTCCCCTTTGGAGATAGGCGCTGCCGGGCGCGTAGACGGGATATTTTCGTAGCCGTAGACGCGGGCTACTTCTTCGGCGATATCCGGCATTTCCGTGCAGTCGCCGCGATAGCTGGGGACGACAGCAGTTAACGTATTGCCGTCTTTTTCGATGCCGAACTGCAAGGTTTCCAGGATGTGGACCATGTCGGCTTCCGTGATTTCTGTGCCCAGGAACTTGTTGACCTGAGCTGCCGTAAAGGCAATGCGCGTCGTAGCTTGCGGTTTCGGATAGACATCGACGACGCCTTTGGCTACGTCGCAGGCCCCCATTTCCTGAAGGAGCTGGGCGCAGCGGTCGATGGAGTTGATGCAGCTGTCCGAATCGAGGCCTCGTTCAAAACGGCCCGAAGCTTCCGAGCGCAGGCCGAGCATACGGCCGGTATGACGGATATTGGAGCCCTTGAAGGATGCACATTCGAGGATGACCGTCGTCGTCTGGTCCGTGACTTCCGAATCCATGCCGCCCATGATGCCGGCGATGCAGCAGGCTTTTTCTTCATCGGCAATGACCAGCATGTTGTCCGTCAATTTGCGGTCTACATCATCCAAAGTCTTCATGACTTCGTCAGCCTGGGCCCGGCGGGCAATGAGATGATGGCCGGCGACTTTATCGTAATCATAAGCATGGAGAGGGATGCCCAATTCGATCATCGTGTAGTTCGTGGCATCGACGACGTTGTTGATGGGACGGACGCCGGACTTGCGCAGGCGCTGCTGCATCCACATAGGCGACTTGCCAATCTTGACATTCAGGAGCAGGCGGGCCGTATAGCGGCTGCACAGTTCGTCATCGTCGATGGAAACTTTGACTTTTCCGTCGATAGGCGTATCACATTCCTTGACGGAAATTTCCGGATAGCGGGCTTCTTTACCGCTGAGGACGGCAAATTCACGGGACAAGCCGACCATGGAGAAGCAGTCTGCCCGGTTCGCTGTCAATTCATATTCATAGACGACGTCGCGGACCTGGAGATAGTCGGCAGCGTCGACGCCGAGCGGCGTATCCGGCGGCAGGATCCAGATGCCTTCTCGTTCTTCCGGCAGGAGCAGGCTGTCATCGAAGCCAAATTCGTGAGCCGAGCAGAACATGCCGTTGGACAAGACACCGCGCAGCTTCGAGCGCTTGATCTTCGTGCCGCCCGGCAGATGAGCGCCGTGGACAGCGACGGGGACGACCTGGCCGACGCGGACGTTGGTCGCAGCCGTGACGATCTGGAGTTGTTCGTCGCCCATGTCTACCTGGCAGACGACGAGCTTATCGGCATCGGGATGTTTATCGATCTGAAGGATTTTCCCGGTCTTTACTTTCTTGACTTCTGTACCCCAGTATTCCACCTGTTCGACAGGGATACCGGCAATGGTCAGTTTATCGGCAAATGCCTGCATGTCCTGGTTCATGTCGACGTCGACATAATCCTGCATCCATGTTAAAGAACTTTTCATTATTCATACCCTCCTAGAACTGGTTCAAGAACCGCATATCGTTTTCATAGAACAAGCGCAAATCATCGATGCCGTATTTCAGCATGGCAATGCGTTCGACACCCATGCCAAAAGCAAAGCCCGTGACGACATCCGGGTCATAGCCGTTCATGCGCAGGACGCTGGGGTTGACCATGCCGCAGCCGAGGATTTCCAGCCAGCCCGTGTGGGAGCAGACCCGGCAGCCTTTGCCGCCGCACATGACACAGGAAATATCGACTTCAGCACTCGGTTCCGTAAAGGGGAAGTAGCTGGCGCGGAAACGGACTTTCGTCTGGGCGCCGAAAATATCGCGGAGGAAGTCTTCCAGCATCCCTTTTAGGTCAGAGAAGCGGATGTCCTTGTCGATAATCATGCCTTCCATCTGATGGAAGACCGGCGAATGGGTCGCATCATAGTCACAGCGATATACCTTGCCCGGCGCGATGATCTTGAACGGTTCATTGGGCTTATGGGCCTGCAGCGTCCGGGCCTGCATGCCCGACGTGTGGGTCCGCAAGAGGATATTATCCGTAATATACATGGAGTCCTGCATATCCCGGGCCGGATGATCTTCCGGCAGGTTCAGGCACTGGAAGTTGTAATAGTCCGATTCGATATCGTTCCCTTCGACGATGGAAAAGCCCATGCGCAGGAAGGAATCTTCCATGAGGCGCAGCGTCTGATGGAGCGGATGTTCATGGCCCATGACCGGTTTGCGGCCCGGCAGGGTAATGTCGATTTTTTCCGATTCGATCTTGGCAGCCAGTTCCTGGGCCTTGACTTCTTCCATCTTGGCCTTTAACTGTTCTTCAATGGCATTGCGGGCCGTATTGACGAGCTGCCCGATTTTCGGTCGTTCTTCTTTGGAAAAATTCTTCATTTCCTTCATGATCGCTGTCAGTTCCCCTTTTTTGCCCAGGAACTTGACGCGGATATCTTGTACGTCCTGAAGATGTTCGCTCTTGGCGAGCTGTTCATTGACGGCCGCTTTAATGGCCTCGATCTTATCACTGATCATATTTTTCTTCCTCCTACTGGCGAGTACAAAAAAATAGACTCCCGCCCCTAAAGGGGCGAAAGTCTGATTCGCGGTACCACCCTACTTGATTCTCGATTGTCCTGTAACGGGAACCCCCGTCCTGCCTACTCCGTTCAACAGGAGGCTCTAAAGTGAACGCATGGAACTTCCGGCACCGGGCTCTCAATCCATGGCCCGGATTTCCTGTAGGCGGAGTCAGTTCCATCCCCTCTTTATCATTGCCATAATATACCTCTATGGGTTTGTTATCTATTGTATCAGTAAAGTGTCTTATTTGCAATAACCAAACGCTGAATTTGGTTGGTGCCTTCGTAAATCTGCATGATTTTGGCGTCGCGCATATATTTTTCAACAGGATATTCCTTGATATAGCCGTAACCGCCCATGACCTGAACTGCATCGGTCGTGACCTGCATAGCCACGTCGGACGCATTGCATTTGGCAATAGCCGCTTCACGGCTGAAGTCCATGCCCTGGTCCTTCATCCAGCAGGCGCGGTGGACGAGGAGGCGGGCACCTTCGACTTTCATCGCCATATCGGCAATCATAGCCTGGACCATTTCAAAAGAAGCGATGGGTTTGCCGAACTGAACGCGGACTTTGGCGTATTCACAGCAAGCGCGGAAAGCCGCTTCAGCAATGCCGACGGAAACGGCGCCGACGAAAGGACGAGCAGCGTCCAGGGTATCCATGGCGATACGGAAGCCGTGGCCTTCCCGGCCGAGACGGTCTTCGACCGGTACGAAGCAGTCCTGGAAGATGAGTTCTGTCGTATTGGAAGCGCGGATGCCCATTTTGTTTTCAGCTTTGCCGACGGTGAAGCCTGGCGTCCCCTTGCGGACGATGAAAGCTGTCAATCCGCGGATACCGCCGCTCTTGCGGGTATTGGCGAAGACGACGAAGACTTCGGCCAGGGCCCCGTTGGTAATGAAGCATTTCGTACCGTTGAGGATATAGCCCTTGCCATCTTCGGTCTTCATGGCACGCGTCGAAACGGAACCGGCATCAGAGCCTGTCCCCGGTTCGGTCAGGGCGAAAGCAGCCAGGTTATCATCGTTGATGATATCGAAGTAACGTTTCTTCTGGTCATCGTTACCAGCAATGATGACCGGATATGAAGCCAGGGCATTGGCAGCCACCGTCGTAGCGACACCGGCACAGCCTTTGCCTAATTCTTCATAAATAGCGGCAATGGTGATGGCGTCGAGGCCAGCTCCGCCAAATTCTTCGGGAATAGCGACGCCCAGCAGCCCCTGAGCAGCCAATTTTTCGAGGAGCCCTTCATGGAGTTTCCCTGTTTCATCCATTTCTGCAGCGTAGGGGACGATTTCTTTTTCCACCAGGTCGCGGACGACTTTGATGATTTCTTTCTGTTCGTCGTTATAAGCAAAATCCATCTTGTACTAACCAACCTTCCCTATAATTACATGACTATTTTATTAATCGAGTTTCTTCAAAATATAAAAAGACGACCGCCCTTTTACAATAATATTCCCGCTGGCATCGTAGCACTCACATTCGACGACAATCGTCTTCCGGCCGTGGTGGATGACCTGGCCGATGCCGGTAATGTGCTCACCGCCTTTTACGCTGCGGATATAGTTCATATTGATTTCCAGCGTCGTCACCTGGAAGCCCAGGGTCCGGCTGGCCATGCCCATGAGGGTATCGCAGAACGCCGCCAGGACGCCGCCGGAGGCAATGCCCCGGTAATTGCAGGAGTGACGGCTGATATCAAAGCCGACGCGGACGCGGCCGACGTCGAGTTTTTCTACCGTACAGGGCATACTCTGGAAATAAGGGGTCTGGGAATAAATATTCTCAAACATCCGCTGCAGCCGTGCAGCTGCTTCAGGACTGACCGTTTTTTCTGGTTCATTCATCGCCCTGCCCTCCTTCATCGCCAAACACATAAGGGCCGGTTACAAAGAACGTCCCCTTGCCATGAGCCAAATAGCGGTCATCATTATCATAAAAATCACAGAGAGCTACCATGGTCGTGCGGCCGTTGTGGATGACCTGGGCTTCAGCCCGGATCGTCGTGTTGGCAAAAGCCGGACGCAGATAGTTCATGCCCAAGTCCAGCGTGAGGACGGCTTTGCCACAGACTGCGCAGGCAGCTTCCATCGCCGAATCGGCCATGGAATAGAGGACGCCGCCGTACATGGTGCCATTGGGATTGTCCCATTTCGAGCCTTTATTTTCAAATGTAAGGACCGTACTCTCTGTTTTAGCCTTTTCCACATGGAAATCCATGAACAAGTCAAATGGATTTTTATGGATTTCTTCTTCCCATTGTTTATTATCCATCGATAACTCCACTCCTTGGCCAATAACATAAATACCCTTACATTTTACTATACGAACAATCATCCGTCAAACAATTTCGTGGTTCGTTTTCCGTTCGTCGTTCATCGAAGATAGCTAAAAAAATTGAACCCCCACTACAAACGATGAACGAACCACGACAAACGATATGCAAAAAGGGCTGCCGCATGAAGGCCGAAACCTCCATAGGACAACCCTTTATCCGACATGCCTGACCTGGTCTTTACCCCCACACTCGCCTGCTGGGACGTTCGCTCATAGACGTCTTGTCCCCCACTACTGGCCCTCTCGCGTTTTTTACGCGGCAGGTCTTACTTCTAGGCCGCACTATGATCAGCATCGCTTTGGATGCCTTACGTGGATCGCTTGGTCTGCGACTGACATCGACTTTCAACCACAGCACATGTCATTGGTACATTATACGGGACGTAACCGTCCATTGTCAATATCAGAACTTATAGCCCATGCCGACTTGCCAGCCTTTGACATCGTCGTCGTAGTTATCGACGTCGACGCTGCTGCTGCGGTATTTGATATGGGCATCCCAATTCGGCGTGATATCGTAGCCGACGCCGACTTCATAGGTGTTGACGTCATCGCCGACGCCGACAGAGGCAAAGCCCTGCCAGCGTTCTGCCAAAGGAAGCTGACCTTTGAGGCCTACCTGGTAGCCATAGGACTTGGTCGTGTTATACGTTTCGGTCTTGACGTAGGACCCGCCGGCATAGGCCGACAGATACGGCGTAAAGCGGTAATTGCCGACGAGGTAGTTTTCGTTGATCTTGTTGTCATTGTCCCCTTTGGTATAGTTGTTGACGTACTGGATATCCCAATGATTGTTCAGTACATACGTGACGTCGCCACCGGTCAGACGGCTCTTGGCACTGCGGCCGCCTTCTTTCTGGTCAAAGCCATAGTTGGCGTTAGCCTTCAAGTCGCCCGGCTGGGGATCCCGGAGCGGGGCTGCCATAGCCGCCGAAGTCACAGTCAGGGCGGCCAGGGTCGCTGCAATAATAATTTTTTTCATAACCTTCCACCTCCATAGAATTATAGGTTATCTTTTTCCATAATAACGGCTCAGGAGTTCTTCGCCGGCGGCGATGACCTGGCTCATGGGAATAACCGAAATACCTTTATAATTACCTTCACGGATGATCTGTTTCATGCTCTTGCCCACTTCGTAATGGTTCGTCGATTCCAGGACGATGGCCCGGTCCGTATAGGGACCATAGAGCTGGGGATTGCTGGGACCATACAGGGCGACCAGTGGGATGCCCTGGCTGACGGCGACGTGCATAGGGCCGCTGTCGTTGGTGATGAACAGGGAGCAGCAGCGGATAGCCGAAGCCAGTTCGCCAATGGTGAATTTCCCCGTGGCGATGATAGGATCCGATTCCATCTGGGATGTCGCTTCTTTGACCATGTCTTCATCCATGGGACCGCCAAAGAAGACGCATTTGAAGCCGCGATGGGCAAAATAATCGGCAACAGCGGCAAATCGTTTGGCCGGCCAGCGTTTCTGCGGGACGGCACTGCCGATATTGAAGCCGATGAGGGCGTCGCTGTTATGGACCCCCTGGGACCGGTAAAATTCCGTCGCTGTATCATCCCAGGCCTTACAGGTGAAGAACTGCAGGCCGTCGCTGCGATAGTCGTCGATGCCCAGCTGGGCCAGGACATTGATGTACATATCGGCTGCATGGAGATGAATACGGTCCAGGCGGGTGTAGCGGTCCATCAAGGGACGCACCAGGAAGTGGCTCATGCCGACGAACTGTTTGGCATGGATGACCGCCGCCAGGAAAGACGTCCGTTCATTAGGATGCAGATTGATGAGGATGTCGTAGTGATGCTGATGTAAATGCCGCCCGATGCGCCATAAGGCCCGGACGGAGTTGTCCTTGCCCTTCTTGTCGACCGTGACTAAGTGATCGATATTGGGATTATAGCGGACGACGTCGGCCACTTTCTCATCGACGACGAGGGTGATGTCCGAGCCCTGGGCATGACGGCGCAGGACCTGCAGGAACGGGGTGATGAGGATGAGGTCGCCTAGATGCATGAGAAAGGTGACGATTATTTTTTTGTTGCGCAGATTAATCATAGTTTCACCTTCTTCAAGACGCCTTCATAGACCTGCCACAGCATGTCCGGCGTAATCTGGGCCATGCAGTCCGGATCATCGACCAGGGGCCGTTCCGGCGTCGCCTGGGACGTCGGCGACAGGACCATATGGATATAGGCGTCGTCGTTTCCGCCGTAAGGGCCGGTCCGCTGGGGACACGTCGGCCCAAAGAGGGCGATGAGTTCTTTTTTCAGGGCATTGGCAATATGCAAAGGCCCCGTATCGGCACTGATATAGAGGGTGCTCTCAGCAATGGCCGCCATGAGCTGCCGTAAATCAGTGCGGCCTGTATAATCGAAGACACGGCCCGACGAATCGTGGTCCTTCAGGGCCTTCCCTTTAGGGACGTCGTCGCCGCTGCCCAGAAGGACGGCAGCCATACCGGACGCCGTCAGGCGCTGCAGGAAGGCCTGCCAATGGGACAGAGGCCATTCCTTGACATTCCAGCGGGCCCCGGGCACGATGGCCACATAAGGACCTGTCAGGTCGTCAGCTGCCAGGCGCTGGCGCCAGGCCTGTTTTTCGCCGCAAATATCGGGCAATGGAAATTCGACGGCATCGACGCGGCCGCCGAGGACGCGGACCGTATCGAGATAGCGTTCGATGACGTGGTCGTACTTATGGGGACCTGTAAGGCCCTTGCTGACCAGGAAACTGCCTTCGCGCATTTCCCAATAGCCATAGCGTTCCCTGGCACCGCTCAAAAAGGCGACGACGGCGCTCTTGGCCAGTCCCTGGAGATCGAAGGACACGTCGAAATGAAAGGCGTGGAGCGTCCGGCGCAGTTCTTTCCAGTACGACAGGGATTTCAGGCGTTTCTTGTCGACATAGATGACCTCGTCAATATAGGGCCTGCCCGGCAGGACCGGCGCAAACTGTTCATGGACAGCCCAGACGATGCGGGCATCGGGACAATTCTGCCGCAATGCATAGAGCGTCGGCAGGGCATGGAGGACGTCGCCGAGAGAGCTCATCTTGATGACCAGTATATTCTTATATGCTTTCACGGCCCTTCCTTTCTGCGACAATGGCCCGGACGAAATCGTCCAGCCTGCCGCCGGTGAACAAATAGCCATCCATGCCGGCCCGCTGCCCACATTCCACGTCGCGGGGCATATCGCCGATCATAAAGGACTGCTTCAAATCGATATCGTAATCTTTTGCCGCCTGCAGGACCATGCCCGGTGCCGGCTTGCGCCAGTCGCTCTTCTTATCATACGCTTTGACCGGCGCCCCTTCGAGATACGGGCAGTAATAGACGGCCGTAATGATGCCGCCGGCCTTGGCCGCTTCCTGACACATCCAGTCGTGGAGGACCTTGACGTCGTCTTCCGTATAGTAGCCGCGGGCGACACCACTCTGGTTGGTGACGACGATGATGGCATAACCCTGGCGGGTCAAATAAGCCAGGGCCTCCTTGGCCCCGTCCATCCATTCAAAGTCCTTGATGAAGCCCAAGTAGGATTTATCGACATTGAGGACGCCGTCGCGGTCGAAAAAGACGGCCTTCCTCATTCGTAATACCCGTCGCTCTTTTCCAGGATGCTGCAATATTCCTTGACGGCTTCCGGAAGCAGCGTAAAGCCGCGGTCATAGCCGGCTTCCATGAGCTTCGTCGTATCGGCCTGGGTATAGCTCTGGTACTTGCCCTTGAGGATGTCCGGGAAAGGCACGTATTCGATATGGCCTTTGCCGCAATAGTCGATGACGCCCTGGACGAATTCATTGAACGTATGACCGATGCCGGTACCGCAGTTATGGATGCCCGACAGCTCCGGATGTTCCCAGAAATAGAAGATGACATTGACGACGTCGTTGACATAGATGAAATCGCGGATTTGGCCGCCGTTTTCATATCCTGCCGTCCCTTCGAAGAGAGTAATCTTCCCTTTTTCCTGTAATTCATGATATTTCTGGAAAATGAGCGAAGCCATGCGGTCCTTATGGTTTTCCTGGGGACCGAAGACATTGAAATAGCGGAAGCCGACGATCTGGCTCTTGGCCAGGGGCAGGACGCGGCGGACGAAGCGGTCGAACTGGAGCTTGGAATAGGCATAGGGATTCAAAGCCTGTTCACACGACGGGTCTTCGCGGAAGCCATTCTTGCCGCTGCCATAGGTCGAAGCCGACGACGCATAGAGGAAGGGAATCTTGCGCTGCATGCAGTAACGCAGGAGATTCTTGCTGCCTTCGTAGTTGTTCTTCATCATATAGCGTCCGTCGTAGTTCATCGTATCCGAGCAGGCCCCTTCATGGAAAACGACGTCGATGTAGCCGCAGTCGAAGGTATCGTCGGCCATCTGTTCATCGAAGTCGGCATAGTCCATATAATCAAAGAAATCGAGGCCCTGGAGGTTGCGGCATTTGCGGCCGTCCGTCAGGTCGTCGACGATGAGGATATCGTTGATGCCCCGGTTGTTCAATTGTTTTACGATATTGCTGCCGATAAAACCGGCACCACCTGTTACAATTTTCATAGTTTCCCCTTCTTTACTAAATCAGCTATTTTTTCAATCAGTCCCGTCGTAGAATAACCATCTTCAAAAGAAATGATTTCTACGCGCTTGACTGATTCCCGGCCGATGACTTCATCGGCTTTATAATCTCCGCCCTTGACCAGGATATCCGGCCGCAGGACCTGTAATAATTCTTTCGGCGTATCTTCCTCGAAGATGACGACTTCATCGACACAGGCCAGGGCGCTGAGCAGGATCGCCCGGTCTTCCTGTTTGACCAGCGGCCGCGTCTCCCCTTTCAGCCGTTTCACAGAGGCATCGGAATTGAGGCCGACGACGAGGTGCTGGCCCAACATGGCGGCCTGCTGCAAATAGAGGACATGGCCGCGGTGCAGGATATCGAAGCAGCCATTGGTAAAGACGACGGTATCGCCTTTCTTCTGCCACTGGCGTATCTTTGCAGCCGCTTCTTCCCGGCTCAGTGCCTGGTACGGATGCCAGTGGGTCGGCTGCCATTCCTGCCACAGCTTGAGCAATTCGTGGCGATGGATGGGATAAGTCCCGACCTTGGTGACGACGATACCGGCTGCGGCATTGGCAATCTGCAGGCTCGTGCGGATCGATAAGTGACCGGCAATGGCCGACAAAAAGGCGGCGGCGACGGTATCGCCGGCACCGGATACGTCAAAGACTTCCCGGGCCGTCGCCGGATTGTTCCACACCTTGCCGTCTTTGCCGATGACGGTGATGCCCTTTTCCGACCGGGTCACCATGAGGTGGGCAAAGTCATACTGCTCATGCAGGAGTTCTGCTGCTGCCACGACGGCCTGGCCTTCATTGGCTACGGACCGGCCCAGGCAGTCGCTGAGTTCTTTCATGTTCGGCGTCACGAAGTCGGCCCCGTTGTATTTCGTCCAATCACTGCCCTTAGGGTCGACCAGGACAGGGATCCCGGCCCGGTTGGCTTCTCTGATGATGCTCTGGGCCAGGGAATCGGTGAGGACACCTTTCTTGTAGTCCGATAAGATGATGCCGTCCAGACCGGCAGCCACACAGTTGTACAGCCATTTCATGAGCTGTTCTTCTTCCGTAACGGCCAAGGGCGTCACTTCTTCAAAATCCAGGCGTACCATCTGCTGACGGGCGCCGAGGATACGCATCTTGGTCGTCGTCGCATGGTCCTGGCGCACGACCAGGCCCGAGCCGTCGATATGGGCATCTTCCAGCAGCTGGTGCAGGAGGACTGCATTTTCATCGTCGCCGATGAGGCCGGCCAAGAAGACGTGGCAGTCGAGATTAGCCAGATTCGAGGCTACGTTGGCAGCCCCGCCCAGGACGGACGTCATGTGATCGACTTTATTGACAGGCACCGGCGCTTCCGGCGAAATGCGTTCGACCTTGCCGAACACATAGCGGTCGACCATGATGTCGCCGATGACGGCAATGCGCAATTCCGGCAGGACATGGTTCAAAAAATGATCGATATAATTTTCTGTCATAGTGTTCCTCGATTCCAGTCTCTTATTTCTTTTCTTTCGTTCCCATGAGGTGCTGCAGTTCGGCCATGAAACTTTCCAAATCGGCAAATTCGCGGTAGACAGAGGCAAAGCGGATATAAGCCACTTCGTCGACAGAGCGCAGTTCACCGAGGACCATCTCCCCTATTTTCTCGCTGGACACTTCCTGGGCCAGGGTATTGCGGATATTGCGTTCGACCTTGGTGACGATGTCTTCCAGCTGCTGCCGCTTGACTTCCCGCTTGTTGCAGGCCCTGAGCAGGCCGTTCAGCAGTTTGTTGCGGTCGAACAATTCATGGCGGCCATCCTTCTTGACGACGATGAGCGGCACTTCTTCGACCATTTCATACGTCGTGAAACGGCGGCCGCACTTCTGACATTCGCGGCGGCGGCGGATGGCCTTGCCGTCATCGGTAGCCCGCGAATCCGTTACTTTTGTATCTGCACATTGGCAAAAGGGGCATCTCATGTTTCTTCCTCCAACCTTGTTCTCGACGATATTTTTAAAAAAAAGCGGGTCCGCCGGGATCCGCTTTTTTCATGCTGATTATCTCATCCACGTAGGAATTTCTACGCCGCCGGCATTGTCTTTCGTATCGCCGGTTTTCGCAGCCGTACCATTGCCCTGGCCAAATGCGGGAATCGAAGACGGTTCTTTGCCAAAACCAGTAGCTACGACAGTGATGCGGATGGAATCTTCCATATCCGGATCAATGACGGAACCAAAGATGATATTGGCTTCCGGATCGACAGCTTCAGCCACTTTTTCAGCTGCTTCGTTGATTTCGTACAAGCTGATGTCCGGGCCGCCGGTAACGTTGAGCAAGATGCTCTGGGCACCGTCGATGCTCGTTTCCAGGAGGGCGCTGTGGATAGCCCCATCGACAGCTTCGACAGCACGGTTTTCGCCGGAGCCGACGCCGATACCCATGATAGCTTCGCCCTGGTCGGACATGATCGTCTTGACATCGGCGAAGTCGAGGTTGATGAGACCCGTCGTCGTAATCAAGTCGGAAATGCCCTGTACGCCCTGGCGGAGGACATCGTCAGCGACGAGGAAGGCATCCTTGAGGGGCGTCTTCTTGTCGATGATCTGGAGCAATTTATCGTTCGGGATGGTGATGATCGTATCGACTTTTTCTTTCAAGTAGTCTGCGCCTTTATCAGCGACTTCCTTACGGCGTTTCCCTTCAAAGGAGAACGGTTTGGTAACGACAGCTACCGTGAGGGCGCCCATTTCCTTGGCACATTCGGCAACGATAGGAGCTGCACCGGTACCGGTACCGCCGCCCATGCCGGCCGTGACGAAGACCATGTCCGCACCCTGCAGGGCCTTGACGATTTCTTCTTTGCTTTCCAGGGCAGCCTGTTCACCGACCTGGGGATTGGCGCCGGCACCGAGGCCGCGCGTCAATTTTTCACCGATCTGGATTTTGACATCAGCTTTCGATACTTCCAGGACCTGGTCTTCCGTATTGACCGAAATGAACTGGACGCCCTGCAAGCCGCTTTCTATCATACGGTTGACAGCGTTGTTACCGCCGCCACCGACACCTATTACTTTTATATTTGCAAACTCTGCCATATCGCATTTTCCTCCTTCAGACTCTATAACGCACACCCTGTGCAGTAGGATTCCTTATTATTTTACACTATCTTAGAAAATTTATCTACCTGTTTTTGAAAATCAAGGCCCTATGCGTCTTATTTCGTCTTGACAAGGGGCGAGCGCACATCCGTGTCGATGTATTGGACGGCCAGATGATTTTCCTGAACTTCAGCCAGCAGCGTTTCTGTCAGTTTCGCCCGTTCTGCCGGTTCATCGCCGCTGCCGAGGTGAATGGGGACGGAATCGGTCGTATAGGCGACGAGACTTTCGGGATTGCCCACGTTGATTTCTGCAATATCCTTGAGGATATCCGGCGGCAGGCTTTGGAGATAGACCATGGCCGAATGGAGCGTCGGGTCGGTCACCGTATCCCCTAAGAGCAGGTTATCGACTTTCTTGCCCGTCATGATCGGCAGGGATACGCCTTTGATCTGCGGCCCCAGTTCGATGACCCGCCCCGTCTTGTCGACATAGGCAAAGCCGTAGAGCGTCGTAATGACAGCTGCCGGCTTGCGTTCCGTCAAGGTGACATGGATCGTCGCCGGGAACTCCCGCGTAACCGTCGCATCGGCAATGCGCAGGTCCTTCTTCAGCCGGTCTTCCACCTCGTCTGTCGACAGCTGGACGACATTGACATAGGAATAGGCCCCGCAGGCCCGGTAGACGTCTTCAAAGGACATGTTTTCATTGCCATCGACGATGATCGTCCCGAAAGAAACGGGAGCCAGGCGCAGGAACAGCCAAAGGACGAAGACGCCGAGGATCGTAAAGATGCAGCCGATCCGGCGGCGCCGGGCCCAGACTTTTTTCTGATGAGCCCGTTTCTTCTTCAGCCGCGCAGCCTGACGGGCCTTGCGGCGGCGCTTGGCTTCTTTCTTGGCAGCCAGCGCTTCCCGGTCCGGTTCGTTCAGCGGGTCGTTCTCAAGATGAGGAGGAATAAACACATCATGAGGATCGTTAGGCAGCACGACCCGTCGCTGCCCCGTATGATATGATTTCTTTCTCATTAAAACTTACCTACCGATGCTTCCAGCAAAATCTTTTCACACAAATCTTCAAAGGACAGGCCCATGGCCCGGGCGGCATCGGGGACCAGGCTGGTCGCCGTCATCCCCGGTACGGTATTGATTTCCAGGACGAAGGGGTGGCCTTCCTTGTCGGTCATGATATCGACGCGGGATACGCCACTGCAGTGGCACAGGTGGAAGACATTCAAAGCCAGGTCCTGCATTTCCTTGGTCAGTTCCGGCGAAATCGGAGCCGGGCAGAGATGCTTTGCTACGCCCGGTGCATATTTGGAATAGAAGTCGTACTTGCCTGTGCTGGACACGATCTGGATGACCGGGAAAGCTACGTCGTCCATGACGGCTACGGTAAATTCATCACCGTCGATGAAAGCTTCAGCTACCAGGGACGCACTGTACTTGAAGGCTTCTTCCAAAGCCGGACGGAGTTCATCTTTCGTCTGGACGATGACCGTGCCGATGCTCGAACCCTGGCCGGACGACTTGATGACGACAGGCAGGTCGAAGCGCTGTTCAATATCGGAGACGATGGCATCGCGGTCCTGCGTCGCGAAGTAATAAGCGAAAGGAGCCGTGGCGATGCCGGCGCCCTGGAAAGCGGCCTTGCTCATGACCTTGTTCATACCGACGGCACTGGCCATGACGCCCGGGCCGGTATAGGGGATTCCCATCATTTCGCATAAGCCCTGGATGACGCCGTCTTCGCCGTAGCGGCCATGAAGGGCGTTGAAGACGATGTCGATGCCCTTTTCCGTCAAGGTCTTGGCAAATTCTTTCGGTACGAGTTCCATCATTTCGATGTGGTATCCCTTTTTCGTCAGAGCGTCAGCAATGGCAGCCCCAGTGCGGCGCGATACTTCTGCTTCTGTCGAAGGACCGCCGACGACGACGGCAATTTTTTTATCTTTCATGTCTTCCATTTCCTTATTTCTCCATTTCTTTAGCTTCAGCGAGATAGGCTTCGCCGACTTTATAAATATCTCCGGCCCCCATGGTGATGACCAGGTCGAGGGGACGGGAATTTTCCTTCAAATAAGCCACTAAATCTTCCTTATGCGGGATATAGGTGACATCCTGCCCTGTCGTTTCCTTGACCTTCCGGGCAATGAGTTCTCCCGACACGCCGGGAATGGGGTCTTCACCGGCACTGTAGACGTCGGTGATGATGAGCTTATCAGCCTTGGCAAAGGCGCTGCCATACTGGTCGAGGAGCAGTTTCGTCCGCGTATAGCGATGCGGCTGGAAGAGGCAGACCACGCGGTGCGTCCCCATATCGCGGGCTGCTGTCAGGGTCGCATTGATTTCCGTCGGATGATGGGCGTAATCATCGACGACCCAGACGTCGCCGACAAAGCCCTTGGTCTGGAAACGCCGTTTGGCACCGTGGAAATGACTCATAGCCGAAGCGATGCCTTCAAAGGGAAGGCCGCAGGCATCGGCGACGGCTGTTGTCGCCAGTGCGTTGAGGACGTTATGGCGCCCCGGTACGTTGAGGACCATGTCCCCCATTTTTTCGCCATGCTTATAGACGGAGAAATGGAGCTTGCCCTTGATGTAATGAAGGTCTTTGGCCTGATAGTCCGCCGGCTGTTCAAGGCCATATGATACATAACGCCGTTCCGTCTTCGGAGCTAGGGCCCGGATCTTATCGTTTTCAAAGCACAGGACAGCCAGGCCATCCTGGGGATCGAGCTTCTGGATGAACTGCTTGAAGGCGTCGATGACGTTGTCCAGCGAGCCATAATGGTCCATATGGTCGGCGTCGATATTGGTGACGACGGCAATATAAGGGTTCTGCTTGAGGAAAGTCCCATCGCTTTCATCGGCTTCGGCAATAACATAAGGGCCTTTCCCCAGGATGGAATTGCTATGCAGGTAATCGACTTCGCCGCCGATGACAATGGTCGGGTCCTGATGACATTCTTCGAAGACCTGGCCCAGCATGGACGACGTCGTCGTCTTTCCATGGGCACCGGCTACAGAAATCCCCTTCCCCCAACTCATGATGTGGACCAGGGCATCGGACCGATGGATGACCGGAATCCCGCGGCGGCGCGCTTCGGCCAGTTCTACGTTAGTATCGCGGATGGCCGACGAAATGACGACGACCTGGGCATCCTTCAGATTTTCCGGACGCTGGCCGATGCAGATACGGGCCCCTTTTTTCGCGAACTGTTCCGTCACCGGCGACGCTTTGAGATCCGAACCGGATACATGATATCCTTTTTCAATGAAAACATTGGCAATTGCCCGCATTCCGGCGCCGGCAATGCCGATAAAATGAACGTTTGTAACCTCGTTCAGATTAACCATAGGTTTATTCCACACCCTTCTTTACCTGTTACCGACGACGTTTACGGGCAATGGACAGGGCCAGTTCAGCAATATCATGTGCCGCCTGGGGCTTGCCCATGGAGCGGCTGGCCTGTGCCATCGCTGCCAGCGCCTTCGGATCGTCTTTTAAATGAATGATTTCTTCCAACAATTCCCGGCCAGTCAGCATCTTGTCGAGGATCATCTTGGCCGCACCGCACATGACCAGGGCCTGGGCATTGTAACGCTGGTGGTCTTCGGCTGCGTACGGATAGGGAATGAGGATCGACGGCACGCCGCGGACAGTCAGTTCAGCCAGCCCGACAGCCCCGGCCCGGTACACGGCCAGGTCACAAGCGGCCAAGGCTTCCGGCATGTGGTGCAAATAAGGGATGATGCGGCTTCCCTTGCCATAACGGCCGCGACATTCGATACCCGGCAGCTGTTTGACGACGCGGTCGTATTCATGGTCCCCCGTGACGTGGAGGATCTGGATATGTTCGTCGTTGCGGAAGTACTTGTGGACTTCAATCATCGCCGTATTGATGCTGCGGGCACCGCGGCTGCCGCCGGCGACGAGGAGCGTAAATTTATCCGGGTCCAGGCCCAGGGCCTTACGGCCTTCCTCCCGGGTCACCGTAAGGATATCCTTGCGGACAGGATTCCCCGTATAGACCAGGATATCTTTGCGCTTGAAACGGGCAGCTGCTTCTTCATAGCCCAGGGCTACGCGATTGACGAAGCGGCTCAAAATCGTATTGGTGACGCCAGGGATGACGTTCTGTTCCTGAATCAGTGTAGGCACACCGCTCAGGCTGGCTGCCAAAAGGACCGGGCCGCAGACGAAACCGCCCGTCCCGATGACGACGTCCGGTTTGAATTTGCGGATGATTCCTTCTGCCTTGATCAGGCTGCCTGCCGTCTTGCCCAGGGTGACGAGGTTGCGGACGGAAATCTTCCGTTCCAGGCCCCGCACATCGAGGGTAACGAAAGGCAAGCCTTCTTTAGGAATCAATGTATTTTCCAGGCCGATTTTGGAGCCGACGTAGAGAAATTCGGTAGGCTCGATGTCGGCAATCGCCCGGGCAATAGTAATCGCCGGGTAGATATGGCCGCCAGTGCCGCCTCCGGAAATAATGACTCGACGCATGTTCCTGCCTCCTGTTGATTTCAAATATCATTAAATGGCGTTGACAATGCCCTTGAAGACACGTCCGCGCTGTTCAAAATTGTCATACATATCAAAGCTGGAGCAAGCCGGCGACAACAGGACGGCCTGCGGTGCTTTGGCAATCTTGCGGGCCAGCATGATCGCCCCTTCCATACTGTAGCCAGTACGGCGGATATCCTGTATGCCCGCTTTCTTGGCAGCGGCTTCGAACCGTTCTGCTGCATCGCCGATGAGGATCAGCGTATCGACGCGTTTCGCCGCCAGAGCCATGAAGTCATCGAGCGGCGTCATCTTGTCATAGCCGCCGGCGATGAGGATGAGGTGTCCCTGGGGGAAGGCTTCCAAAGCTTTCATGGACGCATCGACGTTGGTCCCCTTCGAGTCGTTGTAATAGGTAACGCCGTGAAGGGTCCGTACTTTTTCCAGGCGGTGTTCGACGCCCTTGAAATCCTTGAGGACCTGACGGATGACATCGAGGGGCGCCCCGGCAGCATAGGTCAAGAGGATCGCAGCCAGGCAATTCTGGATATTATGCTTGCCAAAGAGGTGCAGGTCCGTTTCGGCACAGACGACGGTATCCCGGCCCTGGAGGCGCAGGATGAGCTGGCCATCCTGATAGAATGCCCCTTCCGGGACTTCGCCGCACGTCGAGAAATAGACGACAGTCCCCGTCATGTCTCCCGCCATGGCCCGGACCCGTTCATCGTCGTAATTGAGGACGGCATAATCGCCCTTGTCCTGATTGAGGAAGATGCGTTCCTTGGCAGCGGCATAGCCTTCCATCGTATGATGGCGGTCCAGGTGGTCCGGTGTGATGTTGAGGATCGTCGCCGCTTTGGCCTTGATGCTGTGCGTAAATTCGAGCTGGAAACTGGAAAGTTCGGCGACGACGACGGCCTCCTCAGGCAGATTGTCGGCCTGAGCCGAAAGGCCATACCCGATATTGCCGCCGACGACAGTCTGCCGTCCCGTGGCCTTCATGATTTCGCCGACCAGGGTCGTCGTCGTCGTCTTGCCGTTCGTCCCGGTAATACCGATCACGTCGGCATCGGTGACCCGGCAGGCCACTTCGACTTCACTCCAAATCGGCAGGCCGCGGCGGATGGCTTCTTTCATGATTGGGATTTCCGGAGAAATGACCGGCGACGGGACGACGACATCCATGCCGTCGAGAAGATTCGTTTCCTGGCTGCCGAAGACCAGCTTGACGCCGGCCGCCTCGATATCCGGCCACGGCTGTTCGGCCGTGTCGATAGCCTTCATATCATTCAGCGTAACAGTCCCGCCATGGCCGGCCAGGGCCACAGAGGCAGCGCGGCCGCTGATGCCTGCGCCGATGACTAAGAAATTTTTTCCAGAAAAATCCATGATGCTCATTACCAACACCTGCTTTATGTAAAATATCGTAGTTCAATCAGAAAAGCCGCAAGCCCTTATTTGCAGGCCAATACGACGATGATGGACAGAATTGCCATGAGAGCCGAAAAGCTCCAGAATACGGTGACGACCTTGACTTCACTCCAGCCAGACAATTCAAAATGGTGGTGAATGGGGCTCATCTTGAAGACGCGGACCCCGCGGGTCTTGAAGGAGATGACCTGGATGATGACCGACAGGGCTTCAATGACGTACAGGCCGCCAGCCAGGATGAGGAGCAGTTCCGTCTTGGTCAGGATGGCCATGGCAGCCAAGGCCCCACCCAGTGCCAGGGAACCCGTATCGCCCATGAACATCTTGGCCGGATGCTGGTTATAGAAGAGAAAGCCCAGGCAGGCCCCGGTCAGTGCCGTCCCAAAGATGGCAAAATGGGAATAGCCCAAAGCGACGGCGATGACGACGTAGGCCACGGACGTAATGGCGCAGGACCCGGCAGCCAGGCCGTCGAGGCCATCGGTCAGATTGACGGCATTGCTCGTGCCGACGATCATGACGAAGACGAAGAGATAGTAGAACATCCCCAGATCGACGGTGATGGAAGTAAAGGGAATCCACAAAGTCGTCGGGAAATGAAGAAAGGCATCGAGGATATAGCAGAAGACAGCTGCCATGACGAACTGGCCGGCCAGTTTCTGTTTTGCCGTAAGGCCCAGGTTGCGGTGCTTGATGGCCTTGATGCTGTCGTCGAGGAAGCCGATGACGCCATGGCCCAGGGCCAAGAACAAAGCCAGCCCTTTGCGCAGGTCCATGGGGTCGAAAATGAGGCACGATACGGTCAGCGCCGTCAGGATGAGGATGCCCCCCATAGTCGGCGTACCGGCTTTATACTTATGGCTCTGCGGCCCTTCTTCTCGTTCGGACTGGCGGGCGTGGAATTTCTTCAATTCCTTGATGACAAAAGGTCCTAAGGCCAGGCCGATGACCAAGCTGACAATAAAGCTGAAAACCAGCATTTTAAACATTCACATTACTTCCTTTCAAAATAGGGCAGTATTTTTTCCATGGCAAAGCTGCGCGATCCCTTGAGGAGGACCGTGTCGCCATCCTGGAGCAGGGCTTGCAGCTGACGGGCCGCCTGTTCATGCGTATCCGTCGTATAGACAGCCGTCATCCCTTCCACTTGGGCCGCAGCGGCGATATCTTTCGCCAGATCGCCCATCGTAATGAGGGCATCGAGGCCGGTCTGGGCGACGAGGCGGCCAATGGCTTCATGTTCCCGTTTCGCCCAGTCCCCCAATTCACCCATGCCGCCGAGGACGGCAATCTTACGTCCCTTGGTCAGCAGGTCCAGCGTGCGGATGGCCTCTGCCATGGACGCAGGATTGGCGTTATATGTATCGTTGATGAAAGTATAAGGCCCGATATGCAACAGTTCCTGACGCATAGCCATTCCGCGGTATGAGGCCAGGCCGCGCTGTATCTCTTCTATACTCAGTCCGGTCAAATGGCCGACGGCGATGGCAGCCAGGGCATTATAGACATTGTGACGGCCGATGACGGGCATGGCTGCCTCGAAGCCGCTGCCAAAGCAGTGGCAGTGGAAACGGACGCCCTGTTCATCGCAGACGATGGCATCTGCCCGGACGGCATCGTCCATCCCCGTTCCGTAGAGGACGCTGGTCCCCTGGCACAGGGCCGTCATCTGGCGGACAAAGGGATCGTCACCATTGAGGACAGCCGTTCCCTTTTCATCCAGGGCCTGGATGAGTTCGCCCTTGGCCTTGGCAATGTTTTCCTGCGACCCGAGCAGTTCGATATGGCTCTTGCCGACGTTGGTGACGACACCGATGGTCGGTTCGCCGATAGCCGCCAGTTCAGCAATCTGTCCAAGACCGCGCATGCCCATTTCTACGACACACGCTTCATGGTCCGGCGTCAGCTGTAAGAGCGTCTTAGGCAGGCCGATTTCATTGTTGAAATTCTTTTCCGTCTGCAGGACCTTGTATTTTTCACCGAGGACCGTGGCAATCATATTGCGCGTCGACGTCTTGCCGACAGAGCCGGTGACAGCCACGACGGGGATGGAAAAGCGGCGGCGGTGGAACCGGGCCAGGTCCTGATAGGCCTTGAGCGTATCGGCGACGACGAAGAGCGGCGCCGTCAGGCCTTCATATTCCGGGCGTACTTCCGATACGACAGCACCGGCAGCGCCGGCTTCCAAGGCTTTGCCTACGAAGTCGTGGCCGTTAAAAGACGTCCCTTTGAAGGCAACGAACAGCGAACCTTTGGCAATGGCCCGCGTATCCGTGCAGACCTCGCTGAAAGAAACAGGAGCCGCCGGCTTCAGGAGCCGGGCGCCTGTCGCTTGAATGATTTCTTCACTCGTAAAGACAGCCATTATTTATCTCCTCTGTGCAATGCATGGACGGCGTTGCGCGCTTCTTCGCGGTCGTCGAAATGAATGGTCCCGTCATTGAGGATCTGATACGTTTCATGGCCTTTACCGGCAATGACGATGATGTCATTGGTCTGGGCCAGTTCGACAGCGCGGTAAATGGCGTCGCGGCGGTTGACGATGACTTCATGGTGCTGGCCCGGCTTCAGACCTTCTTTGACGCCGGCTTCAACTTCTTCTACGATGGTTTCCGGATTTTCCGAACGGGGATTATCGGACGTGACGATAGGGATATCGGCCAGTTCGGCCCCGATGCGGCCCATGATGGGACGCTTGGTCTTATCGCGGTCGCCGCCGCAGCCAAAGACGGCAAGGATGCGGTTCGGTTTCATAGCCCGCGCCGTTTCCAGGGCTTTCTGCAGGCTGTCCGGCGTATGGGAATAGTCGACGACGATGGCGAAATCCTGACCGGCTTCGACGAGTTCAAAACGGCCCGGTACGGAATGGAAGGTCTGGATGGCCTTGTCGATGGTCGCTTCATCGACACCTTCGGCATGAGCCGCGCCGATGGCAGCCAGCGTATTATAGACGTTGAACAAGCCCGTAATGTTCATGTTGAGATGGACATTGACGAAGGGGCCGACGACGTCGAAAGAGGATTTCTTCAATTCGACTTTCAAGTTGGACCCTTTGAGGTCGGCATCCTTTTCGACGCCATACGTCAAGACCTTGCAGTGGCAGGCATTGAGGATATCCTTGGACCAGGGGTCGTCGATGTTGACGACAGCCGTCTTGTTTTCCTTGACGTGGTCGGCAGCGGTCAGGCTCTGGAAGAGTTTAGCCTTGGCAGCGACGTAGTTTTCCATGGTCTTGTGGAAGTCGAGATGGTCCTGGGTCAGGTTGGTGAAGACAGCCGTATCGTATTCGATGCCGGCGACGCGGTTCAGAGCCAGGGCATGGCTCGATACTTCCATGACGACATGGGTCATGCCTTTTTCCTGCATGAGGGCCAGGAAATGCTGGAGTTCGACGACATCCGGCGTCGTGTTGTGGATCGGCAGCTCTTCATCGTCGATGAGGGCATGGATCGTGCCGATGACGCCGACATGGTAGCCGGCAGCCCGCAGGATATGGGCGATGATGTGGGTCGTCGTTGTCTTGCCGTTGGTGCCGGTGACACCGATCATGCGCATCTTCTTGCCGGGATAATCATAAAAGAAAGGAACCATGTCTTCCAGGGCATGATGAATATCCGGTACCTGGATCTGGACCGTGCTCTTGGGCAAATCCAGGTGTTTCGTCGTCAAGACGGCGACGGCCCCTTTTTCGACAGCCTGGGCTGCAAAAGCGGCGCCATCGACGTGGACACCGGAAATGCAGACGAAGAGATAGCCGGCTTCAATCTGGCGTGAATCCGACGAAATACCGGTAATCACTGTATCGGCACTGCCGTTGAGATTATAAATGCCTTTGATCTGTTTGCAAAGTTCTCCTACCGTTTTGGTCATAATCATAGGTCCTCCTTGATGATTCTTTTTCTGTATTCTCTATGAACTAAATAACAATGAGGTCGTCGCACGAAGTGCGTCGACCTCTCGGTTTTAAGCAATTATCGACGTTTTCCCCTTGCGGCTTGATCCGTCTGGTTCCCGTAAAGGATCCGTGACGGCGCTACCATGCCGAGTCGCTTCGTCGCGGTCGTGTAAATTCGTTCCGGTGTTTCCAATTTGGAAATCTCGACGCGCAATTCATCGTTTTCGCGCTGTAACTGCTGCGTCTCGCGCTTCACCTCCATGAGCTCTCCGCTCTGCTGGTATGCCCAGGAGGTCAGGAGATTGGATACAATTACGATGGCCGCAATCATTCCAATCGGTATAAGGACGAATGTCGCCCCTCGCCGGATTGCGTCTACAGCAGCCGTCCGCCATAAGGGTATGCTCTTGTCACCATGTATGTTCCCGGCTTTCCTCACCAACATACGCAACACATCCATTTCCATGATCGTAGCCCGGCCCCGTTATTTGCGGACACCGACGCGAAGCTTCGCACTGCGGGCCCGCGGATTCGTATCCAGTTCTTCCTGTGACGGCAGGATAGGCTGGCGCTTCACTTTCAGGATGGCATGATGATGGCACGTACAAACCGGCATGTCCGGCGGACAGATACAGTCTGTTGCCAAGAGCCTCAATGTCTGTTTGGCAATGCGGTCTTCCAGGGAATGGAAGGTGATGACGCACAGCCGGCCGCCTGGCTTCAGGCGCTGGGCAGCGTGTTCCAGGGAATCGTGAAGGATTCCCAGCTCATCGTTGACTTCAATACGGATGGCCTGGAAAGTCCGCTTGGCCGGATGGGGGCCGTCCTTACGGGCGCCGGCCGGGATGGCCTTCTTGATGACCTGGACCAGTTCCTCCGTCCGTTCCAAAGGCTTTTCCCGCCGCGCTTCGACGATAAACGCCGCAATGCGCTTGGCCCACCGTTCTTCGCCGTAGGTCTTGATGATGCGGTATAAATCAGCCTGGCTGTAGCCATTGACGATATCGTAGGCACTGCGCTTCTGGTCCCGGTCCATCCTCATATCCAGGGGCCCGTCCTGCATATAGGAAAATCCCCGTTCCGGTGTATCGAGCTGATAACTGGATACGCCCAAATCGAACATGACGCCGTCTACTTTTTCAATCCCCAATTCATCGAGTACGTCTGGCAGATAACGGAAATTCCGCTGTACCAATATGCGCCGGCAGGCAGTATCCTTCAAGCGTTCCGTCGCGGCTGAAATGGCATCCTTATCCTGGTCAAGGCCGATAAGCGTCGCCTTGGCCGACAAGCGCCCGGCCAGTGTCCGGGAATGACCGCCGCCGCCAAGTGTGCAATCGACATAAATCCCGTCAGGGTCGGTGATCAAGTTATCTATGGTTTCTTGGCGAAGCACACTGACGTGATGAAAATTCATAATTCCTCCTAAAAGTCCAAGTCCAGGGAATCGTCGAGACTTTCTGCGATTTCTTCCATGACCGGTATGGTCTTGGCGGCATAGGCTTCGTAAACGTCTTTGCTCCAGATTTCGACCTTATCCCCTGTCCCCAGGACAGTCACATCCTTGACCAGCTTGGCATAGGCCCTCAATGTCGCCGGAATCAGGATGCGGCCTTGTTTATCAAATTCTACTTCAGCAGCACTGCCGAAGACAAACCGCTTGAAGGCGCGGACGTTTTCTTTAGACGCCCGGAGTTTCTTCAAACTGCCGGCCAAACGCATCCACGCCTCCATCGTATAGACAGAAAGACAGCCTTCCAAACCGCGGGTAACGACGAACTTTGGCCCTAGTTCATCCCGAAATTTGACAGGCAAAATAACGCGACCTTTTGCGTCAATGGAATGTTCATATTCACCCATAAACATAAGGCCGCAACTCCTTTCACTTTTCACCACATTTTACCACATTTACACACGTCGTGACAACACAATGGAGAAAAAAAGAAGCTTTGCCTGAAAGTTTCTTCTTTCAGACAAAACTTCTTAGTGATTCGTGGCTCGTGGTTCATAGTTCGAGTTGAAAGAGCGCCCCTACAGCATTTTTACGACAATGGGCTCTTTCCGCAATTTACGGAAATCGCAGCAGCGGATAAGTTCATCCCTGCTGTAGCTGCGCCGTTCCGGCACCAGGCCGCCGGCATAGGCCAGGTGCGACAAGATAGCCTCAGCCGTCATGCCCCGTTCCCGCAGTGAGCGGATGGTGATGCCGTGCTGGCGCTTGGATAAACGGTTGCCGTATTCATCGACGAGCATGGGGACGTGGGTATATACAGGCGGTGTATATACCAAAGTTTCCATGAGCCAAATCTGCTGGGCCGTCGATGACAGGAGGTCTTCCCCGCGCAGGACATGGGTCACGGCCATGGCTCCGTCATCGACGGAAACGGCCAGCTGGTAGGCATACATGTCATCGGCCCGGCGGACGACGAAGTCGCCGCAGCAGCGCGCCAGGTCTTCATGGAAGGTCCCGTAGACGCCGTCCGTAAAGGAAATGATCCGCGCCGGTACATGGACCCGCCACGACGGCTTCTTGGTCATCTGCTGCCGCTGGGCTTCGCTCATACCGTAGCAATGGCCGTCATAAACGGTGTGCTCGCCGGCATGGGGAGCGCCGACAGCCTGCAGGCGGGCCCGGCTGCAATAGCAGGGATACAGGAGGCCGGCCTTATGGAGCTTCTCCAGGGCCGCATCATAGCGGTCATACCGTTCCTGCTGGATGTACGGGCCATAAGGACCGCCTACATCCGGCCCTTCATCCCAGTTAAGGCCCAACCAGTGCAAATCTTCCATCAGGGCCTGGGCATAGATAGGCTTCGACCGCTGTTCGTCGATATCTTCAATCCGCAGGACCAGCGTCCCGCCGGCCTGGCGTACCTGCAGCCAGGCCAGGAGGGCCGACCAGACATTGCCTAAGTGGATATAACCCGTCGGGCTCGGCGCAAAACGTCCGCGCATAGCACTCACATCCTAATCAGGCAGCGAAACGAGGTTGGCAAACAAATCCTTCGCTTCGCGGATCTTGGCTTCACTGCCCATGACGCAGACGTTGTCGTCTTCCATGACGGCACGGATACGCGGTGCCAGGGCCCGGATATCAGCAGCCGTCGTCGCCAGGAGCTGATCCCGGCGCTGCTGGGCAATGGCTTCCGTCGTGCCCGTAAAGTACCGGCTCATGGCCTTGGCTCCGCGCAGGGACGGCGTCAGGGGTACGTCAATGCGGCTCAGCGTCCCGATGACGTATTTCGTCATTTCCCGATCCGATACATCAAAGGATTCCAGATAATCGGCCAAGGCGTCATAGGCTTCGACGCTGGAGCGGAGATTGGGGTCACGGTACGAGCAGAAGACCATGTCGCCATTGTCATAGAAGCGGGTAAAGGCGCCGTAAGCCCCGCCCTGGACGCGGATTTTCGTCCACAAATAACCGTATTGGAGAATCGTGTCGAGGACCATGAGGGAGCCGTCGTAGTCATAGCCATGGCTGCGGAAGTTGCCGCCTTTGGCTACGTACTGGACCGTCCCGCTGGTCATGATGCCTTCATTCTTCCGGGACAGGCCGAAATCGCACAAGCCCTGGGGCTTTTCGCCCTGCGGCAAGGCTTGGATCCACGCCGGTACGACGACTTTGGCCGTCTTCCAGTCTTCCTGGCTGGCCGTCACTTCCAAAGTCAGGGCCGAACGGGTAAAGATTTTTTTCATGACGGCAGACAGTTTGGCGCCGATTTCATCGGCATCGCTGCGGATGCGTCCGGCGATGTCCGTAATGAATTGGTAATAGGACAATTCCCCGGCGTCGCAGAAAGCTTCGACAGGCGAAACATAAGACAAGACGCGGTGCATGACGATCGTATGACCCCGGCGGAACGCATCCATATCCCAGCCGGCCTTCGTTTCTTCGACGAGCTCAGCCAGGCGGTCCTTATTGGTGAAAACCGTGTGCAGGGATATTTCCTTCAACAAATCGACGAGTTTGTCCAGGTTCTGTGTCAAGCCCTTGGCCTTGAAGCGGAAAACAGGCATGTAATCCTTATTGTCTGTCCGGTTTGAGAAAGCCGAGACACTGTAGTCGATGCCGCCGGTATACAGGTCGATGAGCGAGGCGATGTCCCCATACGTGTGGTCTGTCGTGTCCATGTCGCCGATGAGGTCGCTGAGCAGATAGACATAGGAAATTTCTTCCCGCGTCAGGCCGTGGAGGTCGAAGTAGGCATTGACATAGGTAATGCCGTTCGTTTCATCCGGGACATAGCAGACCGTGACGCCATCCATCGTCTGTTGTTCCATGGCAATCGAATCGACCTTCTTTTCCAGGTCGTCCCGTGTCAGGGTCGGGATCGTTTCCAGGGCTTCCGGCGAATCGGGCATAGCCTGCCGTTTCTGCAGGGCCCGGGAATCAGCTACGATGGCATAGATTTCTTCTTTCGAAAGCGAAGCCTTGTAGGCCGCCAGCTTATCGGCCAGAGCCTTGTCGTGCCGTTCCGTCAGGCCCGGTTCAGGGACTAAGGACACGAGAGCATAATAAGGATTATCCAGGATATATTTCTGGATCAGCCCTTCGAAATAACCTTTGTCGATGCCGCGGCGCAACGTTTCCAGTGCCCCTTCATAGGACAGGGCTGCCAGGGGATCCATATCGTAGAGCCACGTATCCATGCAGCGGATGCCATAGATGAGTCCCTTCGGGCGGCCGACGAAATCGGCTTCACGCAGGGCAAATTCCGTCCGGTTCAAGGCGCCTGTGAGCAAGGTCTTGTCCAGGCCGCTGCAGACCATATCGCTGAGGACCTTGCGGACGAGCGGCAGGATCTGAGCCTGTTTGTCCGGATCCGACCCATTGACAGAAATGCCCCACAAAGGCTGCAAGATGCCATCCTGGAAATCACCGGAAATATCCTTGCCCAGTCCGGCATCGACCAGGGCCTTTTTCAGCGGAGCTGCCGGCGACTGCAAGAGGACATAAGTCAGGACTTTGAAAGCCATGGCTACGGTCGGGTCCAGGGCATCGTCGATGACATAGGTCAGGCTGTGCAGGGTCTTGTGATCCGTCTTTTCTCCCGTCGCAATGCCATAGGGATAGGTCTTGACCTGGCTGCCCGGGCAAGTCTGGCGGCCGATGGCCGAATCGACAGACTGGACATGGAACTGGCTCAGGTATTCCCCATCGATGAAGGCCAGGGTCTGGTCGATATCCATATCGCCGTAGAGGAAGAGGTAACTGTTCGACGGATGATAATATTTGGCGTGGAAGGCAGCAAAGGATTCCTGTGTCAAGCTGGGGATATCATCGGGATTGCCGCCCGATTCGACGCCATACGTCGTATCCGGGAAGAGGGCATCCATGACGTGCCGTTCCATCTGCGAATCCGGCGAAGAAAAGACGCCTTTCATTTCGTTATAAACGACACCGCGATAAGTCAGCTCACTATCGGCCGAATCGAGATGATAGTGCCAGCCTTCCTGCATGAGGACCTGTTTATCTTTGATCATGTTCGGGAAAAAGACGGCATCCAGATAGACATCCATGAGGTTCTTGAAATCGGCAGCGTTGCGGCTGGCTACGGGATACATGGTCTTGTCCGGGAACGTCATGGCATTGAGGAAGGTGTTGAGCGAACCCTTTACCAGTTCGACGAAGGGTTCCTTGAGGGGGAACTTCCGGGAGCCGCAAAGGGTAGAATGTTCGCAGATATGGGGTACGCCCGTGCTGTCAGACGGCGTCGTCCGGAAAGAAATGGAAAAGACTTTATTGTCGTCATCATTCTGGATATATAACAAGCGGGCACCGGACTGGATGTGGTGCAGCTCATAAGCCTGGCTATGCAGTTCCGGTACGTAACGGGACCGGTCGACGGCAAAGCCATGGATAGTCTGTTTTTCTTGTAATTTCATAAAAAATGCTCCTTATCGTATATATAATGTATATGATGGGCTTGCTAAGCCTGCAAAAGCAGCTGGCCCAGAGCCGCTACGGTATCGGCCGTATACTCTGGCTGGAAGGCCTTCCGTTCCGCTTCATTGCCATACCCGTAGGTGACATAGATGACGGGCAGGCCCAGTTCGTGGGCTCCGATGACATCGAAGCGGCGGTCGCCGACCATGACGGCATCGCCTGGCTGCAGCGGGCCCAGGCCATCCAGGATACGGCGCATGACATCGGCTTTCGTATCGGTACCGCCGACGGCAGGCCCGGCAATGGCTTCCACGTAAGGCGCGATGCCGAATTTCTGGCAAATCGCTTCGGCATGGACCTGGGGTTTGGATGTAGCGACAAACGAGCGGATGCCCGCTTCTTTCATGGTCTTCAGCATGGGAACGATGCCGTCGAAAGCCCGGTTCTCGAACTTGCCGATCGTGCTGTAGCGTTCCTGGAAATAGGCATAAGTCCGGCGCGCCTTTTCCGGCGAAAAGCCATAGACTTCTTCAAAAGTCGTCAAGAGCGGCGGCCCGACGACGGTGTGCTGGTCCAGCCGGCCTTCTGTCGATTCGCCCATTTTTTCCAGGGCATAGGCAACGGAATTGATGATGCCGTCTTTAGAATCGGTCAGAGTACCGTCCAGATCGAATAAAACGTATTTATACATAATCTTCTCCTGTTAAAACTATACTTAATGTGTACCCTATCTATTTTAGCTTGCTTTGCCAATATTTGCAATCATTTGGCCGGCACAGAGACCGTGAAAAATTTCCCATTGTTGACCATTTTGGTACACTTATGGTATAATAAATTTACAATTAACAAATAATTATTTTTAACTATATCTGTTCCGCAGACTCTCAGAAAGGAAGTGCTCTCATGAAACACGTCATCCGCCCTTCTTACGATTTATATATTAACGGCCGCTGGGTCCCGTCCAGCGACGGTTCTACTTTTAAAGCCATCAATCCGGCCAACGGCGACGTCCTCTCCGTCTGTGCCGAAGCGACGCAGGACGATGTCAATGCCGCCGTCCGCGCAGCCCAGGCCGCTTTCCCGGCCTGGAAAAAAGTATCCCCCGTCAAACGACAGGCGATCCTCCTGAAAATCGCCGACATCATCGAAAAGAATGCTGATACGCTGGCCCTCATCGAAACCCTGGATAACGGCAAGCCCATCCGGGAAACAAAAGCCATCGACATCCCGGCAGCGGCCGACCATTTCCGCTATTTCGCCGGTGTCCTCCGCAGTGAAGACGGCCGGGCATCCACGCTGGACGACCACACGCTGAGCCTGGTCATCCACGAACCGATTGGCGTCGTCGGCCAGATCATCCCCTGGAACTTCCCCTTCCTCATGGCCGCCTGGAAACTGGCACCGGCCCTGGCTGCCGGCTGTACGATCATCCTCAAGCCGTCGAGCACGACGTCCCTCAGCGTCCTGGAACTGATGCACCTCCTGGAAGGCGTCCTGCCGGACGGAGTCGTCAACGTCATCACCGGGAAGGGTTCCCGGTCGGGCCAGTATATCCTCGACCATCCGGACATCCAGAAACTGGCCTTCACAGGCTCTACGGAAATCGGCCGCGACGTCTATAAGGCAGCTCAGGAAAAACTCATCCCGGCCACCTTGGAATTAGGCGGCAAATCGGCAAACATCTTCTTCGACGACTGCGATTGGGACATGGCCATGGACGGAGCCCAGCTGGGCATCCTCTTCAACCAGGGCCAGGTCTGCTGCGCCGGTTCCCGCATCTTCGTCCAGAAAGGGATCTACGACAAATTCGTCGCTGAACTGGCAGAACGCTTCAACCGCGTCAAAGTCGGCCTGCCCTGGCTGGAAGATACGCAGATGGGCGCCCAGATCGACGGCCGTCAGGTCGAAAAGATTCTCAGCTACATCGAAATCGGCAAACAAGAAGGAGCACGCCTGGTCTGCGGCGGCGAAAAAGTCACGACAGACGGACTGGAAAAGGGCAATTTCATCAAGCCGACGATCTTCGCCGACGTCACCAACGACATGCGTATTGCCCAGGAAGAAATCTTCGGCCCTGTCGTCTGCATCCTGCCCTTTGAAACGGAAGACGAAGTCATTGCCATGGCCAATGACAGCGAATACGGCTTAGGCGGCGCCGTCTGGACGCGCGACATCAACCGGGCCCTGCGCGTAGCCAAAGGCGTCGAAACGGGCCGCATGTGGGTCAATACCTACAACGCCCTGCCGGCCGGCGCACCTTTCGGCGGCTACAAGCTCTCCGGCATCGGCCGCGAAACAGATAAGACGACCATGCGCCATTACATGCAGACCAAGAACATCTTCATCAACCTCTCGGAAAAACCGAGCGGCTTATACGAATAAATCATCGTGAAAGGACACTTCCTTTATGACAGCTAAAAAAATCATTTCTCTCCTCCTCATGCTGCTCCTGGCCTGTACGGCCGTCTACGGCTTCACCTCCGTCGACCGGCCGGGCCAGAGCCAGCCACAGGCCACGACGAGTGCCAGCACTAAGAAATAGTAATTGACAAGAACCTCCTTTCTTCCTATAATAAATCCATTGCAGAGAAGAAAGGAGGTTTTTCCATGAAAAAGGTACTGTCGAAAAAAGAAAAAGCCCGGCGCCAGACCATCCGCCGGTCGCCGAAGATCAAACAGGCCATCCGCCGCCTCGACCCGTCGCGCATCCTGACGCTGGATCTGGAAACGACGGGCCTCACAGCCGATGCAGAAATCATCCAGCTGTCCATCATGAACGGCTGCGGCGACGTCCTCATGAACCGCTATTTCAAACCCCTCTATACGGAACGCTGGGATGAAGCGATGGAAGTCAATCACATCACGCCGGAACAGGTCGCCCAGGAAGACCCGTTCATCCTCTGGGCCGATACGGTCAGCCGCCTTTTCATGGACGCAGACCTCATCGTCGGCTACAGCACCTTCAACGACATCGCCAAGCTCCACGCTTCTGGCGTCGTCCTGCCCGACAAGGACATCTATCTCGACCTGGCCGAAGCCTTTTCCCTCATCCATTATCAGGAAACGAAGACCATTACCTATGAAAAGCTCATGAACTGCGCCGCCCATTACGGCTACCACGGCCGCAACTGGCACGACAGCCTGACCGATACGGACGCGACCCTCTTCTGTTTCCAGCACATGCTCGATGACGACCAGGCCATCTTCAAAAAACGCCGTTACCCGCAAATCAGCGGATAACGGCGTTTCGTCGTCTCAGTCAGACGCCCCGGTCATCGGGGTTCCAGATGAATTTATGGAGCTGGAGCTGCATGTGCCAGTCCGTCAGGCGGTTTTCCTTCATGAACTCGACGATGCGCCGCGGCTCGATCTTGCCGAAGACGGCGCCGACATAGACGGCACACTTCGGGCGGTACAAGCGATAGACGCCCAAAGCCTGGCGCAGGTCAGCTTCATCGCCGACGACGAACTTGAGGACGTCCTGAGGCCGGAGCTTCTCGAAGTTTTCCGGCAGCATACGGTTAGCCATGTCCGAAGACAGGCTCTTGTAATCGACAGTGAACCAGACGTGATCGTATTTGAAATACGGCTCGATATCCATACTGCCATTGGTCTCGATGTTGACACTGTGCCCTTTCAGTCCCGCCAGAAGGGCGTGGATATCCTGGCACAGCGGTTCGCCGCCCGTCAAGGTGACGTTGGGATAGGAGACCTGGGCGATGATGTCGGCAATGTCCATATGCTGGCCTTCATTGAAGGCATAGACCGTATCGCAGTACGAACAGCGCAGGTTGCAGCCGCAGAGGCGGATGAACGTCGCCAGCTGGCCGGCTTTCTTCCCTTCCCCGTCGATGCTGTCGAAAATCTCGTTGACACAGAGGCTATAATTCATAAGTGGCCACGTTCCCTTCACTTTCCTGGACCGTTACTTTGACACAATGGGGAACGGTGTCGCAAATCCATTTGGCGATATTTTCCGCCGTCGGATTGAAGTCGAAGACATCGTTCAGGTTCTGATGGTCCATCTTGGCATGGACCAGTTCCTTGATTTTCTTGAAATCGACGACCATGCCGTTGTGGTCCAGTGCTTCAGCTTGGCAGGTCACATAGATGATCCAGTTATGCCCATGGAGATGCTCGCACTTACTTTCATAGTCGAGGACCAGGTGGTGGGCAGCGGAGACTTCCATCCGCTTGGTTACAGTATACAAAAGGCGTTCCTCCCTTGCTGCAAAGCCAGCTATAAGCCAAGCTGGTAGATGCGGTTGGCATTGTTGAAGAAGACGTCATCCCAATACGTTTCGGGGATGAAATCTTTGACAAAAGTAATGTAATCGGCGAAATTGGCCAGGGGCCAGTCGGTCCCGAACATGACCCGGTCGTAAGACCCGAGATAGTTCAGCCAGTCCCGGAGCATGGAGATATACCCCTGTTTGTCCCGCAGGAAGGTGACCATGTCGGGAATCTTGCCTTCCAAAAGGCCTGACAAATCGACGGCGACGTTGTGGTTCTTTTCCAGGACGGCAATGGCATCCTGCAGGAAAGGATTGCCGATGTGGCACATGACGAACTGGACGTCAGGGTATTTGACGGCCGCTTCATCGAGGGTCATGGGATGGCTGTACTTCAAAAGGGCATTGGCCGTCGCCGTCAGGCCCGTGTGGATGGCGACGGGCTTATTGTACTTCCGGGCCAATTCGTAGATCGGGTCGTAGAGTTCATCATAGACGTAGACGTGGTTATAGCCCGGATAGAGCTTGATGCCGCAGCACTGCTTGCACTTGAGGTTCTCTTCGACCTGTTCCACCATGAGGTCCATATTGTCATAAAAAACGTTGCTGTCCAGGCCGATGCAGTAACTCATGTAATCGGGATAGTGATGGCCAGCCGGGTCCAGGGTCTTGTTGCCCATGACGACGCCGTGGACGATATTGTTATCTTGAAAGGCCTTATGCAGACATTCTTCGGTATTAGTATAACCGGCAGCAATAGCAATCTGATTGAAGCCGATATAGTCACAGAAATGGAAATGACTGTCAATGACCCGCAATTCCTTAGCTTTCATAAGCACCTCTATTCCTGGATAGCCGTTTCCAGGGCAATGTGAATCATATCATCGAAAGACGTCTGCCGTTCTTCCGGCGTGCAGGCTTCTCCCGTCAGCAAGTGGTCGCTGACCGTAAATAATCCCAGGGCCTGGGCGCCGTATTTGGCAGCCAGCGTGTACAGACCGGCCGTTTCCATTTCGACGGCCATGATGCCGTACTGGGTCAGTTTATCGTTGTCGATTTCGTCATCGTAGAAGCGGTCCACCGAGACGATGTTGCCGACCCGGGCCGGGATACCCTGCTTGACCGACTGTTCATAAGCCTGGCGCAGGAGGTTGAAATCGGCCAGCGGCGCATAGTTGATGGAACCGCCGAAAATGTTGCGGATGATCGACGAATCCGTCGTCGCCCCCTGGGCGATGATGACGTCGCGGAGCCTGATATCTTTCCGCATGGCCCCGCAAGTACCGACGCGGATGAGTTTCTTCACGCCGTAATCGCGCATGAGTTCCGTCGCATAAATGGAAATCGACGGGATTCCCATGCCCGTCCCCTGGACCGACAGGCGGACACCCTTATAAGTCCCCGTATAGCCGAGGATGTTGCGGATATCCGTATAGCAGACGGCGTCGTCCAAAAAAGTTTCAGCAATATATTTAGCCCGCAAGGGATCGCCAGGAAGCAAGATGCGGTCGGCGATTTCACCGTCACGAGCAGCAATATGAAGACTCATGATAATTTCCTCCTTAAAATAGCATATATGTATTATACCACATGGTTTGAAAATGGCTATCTCTATGCTACAATGTATAGTAGGTATCAAAAGGAGCGGTCATCATGAATGAAAATCCCTTATCTCACATCTTGGAATATAATCTGGACCTGGGCAAAACCAAGCCCGACACGGTCCATCGCGATGAAAAGTATTGTCCGTTTTGCGACGTAGCCCATCTGAAGAATGTCATGGAAAAGCGGGGCCCTATGATCTGGCTGGAAAACGCCTATCCCGTCCTCAAGGATTCGTGGCAGACGCTGATCATCGAAAGCGATGACTGCGATGGCGAATTTTCATCGTATACGCCGGAATACGCCCTGAAGCTCATCCAGTTCGGCCTGGAAAAATGGCAGCAAGTCAAAGACATGGGGAAATTCCGGTCCGTCGTCTTCTACCGCAACCACGGCTACATGTCCGGCGGCACGATCCATCATCCCCATTCGCAGATCGTCGGCTTCAAGGACTACGACTATCACCAAGATATCAAGCCCTTCCATTTCGTCGGACCTGCCATCGTCGAGGAAGACGGCCTGACCGTCAACTTGTCCCAGCGCCCCATCATCGGTTTCTACGAAGTGAACCTCATCCTCAAGGACCGGGAAAAGCTGGGGAAATTCGTCCGCTATATGCAACGGACGGCAGATTATTTCATGCACTCCTTTGTCAGCTTCAACGACAGTTATAATATCTTCTTCTATGACTTCCCGGCTGACGATGCCTTGTATGTCAAAATTATCCCGCGCTTCCTGACCAACCCCCTCTACGTAGGCTATATGATTCCCCAAATCGCGAACGGAGGCCATTCAGCGCGCTTCATTCATGCTTTGCAGCAGCGCTTGCATGAACTATAAGAAAGGACGGTTATTACAACTCTATGCGTTTATTTGCAATCGGTGATCTACATTTATCAGGCAATCCCCCTAAAAAGCCGATGGAAGTTTTCGGCAGCCGCTGGAAGAACCATTGGCAGCGCATCGCCGCCGACTGGAAGAGCCGTGTCAGTGACGATGACGTCGTCCTCATCGCCGGCGATACGTCTTGGGCCATGCACCTGAAGGATGCCCAGGAAGACCTGGATCAGATCCGGGCCCTGCCGGGCAGGAAAATCATGATCCGCGGCAACCATGACTACTGGTGGGAAAGTGCCGGTAAGCTGAACCGCATGGACGCCGAAAATAAGATACAGTACCTCTACGGCTCGACAGCCGTCCTGGGCGACAAGGAAATCGCCATCTGCGGCACCCACGGCTGGGTCTGCCCCGGCGACATCCACTACCAGGAAGACCGGGATGCCAAGCCGTACCGCCGGGAACTCCTGCGCGTCGAACGGACCCTGCAGGAAGCGGAAACCTTACAGTGCCAGCACACGATTCTCCTGCTCCACTACCCGCCGGTCTGCGACCTGACCAAGCCCAGCGGCTTTACGGACCTTTTAGAAAAATACCACGTCCCGCTCTGCGTCTTCGGCCATCTCCACGGCATGCAGCCCGGGACCATGTTCCCGCGCCGTTATAACGGGACACTGCTCCAGCTCGTCTCGGCCGATTACCGGGACTGCAAGCTCTTAGAAATCAAATTCGACGGACAGGAGGCCCTGCGATGAGCCAGATAGCCAAAAAACACCTCTTAGCCGGCATCATCTTCGGCGATGCCGAAACGGGTGAATACATCTATCTCCCTGGCGGTGAAGTCGGTACAGACCATCCGCTCTGCGTCTTTGAACACGACGGACAGAAAGAAGACGTCGATCTCGACCAGGCCGGCTACCTCGTCGACCACCTGACCTTGAAAAAATGCAGCCACCCTACTTTAGGCAAGCGCTCTTTTTGATGGGCATAGGGTTAAACTTTCAACTTCAAACATACAAAAAGGCTATCATACGAAGTGAATTTTCGTGTGATAGCCTTTTTTCTCTCTTACGGTCAACGACGAACGGCCTACGATGAACGACGAACTAGCTCTTCTTAAGGGTAAACCAGAAGGTGACGCCATCTGTTTCGTTGCGGACGCCGTATTGTTCGCCGTGGAGTTTCACTAAGGCAGCAACCGTTCCCAATCCCAGGCCGTGGCCGCCGAAGACGCGTTTCGGGCTGCGGGCCCGCGACGAGTCGATCTTATAGAAAGGCTCCCAGATGCGCTGCTGATATTCTTCAGCAATGTGGCTGCCTTCATTGTAGACGGAGATGCGATACCGCGTCCCCAAGTCATCGGCAAAGACGCGGATATGTCCGCCGGACCTCGTATAATCAATGGCGTTGCTCAAGAAATTGGTCACAATCGTATCGATCCGTTCCGGGTCGCCATAGACGTTCATCTCAGCTGGCAGCTCCCAATCGGCAGTGATGCCCTTATCGGCAATGGCTTTGGCAAAACGAGCCTTGCTTTCTTCGGCCAGGGCCGTGAAGTCGAAGACGGTCTGCTCCAGTTTGAAGGAGCCCGTTTCCAGGCGCGACAAATTGAGCAGGTCCTTGACCAGTTTATCCATCTTCTGGGTTTCACTGCGGATGACGGCACAGTAGCGCTGTTGTGTCGCCTTGTCGATGTCCAGGGTGTCCAGCCCTTCAGCGTAGCCCTGGATGATAGCCAGAGGCGTCTTCAACTCATGGGAGACAGCGGACAAGAAGGATTTGCGCATATGTTCCACTTCCTTGGCCTTATCGAGCTGTTTCTGCAGTTCCGTATTGGACTGTTGCAGCGCCGTCAGTGCGACATCGAGCTGATGGGCCAAGGTATTGATGCTGTCGCCGAGTTCACCAATTTCATCGTTGAAATGCCCCTGCCAGCGCTTGGAAAAATCGAGATGCGCCATGGCCACGGCCAGATTCTTCAGTTCCAGCAGGGGCCGGGTCATGCGCTTCGTCAGGAAAAGCGTACCGATAAGGGCCAGGACCAGCCAGAGGAGGCCGCAGACGATGATGAACCGCTGGACGATATAGATATTCTCCCGCATGGGCGCGACGGACTGGCTGATGATGACATAGGTGCCATCCTGGATGCGGTCGATGAGGTTGAAATGCTCAAAATCGGGCATATCCTTATACAGCTCAACCTTGCCCAGCATGTCCTCATCAGGCACCTTACCATTGAGCAAATCCAGGAGCTCTTCTACATGCAGGGGCATCTTGAAATTGTTCTTCACCTGAGCCGCCTCATCTTCTTTCCCCGTGACGACGACATCATGGCTGGTGAGCGGCGGTTTATCCGACGGAATAAAGACCCGCCGCCCCGGCCGGGATGAATAGACGAGCCGGCCATGGTCGACGATGAGCACATCCAAAGCATAATGCTGGCTCAAATCATCGAGCTGGCTCTCGTCTGGCTTGCCTTCTTCCCGGTAGATGGTGCTGATTTTCTGGCTGGCTTCACTCATGGCTTCTTTCTTCATGAAATAATAGTAACGGTCAAAGCCGAAGCCAACGGCTGCCATGAGAGTGATGATGAAGAAAATCGTAAAAAAGCCGACATAGAGTCCAGCCTTAAACTTTAACGACCAGCGCGCTTTGCTCATTTGCCATCATAGCGGTAACCGTAGCCGCGGACCGTGCGGATATAGCGGCCTTTATCGCCCAATTTGATGCGCAGGCGGTTGATGTGCGTATCGACAGTCCGCAAATCACCATAATAATCGTAATTCCAGACCTGATTGAGGATCTGACGGCGGCTCAGGGCCTTGCCGGTATTGCTCATGAGATAATTGAGGAGCTTGTATTCCGTCGGACTGAGGTCGACGTTCTTGCCGTCGATGACGACCTGGCGGGCATCGCGGTCGATGGCGACGCCATCGTCGGCTTCATGCGTTTCCTGTTCATTCTGGGAACGGCGCAGGAGGGCTTTGATCTTGGCGACCAGGATTTTCGGGCTGAACGGCTTGGTGATGTATTCATCGGCACCGAGGTCATAGGCAAAGAGCTGGTCGATTTCTTCGCCCTTGGCCGTCAGCATCATGATGGGCACTGTCGATTCACGGCGGATTTCACGGCATACGGTCCAGCCGTCGTACCCCGGCATCATGACGTCCAGGAGGATGAGGTCCGGGTGTTCTTTATCATAAATATCCAGGGCTTCTTTGCCGTCCGACGCTTCCAGGATTTCGTAGCCTTCGGGCTTCAAGAAATCGATGACTAATTGACGCATGAGCTGTTCATCATCTGCAATGAGTATTTTTTCCATAGTTAGTTGTCCTTCTTTCTGATAGAGTCTGTATCCGGCAGCTGGTCCAGCCAGTCACCGATGGACCGGCCGCAAAGGATGAGGTCCGGTGCCAGGTCCCGCAAGGGTACCAGGACGAAAGCCCGCCGGGTCAGATAGGGATGGGGCAAAGTCAGGGTTTCCGTCCGGCACGTTTCGTCCGGGCTGTAGACGAGGTCGATATCAATAGTCCGGGCGCCCCACTTTTCGTGGCGCACGCGTCCTAACCGCCGTTCGATATCCAGACAGGCGTCAAGCAGTTCCTGTCCGGACAGTTCCGTTTCGACAGCCACGGCCCCGTTGATAAAGGCAGGCTGGTCGGTCTTTCCCCAAGGTGGGGTCTCATAAAAAGGAGAAACCGCCGTGACTGTCACCCCTGACGTATCGGCCAGGAGACAGACGGCCTGGCGCAGCGTCGCCATCCGGTCGCCCAGATTGGCGCCGATACTGAGATAGAATCTAGCCATGGCGCCGCCTTTCCAGGACGATGGCCGCATCATCAAAGGGTCCGCCGATGGGGGCCTGCGGCTTATGGACGGTCACGGTCAGGGCCTGGACCGGTGGGAACTCGGCCAGGATGCGGTCGGCAATGACCTGTCCCACCCGTTCGATCAAGTCGAAGGACGGCCCTTCGACGACTTCCTTGACGACGCCATAGACGGCACTGTAATCGACAGTCTGCGTCAGGTCATCGGTCTGGCCGGCCCGTCCCAAGTCCGTTTCCAGCGTCAAATCGATGTGAAAAGGCTGGCCCTGGCGCTTTTCTTCGGGCAGACAGCCATGATACCCATAAAAATGAAGTCCTGTCAGGACGATTTTATCCATCTTTTTCCTCCTCCATGAGCAGTTTCCAAGCCTGATCATAGGCGGCTGTCCCCTCTTTCAGACAGCCCGATGACGCCGTCGTTACGATATTGGAATCGATAGCCATGCGGTCGCGCATGGTCAGGCATAAATGAGTCGCTTTGACGATAATCAGGACGCCTTCCGGATTGAGGCCGCGGCAAATGGACTGGCACAGGTCATCGGTCATCCGTTCCTGGAGCTGCGGCCGCCGGGCCAGGATGTCGACGGCGCGGACAAAATGGCCGAAGCCGGCGATAGTCCCGTTTTTCGGATAATAGGCCACATGGACGGAGCCGAAAAAAGGCAGCAAATGGTGTTCGCACATCGAATGGAAGCGGATGTTGCGGACGACGACCAAGCCATCGCTCTGGGTCGCAATGGGAGCCTGCCACTCGTCATCGGGATTTTCCCTGAGCCCCGAAAAAAATTCCCCAAAAGCCTGAGCGACGCGGTGCGGCGTCTTTTCCATGCCCAAAGCCTGGAGATCCAGTCCCAGGGCCTCTAAAAACTGCCGCATCGCAGCGACGGCTTTTTCATTTTCTTCCAACGTAACCAGGTCCTCCTTTATTTACAAAATGAAGTAATACGCAGCGATAAAGATAAGGCCGCCGATAATGATGAAAAAAGGACTGGCATACTGCTGCCAGACACTTTGCACGTGATCGAGATAGATTTCCTGTGGATCCGCCGGATTATAACGAAGGTCCAGTTCATCGCCGGCCGTATAATCCCATTCGGCATCGCCAAAGGCATACCGGGCCTGATAAGTCTTGCCGTCTTGCGTCTGAAAACGGACGACGGGGTAATAAAGAGTTCCGCTCTTCATCTTCTTTTCTTCAAATCCGAGGAGCGTCCCTACAGCCGCTACCTTACAGCGCCGCGTCATGCCACGGAACTTCCAGCCGTGATAGGCCCCGACGGCAATGAACAACACGCCGAGGGTAGCCGGGAGATAATAAAATATTTGCAAGAACATACATACCTTCCTTTCTATTCAGGCCGATGCCCGAGGAGACGGCTGACTTCCATTCCCAGGACCGCCCCGATGATGCCGGTCACGATCTGGGGCCAGCTCATAGCAAACAACAGCATATGGCGCACAGCCGGCGGAAACGCAATACAGGCGAACAGCAGGTAGAACGAGCCATAGAGGATAGCCGCCTTCCCCAAGGCACCGCCGCAAAAAGCCGGCAGACCGTACCGCTGCCAGCGCCAGGCCGTCCAGACGTAGAAACAGTTGCCCAGCCCTACGGGAAAGACAAAGGGAAAGAAGGGCAGCATCCCTTCCAGCCAGGCAAAGACCGGCGTACACCCGGCCACGACCAGGCCGGCACGGCGGCCGATGAGGAGGACCGCCACGATGAGACAGGCATTGACCAGGGACCCGACGACGAACATGCTGACCTGCGGCGGTATGGGAATGACCAGGCGGAGTCCCTGCAGGATCAAGGTCACTGCCAGGATGAGTCCCGTGCGGGTCACTTTTTTTATATCTTCTGTCATAAAGCCTCCCTGTCCAAGCTGAAAAAATTTGTTATAATAGGATAGGTCATTATCCTAATTATCTTTATTGTATCTTTCGAGGTGTCAGATGTCAAAACGATTCATTCATTCTATCAACTATATGCGCGGCCTTTGTATGCTCGGCGTCATCGCCATCCATGTCGGCTCCGTCGCTATCGTCAATCCGTCGCCCAACCTGGGCCTGGTGGCCATCCTGGAAATCCTGTCCCGTTTTTCCGTGCCGGCCTTTTTCTTCCTGTCGGCTTTCGGCATGTTCTACAGCCAGCCCCTGGACCAGCCCTTCGTCTATAAAGACTACCTGCGGCGCCGCCTGCGGACGGTCTTCGTCCCCTACCTGGCCTGGTCCCTGTTCTACATGGTCTACGTATCGGTCATCAGCCACAACTTCAGTGTCTTCCAGCCTTACGCCTTTTTCCGCACCTTGTGGTACGGCCTGGCCATGTATCATATTTACTTCCTGGTCATCCTCTTGTGGTTCTACTTCCTCATGCCCTTGTGGCGGCCGCTCCTGCGCTTCATGGATAAAGCACCGTGGCTGTCGTTTACTCTTCTCTTCTTCGCCAACATGGCCTTCAACTTCTATTCCAGTTATATCTGGACGGTCCATTCCGACAATCCCCTCATCCAGGACGCTTTCAACTTCCGTTTGAACTACATCGTCCTGCACTACTTGTTCATCTTCATGTTCGGCGCCTTCACGGCAGAACACTTCGGCAGCGTCACGGACTGGCTGAAAAAGCACGGCGTCCTGGTCAACGTCTTCCAGGCGGCGACGACGCTGGGCATGCTGGCCGCGTACTACGGCGTCATGCACTACCTGGGCTATGACCCCTTATCGGCAGTCTTCACCATCCATCAGCTCAGCCCCATCGGCATGGCTTATACTTTATCGACCATGCTCTTCCTCCTCTACTGGTGGGAATGTCGGCCTGTACCGCAGTGGGTCCACAAAGTCTTCTCCCTCCTGGGCGACTACTCGTACCCCATCTACCTGGTCCATCCGGTCTTCCTCAGCGCCTGCACGGGCCTGGCGGCTCACCTGCATATTTACCTGCGGGCCGTCCACATCATCGCCATCTACGTCATCGTCACAGCTTGTGCCGCTGCCTATTCCTGGGTCGTCGTCGAACACAAACTGCCGAAATGGCTCAGCATCTGCGTCAAAGGAAAATAACATCAAGATGATTGAAAAAAGGGCCGCCCTTCGGGACGGCCCCTACTTTATATGGGAAACAGTCACTTATTTCTCATTCTTTTCCTTTACTTTGGCCAATACGTCATTTGCCATGCGGGCTCTAGCCTTGATGACGGCATTGCCATCTTTGATGGATTCCGGATAGAAGCTGCTCTTATACTTATGCTTCTTCGTTTTAGTAATCATCTTTTTCAGCTGGATGGTCTGGTCATCGATGTTGTACACATAGGTACAGTAGTCCGTCGTTTCGCCGGATTGTTCCACTGTATTGAAGGACAAGATCTGGCGGCCCATATCGTAATAGAGCTTGGCCGAGTTCATGTCGATGGATGTATATTGGTTATATTGCCACATATTATCCGCAGCGAAGACCGATGCCGACAAGACCAGGGAGAAGCCCAGAGCCAAAAGCATTTTTTTCAAATTCACAGGTAACACCCCTTACTTCTGTTGTTTTTAGATTATTATATCATGAAACAGCCGTAAAAGGTAATAGATTTAGCGATTATCTACTTTTTCAGGATATAAATCATGCTGGGACAGGCGCTGCCAAGCCACGTCGATCCAAGGCGTACCGGGACGGCCGTAATTGCAGTACGGGTCGATGCTGATGCCGCCGCGGGGCAGGAATTTTCCCCATACTTCGATGTATTTCGGGTCCATGGCCTGGATGAGGTCGTCCATGATGATATTGACGCAGTCTTCATGGAAATCGCCGTGATTGCGGAAACTGAACAAATAGAGTTTCAGCGACTTGCTCTCTACCATGCGTTCTCCTGGGACATAAGAAATATAAATCGTCGCATAGTCCGGCTGGCCCGTCATCGGGCAGAGACTAGTAAATTCGGGACAGTTGAACTTGACGAAATAATCCCGGTCAGGATGCTTGTTGACAAAAGTTTCCAATAAAGACGGATCGTAATCCTGGGCATACACCGTATGCTGATTGCCCAGCTTGGTCACGCCCTGCAGTTCTTCTTTACTTCGGCTCATAGATCAAAACTCCTTTTTCAAAATATAGCGATGGCTCAGGGCCTGGATGAGCAGGACCCCGCAGATAGCCGGCGGCAGCTGACCGACAGCCAGGCTGCTGACCAGGACGGCATAAGGCAGGTTGAGCAGATACGACAGCCAGGCGCTGACGCAGAGGGTCGGCACCCACCAGATGGGCAGGGCGGCCAGCCAGGGATTATAATGACGCTGACGGACCTGGACGATGAGCCATGTCGTGACGATGCCGACAAAGCAGCCACCGATCATGTCGATGAAGCCCAAGCCGCCAAAGAGAAAGTTAGCGATGAAGTTCGCAAGCCCCAAGGGTACGACCAGGAAAGGATATACAAAGGCCAATGCATAGAGCGACGTGGCGATGCGGATCTGATACGGGCCAAACGAAATGCCCTGGGTGACATACAAGATGACGATGTACAATGCCATGACCATAGCAGCGACGGTCATGCGTTTCGTGTTCGCTAAGAAATTATACATAGGCGTTCCTCCTTTCAACTGAGAGCAAAAAAAAGACGGGGTTGCCGAAACAATCCCGTCTGCATTGCAAGATACCTTTTGTAATGCTTCCTAGTTTTGTTTACCGACAGGATGGATTGCGAACTGTCGTATGCTGTTTTGAGGCCTACCAGATGACGTGGCCTAAGACGTGGTCGATGGGGACCGGGCCGATGAAGCGGCTGTCACTGCTGTGGTTGCGATTATCGCCCATGCAGAAGACATAGCCTTCGGGAATCTTGATTTCTCCTTTGCGGCTGTATTCCATCGGTTCATTGATGTACGGTTCATCTAACGGCTCGCCGTTGCGCCATACCTTGCCGTCATGGAAAGCCAAGGTATCGCCTGGACGGCCGATGACCCGTTTGACCCAGATATTCTTGGTCTGCAAATCATGATTGAAGAAGGCCATGTAATTGTTCATCGGTTCGGCAACGTCATCTTTCCACGTACGCGGATACTGGACGCGGCTGTCGATGATGACAATATCCCCATAATTCGGGACTTCCCCCAGGATGTGATTCCACTTGGATACGATGAGGTATTCCCCATTGTGCAGGGTCGGCATCATCGATTCACCAGAAACGCGGGTCGGCTGGAAGAAGAAGATATGGATGACCATGGCAATGGCCAACGCGATGATAATGGAATAAATCCATTCGTAAACTTCATGTAGAAACGTATTCACGCTGCAACCTCCTCACTTGCGTACTCGTATATTGTAGCAAACCAGGGGTATAAAAGCAAGAGTCAGGGAAGGTCGCTTTCGCCGGTGATTTCAAGGCCTTCTGCACGTAATAATTCCGCTGTCACGCCGTCGCCAGCCGTCAGGGTCCGGGAAAAAGTACCATCGTAAATCTGTCCATGTCCACAAGACGGACTTTTCTCCTTCAAGATGGCTTTCGTACAGTGGAACAGGCGTGCCCAATACAGAGCCGCTTCGGCGCCACGCTGGTACTGGGCCGTCACATCGCTGCCATTAGCGGTGACGACACGACTGCCCTGACGTTCAGCCGCTGGCCGCGGCGTCGCCAGACCACCAGCCTGTTCCGGACAGACGGGAATCAAATGGATATCGTCCCGATTGAGCAAAGCCTGTACCTGCGGATAAACCTTCGTCTTACCATCGTAACGGCAATACTGGCCGAGCAGGCAGGCGCTGATTAGAATGTTCATAATTTCACCTTAGTCAAAGAGAGTCATTGATATTTTTATAAACATTTGATAAACTACTAGTTATGAGATAGTTCGATGTATTCGGTTTTCCTCACGAAAGTGAGGTGATCAGCATGAGTGTCTTTGAAACACTTTATCTAATGATAGCTTTTGCTACCTTAGTCGTGCTGGTTATTTCGGTACGTAAATAAGTAAGTACGATATCTGAAAAAAACCGTATACCAATGCGGTACACGGCCTTCTTCAACATCTTAACCTAGAGGAGAGCCGATGTGCAGCCATCGGACTATCTCTGTTTTTAGTATAACGTGAAATCCTAAAAAAGGCAAGCACATCGCTTCCCTTAAATATGTTGAAAAACAAGCTATACCATATTATAATACAGGTTGCAACACGAATTTCAACTCATCCATCTATCGTCAAAGGAGTGCACACCATGGAACAAAAGAAGACGCGCAACACCGCCGACTTTCTCGTCGAATGTCTGGAAGAAGAAGGCGTCCATTATATCTTCGGCATCCCCGGCGAAGAAAACCTCGCCGTCATGGATGCCCTGGAACATTCGAAGATTGAATTCATCACCGTCCGCCACGAACAGGGCGCCGCTTTCATGGCCGACGTCTACGGCCGTCTGACCGGCAAAGCCGGCGTCTGCATGGCTACCCTCGGGCCTGGTGCTACCAACCTGATTACTGGCGTCGCCGATGCCGACTGCGACGGGGCCCCGCTGGTCGCCATTTCCGGCCAGGTCGGTACCGATAAAATGCACATCACCGCCCATCAGTACCTCGACCTGCGGGCCATGTTCGAACCGATTACCCGCCGCGCCTACACCGTCGTCCGTCCGGACACGATGGCAGAAATCACCCGCCTGGCCTTCAAATATGCCGAACGTGAAAAACCAGGTGCTACCTTCATCGACCTGCCGGTCAACATCAGCAAGATGCCCGTCGCCGACGATGAAAAACCGTTACAGCATAAGACAATCCTGCCGGAAACGGCCTTGGAATCGCAAATCGAAGCAGCTGCTGCCATGATTTCCTATGCCAAGAATCCGGTCATCCTGGCCGGCAGCGGCGTCATCCGCAGCAAAGCGGCCAAGCAGCTCACGGCTTTCGCAGAAAAATTGAAGCTCCCCGTCATCAATACCATGATGGCCAAAGGCGCCATCCCCTTTGACAATAAATATTCCATGTGGACCGTCGGCATCCCCATGGACGACTATCAGACCAAGATGCTGGAAAAAGCCAGCCTGGTCATCGCCGTCGGCTATGACATCATCGAATATGCCCCGGCCAAATGGCATTTGACCAATGCCGACATCATCCACATCGACACCATGCCGGCCGATATCAACAAGAACTACCAGCCGAAAGTCGAAGTCGTCGGCAACATCCCCAACTCGTTGGAACGCATCATGGCCAAAGCCGCCCGCCTGGCTGAACCGAAACAGTTCCTGGATATCCGCCAGAAGATGGTCGATGAACACGAAAGCTATGCCCACGACATGTCCTTCCCGGTCAAACCGCAGAAAGCCCTCATCGACTGCCGCCGCATCATGGGAAAAGACGATATCGTCATTTCTGACGTCGGCGCCAATAAAGTCTGGATTGCCCGCCATTACAACTGCTACGAACCGAACACCTGCCTCATCTCTAACGGTTTCGCCACCATGGGCATTGCCGTCCCCGGTGCCATTTCGGCCAAACTCGTCCATCCCGATAAGAAAATCCTGGCCATCACCGGCGACGCCGGTTTCCTGATGAACGTTCAGGAATTTGAAACAGCTTACCGCCTGGGCACGAACTTCGTAACCCTCATCTTCAACGACTGCAGCTATGGCCTGATCAAATGGAAACAGGACATGCAGTATGGCCATCACCAGTACGTCGACTTCACCAACCCGGACTTCGTAAAAATGGCCGAAAGCTTCCATGCCATCGGCTACCGTATCGAAAAGACCGAAGACCTCCTGCCGACACTGAAAAAAGCCTTCCAGCAGGATAAACCCGTCATCATCGACTGCCCCGTCGACTACTCAGAAAACATGAAACTCACAGAACATCTGGAAGAATTGATGAAAACGTTGTAAAAAAAAGTCCTGTCGCATAGCGACAGGACTTTTTTTAGTGGTTAGTGGCTAGTGGCTAGCAGTTCGTAGGGGCCGTCCCAAAGGGCGGCCCGCCTGGATATTTGACGCCAAACTACAAACTATTTCTTCGGCATTTTTTCTGCGTTTTTCAACATATCCGTGACGGCGCTGATGATGTCGTCATCGCCTTCTTTGGCGATGTTGCCCAGGATGGCGGCGACTTCCATCGTATCGCCGTGCTGCCAGGCCAGGCAGTGAATCGTTTCCGTGAAGGGATTGCCATTGATGACCAGTGATTTGGCGATGGTCCATTCATAAAAGAGATGACCATTGGTCTTCTTCGCCGTCACTGGTGCTACGACGCGGAAGCCCTGCGGCAGGCGCCCCGGCATATTCTGATTCAGCCGGTTCATGAGGGTCCGCATATCCGGCCGGCTGCCGATATCGCGGAGGTAGGAATTTTCCCGGTTCTCCCCATATACAGCGGCTTTGACATCCCAAATCGTCGCCGTATAGTGCAGCAAATAGGCGTACTGGAAATCGGCATCATCTTTCTTGACGACCTGATACGTTTCCGGCTGGATCGGGAAGATTTTTTCAAACAATGCGATGACGTCATTCCCTTCATCCGCTGCCGTCAGCATGGGCTGCCGTCCGGACTGCATGTAGATATCATCGGGCACTGTGATGATGCCCCAGTTGGGGAACTTAGTCATCGTCCCTTTATCCTTGGCCAGCGATGCCGTCCCAATCGACAGGACAGCCGCTGCCATCAGCAAAATAGCTTTGATTCTCATAATTTCACTCCTCGTTTTTCTCAAACAGTAACATGTTCATTGTATCCCATGACGCTTTTTCTGTCAAAAAAGAGGAAAGTATGATATGATATAGTTATGTAAATCGCCTCAATCTATACGATTCGGGCATATTCCCATTTACTTAGGAGGTTATACCACTATGGAATTCAACATCAAAGCGAACTCGACAGCAGAAGTTTCCGAAAAATGCACAGAAAACAACACGGCCATTAAATTAGGCAGCGGCAAATCTCCGGTCTATGCCACACCGGCCCTGGTAGCCCTCATGGAAAACGCAGCCATCAACGCCTGCGACCCTCAGCTCCCGGAAGGCTATAACACCGTCGGCATTGCCATGAACGTCAAACACGTCGCAGCTACTCCGATTGGCCTGACCGTCACCGCCAAAGCTACCTTGGTCGAACAGGACCGTAAAAAACTCACCTTCAAAATCGAAGCTCACGACGAAGCCGGCCTCGTAGGTGAAGCTACCCACGACCGCTTCATCATCGAATCGGCACCGTTCCTGGCCAAAGCCGAAGCAAAAAAAGCTGCAGCTAAATAATATCTCGCAGCTCATATAAAAAAGGGTTGTCGCACATGCGACAGCCCCTTTTTTAGTTTACAGTGATGACTCTCCAATGGTCCCTAGCTGGCTTGCTGTTCAAAGATGTCCTGCGCCAGGCCCATGGGTTCATCGCGGAAGATTCGTTCGTCCATGGTCTTCAGGTCTTCGGCAATGTGCGGCACGAATTCCATCTGGTCGAGGATATCCTTTTGCAGATCCACGCCCGGTGCGATTTCCGTGAGGACCAGGCCTTTGTCGGTGAGGACGAAGACGCAGCGTTCGGTAATGAACATGACCTGCTGATTATGTTTGTGAGCATAGTCAGCACTGAAAGTAATCTGGCCGACCTTATCGATGAATTTCTGGACAGCCCCTTCATGGGTGATGACCAGTTTGCCGTCGCGGATTTCTTCGCGCAGGCCTTTAGCCGTGAAGGTACCGCAGAAGACGACTTTATGCGTGTTCTGGGTGATGTTGATGAAACCGCCACAGCCGGCGATGCGGTCTTTGAACTTACTGACATTGACATCGCCTTTGGCGTTACATTCAGCCATGCCCAGGAAAGCCATGTCCAGCCCGCCGCCATCGTAAAAGTCGAACTGATACGGATGGTCGACGATTGCATCGGCGTTGGCCGATCCGCCAAAGTCAGCGCCGCTGGCCGGTACACCGCCAATCGGTCCGGCTTCGACAGTCAGTGTCAGCTGATCGCCGATACCTTCTTCATTGGCTACACTGGAGACGCCTTCCGGAATCCCGATGCCCAAGTTGACGACGGCGTTGGGTACGAGTTCCATCGCAGCCCGGCGGGCAATGACCTTACGGGCGTTGAGTGCCATCGGCGGAATCTGGGACAGAGGCATACGCATTTCACCGGTATAGGCCGGGTTCTGGACCTGACGGACCTTGGACAAGACGATGTAGTCGACGTCGATGCCCGGCAGGACGACGTGTTTCGGCGGAATCGTCCGGTTTTCGGCCAGCATTTCGACCTGGACGATGACCCTGCCGCCGCTGGCTTTGGCTGCCAGGGCCATGGGCAGGAGCTCCATGCGGACTTCTTCGTTATCCGTCGATACGTTACCGTTCAAGTCGGCACAGGTCCCGTGGACGATAGCGACGTCAATGGGGAACGGTTTGTACCACAAGTATTCTTCACCATCCAATTTCTTCACTTCTACCAGGTCTTCCTTGGTGATGCTGTTCAATTTACCGCCTTCAATGCGGGGGGCGACGAACGTATTGAGGCCGACGCGGGTGAAGAGGCCCGGCTTGCGGCCGGCAATGCTGCGGAACCACTGAGCCATCGTACCCTGCGGCAGGTTGTAGCCTTCGACCTTGTTGTCCATGACCAGTTTACCCAGTTTGGGAGCCAGGTTATAATGACCGGCAATGACCCGTTTCAGCATGCCTTCATGGGCGAAATGACTGGCACCTTTGCTCACACCGTCACCGATGCCGGCTGTATGGACCAGTGTCAGCTGCTGCGGATATCCGGTCTTGGTAAAGCGGTCTTCCAGGGCCTGCAATACTTCTTCCGGTAATGCACACTGTGCAAAACCACAAACGGCGATAGTCGAACGATTCTTAATAAGCGATGCTGCATTTTCTGCTGTAATCAGTTTTGCCATGATGACTCCCTCCTTATAGATTGCCTTGCTTATCTTCGATGAGCTCTTTTTCTTCTCATCTTCTGGCTTTAGTATAGCCCTGTTTTCCCTTGAAAAATACGCACAAAGCCGTGACAAAAGATGAAAAAGTTGCCCGAAAGATGACAAACGTGACAAGGTCTTTCCTTGAAGGTGTCCCGCCGCAGCTATATAATGAATATAAAGAATATACACACATTCAATTTTACCATCAAAGGGGTCTTAGTTATGAATCCTTATGCAGAAGTCCTCAAGCAGCTGCTGCAATACACGGAGACGAAATATACGACCTTATCCCAGGCTATCGACTACGACATGTCCTATATCAGCAAATGGGTCAACGGCGCTCGCCTGCCGGCTTCGCGCCACGCCGATCGCATCCACGAAGACATGGCCCGCTTCTTTGCCGATACCGCCCAGAAACAGCACCAGGAAGACGACTTGAACCGTATCTTCTCCTTTGCCGACGACGGCCAGGATCTGGCGTTCCATCTCTACGGGCTGCTCAGCCAGGCCTATCGCCAGGCCCAGATCAAGACGGGAAAAAATGAAAACCGCGACCAAGCTATCCATTTCTATGCCGGCCGTGCGGACTGCCACACGGCCCTGCGCCAGCTCCTCCACCAATACATCGAAGGCCTCCCGTCTCAGGGGATGCTGGTCATGACCGGCCAGTTCCACGACCTCGACCAGAATGGCATCTGGCAGATTCTGGAAGAATGTCACAATGACCACTGGTCCTGTGATGTCCACTTAGGCCTGAAAATGGATGTCTTCGCCGCCCACATGCCCCAATCCGTCAGCAGCCTCTACCAGTGCCTGGACCATCTGCTGACTTATAATTTCACCATGCATGAAATCAGTCACGAGTCGTACCGCAACATCATCGTCCTCAAAGATGCCTTCGCCTACCTCTATTACGTCGACGGCGACGATTACATCGACATGTGCCTGACCATCACCGACCCGGTCCAAGTCCGGGAAATCTATAAGAAATGCTGCGCCTATATGATGGTCCAGCCGGTCCTCATGGAACCCCGCCAAACGCTGGGCATGGAACGCTTTGGCTACCGGGACATCTTCTTTACGTCCAATAAGTACCTCTTCTTCCTGACTAATGGCCTGGAATTTCTCCTCCCCGACGAAGTCTATACGTCCCTGTGCCAGCTCGTCGACAAAGGGAAATACCCTAACGCCACTAAAGAATGGGTCCGCCGCATCCAGTACATCTGGTACCGCATCATCGAGCAGGGCCGCATGAAAATCATTATGCCCAAAAATTCCATCATCCGCTACCTGGAAACGGGCTGTTTCTACCTGACCGACATGAACTACCAAATGACGCCAGACGAAAGAAAGGCCCAGCTCAACCTCATCGTTGAAAAGATGAAGCAGAACCCGGCCATTACCTGTGGGATTCTCCTCCCGGCACCGGGAGAAAGCAGTTATACGAATTTTTCTAATCTCGCCTTTTACGGCAACTACACGTCAGCTTTCTTAAAAAAGAACACGCACCACATCCTGCCGCAGACCAAACCGATTTACTTGCTCAACAACCCTCAGCTCATCACCTGTATGCATGAGTTCTTCGACGACCTGAGCCGTTCGCCCCAGTACAAAGGCTTCTCTGCCGAAAATGTCGACGCCCTGCGGGGCCTCATCATGCCGCTCATGACAGTCCTGACAGAAGAAAACGGCGACGCCTAGTGTTCCGGCTGGGAAATACCGCGGACCGTGATCTTGAGGATTTCGACGGCCATGCCCGTCGTGTATTCTACTTCCTGCTGGATAGCCTTGCGGATGCGGCTCATGAGCTTCTTGATGTTCTGGCCATAGGCGATGGTCAGGGACAGGATGATAGCCAGGCCGTTGCGCGTTGAATTGTAATTGATGGCCACCCGCAGACGGTTGATCTTGGTGACGCCGCCATTTTGTTTCAACGCATGGCGCACTAAGGCTTCCAGTACTTCGTTCGAAAAGGTCAGCTTGCCATAATAGCTGAAGACAGGCCGGACGACGGACCGTTCAAAGTTGGAAATCTGCTTGCCGTTACGGCCGTAGAAGAAGGATCGTATCGGGTCCAGGAGATAGCCCTGGAAATGGGGCTTCAGTTCCATCGTCGGCACGGGGATGATATGCTTGCCTTCTTTCAGTCGGATAGCCCGGGCCTTGGCGATCTCGGACGGGCACGATACATCCTCGATGCGGATGAACTGCGACGCTTCCGGCAGATCCAAGGCCTGGCAGATGCGGTGGATCATGTGTTTCGACGTCCCCAGGATGAGCAGTTTCGGCGGATGGACTTTCGCCAACGCCGCCCGCATGGCTGCTGCATCTTCAGGCTTGTTGAAAATGGCCCGGCGCACGGCCTTCAGGCGGTTCGTCTCTTCCTTGGCCGACCGGCCGGCAACGATACGGTTGTGGTCGATGAGCAGGCCGTCGTCGATGATGGCCTGGATATCGTGGTCATAGGCGACGACCAGGGCATGATGGCTCTTGCCGGTACCACTGGCCCCAATAAAACCGAAAACTTCCATGAATCTCACCTGCTTTTCTTAAAGCTTATCCTTTTACATCATTCAGTAAGGCTTTTACAGCTTGGGCATCGACGGTGAAAACGCCGACCTTTTCCGGGAAGCGCCCTGTCGTGCCGTGGAAATCAGAGCCGCCGCTGACGTACCAATGACGGTCCTCGGCCAGTTTCAAAAATTCCTTATAACGGCCGCGGTTCTTGGGGTGATAGACTTCGACGCCGTCAAAGTCATGGGCCAGGACCTGGTCCAGCGTCCGCTTGAGCAGTCCCGGATGAGCCAGGACGGCAATGCCCCCGGCCTGGCGGATAAGGGCGACACAGTCGTCGATGCTGCGGCGGTGATACGGCACGTAGGCTGGACCCCCGCGATAGAGGAGCTTATCAAAGACCGTCTTGACGTCCGGGAAATAGCCTTTGGCCACGAGCTGGCGGGCAATATGGGGCCGGCCGACGGTGCCGCCCTGTCGCAGCGTCGCTTCGATGGCACTGCGGTCGATATCATAACCAAGCGCCCGGCAGCGGTCGACGATTTCCAAGGCCCTGTTGAAGCGCCGTTCCTTGAACTGGGCACAGTAAGCCTGCAGCCCTTCATCAGCCGTATTAATGCCGTACCCCAGGATATGGACATCTTCGCCGTCACATTCCGAACTGATTTCAATAGCCGGGATGACGCGGACGCCTGGCGCAAAAGAATGGCTGCCATCATAGGCGGCGACGGTATCGTGGTCAGAAATGGCCATGACACTGAGCTTGGCATCGACAGCCATCCGGGTCAGCTGCTCCGGTGTATAGACACCATCGGAGCAGGTCGTGTGCATGTGCAAGTCTACGAGCATGGGAAGCCTCCCTGTAATAAATGAAGAATCGATTTGATGCCGACGCCGGTCGCCCCGATGAGGCCCGTTTCGTCGGCTTTTTCATTGAAAGCCGGACCGGCAATATCCAAGTGGATCCACGGCGTGCCGTCGTGGACGAACTGCTTGAGGAAGAGGCCTGCCGTAATCGCGCCGGCTTCGGGACCGCCGACGTTCTTCAAATCGGCTACGTCGCTTTCCAGGAGCTTTTCATATTCTTCATCAGCCGGCAGCTGCCATATCTTTTCGTGGACTTCCGTAGCGGCCTGGAAGAAATGGTTCATCCACTCCTGGTCGTTGCCGATCATGCCCGTCCGGACAGTCCCCAAAGCCGTCACGCAGGCGCCGGTCAAAGTCGCCAGGTCGATGAGGCGCGTCGCCCCTTTTTCCTGGGCATACGTCAGGGCGTCGGCCAGGATGAGCCTTCCTTCGGCATCGGTATTCTTGACTTCTACGGTCTTGCCATTATACATGGTCAGGATATCATCGACATGATAGGCCATACCGGAAGGAATATTTTCGACCAGCGGGATGACCGCCAGGACATTGACGGGATACTTGAGCAGCATCAACGCCCGCATGACGCCGACAGCCGCTGCGGCCCCAGCCATATCATCCTTCATAAATTCCAGATTGGCATAACTTTTAAGGGACAAGCCACCGCTGTCATAGGTGACGCCCTTGCCGACGATGCCCAGGACTTCCCGGCTGTTAGGGTCCCCCTGATAGGCGATGGACAAGAGCTGCGGCGGATTCATGCTGCCCTTGCCGACGGCGACGATGCCGCCCATATGGCGTTTTTCCAAAGTCCACTTATTGAGGTTCTCAATGAGGATATTATCGCCCTTGAGCATCCCGCCGGCGATGTCGGCGAACTTGCGCGGCGTCAAATCGTTCGACGGCATGTTGACCAGATCCCTGGCGGTATAGATGCCTTCATAGACCGAAGTATACATATAGCACATAGAATTGAATTCCTTCGGCCGCAGGCTATGGGTCAGGATATTGATATTGCCAATGGTCCGGCTCTTGGCCTGGCGTTTATAACGGGTAAATTCATAATTGCGGTACAGCAGGCCATCGATGAGGGAACCCAGATCCATATCCAGGGTATCAGCCATGACAGCCAACTCGCTGACGCCTTCCTTCATAGCCGCTGCCATGAGGCGCCGGGCCATACGGAAATCTTCATACGTCGAATAACGGATGGGCTTCCCTTCCAGGCCGATGAGGAAATATGTCTTAGCCTGACCATCCGACAGGAAATGGAAGACATGGATGGATGTATATGGTAACACCTCCGGATGCTGTTCAACATAAGCCCGGATGACCATGACATCATCCTTGGGCAACTGACGCAGCGTCGACAAGCGCCGATTGATGCCGACGGCAAGCGTATCCATACCGCCATTGCCATTATAAGTAATCATGCGCATCGCTCACTTTCACTCTATTTGCAAATTAAGTATTTGGGGTAAAATCTCACTGCTTTCATTATACATTCGCCGTATCGCCAAAATCAAGAATCGGGAGAAATTCAACTTTCTGTAAATTTTTTTAAAAAAAAGCTTGCAATTCTCTCCGATTTAGTGTATTATACTACATGTGCTCAGGAAACAGCGAGTACGAAGAAAAATAACACATGGACCATTAGCTCAGCTGGCAGAGCACCTGACTCTTAATCAGGGTGTCCAGGGTTCGATCCCCTGATGGTCCACCATAGCAAAAAAGAGGCTGTCGCATTAAGACAGTCTCTTTTTGAGTATTAAGTTTGCAGTTTGTAGTTTTTAGTGGTAGGGGACGTCCTGATAAGGCGTCCCGCTGCGAGATTCAGGTATAACCTGTTCAGAAAAAGCCCGGTAACTTATGCGTAACGTACAGCATAAGTTACCGGGCTTTTCTATCCACTATCGTTTAAAATATAATCTTACTTCACGATGACGGCCAGTACGTCGCCGGTCTTTACGTTATCGCCGGGATTGACGCGGATTTCGTGGAGCGTGCCGTCAGCAGTGGCTGTGATGTCGTTCTGCATCTTCATGGCTTCCAAGACGAGGATAATGTCGCCTCGTTTGACGGCTTTGCCAGCTTCGGCTTTAAGAGCCGAAATCTTGCCCGGCATGGGGGCTTTGACCGTAATGGCGCCATCAGGGATCGGGCCGCCTACAGCGGGAGCCGGCGTAGCTGCCGGTGCAGCCGGAGCCGGTGCGGGAGCTGCCGGAGCGGGTGCCGGTGCAGATGCCTGCGGAGCCGGAGCTGCCACCGGAGTGCCGCCCATTTCTTCGACTTCTACTTCATACGCTTTGCCATTGACAGTAATCTTGAATTTTTTCATATATCTTGTCCTCCTGGATCTAAATACGTTTTCAGTTAATGACTCATGCCACCCAGGCGGGCTGCCATAGCCCAATTTTCCCGATGGCGTTTATAACCGCGCTTCTGCGGACGGATAGAGCGGATAGCTGCCGGTGAATAGCCATAGGCGGCAACAGCAGCCATGATGACGGCGACGACTTCATCCGAAAGCTCCCCTTCCGGAACGGCCTGGTTCCCGTCTGATACGACGGTCATCGGCCGGGCCGCTACGACAGCCGGCTGACGCTGGCCGACAGGGACGACGGGGTGGGTCAGTTCCTGTTTTTCCGGTTGTGTCGGTTGCGGCTGGACCGTCTTTTCAGATTTTACAGCTTCCTTCAAGTCCTGGACGGCTTCTGCCAGGTCTTTGACGCTCTGCTGGAAATCGGCGACATCCTTCATCTTATCTTCCAAGGCACGGAAGCGGGTATTATAGTACCGGCTCAGGACCAAGGTCATGGCAATCAACAGGACGATGACGGCAAATTGAATTTCTATCATACGGCAGCCTCCTTATAACGGCATGTTGCCGTGCTTCTTCGACGGCCGTTCTTCCCGTTTGCTGTAAAGCATTGCCAAGGCGCTGATGATGCGCGGCCGCGTTTCCTTCGGTTCGATGACGCAATCGATCTGGCCGTGTTCAGCAGCTTTATAAGGCGTCGAGAATTCATTGATATATTCTTGCTTCTTCTTTTCCTTTTCCGGATCGTGTTTGAAGATGATATTGGCAGCTCCATCGGGACCCATGACGGCGATTTCTGCCGACGGCCAGGCCATGACCATGTCAGCACCGAGCTGACGGCAGCACATGGCGATATAGGCCCCGCCGTATGCTTTGCGGGTGACGACAGTAATCTTGGGAACCGTCGCTTCACAATAGGCATAGAGCATCTTGGCACCATGACGGATAATGCCGCCGTATTCCTGGGTCGTCCCCGGCAGGAAGCCCGGTACATCGACGAAAGTGACGACAGGGATATTGAAGCTGTCGCAGAAGCGGATGAAACGGGCCGCTTTGTCGGACGCATTGATATCCAGGCAGCCGGCGAGGAACTTCGGCTGGTTGGCGATGATGCCGACAGTCTGGCCGTCAAAGCGGGCAAAGCAGGTGATGATGTTCAGGGCATAGTTTTCCAATACCTGGAATACGTTGCCGTCGTCGACGCAGGCTTTGATGACGTCGAGCATATCGTAAGGCATGCTGCTGTTATCGGGAATGACCGAATTGAGGCTTTCATCTTCACGGTTCGGATCATCATCGGAATCGATGACCGGCGCTTCTTCCATGTTGTTGCTGGGCAGGAAATCGAGGAGGGCCTTGATTTTTTCAATGCAGTCATCTTCATTTTCACAGGCAAAGTGAGCGACGCCGGAAATGGAGCTGTGCGTCATGGCACCGCCCAGTTCTTCTGCCGTTACTTCTTCGGCCGTGACCGACTTGATGACGGCCGGGCCTGTAAGGAACATGTCCGATGTATTCTTGACCATGAAGACGAAATCCATCAGAGCCGGGCTGTATACAGCACCGCCGGCACAGGGCCCCATGATGACGGCGATCTGCGGGATGACGCCGGATGCAGCCGTATTATTCATGAAGATGCGGCCAAACCCGGACAGGGCATCGACGCCTTCCTGGATGCGGGCACCGCCGGAATCATTGATGCCGATGACGGGAGCCCCCATCTTCAGGGCCATTTCCTGCATCTGGGCAATCTTGTGGGCATGCATTTCGCCAAGGGAACCGCCTTCAACCGTAAAATCTTCGGCATAGGCAAAGACCAGACGGCCGCGGACCGTACCGTAGCCGGTAACGACGCCGTCGCCGGGGATTTCCTTTTCCTGCATGTTGAAATTCATACAGCGATGATGGATGAACTGCCCCATTTCGGTGAAGCTGCCTTCATCAAATAATTTAGCCAGCCGTTCACGGGCTGTCATCTTGCCTTTTTTATGTTGCGAATCGATTCGCTTCTGACCGCCGCCCAGCTCGATTTTCGCGAGCTTTTCATGGAGCTGGTCAATCTTTTCCTGAACTGTAGCCATTCATATACCTCCAGTATCAAAAGTATTTCATCAGGTCACATAACAATTAATTATATCATAGAATATTCAATTTTTATAGTCTTGCGCCTATACCGTTCAGTACTGGCCGCGGACGACTTCCACCTTCTTCCCGCAAAAGGCGATCCCGTATTTCCATACCGTCTGGATTCCCCGCCGGCGAAATTCCGTCACGTATTCCCGCTCTTCAATCTGCTGCAACGCCTCCTTGGCCTTATCGGTCATGTCCGCTTCACTGTCAGCTACCTTGAATTCCATGATGACGCCGGCCTTCTCTACATCCTTGGGAATAATGGCCAGGTCAAAGCGGCCGTACCCGCTTTCCCGGTTCGATTCGATGATATAATCAGATGCAAATAACGCCGTCATGCCAAGGACGAAGCCGTGGTAGAAACTTTCTTTATGGGCCGTATCATACACGCTGACCAAGTCCCGAAGATACCCTCCCAACAGTTCTGAAAAGGCCTGTCCTTTGCCCGAAAGTAACTCATCGAACATGGTTTCCAGTCGGGACACAGAATAACGGCCTCGCATCTTATCCAAGATTTCAAAGCGGTAAATATCCTGAACTTCCCGATTGGGAATCACTAATTCACAGCGTATGCCACCAATGCCTCGTCTGCGGCTGACAGCCGTCAAATAGCCTGTCGTCAACAACATTGTATACAGCGCATCGGTATCGTGGCCAATGTCTTCATAAATGACACCCTCCCGGATCAAGGCAGTCACTTGGCACCCCTGCAACAAAGCTAGCAAATCACCTTCTGTATCAGCTGTCACGTGGCGCAGCATTTCCCGGATGATACCATTGCCCGACGTATTGACCCAATAGTCACCAACCTCACCGTGACGGAAAAAATTGATAATCGACCAGGGATTATAAATCTCTGCCCCACCAAAGAGATAGCCGTCATACCATTTCTTCAAGTCGGGCAATGCCTCCGCCATGGTCAGGTCTTCCGCCATCTGTGCCACTTCCTGCGGCGTAAATCCAATGACCTCCCGATAGGCAGCATCCATGACTGAACAGACATCGAGATTATTCAGATCACTGAAAATACTTTCTTTGGCGACCCGCAGGACCCCTGTCAGTACGGCAAAATCTAAGTCGCGATTGCCCTTCAGGACGCTGCCCAAAAACTGTTTCATAAAAGCAATGCACTCTGTATAAAAGCCGTGTTCCCAAGCCTGCTGAATGGGCGCATCGTATTCATCAATCAATAAAATGACCGGCTTGCCAAAATGCTGATGCATCATCTTGACCAACAGTGCCAGGGCCAGCTGCATTTCATTCTGCCCAGAAGCCTGCTGTTTCAGTGCCAGAAAGCGCCTGCGCAAGTCCGGATTGACAGACGGACTATCAGCTAAATAATCATGGTCAATGAACCAGTAGCTGATCCAGGAACTCAGGGATTGCAACATCTGCGGCCACGTGAGGTCCTTCAAATCCTTCAAGGACAAGAACAATACCGGATACTGTCCGCGATGGGCCATGTAATCCGCCCCGGCCCGGTCGATAGCCAGGCCGTCGAAGAGGTGGCGGCTCTGTACTTCTTTTTCAATGGAAAAGAAATACTCCAGCATGCTCAGCGTCAAGGTCTTGCCGAACCGCCGCGGCCGCGTAATCAGCGTCACCGCACTGTGCCCGTCGATGAGCTGGCGGATAAAGTCCGTCTTATCGACGAAATAATAATGTTTGCTCCGTATATCAAAAAAATTATCGACACCAATCGGCATCTGCCACTTCATAGCCTCACCTGCTTTCTTTTATTTCATTATAACAAGAATCACGGGAAACAAAAAGAGGAGCCATCCCATGAGGGTTTCTGCCCCATGCATGACTCCTTGAGCTCATAACTCCACAATCTTAATGTCTTTGACGTATTTCCCCTGGCTTCGCAACCACATTTCAATGCCCTTCCCGTAGACTTCTGCTTCCAGCTGGTACGTCCCGTTATCTTCACTCAGGATTTTCGCCGTCGGCAGGCGGTCCAGGATAGCGTCGATATCGTAGCCCGTATAGGTGAACGTGACACGCTGCAGCCGACCGCCGTACATGAATTGGACGCGCTTGCGGAACTCGCCTTCCTGGAAACGCCGGTTATAGGGAATATGGAACGTCTCCTGTTCCACTTCCAGGGTCTTGATGCGATCCAGGCGGTAAATAGTCGGCGTAATGTCCCGGGCACTTTCATAAATCTTGGCAATATCCTTATCGTCGATGAAGGCGATGAGATAGAAATAATACTCCGAAAAGAGCAGGGCCAGCGGCTTCAGCCGGCGCTTAACGATTTTCCGGTCCTTCAGGCGGCCATAAGACACGTCGACGTAGCGGTGCTGCTGGATGGCCTCGCCAAGATGCCACATCGTATCGAGGAAACTCGTCCGGTGCCGCGGTTCCACATAATGGAAAGCCTCATTGTTGACCAGCTGAGTCACCATGGCCTGATTCGACGCCGGTACACAGCAGGCAATCACCTTGTGCAACATGTCCTCCATTTCCGTCTTGACGAAAGCCCGGCTGTCGAGCAAAATCTTGCACAATGCCAAGATTTCACTATTGGACAACTTCTGCGCCTGGCCGCCTTCCATGCGATAGCCCTTATCGACATAATCATAGACAATATCACAAGGCGCTCCATCGCCAAGGGCCATGCCATTGCGGCAGAAAGCCCGGATATCCTCAATATCCCGCTGAATACTGCGCTCATTCACACCATACTGCTGGGCTGCCGCCGCCTTCTGAATCGTCCGCCCGCCCAAAAGCTGCGAATACAGCGCCAGTACCCGCGAAACCTTATCTTCCTTCAAATAAACACATCCTTTCAAGAAGGCTCCCATCATAGGGGAGCTGGCCGCCAACGGCGGTCTGAGAGGTTGCCCCGCTTTAAATCGTAATCGTCATCGTAATGGGCTGGGCCAACCCATACCACCGGGCGATGATATAAAGGACCAGCACGTATAACAGCACATTGACCATCACACAGCGGACACGATGCCGATTTTCCTGGGCCTCCTTCTTTGGGGCAAAAGTACCGACGAGTAGCCCCAAAAAGCTAAGGGTAATAAAAATCAGCAGGCCTCTCGTAAGCCAATCGCCGCTGTTCCACCCCGTCTCATAGACAGCCAAGAAATTAACGCCAAGGCCATAAATAAAAGGCCATAAAACCTGTATCAAAATATAAAATAAAGGTCGTAAAATAAACCATTTAATCAGCCAGGCAACGCCCTGAGCCACAGCCGTCCCCATCGTTTACGTCCTCACGCCTTCCTCAAATCTTACAGACAAACTGATTACACGACTGTACACCCCGGGTTTTCATGTTCCGCACCATACACTGGTTCTCAGCCAGCGGATCGTACTCCCAAAAACCGACAATCGGCGCCTTCGGCCGGATGGCCTGGTTCATCGGGTCGTACCAGTGCTTACAAAAAGCACACTTATGGGAAGCGGGATGATTCAAATTCATGAGTTCCATCGTATCTGACCTCCTTAATCCATCTCATCAGGCGATACATTGATGACTTCGACAGCTACTTCCCCATTTTCCATATGCCGGGCTTCCAGAATAAACATTTCCTTGGCCTTATTGCCAATAATCTGCGTCGAATATGCATCGAAGCCACCGCCAATCAGACCGCCGACGAGGGGAATGGCCTTCCCTAAATTAATGGCGCTCTTCGTCCCGAAACGCGACAACAAACGCATGGTAACAGTTCGATTGATGCGGTTGAAGAGCACGGCCGACAACCGTTGAATCGCCTTAGCCGTCAACGTCGTCCCCACCTTGATACCAGCCTGTTTCAATACTTCCTTGAGCTGGTTGCCGCAAAGACAGGCGATGACCAGCGTCCGCACGCGGTCGCTCTGCAAATCATAGCCGCCCATATGAGCAATGGCCGCAATCATCTGCAACTGCATATACAGCACACTGAGGACATTGGCCGGCAAAGCCACGGGCAGCGTAATAGCGCCGCCTAAACTCGTCAAAAAGCCCGAAGCCCCGCACTTGATGACCTGATTGCGGATCAACATATCCACCTGTTTCTCCAAATCATCGACGGTCGCCATATATTCCGCCGCCAGCGCCTCGGCCCCCTTCATACCGGCAATGCCGCTGAGGGCCTTATCATAAGACAATGACAAAGCTTTTCCCATAGCCGTTACATCCATAGTATCACCTTACCCTAACATCTAAATTCTTCCTATACCTATATCATAGCAGATGATGACGACAAATGCTGTCATTTTAAGAATCTATTCTACCGTAGCATCAATGGTTACTATAGGCGACTCATTTTGTCCCAAGATAAACAATTCCTTCGCTTTATTGCCAATGACTTTCGTAGAATAAGCATCTACACCTCCTCCAATAAATCCGCCAATGACCGGAATAGCCTTACTCAGGTTGATAGCCCCTTTCGTCCCGAATTTAGTGAGCAGGCGGAAACCGACGGCCCGGTTGATACGGACGATAAGTGCCGAAGATATTTTCTGAACGGCTCTTTCCGTCAGCTTTTTACCGATTTGGATGCCAGCCTGTTTCAAGATTTCTTTCACTTCATTACCACACAAGCAGGCAATGATCAAGGTTTTAACGCGGTCATCATGTAAATCATAACCGCCCATACGGGCAATAGCTGCAATCATCTGCATCTGCATATAAATCACGCTGGCCACATTGGCCGGTAAAGCAACCGGCAGGGTAATAAAACCGCCTAAGCTAGTCAAAAAGCCAGAAGTTCCACACTTAATAATCTGATTCTTGATCAAAGCATCGACTTGTGCTTCTAAATCTCCGCCATGAGCCATATAATCAGTGGCTAAATCAGCGGCGCCCTTCATGCCCGCTACGCCATTTAGAGCTTTATCATAAGAGATGTCTAAAATTTTTACCATAGCACTCGTATCCACAACTATCACTCCTCACCAAAAGTAAGAATATCTTTGCACTAAGTCTTCTTTGAAAAAATCTTCTATATGATAGTAATATTCGGCAAAATTCTTTTAAATCCTCAAAAAAAATTAAATGCTTTCAACGCCAAAAAAACAGCAGTTTAAAGAATTATTCTTTAAACTGCTGTTACATTGACATGCACTAAAACACGCCACAAACATCCACTAAATCGCACATTCCATTTTCAACCATATTTATGGGTTTCACAATAAATTCCATAATATTCTCCTTTGTATTTATTGATATTTATATAATATAATAAAAGTACCGTTTGTCACCTTTAAAAAACAATTCCACAAACATTAATCGTGTCACAGGCACCTTCAGTTTTTGCTTCTACAGGCATAACTATAAATTCCATACTCAATCATCCTCCTTTCATTGCAAAACGATTATATAATATATTATTAATTCCACCCACATCCAATAATTACGCAACCATTTTCGGTTACAACAACAGGCTTCTGAATAAATTCCATAAAGCTCCCCCCTTTTTTGTTTAGTATGCATAAATATTAACAACAAACAATTAGTTCGTTTATACCTAAATCTATTTTTTACTGGAATAATACTTGTTAATTAAAGCATCCTCCAAATCTGTTTTCCATTTCAAACAGAATTTTTTATGTTGTAGAGATTTCAAGAGTGGACATCCACCCATACAAAGTGGCAAAACTTTACAAAAAGTACACTCTTCATCTTTAAACGGATTATGTTTCATCCAATGTGCATCATTGCGTTTTTCAACATCATCATTATGCAAACCAGTAAAAACATTGCCTATTTTATAATCGAGATTATCATAACATCTATATAAATCACCATTTGGATGAATTACAAATGAATTAACTTGACAAGCCCCGCAAAAATTTTTAATGGGCTTGGGATAAAAAGGATAATCATTCGCCTTACTAACTCCAGCTTCATCAAGTACTTTTGCAAGTTTATCTGTAACTTTAGAAAATTCATCCATGCTATATCCAACTTTAGATGCCCAACTATCATCTCCTCCTAATGGTAGTAAATGTCCAAAAGAAACTTGAAAATTCCTGAAATTCCGCTCTTTTAAATAGTGGATGAGTTTTACAACTCCACTATAATTGGTTTTATCTAGATTTATTCGGCAGTTTACTTTTATCGAATTTGATGTTAATTTTTGAATGTTATTCATTATCACATCAAAAGAACCTCCACCATTAATAAATCCTCGCCTTTTATCATGGGTTGTCCGATCACCATCTACAGTAATCTGCAGTAAGCTTATTTTTGCAGATTTTAATTTTTTTATAATTTCATCATCGACAAGTGATCCATTAGATATCATAATTGCCTTATATTGAAATCCCGACTTTTCTGCCAACTTTATAAAATAATCCGATAAATCCCAAATCGGATCTGGGTTTAGCAACGGCTCGCCATCAAACCAGCACACATCTAACTCTTTAATACCAATAGCATGACTATCCGTAAATTTCTTTATTGCAACAACTTCTTTTGGCGTTAATGAAATCGCCTTTTTGTCCTCAAAACAATAAAAACATTTAAAATTACAATCATATGAAGGAAGAATCGTCAATGTCAATTTTTCTTTACTATTTCTAGCATCATTATATGCGTGCTCTAAAATTTTAATTTCATCTGCTGTTTCATCAACTAAAAAACCAGCATTATACATTTGTTGAGCTAATGTTTCATAGCTGGAATCATTTCTTTCATTGGGATGATTTAATAATTCCATAAAAATGTTATTTACCTTAACCAAAGCACAGTTTCTAGCATTAAAAACTATTGAATCATTACCGTCTTTAATGACGTGGTTATAATAAGATGATTTGTATTTTTTCATGTAATCGCCCTTAATTTTTAATTCTATTTCATGTCCATAGCAGTTTTAATGGCTTCGCAGCTCTTGCAGTCTAGCGTTTCGGTAGTTCGCAAAATACTCATCAAGAATACGGAAACATTTTCAGAATGCTATGGACAAATTTTACCAGATTCGCCATATGCTTAATGCTATTTTAATAGCGAATCCGGCAGGTATTCAATGACCAAAAAGTCTTCTATTTGCACTAATTATAGCATAAAAATCCCCCCCACAAGACATTTTATTTCCCATGGAGGGAGAATACTACGAAACAAAAATATGTTTGTTTAATTCTTTTGCATTCTAAAATATGGCATACTAATTTATTAAATATAAGCCAACCCGTCTCCATCGTTTGCTCCATCACACCCTTCTCAAATTTTACAGACAATCTTATTCCAGGACTGTACGCCCCGGGTCTTCACGTTCTGCACCAGACACTGATTCTCCTCCATCGGCTCATATTCCAAAAACCAACGTAAGTGGAAAATAAATCAGTGTATAGAAAAACCAGCACTTTACAACTTTTATGCTGCCTCGGAAGTTGACGAAACCAGTTTACATAAGGCCTGCACTAAGTCCGTTGGATTTTTTGCGGTTTGGGCTTTAGAGACCAAAGTGCCTAAAAATATTTCACGCTGTATTTGCCAGCTTATATGGCTTCGCAGCTCTTGTGGACTGGCGTTTTGGTACTTTGCAAAATGCTCGTCCAGATACGGCAGCATTTTCAGGCTGCTGTGAACGAGATTTACCAGGTTCACCCTATGTTCAATACCATTTTGGCGGCGAATCCGGTAGGCATTCAGCGACCAGAAGGCCTTCTGCTCATAGTAGTTGGTTTCGATGGCCCAACGCAGCTTGTATAGCTTCAAAGGATAATAGTCCATGCCTTCTGCCGGTGCGTCCCGTAGAATCTTTCGTTCCTGCCAGGCGCAGCTTATATGCAGGTCACTGGGATTCAGGGTGCTGAAGAAAAGCCGCCGGGAGCCAGATGTAGTGCAGCTGACATAAGCGTGGATACGGCGATTCCCGCAGATATGGGTCAAAACAATCCGATGACCCACTTGCATACCGTCCATATTCCAGGACAGCGTAAAATCATTCATATGAATCCGCTTTCCTCGTTTTTTTTGGCGTCCCGGCTTGCCGTTAGGCAACGGCGGTAGTTCATACATTGCCGAATCACTACGGACATTACAGATGATGTCCAGTCCGGGATACTGCAAAACCCGTTCTATCAGCGAGCTTTTAGCGTACCAATTGTCAAAGAGCAACAGTACCTGCCGGTCTTTCAGTAAGGGCATCACCTCCTCGATGAGGTCACCGGCTAATTCAAGTTTGGTCTGCTCTTTCGTCCACATCCGGTACCCTACGGGAACCGCCAGATAGCGGATAAGCGGAGCTTTTCCTTCATGCTGGTTCAGGACAGGGACACTCAGCGTCAAACTGACGAAGCAATGACCGTTTACGTAAGGCTTGCCTGTATGGCAGACATGGTCATTCAGCAGGGAAACGGCGTCAAATTTCTTGCCAAACTTCGGTACCGTCGTATCATCGACGCTGAGGAAGACCGGTTCATTCTGTAAAGACGCTGGAATCAGGCTGCAAGCCAATTCTGCTGTTTGCAAACGGAGAGACCGACTCGTCACCGTTTCATTTCGGAGAGCCCGGTAATAACTGTTCAGGCAGCGATGCGTCACCTGGGATAAAAAATTCCGGTGAAGAAAGCGCAGCGATGGGAACGACTGCAAGGCCAGCTGGGCAATGACCAGCCAGGTCAGCAAAAACTGTGTTGGCCGGGTTGCTTTGGAAAAATATCGAGAAAAGAAACGGAACAGACTACCCATCGTCGAATTTTCGAGGTATAATGAATTCATCGCGTAACTCCTTTGAAATGGTGTTTTGTAGCAAATTCATTATACTTCAAAGCGTGGTTACGCGATATTTATTTGTTCAAAAAGTTGTAAACTGCTGAAATTTGTTAATAAGCCGAAAAAAAAGGACTGTACATGAAAGCATAGGCTTATCATACGCAGTCCCTTCGGTCGTTCATCGAATTTTTTGGAGCTGATGGCTCCGCCGGTCGCAGGACGCAGTTCCACAATTCGTTATGTTTTACCGAATGATATAACGTTTAACGTCCGTTTTCTTGAAATTTTTTGCAAAAAGCATTTGACAAAGTCCGTTTTTGATGGTAGACTTACGTCAACAACTTGATAGTGTTGCAATGAAGAGAAGAGTACACGATAGGAATTGGCACAGAGAGTTCCCATTTGGTGAAAGGGAATGCAAGGGTCATCGTGGAAGATGGACTCCGAGCAGATTGGTCGAACAGTTAGGCCATCCGGGCGTGCCCGTTACAGCACTATGGTATTGAAGGCTCATCTGCCTGCGTACCTGAAGAGGCTCATCTTGTGAAGGATGGGTGAAATTGGGTGGTATCACGGTGCTTCCGTCCCTTACTTGGGACGGAAGCTTTTTTTATTACAAGGCTTTCAAGTTTATATTACATTATATATATTTTACAATATTAGGGGGAAATGTATTATGAGCGAAAACACTAACTACAAATTCGAAACATTACAGCAGCATGCAGGTCAGGTACCGGATCCGGCAACGGGTGCCCGCGCCGTTCCTATTTATCAGACGACATCTTATGTTTTCAAAGATACCCAGCAGGCTGAAGACCGCTTCGCTCTGAAAGACCCTGGTTACATCTACAGCCGTTTGACCAACCCGACGCAGGACGTCCTGGAAAAACGTATTGCAGCCCTGGAAGGCGGCACAGCTGGCTTGGCTACGGCCAGCGGCGCATCGGCCATTGCCTACTCCATTATCAACCTTGCCGGTGCCGGTGACGAAATCATCGCTGCTCCGACGTTGTACGGCGGCACAGTCGAACTGTTCAGTGAAACATTCAAACACCTCGGCATTACGACGCACTTCGCCGATCCCGATGACCCGCAGTCCTTTGCCAAATACATCAACGACAAAACGAAAGCCATTTACCTGGAAAGCCTTGGCAACCCGGCCATCAACATTCCGGACTTCGAAGCCATCGCTGAAATCGCCCACAAAAACGGCCTTCCGGTCATCGTTGACAATACCTTCGCTACGCCGTTCCTCTTCCGTCCGCTCGAACACGGCGCTGACATCGTCGTCCATTCGGCTACGAAATTCATTGGCGGCCACGGCACGACTCTCGGCGGCCTCATCGTTGAAAACGGCAAATTCGACTGGGCTGGCTCGGGCCGTTTCAAAGAATTTGCTTCGCCTGACGAATCCTACAATGGCGTTAACTTCGCCAAGGATATCCCCGGTGCTGGCTTCGTAACTCGTATCCGCGCCAAAGCCCTCCGCGACCTCGGTGCTTGCATCAGCCCGTTCAACGCATGGCTCCTCATCCAGGGCCTCGAATCCTTGTCCCTGCGCATCGAACGCCACGTCGCTAACGCTCAGAAGATTGCAGACTTCCTTGAAAATCATCCGAAAGTCGCTAAGGTCAACTATCCGTCCCTTCCGTCTTCGCCGTACTACAAACTGGCTCAGAAATACTTCCCCAAGGGAACCGGTTCGATTTTCTCCTTTGAATTGAAAGACGGCTATGCAGCTGCCCGTAAATTCATCGACAATGCGGACATCTTCTCCGACCTGGCTAACGTCGGCGACTCCAAGTCCCTCCTCGTTCATCCGGCTTCGACGACACATCAGCAGCTTTCGGAAGAAGCACAGCGCGCCTGCGGTATCACACCGGGCACGATCCGTATCTCTGTAGGCCTGGAAAACATCGAAGACCTCCTCGCTGCTGTTGAAAAAGCACTGGCAACCATCTAAGAACTAATATAAGGAGAAATGCACTATGCCTATTAAAATTGCTGACGGTCTTTCCGCCAAGGAAAAACTTCACGAAGAAGGTATCTTCACCATCGATAAGGGAATGGCCCTCCATCAGGATATACGGCCTTTGCGTATCCTTATTCTCAACTTGATGCCTTTGAAGAAACCGACAGAGCTGCAGCTTCTCCGCCTCCTCGGTGATTCGCCGCTCCAGGTCGAAGTGGACTTCTGCCACACAGAAACTCATGAGAGCACCCACACCGATCCGTCTTATTTAGAAGAAAACTACTACGTCTTCGATGAAATCAAGGACAATTACTATGACGGCCTTATCATCACCGGCGCACCGGTCGAACAGATTCCCTTCGAGTCTGTCGACTACTGGCCGGAAATGAAGACATATTTTGAATGGGCCAAGACACATGCCTTCTCGACGCTCCACTTCTGCTGGGGCGCCCAGGCGGCCCTCTATTACTACTATGGCATCGAAAAGCGGCTCCTGCCGGCCAAGCTCTTCGGTATCTTTGAATACCAGCTGACCCAGAAGCACCACCCCCTCTTGCGGGGCTTCGATGACCGTTACTTCATCCCCCAGTCGCGGCATACGGCGATCAACGACATCCAAGTCTATAATACGCCGCAGCTCGACATCCTCTCACGGTCCGTCGAAAACGGCATCAACATCATCGGTACACCGGATCACCGCCGTTTCTTCGTCCTCGGTCACTTCGAGTACGATCGGCGGACCCTGGAAGAGGAATACCTGCGGGATAAGAAAAAGGGCCTGCCCATTGCAGTGCCCAAGAACTACTATCCTGACGACAACGACACGAAGAGGCCATACTTCACGTGGTGCAGCTACGCCCACCTGTTCTATCATAACTGGCTGAATATCGTCTATCAAGAAACACCTTATGATTTACAAGCTATCGCTAAGGTTCATCCTTGCGCGCATTAAAAAAAAGCCTGCCTTGCGGCAGGCTTTTTTTGTGGGTCCTTTGGCGTGATTCGTTTGGCGAAGCCGAGCAGGCCGCCGATTATGGCGGCCCCTACGTCGATGAACGATTATTTCGTGCCGAAAATACGGTCGCCGGCATCGCCTAAGCCGGGGACGATATAGCCTTGGTCGTTGAGTTTGTCATCGAGAGCAGCGACGTAGATGCGGACGTCGGGATGGTCGGCATTGACTTTCTGGACGCCCTGGGGAGCTGCGACGAGGCACATGAGCTTGATGTTCTTGATGCCTTTTTCTTTCAGCAGCGTAATGGCAGCTGACGCACTGCCGCCCGTAGCCAGCATGGGGTCGACGATGATGAAATCGCGGTCTTCGACATCAGGCAGCTTGCAGTAATATTCGACCGGTTCCAGCGTCTGCGGGTCGCGGTAGAGGCCGATATGGCCGACTTTAGCCGTCGGGATGAGGTTGAGCATGCCCTGTACCATACCCAAGCCAGCGCGCAGAACCGGGACGATGCCCAATTTCTTGCCGCTGATCTGTTTACCCATCATTTTGGCGACAGGCGTTTCGATTTCAACATCTTCTAAAGGCAGGTCCCGTGTAATTTCGTAACCCATGAGCATGGTGATTTCTTCCAAGAGGTTGCGGAAATCTTTCGAACCTGTTTCCTTTTTCCGCATGAGCGTGACTTTGTGCTGAATGAGCGGATGGTCCATTACTTGTACGTGCATGTGTGAAATCTCCTTTCCTATTTATCCATTTCTGCAATTTTGGCGACGCGGACTGCGTGGCGGCCGCCATCAAAACCAGTGGAGAGGAAGATGCGGACGATTTCTCTGGCCAGGCCCGGACCGATGACGCGGCCGCCCATGGTCAGGATGTTGGCGTCATTATGGCGGCGGCAGTATTCTGCCGAGAAACAATCGTGGCAGAGGGCTGCCCGGATGCCGTGGACTTTGTTGGCAGCGATGCCGATGCCGATGCCCGTGCCGCAGACGAGGATGCCCCGGTCGAAGGTGCCGTCAGCGACGGCTTCAGCGACTTTCTTGGCAATGTCCGGATAATCGCAGCGTTCGCCCGTCAAAGTGCCGTAATCGGTGAATTCAATGCCTTGTTCCTTCAAATATTCTTTGATGTTTTCCTTCAGGTCAAATCCGCCGTGATCGGCGCCGAGTACTAATTTCATAATCAATTCCTCCCATGTATGCTGATAAATTCAGTTTTATTATACCCCTTTCGGAGTCGTGTGAAAAGGTTTAACCGACAATGACTACGTGACCGCCGGCGGCTTTCTTCATGCGGTTCATGATAGCCAAGCCCAGTCCTTCATCGTCGATGCCTTCGGCCAGGATGACGTCGACTTTGTCACTGTCAAAGGACAGGAGGCCCGTGTAAAGCTGGTTGGCCAAGGCTTCCTTGTCGCCATGACGGCCCCAGATATACATATCCTTATGAGGGAACGAAGCTCCTACTTCTTCGCTGACCAAAAAACCGACAGTCTTGCCTTCGCCCTTGGCCTGGTCGTATAAGGCCTGCAGTTTTTCCGTTACCTTATCGACAGGGCCGACGACGACCGTCATCGGTGCCGACGGCGCATAGTGGCGGTATTTCATGCCCGGCGCCTTGGGGACGCCCTTCCCCGTGACCAGTGTCGTGTCAAGCCGGACATGAGGTACGACTTCCTGCAGCATCTCGATGGTAACGCCGCCGGGACGCAGGATGGTGACGCCGTCATCGCCGTTACATTCGACGATGGTCGATTCGACGCCGATATGACAAGGGCCGCCATCGATGACCATATCGACGCGGCCATCCATGTCGTGCATGACTTCTTCTGCCGTCGTCGGACTGGGCCGGGTCGATAAGTTGGCACTGGGACCGGCAACGGGGACACCGGCACAGCGCAGGAAAGCCCGGCAGATATCGTGGTCCGGGCAGCGCAGAGCTACCGTATCGAGGCCGCCAGTCGCCGCATCGGGCACGATGGGCTTTCGCGGCAAGACGATAGTCAGCGGTCCCGGCCAAAAGCGATCCATGAGCTTCTGTGCCGTCGGCGGGATGACAGCGGCTGCCTGGCGGGCCCCTTCTTCATCGGGCACAGTCAGGATGAGCGGGTTATCGCTGGGCCGTCCTTTGGCGACGTAAATGCTGCGGCACGCGTCGGCATCGAGGCCGTTGGCACCGATACCGTAAACCGTTTCCGTCGGAAAGACGACCAGGCCGCCGTCGCGGATGATACGGCCCGCTTCTTCGAGGATGCCTTTCTGTTTCTCTATATCCGTAATTTCTACAAGCTTCGTCTGTTTCATAGTATCTACCCTTTTCTGGAAAATACGAGGACCCTGTCTATGCCGCCGTAATCCTTGACGGTCTGGTCATGCTCATAGGCACCACCTGTACAGAAAATCGCCGTCACGTCGTCTGCCTGGCCGGCGCCGATTTCGACAGCGCAGTGGCCGCCAACCTTGACATAAGCCGGGCTGTCTGCGGCGATGCGGCGATAGAAGTCCAAGCCATCGTCGCCGCCATACAGGGCCAGCGCCGGGTCGTGACGTACTTCCGGCTGGAGCTGTTCCATATCGCCCTGCGTCAGATAAGGCGGATTGGATACCAGCCAGTCACAGGTGCAAGGCGGAACCTGGGTGAATAAATCGCTTTCAATCCAGGTCACGCGGTCGTCGAGGCCCAGGGAACGGCCATTTTCAGCAGCTATGGCCAGGGCCTTGGTCGAGATGTCGACGCCAGTCCCCGTCGCCTGCGGCAAGTAATGGAGCAGGCTGAGGACAATGGCCCCGCTGCCCGTACCGATGTCGATGATGACCGGCGCCGTCCCTTCGGCAGCGGTGACGACGGTCTCGACGAGCATTTCCGTTTCCGGTCTGGGGATGAGGACGTCTTCACTGACCTTGAAATCGAGGCCCATGAAAGCTTTGGTGCCCAGGATATGGGCCACCGATAATCGGTCGGCCCGCTTTTTGACCATGGCCCGGTAGGCTGCCAGTTCTTCGCCGTTCAGGGGTTCGTCATAATGGGCGTACAGATAGATGCGCTCTTTATGCAGGACATGGGCCAAGAGAATTTCCGCATCGAGGCGCGGCGAATCGATGCCTTTGCCGGCAAAATACTGTTGCGTCCATTGCAGCAAGGCACCGATGGTCCAAATCTTATTCATCTTCGGCTTCTTTCATCAATTCGGCCCGGCGGGCTTCAGCCAAAGCTTGGATAAATTCGTCAATATCGCCGTTGAGGATGTTATCCAGTTTGTACAACGTCAGGTTGATGCGATGGTCCGTCACGCGGCCCTGAGGGAAGTTATACGTGCGGATGCGTTCGCTGCGGTCGCCGGTACCGACCTGGCTGCGCCGTTCTTCTGTCAATTCGGCATCGGCCTTCTGCTGGGCCTGGTCGAGGAGACGGGCTTTCAAGACGCGCAAGGCTTTGGCACGGTTTTCCAGCTGGGACCGTTCATCCTGACATTCGACGACCATCCCCGTCGGGATATGGGTCATGCGGACGGCAGAACTCGTCTTATTGACGTGCTGGCCGCCGGCACCGGAGGCGCGGAAATAGTCGACGCGGACGTCGTCCATATTGAGGTCGATTTCGACGTCTTCTGCTTCCGGCAGGACGGCAACGGTCGCCGTCGACGTGTGGATACGGCCGCCGGCTTCGGTGACGGGCACACGCTGGACGCGATGAACGCCTGATTCATATTTCAGTTTGCCATAGACGCCGGAACCTTCGACGGAGAAGACAACTTCCTTGAAGCCGCCCAGTTCCGGTGCATTGGAGCTGATGATGCTCGTCTTCCAGCCCGGCTGTTTTTCAATATATTTCATGTACATGCGGAACAGGTCGCCTGCAAAGAGGGCCGCTTCGTCGCCACCGGCACCGGCGCGGATTTCCATGATGACGTTCTTGTCATCTCGCGGGTCCTTGGGCAGCATGAGGACGTGCAGCTGGTCTTCCAGGTCGGCCTGTTCCTTGGTGAGGCCGTTCATTTCTTCCTTGGCCATGGCGATGAGGTCGTCGTCGCTGTCGGGATCGTCGATGATTTCCTTGTCGCCGTCGATAGTGCTGGTAATGTCTTTGTACTTGCGGAACGTTTCTACGATTGGCATCAGCGAAGCGTGTTCCTTCGTCAGTTTCTGCCATTCGTCCTGACGGGCAATGACAGACGGGTCGCTGATCTGCTGTTCCAGGTCCATGAATTTATTTTCTACGGCCTGGACTTTATCCATAAAAGAGCTCATAAGGTCCTCCTCATTTCAATTCGCTAGATTCATCACTTTCTTCATCAGCCGGCTTGGCGGCGTTGAGGGCTTCGATAGCCACTTCGATCTGGTCGGCATGGGGTTCCCGCGTCGTCAGATACTGGAGCCACAGGCCCGGGCGGAATAAGGCTTGAATGACCGGATTCTGGGTGCGGCCGGCGAGGCGTATCATTTCATAACTGATGCCGGCGACGACAGGCATGAGCAGCACGCGGGAGGCGATGCGCTCGACGAGATTCGGCCAGCCCAGGAAGGCAAAGACAAAGATCGACACGACCATGACGATGAGCAGGAAATTCGTGCCGCACCGCGGATGGAGGCGGCTGTGGCGCTTGACGTTCTCGACGGTCAATTCCTCTCCCGATTCATACGTCCAGATGGTCTTGTGTTCGGCCCCATGGTATTCAAAAACGCGGCGGATGTCCGACGTCAGGGAAATCCCCCATATATATAATAGAAATATAGCGAGGCGCAGGACCCCTTCGACGACGTTCAGGCGAACGGCACTGTCGGCGACACCGGGAATGAATTTCGCCGCATACGTCGGGATAGCCAGGAAAAAGACGATAGCCAGGACGACGGAAACGGCCATGGTCAGGGCCATCTGCGTATTCGTCAGCTGTTCATCTTCCTCTCCGGCAGCCTGGGCCGAATAGGACAGGCTCTTCATGCCGTATACCAGGGACTCACACAAGGCGACGCTGCCCCGCAAAAAAGGCTTCTTCAAAATCGGATACCGTTCGGTAATGGAGTGAACGGCGTCTTTCTTTACAGTAATTTCACCGGACGGCGTCCGCACTGCCGTAGCAATGCTGACAGGACCGCGCATCATAACCCCTTCGATGACGGCCTGGCCGCCGACGTACGTCTTCGGTTTCTTCAAAGAGTTGCCTCCATTTCTGTACATACAAATAGAGCAGAGCATTTCTGCTCTGCTGCCCACTTGTACTGCTGCTTATTTAGCTGTTTTACCATAACGTTTATTGAACTGTTCGATACGGCCACGAGCCTGCTGAGCACGCTGCTGACCCGTAAAGAACGGATGGCATTTGGAGCAAATTTCAACACGCAGTTCCGGTTTCGTAGAACCTGTTTCAAACGTATTGCCGCATGCGCAAGTAACTTTCGCATTCGGGTAGTACTTCGGATGAATACCTTCTTTCACCACTTACACCTCTTTCTGTATCAATCATTCAAAACCTATGCTAGAATAGTTTAGCACATCAGTCCTTGAAATGCAAGGATTTTTTTGGAAAGGCCCTTATAAGACATCGACCAGGAGCTTCAGGATCAGGTTGGCTTCGTGGCCGGCGCAGATGGCGACTCTTGGGGCCATGAGGCCGCGGCCAGGCTTCGCGTTCCGCGTCTGGTCGCCGCAGATATAGAAATGGCTCGTGATTTTTTTTGTTTCGATGGCGTTGCTGTCGCCGTAGCCGGCCATGCCGGAAGCGGAGACGATATATTTATCGGGACATTGTTCCAAGACGGTATGGACGAGCATGGTCTTGGCATCGGGATTGTCGAAGGCTTCACAGATGACCTGGTCGTCTTTCAGGATAGTCGGTACGTTGTCTTCCGTAAGGCGGACGAAGTCCGTGCGGACGTCGATGAAGGGATTGATGTCGGCAATCTGCCGGGCCAGGGCATCGGTCTTGCGCTGGCCTAGGTCGCGGACCATGTAGGACTGACGGTTCAAGTTGCTGGCATCGACCGTATCGAAGTCGATGAGGTGCAGATGGCCGACGCCGGTCCGGGCCAGGTAGACGGCGGCGTTAGAACCCAGACCGCCAAGACCGCAGATGGCGACGCGGCCGGCGCTGACTTTCTGGTGGACTTTCGGCGTATGGCGGGAACACATCATGCCTTCCAATGCTTCTTTCGGCGGCAGCCGGTCTTTCGGGATGAAATAGATTTCATCGCCCTCTTTCAGGGCTAAGTTTTCTGTCGTGGCAAAGCCGTTGACAATGGTGATTTCCTGACCGCTGCCATAGGCGGCTTTCAGGTCTTCCAGGTGATCACAGGGACAATTCATTTTCTTTCCGTTCAATAGTAACTGCATGGTATACACCCCTCGTAGCAAAATAAAAACGCACGACGTCTGACACCTTAGGTGGTGTCCCCGTCGTGCGTCTTGTTCTTATATCTTTAGTGTAGCCGTTTTTACGGCCCCTGTCAATCTTTCTTTTCGGCCTGGGCCCCTTCCTTCAAGCGTTTGAGCTGGCGTTGTTCTTCCGGCGGAAGGGATACGCCACAGCAGCCGCCGCTGGAATTGCTGGCATAGCCTTTAAAGACTTCAGAGACGATATTCTTAACTTTTTTTACCGATTCAACAACCATGAGGAGCCCTCCTTTTTGAGTTTATAGTTTGCAGTATGAGCCACGAGCCACGGCCTGTGGCAAACCTATTCACCATTTATTCAGGCGGGCCGCCCTTTGGGACGGCCCCTACATGTTGTATTATATCAGAAAAAGAGTTTATTGTAAATAATATTAATGGATAATATTTATTATTTATTTTATTCTTACCGGCCGTCGGGCCATACCAGGGTAACCTGGCCGTTTTTTCTCGTCGCTTTGAGGTCGATGACGCGCTGGTTCGATGAACCGCGGAAATAGAGGCCCGGGTCTTTCAGGTCGTCGACAAAGGGGCCGTCGACGAGGACGTCACAGACATCTAAAAGGGCTTTTTTCTGCGGATCCGCCATAATTTCGTCATACGTAAAGCCCGAGTAGACCCACACTGATTTATCGGGCAGTGCCTGTTTGACTTTTTGGACGATCTGCGTCAGGCCGGCTGTATTTTCCATAGGTTCCCCACCCAAAAGGGTCAGGCCGCCGTTCGTCGGGGCGCTGAGCCAGGACAGGAGCTGTTCCATTTCTTTATCGGTCCATTCCTGTCCGGCCTGCGGGTCCTGGTATTCCGGGTTGAAACAGTTGAAGCAGTGCCGCGAACAGCCAGTGACGAAAATCGTCGAGCGGATGCCTGGGCCATTGGCAATATCGAATTGCCGCATCTGTGCGTAATGCAAAAAACTCACCTCTTAAATATGGAGGACGCGGTTCTTGATTTCCTGCGTCCGCCCTTCGTTCCAGAAATTTTCACCCAAATAGCCACAGGTCCGGCGGATGACCGTCAGTTTGTTGCGGTCTTTATTATGGCAGCGCGGACATTCCCATTCGTTGTCGTCGTTGAGGATGATTTCGCCGTCGAAACCACATTCATGGCAGTAATCGAGCTTGGTATTGAATTCGCCATATGTGATGTGGTCGTAGATGTACTGGACCATGGTCAGGACAGCCGGGATATTGTGGGTCATGTTGGGAATTTCAGCATAGCTGATGCAGCCGCCTGTCGATTTGTCTTCAAAGTCCGCTTCAAAAGAGAACTTATCGAAGACGTTGATCGGTTCGCGGACGTCGACATGGTAACTGTTAGTGTAATAGCCTTTGTCGGTGACGTCGGGAATGGAGCCGAAGCGGGCCTTGTCGATTTTGCAGAAGAGATTGGTCAAGTTTTCTGCCGGCGTACCGTAGAGGGCAAAGCCGATGTTCGTTTCTTTCTTCCATTTCTGGATATGGGCATTCAAATCGTCCATGATGCGCATAGCGAATTTCCGGCCTTCCGGCTTCGTGTGCGAGCAGTGCTTGGTCAGCATCGTCGCTTCATAGATACCGATATAACCCAAGGACAAGGTCGCATAACCGCCGTAAATAAACTTTTCAATCGTTTCGCCGGGCTTCAGGCGGGCAATGGCGCCGTACTGCCAGTGAATAGGCGATACGTCCGACGTGATGCGTTTGAGGAGGTCGACGCGCAAGAGCAAGGCCTTCTTGCAAAGTTCCAGGCGTTTGTCGAGGATCTGGAAGAATTTTTCTTCGTCGCCGTCGGCGAGGATGCCGATCTGCGGCAGGTTGAGGGAGACGACGCCCATGTTGAAACGGCCGTCGAATTTGTAGTTGCCCTTTTCATCTTTCCAGGGGCTGAGGAAGGACCGGCAGCCCATGGGACTGAAAACGTTGCCTTCGTAGGATTCGCGCATCTTCTTGGCCGAAATATAGTCAGGATACATGCGTTTTGCCGTACATTCAGCCGCCAGTTTCGTCAGATAGAAGTAGGGGCTGCCTTCGCGGACGTTGTGTTCGTCCAGGACGTAGATGAGTTTCGGGAAAGCCGGCGTGACGTAGACATTGGCTTCGTTCTTGATGCCCTGGATACGCTGGCGCAGCAGTTCTTCGTCGATGAGGGCCGCTTCCTTGGCGTATTCGTAGTCCGGTTTAAAATACATGAACAGCGTGACGAACGGCGCCTGGCCGTTGGTCGTCATGAGGGTGTTGATCTGATACTGGATGGTCTGGATGCCGTCCTTGATTTCCTTCTTTGTCCGCTTCCAGGCGATTTCTTCGGCCTTTTCCATGTCCGGTTCGATGCCGTAGACTTCGCGCTGTTCTTCGACGACAGCTTTCATGTACTTCTTGAAGGATTTGCGGACATAGGGCGCCAGGATGCGGTCGATGCCGTTGATGGACTGACCGCCGTACTGGCCGCTGGCGACTTGGGCGATGATCTGCGTCGTCACCGTGCAGGCGACCTGGAAGGATTTCGGCGTATCGATTTTCTTGCCGTTGATGACCGTGCCGTTGGCCAGCATGTCTTCCAAGTTGATGAGACAGCAGTTGAACATGGGCTGGATGATGTAATCCATATCGTGGAAATGGATGGCCCCGCTGTCATGGGCCTGGACGATATCGGCCGGGATGAGCTTGCGGCGGGCAATGTCCTTGGAGACTTCGCCGGCAATGAGGTCGCGCTGTGTCGACACGACGTGGCCGTTCTTATTGGAGTTTTCATCGAGGACTTCCAGGTTGGTGTTGTTCAGCAGGCCGAAGACGTCATCGTCCGTCGTGTTGGTCTGGCGCTTGAAGGCCTGGATGGTCTTGTAGTTTTCATAAGCCCGGGCCGTGGCCGGATTATTGTATTTCAACAGGCGGTAGTAGACCTGGTCTTCGATGGCATAAATGGTCAGGTCCTTCTGGATAGAAGCCGCATACGCTTCGATTTCACTGGCAATCTTGGCAGCCTGCCCTTCTTCATAAATACCGCTGCTGCTGTTCATGGCCTTTTCAATGGCGTTCGTGATCTTGTCGCGATTGAAGGGCACTCGTTCTCCGTTGCGCTTGATTACTTCTAACATATGTCTACCTCCACAGTATATAGTATACAAGATGTATCTTTTTCCGTATTCCCCACAAGATATACGATGTGGGGCCCGTTTTTCACATGCCTTATGATACTATATATAGTAGCAACTGTCAATGTGTATATACTCCATCGTGTTGTGGACAAGTTAAGGCTAATTTTTATCAAAATGGCTGGCAAGCTTGAAAGGACCACAAAAGAGCTGCGCCTTTTCAGGCACAGCCCTTGTGCATAACTAGCAAAAATTTTCTTTTACTCCAGATTCAGGAGGTCGCGCACGACGGCACCTGCCAGAATCATACCGGCTGTCGACGGAACGAAGGAAATGCTACCCGGACTGGGGCGTACTTCATTGCTATCCGAGAAAGGCTTATGCGGGACTTCCGTCGAATAAGCCACTTTGATGCGGCGGATCCGGCGCTTCTTCAATTCCCGGCGCATGATTTTGGCCAGCGGATCGACACTGGTCTTTTCGATGTAATCGAGCTGGAAGTATTCCGGATGAAGCTTGTTGCCGGCCCCCATGGACGAAACGACAGGGATGCCGCTATGATAGGCTTCGTCGATAATGGCGATCTTGGCGCTCATCGTATCGACGGCGTCGACGACATAATCGGCACCGGAATTGGCGATGAAGCCCTTATGGCTGTCGGGCAGATAGAAGGTCGCATGCGTTTCGACGTCGATATCAGGATTGATGGACAAGAGCCGTTCCTTCATGACTTCGACTTTCGGCCGGCCAATCGTCTGGACCGTCGCGCCAAGCTGACGGTTCACATTGGACGGGTCAAAGACATCGGCATCCACCAGGATAAGATGACCGACGCCAGCCCGGCCCAGGGCTTCGACGACAGCCGACCCAACACCGCCGACGCCAAAGATAAGCACCTTTTTCGTATTCAATTCGTCCACCTTATCCTGGCCGATGAGGCGGGCTGTCCGTTGCGTATACTCTTTCTTCATCGTTAGCGCTCCGGAATGATTTCCAGCCAGTAGCCGTCAGGGTCGACGATGAAATAGATGCCCATGGCTGGATTCTGATAGACGACACAGCCCATATCCTTATGTTTGGCCAGGGCTGCTTTCATATCCTTGACAGCAAAGGCCGTGTGGAATTCGTTTTCCCCCAGGTTGTACGGTTCCTTGCGGTCTTTGAGCCAGGTCAGTTCCAACTGGAAATCGGACACGCCGTCTCCGAGATAGACGATGGTGAAATCGGGATTTTCAATGCGGCTGACTTCGGTCAGTCCCAAGGCTTCTTTGTAGAAGTCCATGCTGCGCTGGAGATCCAGCACGTTGAAATTAGTGTGTTTAAAAGTGAATTGCATAGTACTTACCCCCTTTTTATTGGTTTGCTTCCTGCCAGCCTTTCGATACGTCGACCCATTCCCTGGCATGGGAATAAGTTTCCAGTTCGGGCAGTGTCAGTTCGATGGCACTGTTGGCCGTACCACAGGCAGGAAAGACGGTCTGGAAGCGTTTAAGCGATTCATCGAGGAAGACTTCGACGTCGTCATTGACGGCAAAAGGACAGACACCGCCGACGGGATGGCCGATGAGCCGTTCTACGTCGCTTGCCTTGATCATCGTCGCCTTCTTGTGGAACCGTTCTTTGAACTTATGGTTATCTACGCGGGCATCGCCGGCAAAGAGGATCAAAATCGGATGGTCGCCGACGAGGAAAGACATGGACTTGGCAATGCGCCGGCCTTCCGTATGAAGGGCGGCCGCCGCTTCTTCGACAGTCGCACTGGACTGACTGAGTTCCATGACCCGGTCTTCCATTCCCCACTGGGAAAAATAATCGCGCACTTTTTGAATAGACAAAATTCTCCCCCTCTCTATTCGTCATGATTTTATTATATACTAATCGCGACGGTCAGGCAAACTCAAAGGACGACGTACTGCCCCGGTCGGTCTTGTGAACGGCCAGGCGGGCATCGATGCGTTCCTTCAGTTCGGGGACGTGAGAAATGATACCGACCAGGCGGCCGCCGCTGCGCAGAGACGCCAACGTCTTCAAGGCGTAATCCAAGGTTTCGCCGTCGAGGGTACCGAAGCCTTCATCGATGAACATCGTATCCAGGTGAATGCCGCCAGAATAGGCCTGAACGACGTCGGCCAGGCCCAGGGCCAGGGACAGGGATGCCAGGAAGGTCTCACCGCCAGACAAGGTGTTGGCCGGACGGGCATAGCCCGTATAGTTGTCATAGACTTCGATATCCAGGCCGATCTGCTTGACCCGCTTGTCGTCCCAGGACTGGGAGCGCTGCAGGCTGTAACGCTGGCGGCTCATGCCCTGGAGGCGCCCGTTGGCGGCGGCCAGGACTTCATCGAGGAGGGCTCCGAGGACGTAGCGTTCAAAGTTGATGCCCGTCTGCTTGCCGGCAATGAGTTCATAGACGGCGCCGACGGTCTTATAGGCTTCGGTCAGGTCCTGGCCTTCCTGCTGCAAAGCGGCCAGGGCTTCCTTTTCCTGCTGCCAGCGCTGGTACCGTGCCGTCAGGCTGCCCTTGGCTTCGACCAGGGCCTGGCTGGCCTTTTCAGCACCGTCCAGGGCCGCCCGGGCGGCGGCCACGTCTGGCCGTTCCTGTGTGCCGATGGCGGCCTCTTCCTGAGCCAGCTGGCCCTGGACCTGCTGGACCTGCTGGTCATAGTGACGGACGGATTCTTCCAGTTCCGGTATCTGCGGCACGGCGGCCTGCATGGCCCGGCAGGCCTTGACGCTTTCAAAGCCGGCGGCCAGGACGCGGTCCCGCAGGGCCTGGACGCCCTGGCTGAAGCGGTCCCGCAGCACTTCGACCTGATGCTGCCAGTTCTGCGCTTCCTGCTGCTGCTTGGCCGCCTGCCGTTCGCCGGCGACGACGGCGTCGCGGCAGTGCTGCAAGTCCTTTTCATAGCCCCTGATAGCGCGGTTCAAGGCATCCAGTCGCTGCTGCAACGCCAGCGGGTCGCGATAGGCTGGCGGCAGGTCCGCTTCCAGGCGGGCCTTCGTCTCAGCGGCTTTAACCGCAGCGGTCCTCGCCTGTTCCACGGCCGTCCGGGCCGTTTCTTCGTCCTTTTCCCAGCGGGCCAGTCTGGCCTCGCCGGCGGCGACGGCTTGTTTCAGCTTTTCACCGTCCCGGACCTGCTGCTGCAAGCCTTCCATAGCCACTTGAGCCTGTCCGGCCTTGGCCTGCCAGTCCGCCAGGGTCCCGTCCTGGGGATACTGGAGGCGCAAGGCCTCGTACTGGGCCTGCAGGGCCTGGCAGCGGGTTTCATCGGCTTTGGCTGTCACTTCCCACTGCTGGCGCTTGCCTTCACTGGCTTCGGCCCGTTTCTGATGCTGTTCGACGTCGTGCCGTTCCGGCAGGGATTCCGGGCGCACAGCCGGCAGGGGATGGGCTTTCGAGCCGCAGACCGGGCAGGGCTGGCCCTCTTCCAGTTCCGACGCCAGGACAGCTGCCTGGGCCTGCAGGAACAGGGCCCGGACGCTTTCATAGGCGATGCGTTCGTCCCGGGCTTTGGCCGCCGCTTTTTCCAGGAAGGTCCGGCTGTGCTGCCACTGTTTCTGCGCTTCTTTAGCCTTAGCTTCCAGCTCAGCCGCTTCGCCTTCGCGCTGGAGCCGGTCGTTCAGGGCCTGCCAGCGGGCTTTGGCCTGTTCCGCCGCGACGGCTTGTCCGGCCAGGGCATCGACGGCTTCCCGGACCTTGTCCAGGGCCTGCTTTTCCTTTTCTTTTTTCTTTCGGGCCTGATTCCAGCGCTTTTCGGCGTCAGTCACGTTTTTCTGGCACTGCCCTTCTTCGAGGCAGCAGGTCCGATAGGCTCCGGCCTTGTCCTGCAGGCCTGCCAGCTGCACCTGTTCTTCACAAGCCGCCTTATAGCCCTTTTCCCGGGCCGAAAGGCCGGCCAGCTGCTGCTGAGCCGCGATCAGGTCTTTCTGGGCCCTTTCAGCCAGTTTACCCGCTTTTTCAGCGGCTTTATGGGCCTCCCTGCCCTCTCTTTCCAGGTCGTCCAGGTGGCGGCAGGGTTCGGCCAGGATTTCAGCCTGGCGCAGGATGGCGATGGTATCCCTCTTTTCCTGGAACTGCCGGGCCTGCGCCTGGAGCTGCGCCGCTTCCCGGCGTTTCTGGTCCCGCAGCAGCCAGTGGGCGTCCAGGGCCTGGGCGGCCTGGAAAGCGGCCTGACAGGTCTTGCGCGTCCCTTCGGCTTCCTGCCACTGTTTGTCTACGGCCACTGCCTGGTCCTGCCATTGCCGTTCCTTTGCAGGCAGTTCCTTTTCGTCGGCAATGTCCAGCGCCGCCAGGCACTGTTCCCGCCGCTGCCGGACTTGCTCATACTGGCTGGCCAGGGCATCGTGGTGGGCTTTGGCCAGTTCCTGGAGCCGGGCATAGCGCTGGGTATGGAAGAGGGTCTGCATAATCTGCTGGCGTTCGCCGGACCCGGCCAGGAGGAGCTTGCGGAAGTCCCCCTGCGGTAAAAGGACGACCTGGCGGAACTGGTCGGCTTTAAAGCCCAGCAGCCCTTCGACGGCAGCCGTCACATTCTTGGCGGCGATGAGCTTTTCCTGGTCCCCGGCTTCATCCGTTTCGTATAAAGCGGCCTGGGCCGAAGCTTTTTTCAAGCCCGTGCCGCGTTTCTTGGCAATTTCCTGTTCCGGGCTGCGGTCGATGCGGTAATATTTTTGCCCGATGGCAAAGCGGAACGATACGGACGTCGCTTCCTGCGGCGAAGCGTACTCGCTGCGCATGTGGGCGCCGGTACGGCTGTCGCCGCTGGTGCTGCCGTAGAGGGCGTAGCACATGGCGTCGAGGATGGTCGTCTTGCCCGAGCCTGTCGGCCCGTAGATGAGGAACAGTTTGTGGTCCCCTAATTGGCGGAAATCGACAATTTCCCGACCGGCATAGGGACCAAAAGCCTTCATGTCTAAGTAAATGGGAATCATAATAAGCTGCCCCCTTTTTCCAATTCGTCCCACAAGGCGCGGACACAGGCCCGTTCGGCCTCGGTCAAGGGCTGGTCCGGCCACATGGCCTGGGCAAAACCGGTAAACAATTCGCGTTCCGTCACCTGCTGCAGATCAAAGTCGCGCTGGCCGGCGGCCTGGGTGTTGCGGTTGGGCATTTCCAGGGCCATGGCATTGGGATACTTGCGCCGCAGTTTGGCCATGCCGTCGAGGATGGGCTGCGTATCGTCCAGTCGGGCCAGGATGAAATCGTCCGGCCGGTCGTCATCGGCGGCCATGATGGCCTCGAAAGAACCGCTGACGATGCGCACATCGTGGCGCGGCACGAAGTCCCGGAAGGTAAGAGCTGCCTTGCCGTCTGCCCCGATATCGGCGATGACTGCCCCCTTATGCTGGCGGGCTTCGCCAAAAGAATATTTGAGCAGGCTGCCGGCATAGCGGATGGTATCGCTCGTAACCTTCTGCGGGCCGTGGAGATGTCCCAGGGCCGTATACGTAAAAGGCGCGAAGAGGCTGCCTGTCACCTGGTCCGTCCCGCCGATGGACAAGGGCCGCTCGGAATCGCCGGCTACGCCGCCGGCGACAAAGGCATGGGCGATGCAGACCGTACGCGCTCCTTGGGGAACGGCCTGGGCCTGCCAGGCCAGCAGGGCTTCCATAGCCTGCTGGTAGCTGCGGACCGTTTCCTGGCCAAGGACCTGCCGGACTACGGCCGGTTCGGCATAGGGAATCGTCAGGAAGGCGACGGGACCCGCTTCATCTTCTAAGACCACAGGCCCGGTGAGGCGGTCCAATTCGCCGGCGATATAGAGCCCCTGCGGCGCCAGGAGGCGGCTGGCAAAGGACAGGCGGGCCGGGCTGTCGTGGTTGCCGCTGATGACCAGGAAGGGGATCTTCAAATCGGCCGTTATCTTCGTCGCGATATCATCAAAGAGTTCGACAGCCTCTGCCGGCGGCAGGCTGCGGTCGTAGACATCGCCGGCCAGGACGACGGCGTCGATGCCTTCGTCCCGGAGCAGGGGCAGGAACTGCTGTTCCAGGACATAGGCCTGGTCTTCGGTCAAGTAGTTCCCATAGAATAATTTCCCTAAATGCCAGTCCGCTGTATGTAAAATACGCATGGAATCCCTCCTTCGGACAATTACTGCTGCAAAGACTGCAACAAGGCGATTTCCCGGGCGTACCCGTCAAGGTCGTTCGGTGTTTCCAAGTAAAAAGGCAGGTCCCGCAGGGCCGGATGGTTGACGATGGCCTGGAAGGCTTCGAGGCCGATATGGCCGGCGCCGATTTTTTCGTGGCGGTCCTTATGGCTGGCCAGCTCGTTCTTGCTGTCGTTGATATGGACGGCTTTCAGTCGTTCCAGGCCGATGACCTTGTCGAAAGCCGTCAATACGTCGTCCAGGTGGTAGACGATGTCGTAGCCGCCATCGAAGACGTGGCACGTATCGAGGCAGACGCCGAGCTTCTCGTTCATGGCGACTTTGTCGATGATGGCTGCCAGTTCCTCAAAGGTCCGGCCCACTTCCGTCCCCTTGCCGGCCATGGTCTCTAAGAGGACCGTCGTCTTCTGGCCCGGGAACATGCAGGTGTTGAGCAGGTCGGCAATGAGGGCGATCCCCGTTTCAGCGCCCTGGCCGACGTGGCTGCCGGGATGGAAGTTATACCGGCAGTTGTCGACGTATTCCAGACGGCGCAGGTCATCGGCCATGGCCTGGCGGGCGAAATCCCGCGTCTTGGCCGTCTTCGAGCAGCCGTTCAGGGTATACGGCGCATGGGCCAGGATAGGCGCGAAATGATGGTCCGCCATGAGCTGGTTCAGGGCCTGTATATCGTCGACGTCCAGTTTGCGGACGCCGCTGCCTCGGGGATTGCGGGAGAAAAACTGGAACGTATCTGCCCCTATAGATAAAGCTTCGCCACCCATGTGCAAAAATCCTTGTGAAACCGATAAATGACATCCAATATGCAACATATTTTTTCCTCCTGCGCGACGGATAACAAAAAAGGCTGCCGCACAAAGCCCGTCCGGCCTCATGCAGCAGCCCCTATCCCTAGACTATATGAAAATCAAATACTTACGATTTTTCCCGACATTCCGGGCAAATCCCGACAAACGAAATACTGACGCCGTTGACGACGAAGCCGCTCTGTTCAGCCGCCTGCTGACGCAATCCCTCCTGGTCCATGTCGATATCGATGACGCGGTTGCATTTTTCGCAACGAATATGGGCATGGGGAGTTGTATTATAATCATAGCGATGGGCATCTTCTGCGCACTGCAAGACCTGGACAACGCCAATTTTGGCAAAGATTTCCATCGTCTTGTAGACCGTAGCCAGACTCATAGACGGATAATTGGGCTGTAATATCTTGTAAATCGCCTCGGCATTGGGATGCGTCGGATTGTGATTGATGGCTTCGTACACAGCCAGGCGCTGCGGAGTTACTTTATAGCCGTTTTTTCGCAAAACTTCAGCAATTTCCATTTTTATCCCCCTTTCTTGGAAAACTATGGTATAATAAGATATTCTAGCTTTATTTCAGCTTGGAATCGTACAGAATACTGGGGAGTATCCTGTATTATATTATAACGGTTATCAAGAAAAATTTCAATGCTTTATGGGAAATTTTTCTTACACAATAAGTAATATTAATTATTCAGTTAGGAAGGAAGGTAATCATGACAGAGGAAACGATGATCGCTGAAATCGCCAGGACCCTGGGTATACAGCCATCCCAAGTCCAATCTGCCCTTTCCCTCTTTGCACAGGGCAATACACTTCCCTTTATCGCCCGATACCGGAAAGAAGCGACGGGGAGCCTCGATGAAGTCCAACTCCGCTGCATCCAGGAGCAATATGACTATGAACAGGCCCTGGCCAGCCGCAAGGAAACGGTCCGCCAGTCCATCATCGACCAGGGCTGCTGGAACGACGAACTGGCCGAGGAACTGGAAGCGGCCCGGCAACTCCAGGACGTAGAAGACCTCTATTTACCGTATAAGCCGAAAAAACGGACGAAAGCCTCCATGGCCCGCGAAGCCGGCCTGGAACCCCTGGCCGACCTGTTCCTGTCGCAAAAAGCCAACGGCCCGGCGCCGGAAAAAGCCGCTCAGGCCTACCTCACCGACGAAGTGCCTTCCGTCGAAGACGCCATCCAGGGCGCTGCCAATATCCTGGCCGAACGCTTTTCCGAACGGGCCGATTTCCGCCGCATCCTGCGCCGCGACCTGTGGCATCAGGCCCGCCTGACCTGCAGCCTGCAAGTCGAAGAGAGCGAAGCCGGCCCCATGCTGACCTACGCCGATTTCAGCGAACGCGTCGCCCGCATCCCGAGCTACCGCATCCTGGCCATCAACCGCGGCGAAAATGAGAAAAAACTGAAAGTGACCCTAAAAGAGCCGGCCGATGAACACATCGACAGGCTCTGCCGCTTAGTCATCCAGCGTCACTCGCCGTATGAAGTGATTCTCTGCGACGCCGCCGCCGACAGCTACAAGCGCCTCATTTCGCCGCAGATGGAACGGGAAATCCGCAACGAACTGACGGCGCAGGCCGAAAAGCAGGCCATCGACATCTTTGCGGAAAATCTCCGCCACGTCCTGCTGCAGCCGCCCTTCGCCGGCCAGACCATCCTGGGCCTCGACCCGGGCTTCCGCACGGGTTGCAAAGCCGCCATCATCGACGCCACAGGGCGCGTCCTCGCTTATGGAACGTATTACCTGACAAAATCGTTGTATCAAAAAGAACAGAGCGCGAAATCTCTAGCCCGGATGATCCAGAAATACGGCGTCACCCTCATTTCCATCGGCAACGGGACGGCTTCGTATGAAACGGAACAATTCGTCTCGTCCCTCATCGCTGACTACCAGTTATCCTGCCGCTACGTCATCGCCAACGAAGCCGGCGCATCCGTCTATTCCGCCTCGGACCTGGCCCGGGAAGAACTGCCGGACCTGGACGTCACCATCCGCGGCGCCGTCTCCATTGCCCGCCGCATCCAGGACCCCCTGGCCGAATCGGTCAAGATCGACCCGCGGGCCATCGGCGTCGGCCAGTATCAGCACGACGTCAACCAGAAAGCCTTGTCGGCCGCCCTGGACCAGGTCGTCACGTCGGTCGTCAACTATGTCGGTGTCGACCTCAATACGGCATCGGCCGCCTTATTGCAGCACATTTCCGGCCTGACGGCGGCAACGGCTGCGAACATCGTCGCCTACCGCGATGAAAACGGTCCCTTCCAGAACCGGCAGGACCTGCTCAACGTCCCCCGCCTGGGCCCGGCGACCTTTACGCAGTGCGCCGGTTTCCTGCGCATCAAAGACGGCAGCGAGCCCCTGGATAATACGTCGGTCCATCCCGAATCGTACGGACTGGTCGAAAAAATCGCCAGCCATTACGGCCTGTCCCATGAAGACCTGAAGGACCCGGACAAGCTGACCGGCCTGCGCGATAAGATACAGATGAACGCGGCACCGAAACTGGCCGCCGTCCTCGATGCCGGCGAACCGACGATCAAGGACATCCTGGAAGAACTGCGAAAACCGGGGCGCGACGTGCGCAGCGAATTTCCGAAACCGCTGACGCGCCGCCACGTCATGAGCCTGGACGACCTGCAAATCGGCACCGTCGTCCGCGGCACCGTCCAGAACGTCGTCGACTTCGGCGCCTTCGTCGACTTCGGCCTAAAGACACCGGGCCTGGTGCACCGCTCCCAGCTGAGCCGTCACCCCTTCCGCCACCCGACAGACGTCGTCCACGCCGGCGACATCGTAGAAGCCGAAATCATCAGCGTCGATGCCGCCCGCGGCCGCATCGGCCTGTCCATGAAAAAAGTGAAGAAATGAGTGTGAAAAAGGGCTTGTCGCACGACGACAAGCCCTTTAAAGTTGTTAGTGGCTAGCAGTTAGTTGTTAGTGGATGGTTTTAAATTAAAATTTTTTCTGTAAGGGCGGCCACGCGGGGCGCCCGCCCCGGGATATGAGTGCGTAGGGGCCGCCCAGAGGGCGGCCCCTACGAGCCACTAACCACTAACCACTAGCCACTAGCCACTAACATTATAACCTATTCCATTCATCATTCAATTTGTCGTAGCGGTTCGAGGCGGCCTGGCCACGCTGGAAGCCGGGGCGGCAGTCCTGGCCGCGCTGGCTGGCACTGACGCCGTCATAGAGGCCGCGGATGCGGTCTTGTTCGGCCTGGAACAGGGCATCGAGTTTGTATTTCATGGCCGTATTGTCGATGGACGTATCGTTTTCCAGCTGATTGCGGGTCTTGGAAATCTGGATGTAGAGCGTATTGGCCCGGCTCGTAAATTCGCGGTTCCCTTTAAAGTCTTGGTGATTGCTCAAGTAGGCGTTGATGTCGCCGGCCAGTTTGCCGATATCGTCATTGAACAAATCCTTGCTGCTGGCATAGGATGACAGGACCTGCTTATCCGGGTCGGCCTTCACCTCGGGCTGCGGCGTTTCGTCGGGCTTGGTCTGGACGCTGACGTATTTTTCCAGATAGCTGACCAGATTATCGCCATCGACGGCTCCCGTAAAATCAGCACCAGGCACCTTAATGGTCCGCGCCGTCTTCTTGGCTTTCTGGACTTCATCGCGCAGGTCATCGAGCTTTTCGCTGATGGCATCGTCTTTCGGATTTTCAGCAATGGCTATGGCCGTATCGTACATGGCCATCTGGTCGCGCATAACTTCGCGAATGGCTTGGTCATCTGCCGTATACGGGTCGGGAATATTCTTGGGCTGATAATTCTTGGCCATCTTTTCCACGTTCTTGCGGCTCTTGCCCAGATCCTTGACCAGGGAATCGACGTCGTCGCCTTTGCTCTTCTGGCTCAGGCGCTTAGCCGTATCGGTGACGGATTCATTTTCCGAAGACAGCTGCTGTGACAAGGAAACGGCGTCCTTGACGTAATCCCCGCTGCTGCGGCTGCCATAGAAGTGGAAAGCCACAGCGGCAGCTACAGCCAAGATGAGGACGACGACGGCAGTGATGATACCTTTCCGATAGCGCACGTAAAAAGGCGGTTCCTGAAAAGGCGGCGGCGTTGGCCGGCCCGTCATGACCGGCCGTTCCATCGGCTGCGGTGAACGAGGCGGTTCTTCGTCGCGGACGGGTTCCCGATGCTTATGGACAAAGGTTTCCGTCCCCGTCGCTTCATCGATGACCGGTTCATCGTCATCCATTTCCGGCAATTCGGCTCCACAGAAGGGGCAGAATTTCCCATCTGCCTGAATCCACTTTCCACATTCCGGACAAATTCTTTTCTTCGACTCCTCTTCAGGTAGTTGTTCAGCGCCACAGGCCTGGCAGAATCGGTCGCCATCCTGTAAAGGCGCCCCGCAATGTTGGCATTTCTTCATAAAAAAGCACATCCTTTACTCAGCATAATACCTGTCTTTAGTATAAGCTATTTCCCTTACAGTTGCAAAAAATCAGCCATGCGCCGGTAGGTGTCGCAGATTTCGTCGTAACATAATTTTTCAAAGTTGAGGTATGAATGGACCATATTGTCGTAATTATACGTTTCGGCTCGGACGCCTTTTGCAGTCAGCCGACGGACATACTCGCGGCCTTCGTCGCGGAAGGGGCAGAACTGCGTCGTCAAGACCAGCGTCGCCGGCATAGCTGCCGACAATTCCCCAAAGAGGGGTGAAGCGGCCCGGCGGTCGTCACCGTTGCGGAAGAATTGGTTGAAATACCAAACCATCTTAGCCGGCGTGAAGCCCGTTTTGACATTGCAGTTTTCCCGGACCGACGGGAAGGAATGGGTCATATCCAGGCAGGGATAGACCAGGACCTGATGAGTCAGCGGAATAGATGTGTCGTGCTGCAGGGCCTGGCTCGTATAAGCTGCCATACAGCCGCCGGCGCTGTCACCGCACAAGGTCAAATCGGCTTCATAGGGAATCTGCAGTTCATCCAGCTTGGGCAGCGCCTTCCGGGCCACGGCCAGGGCATCTTCATAGGCTGCAGGATAGGGATTTTCCGGAGCCAGTCGGTATTCCGGCGAAATGACGATATGCTGCGTCGCCTGGGCAATGCGGCGGCAGACCGGGTCGTAGACAGCGACCGTGTCGATGGCAAACCCGCCGCCATGATAGTAAATCAAGACCGGCAGGGGCCGACTCGTGTCAGGAATATAAATCCGGACCGGCACATCATAGACATCGCAGCCTTCCAGCACCGTATCGACGACGTCCGCCATCGTTACTTTAGGCAGTTCCTGGTCCCACGCCGTATGCAGCGACGCCTCGCGCATGGTAATCGGTGTCATGACAAAATCATCACTCGTATGGGCAGCAATAAAAGCTGCCAGTTCTTCTTTAATCGCACTCATCGTAACCCCCTCTTTCCCCTTCTTATTATAGTTTTTAATTGTAGCACAAAATACTCCAGATGAATAGGAGAAATACAAAAAAGGGACTGTCCCATGAAGGTAAACCCTTCATGGGACAGTCCCTTTGAAAGTCCTGTATGGCGGAGAGCGTGGGATTTGAACCCACGATAGAGCGTTCGCCCTATACATGATTTCCAATCATGCTCCTTCAGCCACTCGGACAGCTCTCCATGGCTTACACATTGTTTGATTATGCAGTTGTTTGATGTCCTCGGGATCGACATCCAATGTGTAAAAATATGGTCGGGGCGACAGGATTTGAACCTGCGACCTCTTAGTCCCGAACCAAGCGCGCTACCAAACTGCGCTACGCCCCGTAGACCTGACTTATACATAATACCATATCCACGAAAAAAGTCAAGAGAAAAAGCGTAAAATCAAGCCAGTTTATTTTCCCGGATGAAATCGAGGAGCATAACCGACGTGTCGGCCATGAGGTCACCGCACGATACGGGACCGCCATTGGCCGGACTCTTGAGGACGCGGCAGCACGTCGCTTTAAAGCGGTCGAGCCAGATTTTCTGAAATTCCCGTACAGGCTGATTGATTTCGGCTTTCGTCTTTTCTTCTGGCGTCGTCCGGCCGGCAAGACAGCCCAGGACCAGGCAGGCCCCATTCAAGGCCCCGCAAATACAGCCCGAACCGGCCACCCCGCCGCCGAGGACGGATACCATGCGCAGCGTTTCCGGCGGCAGCTTCAAATCCAGACAATCATTGCAGACCTTGACCACCGTTTCAGCACAATTATTCCCAGACTGCTGGTATTGTGCCGCCAGTTCTTTTACCTTTTCCATCGTAAGACCTCCTTGAAAACATATTATATAATCTATTATACATTATTTTATTCACTTTGTGGTTGCAAAACCATTTTCCTGCTATCCTTTTTAATGGATACTGATGGGGCATAAAGGGCCCGGATAGCATTGAGAATAGCCAGGATCATGACGCCAACGTCAGCAAAAATGGCAAACCACATATTAGCAATGCCGACAGCCCTTAATCCCAGGCAAAGGAATTTTATCCCCAGTGCAAAAACGATATTTTCATAAACAATACGCAGACATTTTCGCGATAAAAGGATAGCATTGGCAATCTGCAAGGGATCATCATCCATGAGTACGACGTCGGCTGCTTCAATAGCTGCATCAGAGCCCATGGCTCCCATAGCAATACCGATGTCAGCCCGGGTCAAAACAGGCGCATCATTAATTCCGTCGCCAACGAACGCTAATTTTTCTTTTTCTCCTTTACGGGCCAACAGCTGTTCCACTTTATTCACTTTATCGGCAGGTAATAATTCACTGTATACCTGGTCGACACCGACATCCTTGGCAATATTTTCGGCTGTCCGACGAGTATCCCCAGTCAGCATGACGGTCTGCTTGATGCCGTTTCGTTTAAGCGCCGCAATGGCCTGGCGCGTGTGAGGCTTGATGACATCAGATATGACGATATGACCCGCATATCTTCCATCAACCGCCACGTGAAGAATGGTTCCCATGCTATGACAAGGCACATAAGAAATTTTCATCTGCTTCATCAATTTATCATTGCCAACGGCCACGATATGACCATCTACGGCAGCCTTGACACCGTGTCCGCTGATTTCGTCAATTACTCCCGACTTTAGTCGGGAGCTTGTAAGTCGGAACTGCATAGGTACTAACGACATCTAAAAGATGT